>Ga0114980_10003838_pt1 | contig 10219 bp, 6 predicted proteins | sample S_140806_EF_Meta_FD_87018 | JGI IMG/M metagenome (GOLD analysis project Ga0114980, IMG submission 87018) | Freshwater microbial communities from Lake Simoncouche, Canada to study carbon cycling - S_140806_EF_MetaG | ecosystem: Environmental > Aquatic > Freshwater > Lake | place: Lake... | reverse complement strand
TGTGGCAGACCCTGCACCGCATCGCGCGCCAGCGTGGTGTTGGTGGCGATCACGCCATCCATGCCGTGCCGCTGCAGCGCGGCGGCGATGGCCTGGACCTGCTCGGCCTCCAGATCGGGTGCAATCTTGACAAACAACGGTCTGCGTTTGCCGTGCTGTTGGGCCAATGCTGCGCGTCGCTCGGCCAGCGCGCCGAGCAGGCCGTCCAGCGCCTCGTCAGTCTGCAGGGCGCGCAGGTTTTTGGTGTTGGGGCTGGAGATGTTGACCGTGACGTAGTCGGCATAGGGGTAGACGCCGCTCAGCCCTAGCAGGTAGTCGTCGGTGGCGCGCTCGATCGGGGTGGCAGCATTCTTGCCGATGTTGAGCCCCAGCAGCATCGCCGGCGGCTGGCCCGCCGCTTTGGCGGTCTGCCGGTGGTGGGCCGAGCGAGACACATTGGCCACAAAGGCGGACAACCCCTCGTTGTTGAAGCCCAGCCGGTTGATCAAGGCCTGCGCCTGCGGCAAGCGAAACATACGCGGCTTGGGATTGCCTGGCTGCGCCAGCGGTGTCACGGTGCCGACCTCAACAAAGCCAAAGCCCATGGCGCCCAATGCATCGATGCAACGGGCGTTTTTGTCCAGACCGGCGGCCAGGCCGACCCGGTTGGGGAAGCGCAGCCCGGCCAGCTCAATGGGGTCTTCCACCCGGCTGGCGCTGTAGGCCCATTGCAAAGGCGTGCCCTGGCTGCGCGCCAGAGCGTCCAGCGTCAGGTCATGGGCGGCTTCCGGGTCCAGCCCGAACAAAAAGGGACGCGCCAGGGCGTAGGGCAGGAGAGGCATTGGATAATTCCGGGGCTGAGCTCAGATCAAAAAATTGTCACCTCACCGATTGTCCCCGATGCAAAATTCTTCCCCTGCTGCCACCATCCTGTCCCAGGACCAACTCAAGACCCAGGTCGGCGTGGCTGCCCTGGCCTACGTGGTGCCGGATGAAATCATTGGCGTCGGTACGGGCTCGACCGTCAACAAGTTCATTGAGGCCTTGGCCACCATGCGCGGCCGCATCAAGGGCGCTGTGTCTAGCTCCCTGGCCAGCACCGAGCGCCTGCAGGCCCTGGGCATTCCGGTGTTCGAGGCTAATGACGTGGATGAGTTGGCGGTGTACATCGACGGTGCCGATGAGATCGACGCCCGCGGCTACATGATCAAGGGTGGCGGCGCGGCACTCACCCGGGAAAAAATTGTGGCGGCTCAGTCGCGCCGCTTTGTCTGCATCGCCGATGAATCCAAGCTGGTGGCCAGTCTGGGGCGCTACCCCTTGCCGGTCGAAGTGATCCCGATGGCGGTGCGCCGCATTCAGCATCAGTTCGCCGGTTTGGGCGGCCAGGCCCGATTACGCCTGGTTGATGGACAGCCTCTGCTGACTGACAACGGCCAGGTCATCCTGGACGTGACAGGCCTGGACATCGTGGATCCGCCGGCCTTTGAAACGCTGGTCAGCCAGTGGCCGGGCGTGGTCACCGTGGGCGTGTTTGCCTTCCAAAAAGCCCAGGTGTGTCTTCTGGGCACGCCCAGCGGCGTGCGGACCTTGACCTTTTGAGACGCCCTCTACTCAAGAGCCATTCGCCCTTCAGAACTTGATGCCGGTCGGGTTGGACGGGTCCGTTGTGGCAGGGCTGGGACGTGGGGTGGGGGCAGGGACGGGCGCTGGCAGCGCACTTTGGCTCGGCGTGGCTGGGGCGCTTATCTGACCATCAGGCCGGACGGCCAGGGGCGTGCCTGGTAGCCAACGGTAGGTCGGCGGCAGCTGAGAGCGCTCGGGGTAGCCGGCTGCGTCCAATGCCGATTGCCATTGCAACTGTGACCAGCCCTTGACTTTTTGGTCGCCGACGGTCAGCAGAGGCAGGGCGGTTTCACCACTGAGGGCCAGCAGCGCCTCACTGTCCTCTGCGCTGGTGATGGTTTTTTCTTTGAAAGGGACGCCCCGGCTGACCAGCAACGACCTGCCTGCTGCACAGGGCGCGCAACTGCTCGTGGTGAAGAGCGTCACCGGGTGTCGCTCCGCCGGTTGCCGAAGGCTGGTCGGCAGGGGCTGCGAGGCTTCCGTGGCCGTGGGCCGGCCGCCTTCGGTGACCGTGGTTTTGCCCACAGCAGCCGCAGGCGAATCCGAGTAGGTGATTCGCCCGTCTGCCCCCTCGATGCGGTAGATGGTTTGCGCTGCCGTGGTCCCGACCACCAGCGCCCCGGCCAGCGGTAACAACAACGCCCGTGCGAGTTGGCCAAGTCGCCACACTGCCGGGCCTTGCATTGCGGCTTCGCTCAGGTCGGAGCCGACATGCCCTGATGTCGCAGCAGGGCGTCCAGCTGTGGCTCACGGCCGCGAAAGGCTTTGAAGGACGCCATGGCTGGGCGGCTGCCACCCATTTGCAGGATGGTCTCCAGGTAGCGCCGGCCCGTCTCGCGGTTGGGCAGTCCATCGGGCCCGGCCGTTTCTTCAAAAGCCGCATAGGCGTCCGCGCTCAGCACCTCGGCCCACTTGTAGCTGTAGTAGCCCGCCGCATAACCGCCCGCAAAAATGTGGCTGAAGGTGTTGGCGGTGCGGCTCCAGGCGGGCGGCTGCAGCACCGCCACTTCGGCCCGGACTTGGCTTTGCAGGGGCAGCAGGTCTTGGGCCGGATCGTGTTCGGCATGCAGCAGCATATCGAACAGGGAGAACTCAATCTGCCGCAGTGTCTGCATACCGCTTTGGAAGTTTCTGGCGGCCAGCATCTTGTCGAACAGGGCTCGCGGCAGGGATTCGCCGGTATCGACATGCGCCGTCATGTGGCGCAGCACGTCCCATTCCCAGCAAAAGTTTTCCATGAACTGGCTCGGCAGTTCCACGGCATCCCACTCTACGCCGCTGATGCCTGACACATCACGTTCGTTCACCTGAGTCAGCAGATGATGCAGGCCATGGCCGAACTCATGGAATAGGGTCGTCACATCGTCATGGGTCAGCAGCGGTGGCTTGGTCCCGACGGCGTCAGCAAAATTGCAGACCAGATGCGCCACTGGCGTTTGCAGCGCGCCGCCATCCGGACGCAGCCAGCGGGACCGCACATCGTCCATCCAGGCCCCGCCCCGCTTGCCCGCACGGGCCGCCGGGTCCAGGTAGAACTGGCCCAGCAGCTGGCTAGCACGCTCGATGCGGTAAAAACTCACTCCCGGGTGCCAGACCGGCGCCACATCGGGCCCAATGCTGACATCAAACAGGGTTTCTATGATCTTGAACAGCCCGGCCAGCACCTTGGGCGCAGTGAAGTAGGGCTTGACCTCTTGTTCGCTGAAAGCGTAGCGGGCCTCCTTGAGTTTCTCGCTGACAAAGGGCCAGTCCCAGGCCTGCGGGTCGCTCAGGCCAAGTTCAAGGCGGGCAAACGCGCGCAAGTCGGCCAGATCCTTTTCGGCAAAGGGCCGCGCGCGTTGCGCCAGGTCGCGCAAAAAGGCAATGACCTGCTCCGGCGAATCGGCCATTTTTGGCGCAACCGAAAGTTGGGCGAAGTTGGCGTAGCCCAGCAGGCGGGCCTCTTCCTGCCGAAGGGCCAGGATTTCCTGCATGAGGGCGCTGTTGTCATAGGCGCGGCCGGCTTCGTCGGCCTGGTCTGAGGCCCGGGTGACATAGGCGCGGTACAGCCGCTCACGCAGGGCGCTGCTGCGGGCAAACTGCATCACCGGCAGGTAGCAGGGCATCTTCAAGGTCAGCTTGTAGCCCTCGCGGCCCTCGGCCCGGGCGGCAGCCCCGGCGGCTTCAAGCACATCGCCCGGCACGCCGGCGAGCTCTTCCTCGGTGGCGAAGTAGGCAAAAGCATCGGTGGCGTCTAGCGCGTTCTCGCTGAACTGCTGGCTGACGGCGGCCTGTCGCTCCTGGATGGCGGCAAAACGTTCCCGTGCCGCCCCGGTCAACTCGGCGCCTCCGAGCACAAAATTGCGGATTGCATTGCGATGGGCCTGCGCCTGTTCGGTGTTGAGGCTGGCAGGGTCTATGGCCTTGTATTTGGCGAACAGGCGCTCATCGGCGCCCAGCCGGGTGAAGAACTCGGTGACACGAGGCAGCGCTGCGTTGTACGCGGCGCGCAGCTCCGGGGTGTCGGCCACGGCATTGAGGTGGCTGACAGCGCCCCAGGCGCGCCCCAATCTCTCCGTGGCCACATCGAGCACGCTGGCAATGGCCTCCCAACGGGGCGCAAAATCTGCCTTGGTCACGGTCTCCAGCGCCAGATTGGCCTGTGCCAGCAAGTCGTCGACGGCTGAGGCGACGTGCTCGGGCCGCACCTGGTCGAACAGGGGATGGGTGTCAAACTGGAGTAAGGGGTTCATCGAGGGTCTCGCGCCGGTGGATCGTCTGTGCCGGAATCAGGCCGGCTTACAGCCACGCAGGTGGTGGCGGAAGTGGCCGGTTTCAAGTTGCTCGGCCGGCCTTTTCGGCCGCCTCGAGCGTATTGACCAGCAGCATGGTGATGGTCATGGGTCCCACACCACCGGGTACGGGTGTGATGTAACTGGCCACCTGCTTGACGCCGTCGAAATCGACGTCGCCGCACAGCTTGCCCTGTGCGTTGCGGTTCATGCCGACGTCGATCACCACTGCGCCGGGTTTGACCATGTCGGCGGTGAGCACATTGACCTTGCCCACTGCGGCCACGATCACGTCAGCCTGCAGCGTCATGGCTTTGAGGTCTGCGGTGGCGCTGTGGCAAATGGTGACGGTGGCGTTCTTTTGCAGCAGCATCAGCGCCATGGGCTTGCCCACGATGTTGCTGCGCCCAATCACCACCGCGTGTTTGCCCTTGAGGTCGTAGCCGATGCTCTCCAGCATCTTCATGCAGCCATAGGGGGTACAGGGCCAAAATCCGGCTTGCCCCACCATCAGGGCACCCGCGCTGCTGACATGAAAGCCATCCACATCCTTGGCCGGCGAAATGGCCTCGATCACCTTCTGGGCATCAATGTGAGCCGGCAGCGGCAGTTGAACCAGAATGCCATGTATGGCTGGGTCGTGGTTCAGGGCATGGATGCGTTCGAGCAGTGCGCCCTCAGAAGTCGACGCCGGGTACTGCTCCAGCACGGAGTGCAGGCCGCTTTCCTGACAGGCTTTGACTTTGTTGCGCACATAGACCTGCGAGGCCTGGTTGTCCCCCACCAGAACCACGGCCAGCCCGGGCGTGGTCCCTGTGGTCTTGAGCCTGGCGCTGCGCAAGGCCACTTCGGCGCGCAGTTGCTGCGACAGACCCACCCCGTCGATCAGCTTGGCAGAGGATGACTCGGTCATGGCTCAGGCCTTGCTGTTGTTTTGACCCAGCGCGATCTTGAGCAGGTCTGCCACGGTGTTGGCGTTGAGTTTTTCCATGATGTTGGCGCGGTGGGCTTCGACCGTCTTGATGCTGATGCCCAGGTCATCGGCGATCTGCTTGTTCAAGCGGCCGGCCACGATGCGTTCGAGCACCTGCGATTCGCGCAGCGTCAAACGCGCCATCAGCGCCTCGCGGCTGGCTGCACTTTGGAAATCTGCAAATGAATCCTTGGCCTGATCCAGCATGCGCTCAACCAGGGTGACAAGCTGGTCTTCCTTAAAGGGCTTCTGGATAAAGTCCATGGCGCCTTTTTTCATCGAGTCCACGGCCATGGGCACATCGCCATGGCCTGTGATGAACACGATTGGCAGCGGCGAGCTGACTTCGATCAGGCGACTTTGCAGCTCCAGCCCTGTCATGCCGCCCATGCGGATATCGACAATCAGACAGGCGACTTCGCGTGCGTCGTAACGGCTCAGGAAGGACTCGGCCGACTCGAAGCAGCGCACCCGGTAGTCCTTGCCTTCGAGCAGCCACTGGAGCGAATCACGCACGGCCTCGTCATCGTCAACGACATAGACAGTGCCCTTTTTAGGTATCAAGCTCATGGTGTCAGCGCACGTCCTTGGCGGTCAGTTGGGGTTCGGTGCTCGGGGATGTCTCGGTCTGCATGCGCGGCAGCCAGAATGAAAAGACACAGCCTGTTGCCTCAGGGCCATTGTAGAGGTTCTCCGCTGTCATCCGGCCCAGGTGGGACTCCACAATCGAGCGGCACAAACTCAGGCCGATGCCCATGCCATCGGCCTTGGTGGAGTAGAAGGCCTCATACAGCCGGGCCGACACCTCGGGCGTGAGGCCGCGCCCAGAGTCCGTGACACTGAACTCGATCACCTCGCGATCATTCACCCGGCGCGGAGCGACCCGCAGTTTGACATGGCGCTGGGCCAAGGGGCGTTGCGCGGCGTCGACCGACTCTGCCGCGTTCTTGAGCAGATTCAGCAGGACCTGCTCGATCAGGATGGGATCCACCAGCAGCGGTGGCATGCGCGGTGCCACGTAGTGCGTGAGTCGCACATTGCGCCGACGCAACTCAATCTCTGCCAGCTCCAGCGCTTCGTCCACCATCACCGCCACCTCAGACAGCGTGCGATTGGGTTCGCTGCGTTTCACAAAGGAACGGATGCGCTGGATGATCTGACCGGCACGCTGGGCCTGCTTGGCGGTCTTCTCCAGCGCCCCGAGCAAATCCTCTTCGTTGATTTGCTGCGCCCGGATGCGCGACAGCATGCCATTGCAGTAGTTGTTGATGGCGGTCAGCGGTTGGTTGAGTTCATGCGCCACGCTGGACGCCATTTCGCCCATGGTGATCAGGCGGCTGGCGTTTTGCGCCCGCTCAGTTTGGGCGGCGGCCTCCTCCTCGGCCATGCGCCGTGCGCTGATGTCGGTGGCAATCACCATTTGCGCCAGTCGCCCGTCGACCCAGCTCAAATAGCGGGTTCGGACCTCCAGCCATTTGTCAAGGGTCTCAATGTAGACCTCGGCACTTTCGGCATCGGATTCCGGCAGCAGGTTGGTGGGCAGGCCGGCAAAGGCGTCCACATCATCCTGGGCGATTTCGGTGCGTGGACTCGGTGGCACGCCGGCTTGCGCCACCAGGCGCAAGTGGCCGCCGGCCGGCGTGCCAAACCAGAGCCGGTACAGCTTGTTGGCAAACAACAGCTCGTCGCTGCCCAGGGGCGCAACTGAAATCGACGCGTCCAGCGCTTCAAGCACGGTGGTGAAACGTTCGTGGGAGGCGGACAACTGTTCCCGGATGCGGTTGGGCTCGGTGATGTCGGTCATCGAGGTCATCCAACCGGTTTGCGTGCCGCGCGCGTCGATCAGCGGCGAGACATAGAGGCGGGCATCGAACTGGGTGCCGTCACGGCGTTTGACACGCATCTGGATGCCTCCGGGCGTGGTCTTGCCGGCGAGCTCATCCTCCAGCCTGGCTCTGAGGTTCTCGGCATCGGCTTCCGGCCAGTAGGGAAAAGGCGCGGTGCGACCAACCAGGTCTGACTCATTCCAGCCGGTCATCTGGCAAAAAGCGGCATTGACATAGGTGATGCGGCCTTGCAGATCAAGCGCGCGCATACCGGTGAGCATGGAGTTTTCCATCGCACGGCGGAAGCTGGTTTCCGACATCAGGGCCTGCTGTGCCTGCAGGCGGCGGCGTGTGTGGCGCCAGTTGGCGATCAGCATCCAGGCCGTCATGGCGCTCAGGGCAGTCACCAACCAGAACAGCCCGCTGCCAATCACGCCGAGCGATGTCCGGTAGGCCTGGCCGCGAATCAGCAGGCCGCTACCAACTGGTGAGACCGCGACCTCATAGGCCCTTGCCGGGCTGGCCCAGGGCAGCAGGCCGGAGGCCGGGTTGCGCGCCGGCATGTTGGCACCGGCCAGCAGGGCCCCCTTGCCGTCATGGAAGGAAATCGCGTAACGCGCTGACACCTCGGCGGGGACGCCGTAGCGGAAAAGACCATCCACCGAATAGTCGGCCGCCAGCACGCCAAGAAAGCGCGCACGGTCACTGAGCGGCACATGCAGCTGCAGCATGGCCGGGCCCTCTGCCGACTCAGGCCGCTGCAAATACAGGGGCTGCTGCAGGTCTCGTGCCGAGCTGAAGGCACTGTCCAGTTCGCCAGGCTTCAGGTTGCTGCCCCCCGTTCGCAGCTGGATGGCTGACAGCCTGGCGGTACCCACACTGGCGATGACCCGACGCCGCTCATCGATCCAGCTCAAACCCTGCAGCTCAGGGTAGCGCGCGATCATGGTTTCAGCCCGAGACTCGAAGTCTTCCGTGTCAACCTCTTTGTTGGACATCTCACGGGCCAGGTGCATCAGCTGCTCCTGGCGTTCCAGCAGCCGCAGCCGCAGCTGCTGTTGTGTGTACTCCACGTCGCGGCGCACAGCCTCATGCTCGCGTTCGATCTCCTCCAACCGCAGGTAAGCGAAGGCTGCCACGATGGCGGCCAGAAACAGCAGCACGGCTGCCAGGGGCGCCAGCACCGCGAAACGGTCCTGACGTTGCGGCGTCAGGCGTCGCCACCAATGCCGGAACCTGGCCAGCGGCATCTTTTGGAGCGGGCTGGCAGATGGTCTCAAGGTCACAAGGGGCATGCGCGGAGTGTAGGGGAGGCCGACGACTGAGCCCCCTGGTTTTTACAGGGCAGAGGCACGAGATATATTTCTTAATATGAAATGAACTGGCATTATTTGAAATTTATTTGTTTTTATGTGAAAATTTACCCACAAGCTAAAAATTGGCCCCCAGCCAGAGGAGATCGACATGTCTGCAGTACCTGATCAGCCCGTCCACAACCCGGCAGAGGATGCCGACCGGCAAGAAACCCGTGAATGGATGGACGCGCTGTCCGCTGTGATCGAGAGCGAGGGACCGGAGCGGGCGCACTTCCTGCTGGAGCAGTTGCTGGAGCACGCGCGGCAGAACAGCATCGATATGCCGTTCTCGGCCAACACCGGCTACGTCAACACCATCGAGACCGACCAGGAGGAGCGTTGCCCTGGCAACATCGAGATTGAAGAGCGCTTGCGCGCCTACATGCGCTGGAACGCTATGGCCATGGTGGTCAAGGCCAACCGGCATCACCCGATCGACGGCGGTGACCTGGGCGGGCACATTGGCTCTTTTGCATCGCTGGCCCACATGTTTGGTGCCGGCTTCAACCACTTCTGGCATGCCGAGAGCGCGGTGCCAGGCAAGGAGCATGGCGGCGACTGCCTTTACATCCAAGGGCACGTGTCGCCCGGCGTCTATGCCCGCGCTTACCTGGAAGGCCGGCTGAGCGAGGAGCAACTGCTCAATTTCCGCCAGGAAGTGGGTGGCAAGGGCCTGTCCAGCTACCCGCACCCCAAGCTGATGCCTGAGTTCTGGCAGTTTCCCACCGTGTCCATGGGACTAGGTCCACTGATGGCCATCTACCAGGCCCGTTTTTTGAAGTACCTCCACGCCCGCGGCATCGCCAACACCGAGAACCGCAAGGTCTGGGTGTTTTGTGGCGACGGCGAAATGGACGAGGTGGAATCGCTGGGCGCCATTGGCCTGGCCGCCCGCGAAAACCTGGACAACCTGATCTTCGTCATCAACTGCAACCTGCAGCGGCTGGACGGCCCGGTGCGCGGCAACGGCAAGATCATTCAGGAGCTTGAAGGCGAGTTCCGCGGCGCTGGCTGGAACGTGATCAAGTTGCTGTGGGGCAGCGACTGGGACCCGCTGTTGGCGCGCGACAAGGACGGCGCTCTGCGCAAGCTGATGATGGACACCTTGGACGGCGATTACCAGGCCTTCAAGGCCAATGACGGCGCCTATGTGCGCAAGCATTTCTTCGGCCGCGACCCCAAGACGCTGGAGATGGTGGCCCGAATGAGCGACGAAGACATTTTTGCCCTTCGCCGGGGCGGCCATGACCCGCAAAAAGTCTACGCGGCTTACGCTGCGGCGGTGAAGCACACCGGCCAGCCCACCGTGCTGCTGATCAAAACCGTCAAGGGTTTTGGCATGGGCAAGAGCGGGGAGGGCAAGAACAATGTGCACCAGACCAAGAAACTGACCGACGAAGACATCAAAATCTTCCGCGACCGCTTCAACATCCCAGTGCCCGACAGCCAGATAGCCGACATTCCTTTTTACAAGCCGGCGGACGACACGCCCGAGATGAAGTACTTGCACGAGCGTCGCCAGGCCCTGGGCGGCTACCTGCCGCACCGCCGCGTGAAGGCCGACGAGCAGTTCACCGTGCCTTCGCTCGATGTTTTCAAATCCGTGATGGAGGCCACACCGGAAGGGCGTGAAATCTCGACCACCCAGGCCTATGTGCGCTTTTTGACGACGCTGCTGCGCGACCAGGC
>Ga0114980_10003837_pt1 | contig 10225 bp, 16 predicted proteins | sample S_140806_EF_Meta_FD_87018 | JGI IMG/M metagenome (GOLD analysis project Ga0114980, IMG submission 87018) | Freshwater microbial communities from Lake Simoncouche, Canada to study carbon cycling - S_140806_EF_MetaG | ecosystem: Environmental > Aquatic > Freshwater > Lake | place: Lake... | reverse complement strand
CTGTTTTAAATCCCTCTGGTCTATTCTTTTCCATTCTATCAGCAAACACTGCGATGTAAAGAAAACACTTTGAAATGTTTTTATCTTCTGGATCATACTCTTCTTTATCTTCAATGGTTCTTAACATATATGTTTTAACACCATTGATATCTGTTGTGTGTTCACGGAAGTGATCTACCCTAAACAAACAAAGCTGTTTGAAGTGTCTGATCCTTTCATATGTTGTTAGATGTTTAAACAGCTCTCTAATTGGGGACCTAACGATTTTCTCGTCAGGGTCCTCAACTAGCATAGCGTCCATTGCTTTTAAAACCTCTTCCTTTACGTGGTCATTTACAAAATACTCTTTGTCTTTTGCGCCAGTCAGGTCAACAATGCTATCTCCTTCAATGAAGTCTCTCCATGTTAATTTAGATAAGAAAGTATAATCAATTTGAACCTCATCAATTATCTTGATGGTGATATAATATTCAAACAAACCTTGTGATAGTAAATCATCATAGATGTATTCAACATCACCGTTTGTTAAATAGATTTTTCTTTCTTTCATTAAATTATTTTTTTGGTTTTCTTGCTGCTGCTTTTACAGATTGCTTTTGTACCTTATCTAAGTCTTTTAAGTACTTCACCTTAGATGTTTTTCTTTTTCTCTTTAACATAGCGTGTTGAAGATTCTCACGTCTAGTTCCCCACTCTAAATTCTTAACATGATTGTTTAACGAATTAAAGTCTTTGTGGTTAACCTCCAATGGTTCATCAGATTTGTGTTTAGCGATAAAGGTTGTCGCTAATAACACATGATGATAATGCGTTCTTCTTTTTCCTTCAGAATCAGTTAATGCGATTCTAAAATAATAGCGCGATGCGCTTTTGTCTACACTAGGGAAGATTTCTCTGTCTCTTCTGTAGCTCCATACTCTGCCTGTGGTTGAGATTGCGTACAATCCTTCGTAACCTTTGATGTCTTTTAAGTTTCTTAACATTTTAAATTGTTTTTAGGTAAATTATTATTGTTTATACTAGTATAAGTATTTTTTTTCATAAAAAAAAATTTTGAGCATAAAAAAACCCCACTTTTTTTTGCGGGGTTCTTTTGTATATAAATGCAAGCAATCAATCAACGTCTTCAATGGAATCAATGACTAATCTATCCGATGGGTATTGTGCAACTAATTCAAAAATAGTTTCTGGAGTTCCGTAAATACCGATCCCTTTTACCTTCTTATGAAACCTAGTCTCACAAGTAGAATCGGGGTGAATCGTATCAGCAATAATTTCTACCGCCTTTGTTTCGCTACCAATAATTAGGTAACCAGAAAATCTTTTCATATAGTTTTATTTAAATGTTTCAAATATTAAACGAGACTCCCAGATGATAATAGAAATACCAAACCATATTATGGTTATGTCGATTATGTAACCAATTATCTTTTTAATTAATTGTTTTCTCATATCAATTGTCGAATTATTTTCTTATTAGATTCAATGTTTTCAAAATGTGCCGGATCAATTCCGATCTTATCATATACATTCAATACAGTATCTCTAAACACATCCTCTTGCTTAAATCTATCCTTAAACATTGTCACAGCGTGCATTATACTTGTGTGATCTCTGCCGTCAATCATTTGACCTATAGTGTTTAAAGAATAGTTGTAGTATATTTTCATGATACCACAAAAAATAAACCGAGCATTCACTATTTCTCTTTCTCTTGATCGACAAACAATATCTGCTGGGGTTACTTCACACTCTTCAGCAATAATACTCAAAACTTCTTCTTTGCTTAACCTAAACTTAAAAAGTTTTAACTTTGCTTTCAACCTTCTTCTTTCGTGTGGGGTTACTTTTAGCCCTGGAAAAACATATGGACTAATAGTCATTGGCTTCTTTATCATAATGTGATGTTTATGAAACAAATATAAAGATTTTCTTGAAATTAAAAAATAAATTTTACCAATCACCGCTAAGTGCGGCTATGAGTTGACCGAATAACGGTATTTCAATATCATTGTAAACACCATGTCTAAGATCTTGCTTATTAGCTTTAGCGTTAATCTTATTTGAAATGACTCTTAATACAGTTTGCTCTACCGGGTATGGTAATTTAAATCTATTAAAGTGTCTCACGGATATCATGTCACCTTCATATCTTCCCATGTATCCGCCCTCAATAATAATTTCCTTTGCTAAACTGAACATTTTCATGTATATAAATATGTTAAAAAGGTAAATCGTCCAAAACCGCGAATTCTCTTCTAGCATTGCCATTTTTCTTGGTTACGATTCGGTAGATACTTCTAGTCAATTCGATGTCATAAACAGCGTCATGGAGCTTTTCCTCCTCAATAACGATACCTAACTGAGCTGCCACAGTCTTTAACTTGAAATTTGGCATAGTAGGTCTATCTTCGACCAGGTATTCCCCAGCTAATACTATCACATCCAATGCGTGAGACCAGAACCATGAACCAAAGTATTGGTCATTGTTGTCCTCAAACCATTGTCTAAAGAATGGGTTGTCAAATGATGCGTTGTTATAACCAACCATGAAAAACTTGTCATTCTTATCAAAGCGATTAACATATTTGCTCATCATCTTGATCAACTGATTGTAAACCACATCCATTGTGTCATATGATCTAAGCTGCTCTTCAGTTACATTACCCACTTCCAGTGCCTTGGCATCATATACAGCACCTTCTTTGGGGCGAACTTTAAAGTTAAAGTACTCCATAACCTTATCGTTCATTTCGATACAGCCGGAGATTTGGTGAATGCCGTTAATGTCTTTGTCTAGACCAGTGGTCTCAATGTCGTAGAAGAATTTTTTCATGATTAGATTTGTTTAACCCAAACTCTTAGTTCGGAAATTTTAGATGTTATGTTTGTTCCAGTCTTTGGTGATGCCAATATTGCATCAGTGTCACCAATTATTTCTTTTAAAACCCAGACTGCGACCGGATTAGCCCAGGTTGTTGTATATAGTTGACCGATAATATAATCGGCTGGCATCTCTTTAATCATCCCTTGTTGGGCAGTACGATACTTCTCGATCCAATGCTCAAAAGGTAAACCAAAGTTCTTACACATTAACTGCATGAAGGTATCTTTGGATGTTAATTTAGTTCCGTTAGTACTCTTATTGATTACCTTAAAAACGTAAGGATTATTTGAAAAAGTATTCAGATCCACCTCATAGACAATCGCCTTTGTTTTGATAACAATATTCTCCTCATCCTTAAATGTGAATGGAATGTTGTATCTTTTAAAAAGATTTATGTTATCTTGAACCGATTTCTTCATGTGGTGTTATGATTAATGAACAATAATAACTAAAAATTCTTGAAATAAAAAATATTTTGGAATTAATCTTCTACATTTCTATCCCATCTAGCTTTTCTAGCTTCTGGGGACATGTGAAGAGTCTCATCAATTGTGTGTGGAACTGAAACAGCAACCATACATGCGCCTGGCATTTTAGTGTTTTTTAAATAATTCATAATATACCCATAAATATTTCCACTACCCACTGGGTTAGCCGAGTGTATATGAATTATTGGTAAAGGGATTCCCTTACTCATACTTTCAGAAACTAAGAATTTTGCTGCATCATACCCGGTTCTTTCATTAATTATGTTTTCATAATTAATTACAGATGTTTTTTTAACATTAGTATAATATTCAATCATTGCTTGTTCACCCAAATCATGATCTAGGGATATAAGCTCAAACTTATCCAATCCAAATAAACGGATTTTAGATACGAATTCATCATAAGTACGAACCACTACCCAATCTTTAGCTATCGGTGTTCTCACATCGTCTAAGTATAGACGCATTTTTTCTTGTTTCATCATTAATTATTTTAATTACTTGACACACAATTTATTTCTAAGATTGGTTGCCAAGTGTTTCTTTCTAAACTCAATAAGCTTAGCTGCCATGTTCCACCAGTTGTTCTTAACGCACACGTTAAGAGCAAAAGAAGTGGTGTTTAAAAACCTTGTATAAATCTTTACTTTCATTTTTTAAAAGGGAAAGAATATAAATATATATGTTTTTAAAAAACTTATTTTTTTGTGAAAATATCATTTTTTAACTTCTCGAAGACACTTACGATCTGATTAATTGTCACCAATATCACAATCCAAAACCATAGTGGCGCTGTTACTACCCACCAGGACATTTTGGTTGTTCCACTTGTTTTAAGTGCTGTCAACATGGCAAATAATACTACGAACACTAATAACGCTTTATCTAGTTTTATTTTCATATTCTAATATATTATAAATTAATCAAAAAACAAAATTATCTATCAACATTAATCATCTCATCAATGTGATGATCGTCGGCACCAAGTTCAGAACCTATTTCACGCTTCTTCATATCGTTAATTAACCTTTTTAAATCATATGGCGCAAAGTCTGGATTACCATCCATTCCTACGTCCATTCTACGCCCATTACCGAACTTTTTATGGTTAGGTAGATGACAATGCCCATGCAGGTGAATACGGCCCTTGCGAAGCCCATTCCAGGACGCGATGGGATAATGCATCAACTCCAGTGTTTCACCCATATAACTGGCCTGTAAGAACCATTGCGATGATGCAAAATGTCCTTGACAATTCTCTCTATTGTTAACAATATGGTGATCGTGATTACCAAAGATTAAATGGATTTCTTTACAGATAATTCTATTACGTAACTCTTCTATTTGTTCAAACCCACCAAATGACCAATCACCCAAATGGATTAACACATCGTCCTGACCAACTACCTCGTTGATATTATTAACAATGGATGCATTCATCTTATCTAGGTTTATAAAATCCCTGGTCTGGGATTCTGGTATTGAGCCATCAGGCATTCTCCACTTAGTTACACCACGACATATGTTTGTGTGGTTATAATGGGTGTCTGATGTTATCCAGACTTTCTTATCATTCTCAATCTTTAACATTATATAAGTCTTTAATTCTTCTTATTACATCTTGTGGGGTGTGACCATCAAATTCCCATTGCGCTTTATTAAATGATGGGATATCAAACAAATACCAATCTTTCATTTCATAATGATTTGATATCTGACCTGTTGGTAAGTTAGCCACCACAATAAACCAACCACCACCAAAACATTCTTCACCATCGTGATGACTAATTGATTTATGAACACCGTACTTACCTTGCACTCCCCATTCATTAAATAGCGCAGCATTATATACTTTCCTGAACTCATATAGTTCATTGAACGTATGGTAACCGTCAGTAATTTCGCCCGTCTCAAGTGATCCGGCTAATTGTTTTATTAGATAGTTAACACCCTCAACGATTTCTTTTTTAAGTTTATCCATTAGCAAAAATCTATTGAAGATGAAACTCTTAATCCATCTATGATCTTATCATCATATTCTGGTTTATCAAAGAAAGAACCTACACCCTTTGCTCGTTGTTGCATTCGATATATTTCATTTACAACCATACCATCAGGTTCACCCCATTCAAGTGCCATAGTAATGAACTCCTCGTTATCTAATGAATCTCCATATTCATTAACAATTCTACCTGAACGAATGAATTCAAATAAACTTTCTTTATCATGATAATATTCGTCTTTATGAAAATTCCAACAGAATTTCCAACCTGAACTTCTTTTACCTAAATGTATTTTAGTACCTTCCAAAAACATATCCCAAGGTGAAAACCATTCCCACTCTTTTCGAGGACTGATTAATTTAAAACCACTTTCAATATTCTCTGGCGATAGTTCAAGATTATTTACAAACCCAATTAAAGTTTGTTTACGAACTTCCATTTCCTCGTGCGTAGGTATTCTGTAATAGTTAGTGCCCATGACGTTTGTGTTTAGTTTTCTTATGTTGTGTTTTTTTAATTACAGGTTTAGGATCGTCATTCTCTAAATCTAATTTAGCGATTATATTTTTTAATTGTTTAGAGTAATCACTGCCATCTTCACTATATGTTTTATCTAAGTACTTAAAATAAGTCGCTCTATCACTTTTAACAATAAAATCTCTAGTCGATTGTAAAATATAATAATCAACAACAGACATTCTCCAATTAGGATAATGAGAATAACCATTGATAACTGTATCGGCGGTAGTCAATCGTGAATAACACTTCTTCATACCAAACAAGTTATTGTTATTCGTACAATGATTTGATTTAAACCAACCAGTCTCAAGAACAGCTTGCGCAATAATAATATCTTTATGTTTGAATGGTAGTGACCACACAGCATCAGTTAAATTTTTAATATTCAACGAATCTTCTTTTGCTATTTTAACTGGCTTTGGATTATTACCACATGCGCCTGTCATAATAAACAATAAAGGTATGAATAGTTTTTTCATATTAATAAAATTTACGTAGAATACAGATAACATCCCAAGCATCTTCTAATGCATTGTGAGTTACTATACCTTCAACGCCTTTCCTATCTTTACATTCGATCAATGATGGTAATGATGTGTCATTCAACCAATCAACGCAAAGGATAGCTGGGTCTAAAATTCTTTGACGAGTTCTAATTAACTTCTGCCACCAAGGTAATTCTTGTAAGAACAATTTATCAAATGTTCCAAAGTTTTTACCTGCGACATTTAATGTAATTGGTTTGGTGTTACCACAGATTAATGGAAATATTTTACCATCAATAATTTCAATGTTCTTCGCGCCACTAGCTACTTCATATTGGTAGCCGTTAGCATATAAGAAACGATAGAACTCAGCAACCACTTCATCCTTTTCATAGAAAGAATAACCCGTTGCGGTTTCAGCCATTTTTTTAAAATCATTATTACCCTCAATATATTCACTTAAGTAATGAATAATTTCTTGATTCATGTCAATGGCTCTTGGTGAACCAGTTAATTCTCTTTGCAATATAATTGCATTGAACTTTGGACACTCCTCGTAAGGTAATTTCTTGTCAGTATCTTCGATGATTGCACCGATAGATAGTACTTGGTTTTTCTCGTGGTCAAGACCTGTTGTCTCGATGTCGATTGATACGTAAATCATAGTTTGTGTTTTGTTTTATAGATCAAGTTGTTTAAGCGCTTCAATAGTTTTCTGTGTGGACTCATGTAGAATACCAATGCCACCAGCCTCTATCCATCCTTCTATATTTGCAGAGCGATCATCAATCAATATAGATTTATCTGTAGCAAAGTCTTTCTTATGTTTGGCAGTTCTCAATATCAAAGGCGTGCCAAATAATTCTCTTTCAACCCATTCATGTTTACCCACCCTTGAGTCATCCAACCTAGATGGCGCAGATAATAAAACAGGTTTATACTTGTTGATGTAATCCCATAGTTCTTTACCATCAGATGTCCATTCTAAATCTGACCAGAACTTCTTCCCGGCCTTGTTGATTGGGTCCCAGAATTTAGTAGTTTCATGAAAAGTTCCCTTAATGTCTATACCCGTTAAATCAAGATAGCCCTTGTCAAAATCGACCAGGACGCCATCCATATCACAATAAATTTTATAGTTTTTGCTCATAATTCTATTATTCTTGAGCAAATCTAATGAATATTATTGAAATTCCAAAAAAAATTCTAGATATTTATATTATTATGGGAATAAAATTAGTTTTATCTGAAAGCCAAGCAAAAATGCTTGATAATCACATTGCTCAGCACGAATTAGCTGAGTGGGGAGGCGGAGCCTTAAAATGTTATGATTTAAGTTATGATGCGTTAGATAAATTTCTTGGTAAAAGAGATGAAAAAAAATTGGGTAACGCGACTGTCGCAATAAGAAGAAATGAAGATATTGCCGTTAAATTATGGGACACAGATATCATTACAATAGATATGGCTGACATTCTTACAATTACTGTTCGTGGTTGGGATACTATGACAACTAAAAGTAGATTAAACGACATGTTAAGATGTAGAAATGTTCATATTTCTCAAGCAAAAAACAAATGGACTATACATGGCGAAAACGGATCTTTTCCTTATGAAGATGGTATGGAAATTCATCAAGGTGGTTATATAGTAAAGCCATCCAAAATGAGATAGTTTTATTTCATATTCAACCTAGTTCTCTCACCAGTTTCAATGTTTATAAACATGTTACCTTCATTGGTCTTAATAAAGTATGTGTTGCAAGGCTTTGCGCCAAAATGGCTTATCCCATTAAATTGTGGGTGAAGCAATGTTTCTCCTGTTGATTTAATTAAACCCCATAAACCATCTTCAGTTCTAACTGCTATGTTACCACATTTATCTTGAGGTAAAATCTCATCATATCTATGTAAAAACTCTACTGAGTCAGTGCAAGATAATAATGTCTTTCTAAATCCTCTTTGTGAAATTATGTGAGCATGTTGATCAGGGAATTTATTAAATCCATAATCAATGTATGGACAGAAAACTTCATACTTACTAAAGAATCTACTTGTAATAGTTCGAAGTACACTTATAAAATCTTCAACACTGTTGCTTGCGTCTAAATCTGATTGTAATTTATTAATAAGTTGTTCACCAAATGCATCTAAGTATATTTTAACCTCAGCATCATAAATTGCATCACGACCATTTAAAACATTCATAATCATTTCATTGGTGAATAATTTTTTAAGTTCTTCATATGATTTTACCGCCACATTATTTAATACTTTATCTACATCTTTAGCTTTCCCAAGTAACTTTAACAATTGGTCTGTAGAGTATCTAGATGGATCAATTTCCCCGCTTATTATTGCGTTAATAATTGTTGGCCAAGTTTCTTTGTTACTAAAATTATATTTTAATGATGGGTTGTTTTGAATTACAAAATTCAAATCTTCTCTTGACAAATCAGCAAGATGGAAATTATCATCATATCTATGAACATTAGTTGCTAGCTCAGTAACGGGATATGTGGTATTGACTAAAAATTTAATAATTTGAGGGTGATATTGTGTTGGTGGTTTATCATTATATGCTGCGTGAAAATCACCAATAACCCCACCTGGTCTATAGTCTACTGTTAATAAAGATTTTCCTTTACCTTCCTCGTCAATATGTCTTAGTGAAATTAATTGACCAGTATTTGAACGAGCACAATGCCCCATTCTAGCATGTTCTTCGTCACAATAACTTGTATTTAAATGTACCCAATAATAACCAACACCACCATCATTTCTCATATCAATGAATACTTGTTTCTTTTCTTTATAAAAATGAGTTGTGTCTTTTTCTACTTTTCTTCTTTGTTTCTCAGCAACTTCCGCATGCCATTGCTCAGCTTGAGCATGTGCTGTATCGTAATCTAATTCTTTTAAATTAATTTGTTCGTTTCTATCTGGCGCTTTAATCCAGTGATTAATATAATCATAACCTGGCTTGTACGTAATATTCCAACCATCGTCACCTCTTGGTCCTCTGTCATTCATACCATCAATAACATATCTTTTAGGATCTACTCCTTCGGGTATTTCGTTAGCTGCAACTCTACTTTTAATTTGTTCTTTAATATATGAATCTGCGATCCATACAGAAACTTTATCATTGATCGCATGGAATTCATCTGCCCATTCTTTTTTCAAACCAAACACATTCATGATGGCTTGTCTCTTATCCGCTTCTAACAATAAATCATATGCTTCAGTAAGTGATAGAGCATCTTTCTTGTTAAGTGCCAATGATGCATATATTGGTGCATTTCTTTTTTTAATTGATTTTAATAAATCTCTTAAACCCGCTTCGTATGTTCCTGGTTCTGCATAAGAGTTTCCCTCAAAATTTGTAAATGCATTAACTAAATCTGCTGCGGTCTTTCCTTTAACCAAATAGTTTCTTGCTAATAAATCATAGTACGCATCAACACCCGCTTGGAATGTATTTCTATATACTTTAGCTTTACCAGTGTTCCCAACATTAAATGGGTTCTTTGTTTCAATAGGTACTTTACTTGTATCGCTTAATAAACCACCTTCTAATGTAATTTGTGCCAACGCTAATTCTGGTGGAACATATTTGTTATATTTCTCTTGTGCTTTTCTTGCACCATCAGCCATCATTTCACCAGTGACAAATGCACTAGGGTTTCTAGTATCAATATAGTTTTGACAAATTTTTGCATAATCATTAAAACCATCTGTTGTTCTTGTATCTAAATCAGTAAAAGATGCTGATCCACCAGTTGTGGTTCCAGGATCAACAAACTTAGATAAATCTTCAGAAGTAACTCCTTTAGATTTTAAT
>Ga0114980_10003830_pt1 | contig 10232 bp, 7 predicted proteins | sample S_140806_EF_Meta_FD_87018 | JGI IMG/M metagenome (GOLD analysis project Ga0114980, IMG submission 87018) | Freshwater microbial communities from Lake Simoncouche, Canada to study carbon cycling - S_140806_EF_MetaG | ecosystem: Environmental > Aquatic > Freshwater > Lake | place: Lake... | reverse complement strand
TCTACGGCAATGCAGGTCGATACTACATTCCTGTTGCATCGAACACCAACATTCGCGCAACACGTGGCGAGTTGTACACGCAGCAGTTTTTCACCTTCACAGGTCGTGACCCAGTCACTGCCAAGCCTTTGAACCTGGTCAAGATTGGGCCTACCAACATTGGTAGTGACGGCTCTCTCGCGATTCCTGCAACCATTGCGGACACCAATTTGCAACCCATGTCGCAAGACGAGTTCATTTTGGGCTTCCAAAAAGCCATTGCCAAAGGCTGGACTTTCGGAACCAAGTACACACACCGCAAAATTCAAAACGGTATGGATGACTGGTGTGATCCCTCCTCAGTTGGCGCTTGGGCGGTTGCCAACGGGTACCCCAAGTTTGATTACCACACCATGGCAGGTTGCCAAATTGTCAACCCAGGCCGTGATGTGACATTGAACATGGATGTGTTGAACGACGGCGTTCTCAAGCCAACCACAATTCCAGCATCTGCAACTGGCTTGGCGCTTTACACCCGCAAGTACGATGCTCTGGAGTTCACTTTGGACAAAGCTTGGGACGGCAAGTGGGGCGGCTCTGCTTCCTACACCTTCTCTCGCAGCAAAGGAACAGCTGAAGGTTATGTGAACTCCACCATCAACCAAGAAGACGCTGGTGTCAGCCAAGACTTTGACTTCGGCTCGTTCACTAAAGGTTCTTACGGCTATTTGCCCAACGACCGTACGCACCAGATCAAACTCTTCGGTGTGATGGCTGTCACTGACGAAATTCGTGTCGGTATGAACTTGAACTCCACTTCGGGTCGTCCGCTGAGCCGAATTGGTTTTGTGCCAAGTGACACCCCAGGTGATGCTTCTCAGTACACAACTGCTTCAACTTACTACTACTTGAACTCGGCAGGCCAAACTGTTTTGGGTCAACGCGGAGACCAAGGTCGCTCTCCTTGGAACCACACCATTGACATGCAAGCTTCTTACACCAAGAAAATGGGTGCCAACACCTTGACGTTCCAAGTGGGCATCTTCAATGTGTTGAATACGCAGCAAGCAACTGAGCTCAATGAGATCAACGACTACAGCCGTGCGACTACCACAGTCGATATGCCAGGTCGTGTCAGCTTGAACTATGGCTTGCCAACTTCGTACCAATCACCTCGCTCAGTTCGCCTCACAACTCGTTACGAGTTCTGATCAGCAAGCTTTGCCAGGAGTTAAAAGGACCGCTTCGGCGGTCCTTTTTTTATGCCGATTCAAATCAAATCACAAGCTACTTGCGCGCCACTGCTCAAACTTCGAATCTCTGGCTTTTGCTCAGCGCAGGCAGCAATTGCTTGAGGGCAACGCGTGCGAAAAATGCAGCCCGAAGGTGGGTGGATGGGTGAGGGCAATTCGCCCTGCAGCAGTTGCAGTTTTTTGTGGCGCTCGCGCCTTGGGTCAGGGCTTGGAATGGCGCTGAGCAAGGCTTGGGTATAAGGGTGCTGCGGAGCTAGGTAAAGAGCTTGTTTGCTGGCCAACTCCATGGCGCGCCCCAGGTACATCACCATCACGCGTTGGCTGATGTGGCGCACCACCGCCAGGTCGTGCGCAATGAAGACCAATGCCAAGCCCATCTGGGCTTGTAGCGCCATGAGGAGGTTGATGATTTGCGCCTGAATCGACACATCCAGCGCCGAGACCGGTTCATCGCAGATCACCAACTTGGGCTCGAGCACCAAGGCCCTGGCAATACCAATGCGTTGGCACTGGCCCCCTGAGAATTCATGCGGGTAGCGGTTGATCTGCTGCGTTGTCAGGCCCACCTTTTGCATCATGGCGCGCACGCGCTGCATCACTTCTTGCGCAGGCAGCTGCGGCAGGTGTGTGTGCAGGGGCTGCGCAATGATTTGGCCAACTGTCATGCGCGGATCGAGGCAGGCCAGAGGGTCTTGAAAGATCATCTGCACGCTTTTGCGCAAAGCGTGCCATTCAGGCGCACCGGCGCCGCGCATTTCCTGACCCTGCCAAATGATGCTGCCTGCGGTTACGGGAATGAGGTTGAGCATAGCCCGGGCCAGCGTCGATTTACCGCAACCCGACTCGCCAACAATGCCCAAGGTCTCGCCTGGGAAAACATCAAACGACAAGCCGTCAACCGCTTTGAGCAACTGGGGCTTGGCCCATGGCCAGGGCGAATCGCTGGCCACCTTGAAGTGGACCTGCAGATCACGAACTGACAATAGGGGCGTGCGGTCAGTCATGGCGCTGGGCTTGGCTTGAGTGGCTGAATTTGAGCGGCGCTTTTGTGGCAGGCGCGCCATACATCGGGCTTTTCAGGCAGGGCGGTCAGGGCGGGGCGCTGGCTCACGCACTGGGGTTCACGCCATTGGCAGCGCTCGTTGAAGGGGCAGCCTGATGGCAGGCGTGCCATGTCGGGCGGCGCACCCGGTATGGCCAAGAGGCTTGGGTTGTCGTTGCCTATGCGCGGCAGGGCGCCCAGCAGGCCCACCGTGTAGGGGTGGGTGGGCTGGTAGAAGATCGACTCAGCGCTGGCTTGCTCCATGACGCGCCCGCCGTACAGCACCATGACCTGGTCGCACAGACCGGCCACCACGCCCAGGTCGTGCGTGATCATCACGATGGCGGTGCCGTGCTCGCGCTGCAGCTCGCGCAGCAGCGCCAGTATCTGGGCTTGCACCGTCACGTCCAAGGCGGTGGTGGGCTCATCGGCAATGAGCACATCGGGCTCGCACAAAAGCGCCATGGCGATCATGACGCGCTGGCGCATGCCCCCCGAAAACTCGTGGGGGTACATGGCAAGGCGGCGTGCAGCATCTGGAATCTTGACCGCATCCAGGGCTTGCACTGCGCGCACGCGCGCCTGCCTGCGCGTCATGCCTTTGTGCAATTCCAGCACTTCGGTCATTTGCCGCTCCACCGTCAGGTAGGGGTTGAGCGATGTCATAGGGTCTTGAAAAATCATGGCCACGCGGTTGCCGCGAATGCTGTTAAGCGCCTTAGGGGGCAGTCTCAAAAGGTCTTGGCCCTCCAACAGTGCTTGGCCAGTGGCCGAGCCATTGCTGGCCAGCAAACCCATCATGGCCAGCACGGTTTGGCTCTTGCCGGATCCACTTTCACCCACGATGCCCAAGGTCTGCCCGCGCTCGAGATCAAAGCTCAGGCCGTTGACCGCAGTGACCACGCCGTCCAGTGTTTTGAACTGCACGTTCAGATTGCGGACTTCTAAAAGTGCCATGGTCTTAGCGCTCCTTGGGGTCCAGCGCGTCGCGCAGCCCGTCGCCAATGAAGTTAAAGCAATACAGCGTGATGCACAGCAAGCCCGCAGGAAACAACAAGATCCAAGGCGTGACTTCCATGGCATTGGCACCGTCGTGAATCAACACCCCCCAACTGGTCATGGGCTCTTGGATGCCCAGGCCCAGAAACGACAGCACAGACTCGGTCAAGATCACGCCAGGCACCGTCACGGTGGTGTAGATCACCACCACGCCCAAAAGGTTGGGAACGATGTGCCGAAAAATGATGCGTGTGTTCGAAACCCCCATGGCACGGGCCGCTTCAACATACTCCATCGAGCGCAGCGACAAGGTCTGGCCGCGCACCACGCGCGCCATGTCCATCCAGGAAAAAACGGTGATGGTGAACACCACCAGATAAAACTCGCGGCCCAAAATGGTGATCAACAAAATGGCAATCAGCAAGTAGGGAATGGCGTACATCATGTCCACCACGCGCATCATGAACGCGTCGATCTTGCCGCCCATAAAGCCTGCAGTGGCGCCCCACACAATGCCCAGCGTGACCGAGGACAGTGTGGCCAAGAGCCCCACCGTGAGCGAGACCCGACCGCCGATCAGGCAGCGCACCAGCAGGTCGCGCCCCGCATCATCGGTGCCCCAGAAGTGCGCATTTTGCCAACTGGGCGGGGTGCTCATGGCGTTCCAGTCTGCACTGTCAAAGGCGTAGGGCAGCAGCCATGGGCCGATCACGCAGGTCAAACCAATCAAGGCCAGTAGCAGCAGGCTCACAAGCGCTGCCTTGTTGCGCGCAAAGCGCACGCGCGCGTCGCTCCATAAACTGCGGCCCTGAACCAAGCCATCGATCTCTGGAGGTGTCAGCATAGGGCCTGGGTCAATAACGAATTTTGGGGTCGAGCCATGCGTAGGCCAAGTCCACCAAGAGGTTCAAGCTGACTGTCAGCACAGTGACCAGCACCACCAGGCCTAACACCAAGGTGTAGTCGCGGTTGCCCGCACCATTGACAATCAGCTTGCCAAGACCTGGCAATGAAAAAACAGTCTCTGTTACCAGCGCCGATGTGATCGACGTGATGGCCAGGGGCCCCAGCAAAGACACGACGGGCAAGAGCGCTGGCTTGAGGGCGTGGCGCAGCACCACCACACGTGTCGACAAGCCCTTGGCACGGGCGGTGCGAATGAAGTTGCTGTGCATCACTTCGAGCAGGCTGCCGCGCATCACACGGCCAATCGTGGCCACGTTGATGAAGGTCAGCAAGGCCATGGGCAAGACCATGAAGCGCAATTCAAAATCATGCCAACCGCCTGCAGGCAACCACTGCAGAACAATTGCAAAAATGATGATCAGCACCGGGCCCAGCACAAAGCTGGGAACAGCGCTGCCAATGTTGCCCAGCAGCATCACGAGGTAGTCAACAATGCTGTTTTGGCGCAGCGCCGCGGTAATGCCCAAGCTCACACCAATCAACAGCGACAGGACCAGCGAGCCGCCGCCAATGATGGCCGAGACCGGCAGCGCGCTGGCCACCAGATCGTTGACGGACCAATCGGCGTAACGAAAAGACGCGCCCAAGTCGCCTTGCAGCAAGCTTTGCAGGTACAACAAGTACTGTTGCCACAGCGGTTGGTCTAAGTGGTACTTGGCTTGAAGGTTGGCCAGCACTGCCGCAGAGACTTTGCGCTCGCTGTCAAAGGGGCCACCAGGGGTCAGGTGCAATAGCAAATAACACACAGTGATCACCATCAGCATGGTGGGAATCGCCGCCAGCAAACGGCGCAAGGTGTAAGACCACATGGCGCCGAGTTCAGTGCTTGATGATGTAGAGGTCTTTAGAGCGGAAACGGTCCATTGCATTGTTCAGTGAGTAGCCTCCCACATAGGACTTGACCAAACGCGGCAGTGAATACTGCAGCAGCGGAATGATGGGGTAGTCCTCCATGATCATTTTGGAGGCTTGTGTCAGCAGTGCGCGGCGCTTGGCCGGATCGGTGTTCAGTGAGCCTTGTTGAATCAATTCCTCGGCTTGCCGATTGCAGTTGAAGTTGTTGTTTTGATCGGAGTCGCAACGAATGAGTGCCAAGAAGGTGGTGGCGTCGTTGTAGTCAGCCAACCAACCGTTGCGCGCCATTTGGAAGCTGCCTTCGTGGCGTTTTTTAAGCAATACCTTGAACTCCATGCTTTCGGTCTCGATGTTCAGGCCCAATTTGGTTTTCCATTCAGAGGCGGCGAACACCGCCATTTTTTTGTGGTATTCGCTGGTGTTGTAGGAAAAAGAAAATTTTGTTCCTGGTTTCACGCCCGCTTGCTGCAACAAATTTTTAGCCTCGGCCACACGTTTGTCCATGGGCCAGGTGGCCCACTCGTAGGGGGTGACATCGGCGCCCTGGGTGCCTGCGACCATCGCGCTGTAGGCCGGTGCTTGGCCATCGGCTGTCACGCGTTGGGCCAAGATGTCGCGGTCGATCACCATCGACAAAGCCTTTCGCACATGCAAGTCTTTGAACACCGGGTCTTGCGTTTGGTAAGAGTAATAGCGCAGGCCGATCATGGGTGAGTTGCGAATTTCTTTGGGGTACTGTTGTTTGTACTTTTCATAAGTGCCAGGCGGCAATTGGTAGACCCATTCGTTTTCACCGGATTCATACAGCTTGATGTCTGCATGGCCGTCTTCAATCGGCAGGTAAGTCACGCGCGTCAGTTGCACGTTGGTGGCGTCCCAGTACTGCGGATTTTTCTCAATCACCAACCGGTTGTTGACCTGCCACTCTTTGAGCACAAAGGCGCCGTTGGAGACCAGATTGCCTGGCTTGGTCCAATTTTTCCCATGTTTTTCTAGCGCGCCGCGATGCACGGGGCCCAGGTTGTTGTTGCTCATCAGCTCAGGCAAAAAAGTCACGGGAAATGCGGTTTTGATCTCCAGTGTGGTTTTGTCAATGGCCTTCACGCCAAGCTCAGACGCCGGCTTGCTGCCTTTGACCACAGCCATGCCATTGCTCAAAAAAATCCCAAAGGTTGCGGCATAGGTCGAAGCTGTTTTGGGATCTAGAAAACGGCGCATCCCGAAGACGAAGTCCTCAGCGGTGACAGGGTCACCGTTGGACCATTTGGCGTTGCTGCGCAATTTGAAAACCCAGGTTGTGGCGTCAACCTGCTTCCAGCTCTGGGCCACGCCGGGCACAGTTTTGCCATCGGCGTCACCGGCGGTCAGGCTTTCAAAGAGGTCGCGTGTCAGGTTGTTGGCGCCGACCGACTCGGCCAGTGCCGGGTCTAGCGTTTCGGGCTCTGAGCCGTTGTTGCGAATCAGGGTCTGTGAAGGGTGCAACTGCACCCCCGCAGGCACGCTTGCCGCAGCAGCGTTCATGCCATATGCACCCAGAAGCAACAGGGTTGACAGGCATGGGGAATGGATGAACTTCATGGTGTCCTTCGGGGGTGCGACTTGACAGGGCGTGTGGCAGGAACTTCAGTTTGGCAAATTGCTGGTGTCAATGTCGACATAGCGCCAAAAACCTCTGGACGTTGGATGGCGGCGATAGCCAATTAACCAAGGCTGCATCAGGTCCGTGCGGATGCGGTGCGTGGAAAATTTATAGGGCATGTAAGCCACCATGATTTTGACCAGTTGCTGCATGATGGCCAGGCGTTCAGGGCCGTCCGCCATCAACTGCTGCTTTTGAAACAGTCGATCGAACTCGGCATTTTCAAAGCGCGCCAAATTGCCCTCGCCCTTGCTCGGTCCAAAGGCCAAGCCCAAGGCGCCTGAGCCGTCCGGACTGGATGCGCCATAGCCCAGGCCCCACATCATCAGTTTGCCAGCGCGCGCGGCCTTAAGATGCTCAGGCCATTTCCCTAATTTGAACTCCATTTTGATGCCGAGCGCATCCATGTTCTTTTTCCAAATTTGATTGAGCTCCCGGTCAGCGGCACTGGGCGTGGTGGAGTATTGCAAGATCAGGGGTTTGCCATCCGGCATATCGCGCCAGCCGTCGCCATTGCGATCTACGAAGCCGTACATGTCCAGCAGGGCCGCAGCGCGTGCGCGGTTGAAATCGCTCATTTCGGTTTTGAATTTGGGGTCGTAGCCATAAGTGGTGGGCTGCATCGGGCCTTGGGCAGGAATGGCTTGGTTGCGCCGTGGCAAACGAATTTCTTCTTCCGAGTTATAGCCAAGTGCAATGGCCCGGCGAAGCGCCACCTTCTCGGGCGTGTAGCCGCCCACAATGGGGTCTTCCATGTTGAAGTAAGTCACGGTGACATCGGGCGCAGCCACGCGCTCCATCGTGATGCCTTTCTTGGCCAGATTGGGTGCCACGCGGCTATTGGGTATGGCCTGGAAAGAAAAGGCAGCCGGCAGGTACATCAGGAAATCGTAATCATTGCTCAAGAAAGACAGCCAGCGCGGCTGAATTTCTTCGATGATCGAAATTTCAACGCGGTCAACCAAGGGGATCCGCTTGCCTTTCATCTGACGATAAATTTCTTGCGAACGCGCATCGTTCTCGGGTGGTTCAGCCTCGTAATAGGCTTCGCGAAAATTGGGGTTGCGCACAAAAGTCATCTTCGAAGAGCGCACCCATTTGTCCAGCATGAAGGGGCCGGTGCCGACTGGATGCTCCATGATTTTGTCGCCATATTTCTCAACCACTTCGCGCGCCACAGCGCCAAAGGAGCCTGAGTCTGACAGCGTGTAAATGAAGCGCGGTCTGGGTTCTTCCAATTTAAATTGAATGGTGTAACGGTCTAGCGCACGAATGCCTTCAACTTCCTTTTCGTAATTGAAGTGGGCGCCTGGTTTTTCGGACTCTCGCCGCAGCTCTTGCATGCCAACGAGCTTTTCTTCTTCCAAATCACTGAAGAGTTGACTTTTGGTTTTGGGGTCAAAGATACGTTTGTAGGTGTAGGCAAAATCGTGGGCCGTCAGCTCGCGTTTTTTACCGCCAAAGGCCGCGTCATCCGCAAAATAAATACCGGGCTTGATCTGAATGGTGTAGGTGCGAAAATCCGCGCTGATAACTGGCATGGCCACCGCTACATTGGGCTTGACCTTGGCAGGTCGCGCCAAATAGTCGTAGGTGTACAGGGCATCAAACATGTTCTCCGTGGCAATGCGTGAGTAAGCATCGGAAAGCTGGGCTGGGTCAAAGCCAGTCTCGGCCACCTCGAAAGCGTAGCGCAACACTTTTTCGGGTGGTTTGGTTTGGGCCGACGAGTTGCCGATGCCCCAAAAAAGCAGGCCCGTCAGACAGAAAAAGCGCAGAAATTGAAACTTCATAGTTAGAAACACCAGTTCCGTTTGTTATTGTTCCAAGCATAATCGCAGCGGTTAGTATATTCATTGGCATTTTCCCCAGATAAACAAACTATGTTTCCCTACATCCTGCGTCGCGTTTGGCAGATGGTTCCCACGCTGCTGGGGGTCATTTTGCTGATTTTTTTCTTGTTCAAGTTCTTTGGCGGAGACCCGGTTGAGATCATGGCAGGTCTGAAAGCCTCGCCTGAGCGCATTGCTTCGCTGCGCGCGCAACTGGGGCTGGACAAATCGGTGTGGGAGCAACTGTGGGTCTTTGTGCAGCAAATTTTCAGTTTCAACTGGGGTAAAAGTTGGAGCACCAACGAAGCTGTCTCCGACATCTTTGCCTCGCGTTTGCCGGCCACATTGACCATCATGGTCCCAATTTTGGTTCTCGAAGTGGTGCTGGCCATTGCTGCAGGCTTGGCTGTGGCTTATGTACGCGGTAGTTTGACGGACAGGGCCATCATGATCATCAGCACGGTTGCGCTGTCGATCAGTTTTTTGGTCTACATCATCGTAGGTCAATTTTTATTTGGTTTTGTGTTGGGCTGGTTTCCTGTGCAGGGCTGGAGCAACAGCGTTTGGACCAACTTGGCAATTTATGCACCTTTGCCGGTTTTTCTGGCGGTGCTGGTCAGTCTGGCGCCGCAAACGCGGCTTTACCGAAGTTTCTTCCTTGACGAGATTGGTCAAGACTATGTGCGCACCGCTCGTGCCAAAGGCGTTTCGGAAAACGCTATTTTGCTCAAACATGTGCTTCGCAACGCCATGATCCCGATTTTGACCAACGTGGCCACGGGATTGCCGGGCGTCTTCATCGGTTCTTTCCTGATCGAAGTTTTCTTCTCAATTCCTGGGCTGGGGCGTGAGATTGTGACCGCCGTCAATCGCAGCGACTACCCCGTGATCCAAGCTGCCACTGTTTACCTGGCCGCACTGACCATGGTGATCAATTTGATCACCGATGTCTTGTACAAATTTGTTGACCCGAGAGTGAGCTTGAAATGAGCACAGAAACTTTGCAGGACTTGCCGCGCTCACCCGGCGTCTGGGCCCAAGCGTGGGCGCGTTTAAAGAACGATCGCGTGGGCATGGTCTCCTTGGCCGTGACAGTTTTTTTCATTGGGCTGGTGGTCTTGGCTCAGCTGGGCTGGGTCGCCAAAGATTGGCAAAAAGAAGTCGGAACACCGTTTGCTGCGCCGCATTGGGTTGGCAAAATAAGCGACGGTTCACAGACCGCAGTGGTAGATTCGATTGCGGGCCCCAACCTGGACATCAGTGACGTTGATCCGCTGGCGTCGCGCTACAAAGAATGGGCCGAACGAGCTGCTCAGTTCAAAGCCACCACCATTCAGAAGTCCGATACATTGCCTTTGGGCGGAGATCAACTTGGGCGCGATGTGCTGAGCAAGGCTATCAAGGGCGCGCAGGTCTCCATCACAGTCGGGCTGGCAGCGGCATTGGCTGCAACCTTGATTGGCACCGTCTTGGGCGCCATCGGCGGCTATTTTGGGGGTCGTGTGGGGGACTTTTTGGAATGGGTCTACAACGTCTTTACCGCTATTCCCTATATTTTGCTGGTGTTTGCTTTGGCTGCGGTGCTCAAGTCCGGGCCACTGGCCAACACCCTTGGCAGTGGGGCTTGGACGGTGGTGATCATCTTGAGTTTGGTGGGCTGGACCGGC
>Ga0114980_10003827_pt1 | contig 10236 bp, 10 predicted proteins | sample S_140806_EF_Meta_FD_87018 | JGI IMG/M metagenome (GOLD analysis project Ga0114980, IMG submission 87018) | Freshwater microbial communities from Lake Simoncouche, Canada to study carbon cycling - S_140806_EF_MetaG | ecosystem: Environmental > Aquatic > Freshwater > Lake | place: Lake... | reverse complement strand
GATTGACTACAAATCAAATTAATCCCCGAGCTTTCAATTCAAGGTACTTGTTAATGGTGTTCACTGTAAGATTCTCAGGAGCAGTAAAGACCGCATGTATTCCGTACAGTCCTAATTCGCGAACAATTAATTTTTTCTCGTAAGCAAATTTTTCTGCAATGGTCTGGTAGTAGATTTCCTGAATGGAATCGGGTTTAGTCTCAAGGAAACCACGCAGTTCTGTATTCTCAAAAAATATCACTACAAGCAAATGATCTTTTGCCATTCTGCGGAAGTAAGTCATTTGGCGCTGCATGCCGGTAAGAGTTTCAAAATTGGTGAAGAGCAGAAGTAGACTTCTTTGCGTAATTGTGCGTTTCACCTGCGCATATAACTTCCCGTAATCTGACTCCTGGTAACCTGTCTTTGCTTTGAATAGGAGTTCCAGAATATTCATCATTTGCAATCCTTTGCGTTCGGCTTTCAATGTACTGTGAACTCGATGCGAGAATGTGATCACTCCAGCTTTATCATACTTCAACATTGCGATATTAGAAATTACCAATGAAGCGTTTATTGCGTAGTCCAGCAATGTCATTTCTTCAAATGGCATTTTCATTACTCGACCCATATCAATGAGTGAATACACTTGCTGAGATTTTTCATCCTGATAAGTGTTCACCATCAGCCGACTTTTGCGCGCAGTCGCTTTCCAATTCACCGTACGTGGATCGTCTCCAGAAACATATTCTTTGATTTGATCGAATTCTGTGTTCTGACCAATTCTTCTGATTTTCTTTATTCCTGCATCTAACAAGCGATGTGAAATGGCGAGCAGTTCGTACTTACGCATTTGAATGAATGAAGGATACACAGGGACAGTTGTATCATTATCAAAAACGAATTTCCGCTCTAGCAGTCCAAGTACAGTTGAAACGAGAATATTTACTGCGCCAAAAGTGTATTCCCCTCTGCGCACAGGTCGAACGTTATATGAAAGCACCTTCTTTCCGAAAGGCGCGAGAAATACTTTGAATTCCAAATTCCGAGCTTGAAATTGGACAGGCAATTCATCCACCACCTTCAACCAAACGGGATACGGGTATTTATTTTCAAGGTAAACCTTGATTTCATTTTTGTCGCCGTTGGAAAGTTTCTCCATCATTTCCCTTCGCGCAAAGAAGCCACTGTAACTCCAGAGAAAAATAAAATCCGCAATAATGATCAACGGAAAAGCAAGAGATGATGTAACCACAATTCCATATAGAAAAGCCCACCTCCACGAAAACAAGGCGAGCAATGCCAACGCGCCACAAATCGCAAAAAAACGAGCTGTAAAAAATATGGATCTATAGAATCGAATCATTTTCTTGAACTAATGCCCTCTGCGCAACTTTTATCTTGGAATTTCAACCTGCTGAAGAATCTGACGTATAATTTCATCGCTAGTCAAGCCTTCCATTTCACGTTCCGGTGTCAGCATCACTCGATGCTGCAAAACTGGCACTGCCACTTCCCGTATATCGTCTGGCGTGATAAAGTCGCGACCACGCATAGCTGCAATTGCTTTTGAAGAAGTAAGGATTGCCAATGATGCGCGTGGAGATGCTCCAAGATACAATGAAGCATTGTTACGTGTTTGCGACACAATCTGAGCAATGTAATGCAGAAGATTCGGCTCAACATACAAACTGTAAACCTTCTCACGGTATTGTCGCAATTGCTCCGCACTCATTACTGGTTTCACATTCTCAATCTGCAATGAATTTTTTCGCGCATGGAAATCCTCTAGAATTTTTGTCTCCTGCTGCAAGTTGGGATAGTCGACACGAATCTTAAACAGAAAGCGATCCAACTGCGCCTCTGGAAGTCGATATGTTCCTTCTTGATCAATTGGATTCTGCGTTGCCACCACCATGAATGGCACATCCAGTTTGTAGGTCTTGCCATCTACTGTAACCTGACGTTCCTCCATCGACTCAAACAATGAAGATTGTGTTTTTGCTGGCGCGCGATTGATCTCGTCAATGAGCACAATGTTTGCAAAAACAGGCCCTTGGCGAAATTCAAATTCATTGGTCTTTAAACTGTAGACGCTAGTTCCTGTTACATCCGATGGCATCAAATCCGGTGTGAACTGAATACGCGAAAAATTTACTGAAACTGTTCGCGCCAACAATTTTGCCGTCAATGTTTTGGCAACACCTGGAACACCTTCCATGAGTACGTGACCATCAGACAGCAATGCCGCAATGAGCAAATCAACGGTCTGCTCCTGCCCAACAATGACTTTTCCGATTTCAGCTCTTACATGCTGAACGGCTTGTTGTAATTCCGAGAGATTAATTCTCGATTCAAAGTGTGAATGGGTGATGTCTGCCATAGTGCCGATGTGTTTATCGTTTACTTCGTTTATTAAACTCGCGAATCAAATCAACGAGGTGTTTTAAGTCGTGCGAGGAATGTACTTGTGCTCGTTGCAATGCACTGATTACATAGAATAGTTTCTTGACTTGATCAACTGGAACTCCTGATAGCGCTGCAACCTTATCCACTAAGCGTTCGTCCAAATCTATAGTGGAAACGTAAAATCGTGAGCGAACTGATTCCAGAAAATAATTGATCTTTTTTTGAACGATATTCGAGTGATCGCTTTGTCGATAATACAATGCGCCAATCTGCTCTACAAAATCCAAAGTGCCATTCCGCAATGCAGGAACAATTGGAACAGGTCGCTGCCTACGCTTTCCACCAAACAACAATGCAATAATTCCCGCACTGATCAACAAGAAATAAGCTATTCGTAAAGCGGGTTGCGAGAGAATAAACTTCCGGGAATCTCCTTCCTCCGCTTTGCCCAATTTGTAATGATCATCAATAATTGTTTCCTGATCGGGCAAATAAGATAAGGCACCGAAAATGTAGGTTGCTTGTGCGCGCTTTCCCGCATAATAATTGCAGAATGCATCTGGCATTGCGTGAAGAAGAAAGCATCCGTCACCCATTCTATAGCGAATGTAATTGGGATAGCCGCTTGATTCTAGTCCCAATACAGTAACCTGCTTCACCGGAAATTTCAAGAAAGTATTGGAAAACCAGGCACGGTCATAAACCGCCGATTGCTTTAGTTTGAGTCCGGGGTTAACTAGATTCAAACGAACAGAATCTGAGTTGTAATCCATTATTCCATTCAATGTCGTAGTGGTATCCCGCTGCATGTAGTCTTCCATTGGGTCGCCCACTTTCAAATCCAGTGTGTCTTGTAGAAGTCCAAAACTTTGTGCTGCAATAAATACAGTATTGCCTTCGCTAACGAAACGACATAATTCAATTACATCCAGTGCACTAGGAACGAACTGGTCATTGATAAAAACATAGTTGCGATTCATCAATATAGTATCTCTCAATACCATATTCGCTGTTTGATCAACATGCGTATTCTCGCTCGTCATTAACTCACTCAAATATCGATCGGTTAGGTAACATCCAAAAGGTAGGCGTGAATTCATGCGATAATTCGGCTCCCAATTGATCCGTCTTCCCGAATGTCTTTGCGAGATAAACCCGATCAGTACAATGACACCGATCAGAAGAACGAGATATGGTAAGCTCTTCTTCACTTGGTGCTGGCAATTTTATTAATCGATCCGTAAAACTTCTCCATGTCAGGTTCTATCGCCTGATACTTTTGTTCGTCTACAGGAAACTCTCCATACCAGATGTAATCATACATTAGACTAATTGAACCAAACTCCTTCTGCAGTTGACTACCACGTAGTTCATAGTAATAGTCGGAATTGGTCTTGTCCATTTTCCATTTGATGAGTTCTCTATCTGTCAGTGATTTTAATGACCGCAAAAACCACAGTCGAACTGCGTAGCGATAATCTTTCCGCAACTTTGCACCTTCAATTGCGCTGGTGTAATCGATAGCGTGAATATCTACATCATCCAAACTGGCATCTACAATTTCCTTTCGTTTGGTTTTTCCTTTGAACAATAAATTACTTCCGGTGCCAGTAGCCTTCAAAACAAAAAACACCAACAATGCTGCACCAATTATCACAATGAATATTGTCCACCAATTCGTAGTATTGAGCGCAGAACCATCAGGGTCGAGATCCGATTCGCTAACATCATCGAAGAGACTTTTGATTAGTTGATCAAGCAAACGATCAAAGAACGACTTCTCTCCTTTCGGTTTTGGTTGTTCTGTAATGTACTTCCATTCGTCGGTAGCATAAATATCTTCTTGCGTTTTGTTGTCTGGCTGTCGAAGTGAAATAGTCGAACTATCATACTGCACACGGGCCGAATCACGTCCAGCAAATACCTCCGTACTTAATCCTGCAAGCAGAAGAAGTACCAGAATATTCCGGATAATCCGTCGTTCAATATGTAAGTTCAATATGGTCATCATCATTTTTGACTCCAATCTGAGCCAGCATTTCCATTGTTCCTTTACCGTCCTTCTTTTCCTTTAAACTGTAAAAGTGTAAGGCTATTGCAGCACAGAAAACAGAATTAATTAATGTTTTGGCAAATTCGCCCAATGAAGTAAGTATACTCTGCACCAGCTTCCAATCTATATCTGAATTCTGCGTTGGATCAAGTGTCGATAGTTGAGCTACCATCGACAATATTTCTGCCGGCAATGAAATAACACTTCCTAGTACCGCCAGTAATGCCCACATGCAGAAGAATATCAACCATGTGAGCCACCAATTTCCGCCCAATACCGAAGCGGAGAAACGTAATGCTACAAATGGACTCTTACTCCTTGGATCTGTATGCCGTGCAAAAAACACCGAGTACATGAAATACCAAAATGGAAAACGTACAAGGAAATAACCCAAATAAGAAACAAGAATAAAAAATAAGCCGGCTCCAAAAGAGAGATTGGTCACACCAAAGAGAAATGCAGCCAGCACAATACTGCACAATGCAACAATTCCAAAAATCAGGAGAAATGTCAGAATAGACCCAACAAAATCGCGAAGCAACGAACGCGTTACATCATTCACATCAAATTTGCCCGGACCTTTCTCCTTGTACACTTTCACAAAGTGACTCACCACGATCGAAGTGACCAAACCATTGATAAGCCATCGCAATTGAGTATAGATTACTCCTGACGCCATGTAGGAACCGATACGATCCCAATCGAAATCGTCATTACCAATGATATTGTTTTCATAGAACGTATGCACAGTACATGTCAGCAAGACCACTGGACCCACCAAGAAGAGCATCGTCTTAAAAAATACCGCAAAGTTCTCCCTGATCAGCTTTCGCGTATCTGAAAAGACCTTACCAAAGGTTCTTATCTGCTCAAACTTTAAAGGAAGTTCCTTTTGATTCATAAACGGATTCGTTCACTCGACTTCTGCGCTCAATTTGCAGATCATCTATTTCATATTGATTCACCCTTATTGCTGCGCGAATAATGAGCATGAATCCTCCTGCGTAACAAAATGCAAACAGTAAATACGTGACCCAATCAGGTCTCACGCCAGTCAGCAATTGCATTCCGTATGCAATGGAGGGTAGTAGAATCAATAACAATCCCATAAATATGCGCGACAATGTAATTGGATTAACTTCTTTCACTCGCCATAAATACTTGAGGACAGGAATCTTTTCACCATTCTCTTCAATTGTTACAATCGCCAAAACAATTGGAGCCACTGGAGTTGTTACAATGATTGCAAACCATATCATGATTTTAATGAACCGGTTATAGGCCATCATCAGAATTTGATTGTCCTTGCCTTTCGCATACAGTACAAAAGGTAAAGCAATAAAATACCACACGACGAACACGATAGAACTCAAAATTATGGCGAGACGTCCCGCATCACTCATCTCGGTAAAACGTGTAACGAATCCTTCAAAGAAAGCTGCCAAAAAGAAAAATGGAATCAGTCCAATTGCAATTTTCAATGCATCACGTGCACCTTTCATAAAAGCAACTCCTCTGGGCCATGCTCCTGGAAACCAGAGCGCATTACCCATTGCTATTCCTGCGGCACCTGACACTACAATACACCAAATTTCAATTACACCGTGAATCCAGACTGTTAGAAATGCTTCATGCGCATAACCTTCGCTGACTAGGAAATACATGAACACTCCCAGCATCACTCCATTTCGAAAGAGAAAATAACTAACGCCCAGCCAGTGCAGTAAGCCTGCCATAATACAAACAATCGCAACACCACTATTGTTCAATGCTATTTGAAAAAACATGGCGAAATGATTCTCCGACTTGTAAACACCCAAAGGATCTCCATCTTGCATTCGATTCAGCGTCTCATCAACATAAGTGTCGCCTAGAATCACACGCACAAATCCCTGATCATTCGCTGCAGAGATTACGCCAATCCAAACAGACACCGCAAAAATGAGAATAGCGATGTACAAGTTCATCTGCTGATTACGCATCAGCATTGGAAATTCACGCGACCAAAATGTCAGTAGTCGCGAACGTTTCTCTTTCTTATTCTTGTAAATCTCCTGGTGAATACGTGCTGCAAGATCGTTGAGATATTTCTCCGTATTCGAACCCGGGTAAAATGTTCTTGCCCATGAAAGATCATCTGTGATGCGCACGAATAAATCAGCAAGTGAATCGGGGTCATTGAAATCGCCTTCATTCAGCAAATTCTCAAACTCCATCCAGCGTTGATAATTCTGTCGCAGGAAAGTGATCTCTTTCATTGCTTGTGAAGATAGGAAATTGAAAGAGTTCGAAATCAAATCGAGTTATGTTATCTTTGTTAAAGGATGAAAATTCATCAATCGACACGAGCCAATAGAACAACTGCCACTTGGGCGGGCGGTACAACATCACAGCTGGCCATATTTCCAGAACAGGCCACGTACATGAAATTCGATTTTCTGTTTCGTGTCAGCACAGCAACTGTAGAAGTGGAGGAATCTACGTTTACACACATACCTGGTGTTACTAGACACCTCATGATTCTCGACGGAGAAATCACCTTAGATCACAAAGGTCGTTACGTCAAAAACTTGAAGAAGTTCGGATACGATGTATTCAATGGCGAGTGGCCAACTACTGCGAAGGGAACAGTGACCGATTTTAATCTCATGACCCGAGAAAAAACGTCGGGCAAACTGCAAGCCATTGCGCTGAAAGAACGCGGTGAAGAAACAATCTTTTTCAAAGCGAAAACGGCGTATAGTGCATTGTACCTTGTTTCAGGATCATTACGAATCATTGCAGGACATCAATCGGCAGAAATGAATGCAGGCGATTTTGTACTCTGTGATCACGAAAAGGAAGAGTTGATCATGCATATGCAAGCCACCGCAAATTCAGAAGTTGTGTTAACAACTATCGAGCTCTAGCAAAGAAGATGTACATTGGTAATCGTTGAATAATACATTGAAACATCAGCCAATAAAAAAACAAGTATCCCTTGAGTGATGTCGCCAGAATAAACACTACACAGAATGTTGTCATCGACTATGAAGTTGCGTCTTCAGGCGAGCGCATACTTGCGCGTTTACTAGATCTCGCGTTCTTTGCGGCGTATACCGTTTTGATGTATGTGATATTCGGAAAACTGTTGAGCACATTCTCTGGTAGTTTGCAGACAGAAATAGGTACAGCCATTTTTCTACTCATTCCAGTTCCCGTAATTACCTATACGCTGTGGTGCGAAACATTATTTAATGGGCGTTCGTTCGGCAAAATGATTCTTGGCCTGAAAGTGGTGAAAACAGATGGAACTCCTGCTGGTCTTGGCGATTTCGCTTTTCGTTGGATCACGCGCTTACTCGAGGGAGAAACTGGAATTTTTACTGCACTCGCATTACCTGTTGCATTGATCAGCAATAAAAGTCAGCGAATCGGGGATATGATTGCAGGAACAATTGTCATTCGCACGAAAGTCCGCAATTCAATTCGCAGCACTATTCTCGCGCAAATCAATCCAACCTACAAAGTAGTTTTTCCTCAGGTCGCAGTATTGAGTGATCGTGATATGAATATCATTCGGAACGTAATGCAACAAGCTTACAGCACAGCGAATTTCGCACTCATGGAAAATCTTGCCACGAAAGTCAAGCAAACCATGAATGTAAATCCTGATCCGCGTCAATTACCATCCCCGCAATTCCTGAATATCGTCTTGGCAGATTATGCGCACTATGCGTTCGAGGGGCATTAGAAATGGCCGCAGAGGCGCAGAGTCCGCCAAGGTTACGCAGAGAATTAATATGTAGACCGGAAATAGCTTATTGGAATTTATCGAGCTTTCCGCCCGAAAAGAATTTTGAAACTTCCAATACTTCAGCACCGCGTGGGTTCTAACACCCTTTGCGTTTACATTGCAATCGCTGCACCTTTGCGGCTATTGCTATCTGCCAGTATTAACCTAATCGCCGCAAAATGCGAGAACATCACCAACGGCACAATTAATCCCGGCAAAAGTAAAAACGGCGCGTGCAACATCGCAATGTTCGGTTGATCTAACCCGAATTGCTGAAACGGAAACGGCACAGAGAGAACTCCATGAATAACCACATTGAAGAGCAGAATCAGTCCGAGAAAATTCCAAGCCAGCAAAACCTTTCGTGAACCTGCTTTTGTAAACACCCACCACGTAATTGGGAATGCAGTAATACCCACGATAATATCAAAGTTGCGTCCTTCGAAAGTTAGAATTTCTGGAATGGTTTTGTGAACTGCTAATGCAAACAGAACAACCTCTACAGGCACACGCACCACATGCAACAGGGTTAATGCCCGAAGGTCCATGCGATCAATAAAACCTCTTCCGCGCTTGGTGACAAAAAAAAGAACGATGAGCAACAGTGCAGGACCAATCATGAACACAAATCGCGGTGGTATGCTTTTTACGTCGAGAAAAAAATCAATTACGCCTAGCACAGCAAACAAGGCCGTCCACAAAAGCAAAAAAAATATTGTCTTAAATCGGGATGGAGTGGCTTGTGAAAACAAATAAATCGTCAGAAAAACAGTGACAATAAAAAGGATGGCGATATTGCCCGGAAGAGTTTGCATAGAACGAAGGTATTACAATTGCTGATGTCCATTAAGTTTTGAAGCGACAGAAAATACGATGCCAAAAGTTTGATTTTTTCATTCGTGTCTCGCGCTACTAATCACAAAAAAATATCAGAATACTTATTTTACACTAGTAGTATCTCTGAGCTTTGTGTTCGGAATGTGTATCACGAAGGATAGAACTAAAAAAATCCCGAACCTTTCAGTCCGGGATTTTTCGTCAATCTTCTTTGGTAATTCTTACATTTTAATCTCATCCTCATTCTTATTCAGGAAATGATATTCCAGAAAGTGGTAAGAAGAAACGGCTTTCACTTCAACAGGTTTGCCGAATTTTTTCTTCCATTGCGCTTTCTGTGATTTCCAGAACCAACCTTTTGTGAGGTAAGCTTCAAGATATGGATGCACGCAGAGCGTAACTGAAGGTTCGTTCTGTTCTTTCAGTATGTAGCGCAGATTATTTTCAATCTGATCAACAATAAGAACGCTTGCTTGAATTTCTCCTGTTCCTCCGCAAGTAGGGCATTTCTCTGCGGTATCTACATTCGTTTCCGGACGAACACGTTCACGGGTAATTTGAATGAGACCAAACTTACTTGGCGGAAGGATAGTATGCTTCGCACGGTCGGTTTTCATTTCATCGCGCAACTTGGTGTAAAGTGCCTTGCGATTCACCGGCGAATGCATGTCGATAAAATCAACAACAATAATTCCTCCCATATCGCGGAGGCGAAGCTGTCGTGCAACCTCTACTGCCGCTTCCAGATTAACGTCAAGCGCATTGCCTTCCTGATCACTTTGTGACTTGGAACGATTTCCGCTGTTGACATCAATAACGTGGAGCGCCTCGGTGTGCTCGATAATGAGGTAAGCGCCGCTCTTCATGGTAATGGTTTTACCAAAGAGGGCTTTGATTTGTTTTTCTACGCCGGTTGCTTCGAAAATCGGCATAGTTCCTTTGTGCAGCTTCAGGATTTTCTCCTTGTCGGGCGCAATGGTCTGTAGATATTCTCGAATCTCATCATGCATGCGCTCATCATTCACATGAATAGCGCTGAAAGATGCGTTGAGCATATCCCGCAAAATAGCTGAGGTGCGATTAAGCTCACCAAGTACACGGTACGGTGGCTTTGCTGTGGTGAGTTCCTGAAAACAAGTATTCCACTTGTTCACAAGATCGTTCATGTCGGCATCAAGTTCTG
>Ga0114980_10003825_pt1 | contig 10238 bp, 16 predicted proteins | sample S_140806_EF_Meta_FD_87018 | JGI IMG/M metagenome (GOLD analysis project Ga0114980, IMG submission 87018) | Freshwater microbial communities from Lake Simoncouche, Canada to study carbon cycling - S_140806_EF_MetaG | ecosystem: Environmental > Aquatic > Freshwater > Lake | place: Lake... | reverse complement strand
GGCTTGCTCATAAAAATCTTGTTGTCCAAAGTGGAATAATAACCAGCGCCCGCAAATCTTGAAATCTTTACTGTCGGATATTCCATGCCGTAAACTTCGCTCGCGCCCATGACGAACCTTTGCATGTGCATCCACTTTTGTTCGTCATCCAATCTTGACCAATTCAATCGCAACTCCCTGAATAGCCGAATTGTTTTCGGATGAAACCGAGAAAACTTTTTGTGGTATCTCAATCCGATCTCCCTTCGGTTGGCTCCTATACGGTCAGCATAGCCCACTCACGCCCCTCTGTCAACTACCCAACTTGGGCGCGAACATTAGCGTTCAAAGTCCTCAGAGCATCAATAGAGGTTCTTAACGACAACAACTTTTCCCTTTTAGCCTTCATCAAAGCCTCAGCGATTTTGTACGAATACATGGAATCCAACATTGCGTAATCCGCTTCCGCTTCACGCGAACGCACCGAACCCGTGGACGACAAATACTGCTTCGCCCATTGACCCTTATGTGATGCTTCTGTTTCCGCCGAGTGTTGCGCCAACACTTCAAACTCTTCTGTTTCCGATTCCAGTATTCCAAGCAGTCGCATTAACTCTTCCTCAATTTGACCTTGAGTAATTGGACCGCTTCTCATGCGTTGTCGGCTTCAGGATGTTTTCTAAGATCGGCGAACAACGCTTGATCGGTAACGCCACAGGCATCCGCAATTTGACGATATGGGATTCTGACTGCGCGAAGTTTACGAACAACTTTCCTTCGTTGCCGTCCAAGACGAACAACTGACTGTTGATGTTCGCGCATCATCTGTGTGAGCAGACGACATTTTTCTAGATCATCTGCTTCTGTTTGAGATTTAATTTCTGTGTCAAGTGCGACTACGCCCAATGGTTCCATTTGTCCTCCGTTGTTTAGTGCGGTTCAGTGTAGCGGGCTAGTGTTACTCGCCGAGCGTCTGAAGGTGAGCCTGACCTAAAGCGGTGATCTTGCAGATTCTTTGCAACTCTCCTGCCGAAGATTTAGCAAAATCGCCTGTGGTTACTATAAAACCCATGGCGCGTAATTCTGAACAGCGCTTCCAGTAACAGCATCGGCGGTTCGCGGACAAACCTGTGAAGTCGCCCACCTCTTCATCGGTAAATCCTCTACCACTTGCGAAAGCGCGAAGGATAATCATCTGTTGAGATGGTGATCTTTTTGATGCCGACTTCCCCGCAATTTTGCTCGTAACAGGATCAGTGTTTCGGAACATCGGAATGATGGTCGCCTGTTGAGCAACCACTTCTTTGTACGAACCCAACCCTCTTGATGGATGAAATAATTGTTCAGTTTCCATGTTGTCTCCCTTTAACGATGATGGTTATTTTGTCTTGCTTTGCTCTTGACGGCGCGTTAAAAACAATGCTCTTAACATGCTCTCCTGTGTCGTCATCAAACAACTTAGCATCTACCATCCCATCAATTGAGGCTTTCACCGCGGGCATACAAGCCGCCGTATCTTGAAGCCTTCCGCGTAACTCCAAAACGATTTCAACAGTCGCATCAGTAATCATGGCTTGCGGGTGTGTCAAAGTTGCAAAGAGTTCGCGCCAGTGCTTCGTTTTCTTTGCACGATCCCAACGGTTCCCTGCGCGTTCAGCGTTGACCGTCCATGGGCGTTCCCACACTTCAAAAACAATATGGAACCGACCCTCCTCGGCGATCATCCAAGTGAAGGTCGGTTCCACCGACATACATTACACGGAAGGTTTACGCAGTAAGCCGAGCGCTACCGCTTTCGCAGGGTTGCCATGGATGAATTGGTGGCATGCCGCGCAAACAGCCAACAGGTTGTCAACATCGTGACCGCCTCCTTGTGACCTTCTCAGCATGTGATGTACCGCCTCGGCTTGACCAGTGCAAAAATCTGTTCGTGCTTCGCATGCCCCTTGACATCTTTCCGCTACCAGTTTGCGGGACTTGACAAGCCGACCATCAACTTTGTGTTTTCGTTTGATTGGTTGCCGTTTGATCGGTTTTTGTGACCGATTCAAAGGAACCCGTTTTAAGGGCTTCCTAGCCTTCACTGCCCTCCGATAGTGCCTTCTGCCCCTCCAGCGCGTTAGGAGCGCTTACAAACGCCTCTGCGAGCCTCATACGGTCAATATCTACAGCCATGTCTTTGTACATTCTGAGGAAGTTGGATCGGAGAACATCCACATTCTCAGACATGCAAATATCGCGCCATCCAACAGCCTTAACAACTTGAGCGGTGGTGTCATGCGCGAACTGAGGGATAGCCCTCGTGCCGTTAATTTGTACCTGCCTCAAAACATCTTGCCAAGCGACAGTCGCCGATGGTGACAACAACCCTTGACTTCGTGCAACAGATTTCAACAACTGTGCAGGGGACGGAAAGAACTCTGACTCGCGAACCATTTCCTTCGCCGCTTCGTAAACACGATCCTGCGCCAACTCTTTCAACATGTCGTGAAACACGATTGCCGTTTCCTTCGTAACCTTCGCATTGGGATAAGCCGCCGAAAGATAACCCAAAATCTCTGCTGTCTCATGCTTGTTCACTGTGCCTCCAAAAAATCTCTGATGCCACCGTAGCCTCTTGGCTCCGCCGACTGCTGTTCCCTCATTGCCCTCAGACGCATGGTGTCAAACTTTGCCCGCAACTTCGCGGGAGACAAAATGTTGGACTTCCAAAAGTCGTCCGCTTGCGACCACCGAATACACGCCTCCACTTCTAGAGCATCTCTTAAATCAATTCTCATCAACTTGTCCATGTCGCTGACCCACTTCTGTGTGATGGAAGGTCGTCTGCAACCATTAGCAACCATCAGTTCTGCAAGCACCTCACAAAGCCGTGAGGCTTCACTTGGTTCTATTAACGGTTCATGTTGGTTTATGTATGGTTTGGGTGCAACCACTGCACCCCGTTCGTGCGTCAGTTGCACCCCGCTCGGTAACAGTTGCACCCCGTCAGTGTCGTCAGTTGCACCCCGTTCATCCACGACCTGCACCTCCTGCACCCCGCTGACCATCCACAAAGACAGATTCCAACCCTGCGGACGGCGATCAACACGCGAAATGTATGCAGCAACAATCCGAGGGTCGCATGGCGAAATGACACGCAACTCCTCCAACTGATCCAACACACTCCTGATCGTGCGCTCCGACAGAAGCGTGTAACGACCTATCGTTCCGACAGACGGGAACGCCGAGGTGCCATCAGGTCTTGCATGGTTAGCCAAAGCAAACAACACCAACTTTTGTGACGAACTCGTACATGGCGCATGGTTCAAAGCCCACACAATTGCTTCAACACTCACACCGACCCCTTACGATTACCAACCCAAATTAGTTGCTCTCCAAACAGACGGAGAATGATTTGCTTCAACGGCTTTCTTCGTAGCGAGATCGTCATACAAACGAACCACAAAGACACACGGCTCATCACCATCATCGGCTTCATCTTCACTAGCCGTAGTTGGCAGATAGTCATGGTTGATACAAACAGGCGGTGTACAGAAACCTTGTTGATAACCGTACATCGCCCATTCGTCAAAACCCATCAACACATCTCCGTCCATTAAAACGGTTCTTCGTCATCCAAAATCGGTGGTGCTGAAACCGATGCCATCGGAGCAACAGCATGAGGGTTCATCAATCTGTCAATCAAAGTTGATGCCTCTTTGGAGTTCAACTGATTGATTGCAGGAACATCGCGTTGAACAACATGTGTCGCATATTCAATGATGTTGGTGATTCCTGCTTCCTTGCAAAGTTTGTTGATGAAACCAACCTGCTTGTCGGAAATAGGATTTGACGCTGACGCTTGTTTGGCTCCTGTTGGTGCAGGTGTTGCTTGACGAGCGGCAAAAGGTTTTGTTGCTGTTGCCACCGAGGAACCATTGAAAACATCCGTCACCAACTTCACTGCATTGATCGGAGCAGACGGTCTTGTTTGTGATGGTTGTGGACGGGGCTGATCCCAATCCTGTTTTGACCACAAACTGATTGCAATTCCAAACCGCATTGAACCATTGCGAATGAGATCGCCGATCAATTCTTTTTGATAATCGGCTTTGTCTGCTTTTGCGGAACCAACACAGATCATCGTTTTTCCAAGCAATGTAAGTCTGCCCCACATTGTTGCCATGCCGTTCTCAACATGAATTGCAGGTTGACCATTGACCCACTCAATCGGCTCCCATGACCACATTGGATCAACATCCAACAAAATGCGGGTGATATCCGCGTGTCCGATGAACGACAAATCCACGCCGCTTCGTTGGATTGTTCCAACAATTTTTGGATCGGGAACTGCGTACTCCTCAACAACTGCTTTTAACAACATTGCATTTACTTCTTGTTCTTCACTCATCTGACTTTCCTCCTGTCATAATCCGCATGGTGCGGAATGGGTTTCCTTGTTTTAGAAATTGCTTTACCAAATCAGGATGGGCATCTTTCAACGCTTTCGTGTCCAACGATTCCCTCCCTGCTGTCTGCTTCCAAGATATCGCGGGACGACCATGGAGAGTGCCAACCTCGGCATCTTTTAAGTAACGCGCCAACGCATCCTTGGCTTCTTTCTCTTGTTGTTCACCTTGGGCTTTTGTTTCACGCCCGATTTCCAACAAACGCAAAAAGTTTTCTGCTTCTGCTGGAAGTTCAATGGTGATCTTTTGTGCAGGAAACATACCTGCGATATCTTCCGAATCCAAATCTTGTATAAACTCTTCCGATGGTTCAACGCCTTTGTCAATCATTCCACCAATGCGTTCTGCTTCGTCATTGATTTTCTCTGCCAAATCTTTGTCGTAAGGCATTTCAATCACATTAAAGTTTTGACGCTTATCAAACACACCGAAAAATACGGGGCATCCACAAGTCTTTGACTGCATGTGACCTTGCGTAAGCCATTCTTGAGGCAAGTCTCCTGCATCATTGACTGTGTACTTTCCAGTGACTTTGATTTCACCAATGAACTCAGGTTGTTCAATTGATCTTGCGGGAACACAATCCAACGATCCGACCCAACGACCCTCGGTGTAAACAACTTCAGGTGTAATCATTTCAACACCCATCACGCGACCCATCTCTACAACAAGCAAAGGCTCCATGATGTTGCCTTTACGCATAGCCCAAGTCTCTTCAACCACAACAGGTGCGGTCATTTTTTCTTTGTACAGTTGGTACCGAGATTTGTAAGGGCTGACACCCATCAACGCGGACGAATCCGAATATCCAAATACTACTTCGTTCATCTCGTTGCGGAATCTGTTCCACAACCATTCGTCTGTTCCATGTATTGCTTTTGGTTTTGTTTTCATACTGTCCATTCTCCTCTATGGGTGTAACACGGTTAAAACCGTTAAGCCTCCGATGCTTGGCACGATCCTACATCGTCACCATGCCTCAGACCAGCATCATGTAATAAGTTTTGTTTCCTTAATCATTCTAACGGGAATCGCTAAAAGGTGGTCATACATATCTTCGTTCGTGTATGACTGAGCAAGAACAACATAATCGGGCTTCGCATCGGGGATAAGCCAACCGATTGACTGCACGATGCACGGCTCAGACTCAACGGGCATAGCCATCCAAGTATCGCCGATGGAATGTGCGTCATGCCAAGTAACCATGATGATTGAATGTTTCATAACACCGCCATATCTGACCAGCCACGCTTATCGTGCTTGCCAACTAAAAAGGTTAATGTTCCTGCCGTACTCCAATTACCCGAAAGATCGGTGTACCACTTTGAACCACCATCGTTAGACGGGCATTGAAAGCGATACCAAGGACCGAAATCTTGTACCTGTAAGTGATGGCGGTGCGCTGTTACCCAAATGTCAGGCTCGCGACCCTCCTCGCGCAAAACCCTAATTGATTGACCTCTCAGCCATTCAACTTCTTTTCCACTGATCTTATGACCATGGGTGAACGCCACTTTGACACCCGACAAAATGGATGTAGTCACCATCTCATCGTGAGGGATAACCCACTTCATGTTGTCCACTTCGGGACGACCAACAAGTATCCGCTGAAGAGCATCAGTTAAAAACCCTCCCGCATTATCCGAATCGGAAGTCACATTCTTTCCGCCTCTACGCATCCACTCACCATGGTTACACAACACCGAGATAAACTCTGATTGCTCGGCAAGCGAACTCAACCGCCTCACACCTTGCGCCCACAAATCTAAAGCCAACAACAACTGCTGTCTTTGAGTCAACTCAACCGTAAACAACTGTGACGCATAGTTACCATCACAACCCTCAACGGGATCACCCATGTTTACAATTGCGATGCGTTCAATGTTGCGCCCACATTTCCGCAACTCTTTGACACGCTGAACTGTTGCTTCAAAACCATCCAGTATCCGTTGAACGGTCGCGTCAACACCGCCGCCTGCCGACTTGCCGATCTGTTGGTCAGCCCAACAAACAACGAGCGTAGAAGGTGTCGCGTCTGATGGTGTAACCGCTTTAGGTAACGGCTTCCACTTGGCAACATACTTACGGATTTCATCTACTTCAGTGTCATTCAAAGCGGACAACGATTTGCGTTTAAATCGCGCCTTATACGAATACAGCCAAATGAGGTCGCGATCACCGTTCTCTAAACGCTTTGATGACTGCCACTTAGACATGCGTACCGTGTCGTCCGCCACTTCAAAAACATTCGGGTCAAGACCAAACGATCTCAATACAGAATCCCAATTGTCTGTCAACTCGGTTGGCATAGCCCCTGTGGACAACTCGCCACCATCTAAACCTATTTGCGCCCACGCCTTCGTATCAGCCGAATCGGGCATCTCTAGTTCATCGTTAAACTTTGACAACTGCATGCCTCCATCGGTGTAAACTTGCCTTGTGTACAGAACAACCCAAAGCCGTTAAAGCGCGTTGAATAGAACCTAAAGAAACCGAAGGGTTCATCAAAGCATCCATAAACTCTTCGTAAGACTCATCATCTAAAATCTCCTTGACATGTTTTCTCACATCTTTTTTTGTGTGAGAAACGGTCAAAGTTTGACTAAACTTACTTGCCTTTGATACAGCCACCATGCCCTCCCTCGTTGGGGAAAGACTACATCATGCCCCTAGCGTGATCGGTGATATGAGAATCAACCTTCTCTTCAACACGCTCAACACCATCAGCAAGCCGATTTAGCGTTCCCGCGACAATGGCATGATCGTCATGGTTCTCTTTACGGAACTGAATCAGCATCCCAACAATCGCGAGGAAGCCTGTAACAACGGCAGCGAGAACAGACGCGATACCAGCATCCACAACTAGGCAATAACCTTCGCATCAATAAATGCTTGTACCAGCGGCGTAGGCGTGTCGCCAGTGACAAGCCGAATATGCCATGGTTCGCTTTGAACTTCGTGCGAAAACCCATATAGGTGTTCGTTTTTAAGCATCCATTCCAAAGTTTTACCGTTTGCGTTCGCCACATCAACCGCCAAACCCCAATTATGATTTGAAGAGCCAGGGGTTGCTAAACAAGCCATTTTTGGTTTCAGATACCATGTTTTGCCTTCAAAATGGCGTGTTTCACCCGTACCCGTATCAGTCAAAGAGTAGCGCTGTTTGAAAGCGGCTAATTGCATGGCGTATGTGCGATATGTATCCGCGGAGGATGTCGGTTTTAGCACGATCCCTGCTTCTTTAGCGTCAGCAACCATTTTCAGCCATGCAGGAGCAGCCATGTGATGCAACTGTGCTGAACCACCGACAGAACGAAGCAACTCCTGCGGCAACTTACCCGCCTGAACACCCGTCAAGTCTTTCGGCATGCGGATTTTGACTACAGGAAACATTACTTCCCTGAAGTTTTTTTAGCGACAGCCTTCTTTGCGACAGCCTTCTTCGCAGCAACTTTCACACTCTTACCATCAGCAACGCCGACAGTGCCGATGAATGAAGCCAATTCAGGATCACCGATCTTGGTTGAAACCCAAGAAAGCAAACCTGTAATAACAGGAGTTGACATGGCGATAAGCCCTGCGTCAGCACCAGCCTTCATCATCAAAAACAAGATGATTCCCGCGATACCGCCCTTAATTGACTGATCTGTAGTCTGTTGCCTGCTCGTGCCGTTCATTAGTCCTCTTTGTTTGTGATGAATGACCCAAGAAGATGAATCACTATTCCGATAAGCGTAATCTGAATACCCATTCTGCGGGTACTACCCGACAAAGTGATGAGGACTAGCCCTGTTCCCATGATCGTCATAGTTAAACCATGAATCTCTTTAAGAAACTTCACTTGAACCTCTATACCTGCCAGTAGTTGACACCATGGTAAACCCCGAAAGGCTCAAACAGAAGCGTCAGAAGGGTTTACTACTTGCGAACCCTCGCCCCAACAGCGGTCGCTACAGCGCCCAACGAGATAGCCAAGAGTGTCCTTCTTTGAGACACAGGAATCCGCGAACCCAAAGGCGGATACATGTCAAAGATGCCTTCAAACACATTTAACTGTGTTTCAAAAGACTTTTTAACCTCCGTGGTGGCTTGAGAAATAGCACCAACTATTGCAGCCCCCTCATCAGAACTTAAAGCCGAAGCCACAATCGCATCAAAAACCTCCGCTGCTTGATCCCCCGAAACGCTCTCCAACACTTTTGGACTCATAGCCAACTCGGTTGCCTGCCCTTCACTCACTCCGTCAGCCTGAGCGATGACCAAATCCACTACTTGAGCCACCTGCTCGTTGGTGATGGTCGCGTTTTCAAGCACATTAACCACTTGCGCGAACTTATTGTCCGTTAGTTCAGGAGTCAAAATCGCGTCAAAAGTCTGTGCCAAAACCTCATCAGAAACCTTTTCGTCAAAGATCGCATTGATAACCGCGCCAAACTCTTTGTCGTCAAGCGGACTAGCAAGAATCTCTTCCGCGAGAGCAACAGTTTCGGCATCAGACAAGTCGCCGTCAAACGCCGCGGTAAAAACTGCTTCCAATTCCGCGACCGAAAGATCAGAACCAAGAAGGTTGTCAACAATCGCGCCCATCTCCTCCACGGTTGCTTCCGCGCTAAACACAGTATCCATCACAATTGTAAGTTCTTGACCTGAAAGATTAGAACTCAACAACGAAACTAAGACTTCAGACACTTGCTCGGTATCAGATGTATCGGCAAGTACAGCATCCATGACAGCCAAAAACTGCTCTGTTGAAAGGTCTGCACTCAAAATGTCGTCAAGTGCAGCCGTTATTTCTGCTGTTGAAGCATCAGGTGTAAAAGCGTTCTCAATCATATTCGTCAATACCGCATCCGATATAACTTCGCCGACAAACGGTAGCGTTTCCGTTGGACAAACAGCAGCGTTTGCCACATTACACAAATCTTCCGAAGTCGGAACAGGAGTGTAATCAGGTTGTAATGTTGGCAATGTTTCATCTATGTCAACGATCGTGTCGGGGATTATTTCGGGGATCGTGTCGGGGATTAAATCAACTATCTCGTCAGGAATCGCATCAGGGGTAGGCTGAGGAAATGGGACTTCTACAATTGGCTCTACTATGGGCAATGGATCAGCCGTTACAAGCGTTGGGGGCAATAGCGGTTGCAAGAATCCTATGGTGGTTGTGGTTTCAGCAACCCACACGGTACCAGTAGGTGAAAGTTCTTGCTGTATTGATGTCGTGGTTATTTGTAATTGGCTTGATGTTGTTTGGGGTGCGGAAGAGGTAGTCGTATCAGCAATCGTTGTGTCGGCGGGAATAGTTGTATCAGGGGCGATGGTATCCAAAGGGATACTCGTATCAGACGGAATAGTTGTAGGTGATGGTTGAAACGAAGTCAAAAATGCTTCATCAGGAACAATCTCCCAACCCTGATTATCAATGTTCCACGCAAGCATCGCACATGTTCCACCGCCATGTTCGTAAAAGAAAAAATCTAGCAAACTATTCCCCGCAGGTAAATCCGATAGATCAACCCATTCCGCTGAACAACCCTTATCATCCCAAGTACCGAACTGGTTGCCACCAATTTTGATTACACCACCATCATCTGCGGCGATATAAAACAAAATTGTTTCATGTTCAGGAATAATGATTGTTCCAGTCATGTGAACCATGAACATGTCGTCAGGGCAACCCTCAAGAGGCTCACCATCATAAGAACGGTTGATGTTGTTCTCTATCTCCTCATTACAAATCGGATATGCGTCATCCGACTGAACTGGAGGTATATCGGAAACGCTGTATGCAACCGAATGTAAACCTTG
>Ga0114980_10003824_pt1 | contig 10238 bp, 9 predicted proteins | sample S_140806_EF_Meta_FD_87018 | JGI IMG/M metagenome (GOLD analysis project Ga0114980, IMG submission 87018) | Freshwater microbial communities from Lake Simoncouche, Canada to study carbon cycling - S_140806_EF_MetaG | ecosystem: Environmental > Aquatic > Freshwater > Lake | place: Lake... | reverse complement strand
GCTTCAATAATTTCCAAAACTCTTAATCCGCTTTCTCCGTTTGATAATGGCACTTCTCTTGCTTTAACGCTCTCTAGAAAATTACTCCATTCTCCTAGAAAGGAATCGTCGCTCTGTGCAGGTATTCCATACAACAGAGTCCAATCACTTGAATTCAATGGGAATAATCGAACCTCATTTTTAATTCCATCCCAATGAATGGTTCCTGCCTCACCGATGGCTACGCAAGAGCGTGTGCGGTCATGGCGGATGAAGTCTAAATCCAGTTTTGCTATCAGTTGGAAGTCATCAGCAGTTGGAGCAAATCCAAGAATTAGATGAGCGGAATCCTCAACATCAATTTCAAGTTTGCTTTGCTTTGAAAGTGTTGCTCGCACCCAATTAACCTCACCAAAAATCCACCTTAGGTAGTCTAATTCATGGCTTAATTCCAGTAGTACGCCGCCGCCAAGTTCCCTCTGCGCAGAAACGGTCTCACGATAATCACTTTCAGGACGCCAAGATGGTAAGTATTGACCAGCTTCACAACGAACTGAAAGGACTTTACCGATTGAACCTTCACCAATAACCTTCTTAAAGTGAAGCAATGATTCCGAAAAGCGAAGGTTGTACCCAACTGACAATACAACTGATTTAGCTTTACAAATTTCAATTAATTCCAACACGCCTTCCATAGAACTAGAAAGTGGCTTCTCGATTAGTAGATGTACCCCCGCATTTGCTAACTCAGTTGCAATTCTTACGTGCATGGTAGATGGATTCGCAATTACAGCAATTTCTGGGTTAAAACTTAGTGCTTCTGCAATCGAACCCACACGCTCATCAGCATTATCTGGGCGGTTGGCCAGTTCTCGATGGCTTAGAGTTCGAATTTCAGCATCGGGCAGGAGTTTTCGGGCAAGTCTTAAATGTCGGCCTCCGGCACTCCCAAGTCCAACAACAAGTACTCGATTAATCAATATTGGAATCCCTGCTCTCTCCGATGCCTAAGTGTTCTTCAAGCATTTGAATATCCCATAAAGGTAGCACTACGCCCATTGAAATTAGGGATTGTCTAGCATCCCGCAAGCCATTACCGACAAAATTAAAAAGGTTAGCAGTTGCTACTGCGTCAACTCTCTCATCATTAAAGCCGCTAGCTAGATGATCGGCATTGCCAACTCCTCCCGCCAAAATTACTGGTTTGCCTACGTTTTGGGGAAGTAAATCTAGTAACCCTAAGTCAAGTCCCTGACCTGTGCCGTCGCGATCCATGGAATTAATGTAAACCTCACCTATCGGTTTATCAAAAATTTTCTTAAGTAACTCTGCTGCATTTCCGGTGACTTCCGTTTGCCCAGAATTTGACCAACATGAGTAGGAATTTTCAGGGCCCCTCTTTATATCCACTGATCCAACTACACATTGTTGCCCAAATTCTTCCGACAGACAACGAAGTAAATTAGAATCATCATATAGAGGAGTATTCACTATGATTTTATCAGCCCCTGAGCGAAGTAATTTAAATGCAGTGTCTACAGAATTAACTCCACCTCCGGCTGCAATTGGGACAAAGCAACCTTCCGACAAAATGCGCAAAGCTTCCGTAAACATATTCAAATCACGGGTTCCTCGCGAAACATCTAGAACAACTAGTTCGTCAATAGAGTACGAAATATGTGAGAAATCGTAGTTGTTTTTTAACCACGAAAGGTCACCTACTTTCTGTAACCTAAAATTTCGGCTAAGCATGAAGTCGCCTTGGTCGTAAAGTAAGGTGAAAATTAAGCGTTTCTTTAGCATTTAGATTTCCATAAAATTTTGAAGCAGAATCAAGCCATTAGTTTGACTCTTCTCGGGGTGAAATTGTGTTGCATAAACGTTATCTTTTTCATATGCTGCCAAGAATCTTTCGCCGTAGTCACACTCTGCTTTTCCCCCCGATAAGTTATCTGAGAGCATTCGATAGGAGTGCACAAAGTAGAAATCTGAATCCGATTTAATACCTTTAAAAAGCTTTGAATCTGCATCGGCTACAACTTGATCAAATCCAGTGTGGGGCACCTTTAATGTACCTAATTTTTCCTCTGAAAATTTATCGACGTGTGCAGGAAATAGATTGAGGCCGAGCGTCTCTCCATCTTCTGTACTCCCAGAACCCAACAACTGCATACCTAAACAAATTCCCAATATTTTATGTTGCTTATCTTGGACAGAATCAGTTATTGCCCGATCGAGGTTCAATCTTCGTAGGGTATCCATCGCCTTCCTAAAGGATCCCACTCCCGGTAATAGTAGGGTCTCCGACAATAAGATTTCTTTTGGAGAATCACTGACTTTGACCTCTACATTCAAATAATTAAGCGCGCTGATAACAGACCAAATATTCCCCATCCCATAATCAACAATGGTAACTTTTCTCTTACTCATTGAATTGTAAATTTCGGCTTCCATCTACCATCGACTTTTTCAAAAATTTCTTTGTTTGCATAGACATCCAAGACTCGATCGAATTCAGATAGGTCCATCTGATAATAATCAAGATAACTAGTAATGAATTCCTGTGGATATTGCCCATCGTATAAATTAACCAAATTCACCGCTTGCTCTCGCTTCATAGCCCCGCGACGTACTTCAATACATGCATCCTGGTTGGCGCGACCGAAACCAAACTTTAAGTACATTAAGTACGCATGTAAAGCGTATAACGCCTGATCGTTTTGTGAAAAATTAGTAAATGTTCCAGCATTTGACGACTCTGCCTCCTGCAAACCGCAGTGTTCTTTAGCTACGAGATAGTTTCGATATGGATCCCAATTCTCAAAATATGACCAATGTGAGATTTCAATTTTGTCGCTATTTCGTTCTCCACTCGCAGGGTACTCAAAAAAATTTGTTGAACGGCTATCCAGTTTCGAGGCTGACAATACCTTTTCATATCCACCTTCCAGGTAGATTCTCTTTTGATATTCAATGTCATAAATTGGCTTGGATGCTGTTTCAGTGGACCCACCATATTCAACTTCTCCATCTTCGCCATAAAATATTAGATCGATCCCAAATGCAATCGCCGTCTTTATTGGTGCTGTCATAATCGCAGTTAGCCAACCAAAGTATGGAAACCCCATTTCAATGAAACCGGTTTTATTCAGTTGCCGCATTGCTTCATGATCTGGATTAATTGAAATGTGGTTATAGCCGCTTTCTAGAAAATTACGCAAATTCTTATCTCCCAAGGGAAGGGGGAGAGCGGGTGTAACAGTCACGCATAGGGGATTCATCCCATACTTATGCTTCAAGTTATAGGCGACATAAGAGCCATCTTTACCACCGCTCATTGGCACTAAGCAATCAAAATTTCCGTCAGACTTTCTATGGCGCGCTAACAAATATTGGAGTTCTTCTTGTCTTTTATTCCAATCCAGAGACAATTTCTTTTCCTGCCAGACGCATGCGTTACAATAACCTCGACTATCAAATGTAATTCGGGGACGCGTTGACATAGCGAGACAATTTTTACACCAATTCACTTTTAACATTCTATTTTAAGTCCTTGGATTTTGAAATGGATTCCATATTTAAAGCCGTTTGAAAGTCATTAGGGTTTCCTATATCAAGCCATTGTTCATGGATGGGATATGCAATTACCCGTTCAGACTTATCGGAAAGCTCTTGAAATAGAGTTGGCATGTCTTTTCGTTCCGCGTTTATTAATTGATCAATAGCACCTGGTTCAAGAACATAAACTCCAGCATTGATGTAATTTATAGTGATTGGTTTTTCTTCATAATGAATGATTTCAATACCATCTGTTTGAACTACACCAAATGGGTTCTGTGATTCGTAACGTCTTACCGCCATTGTTGCAAAAGCATCATGTTGATTATGAAAGTCGATTAATTCTGAGTAGTGAATATCAGATACCACATCCCCATTCGTCACTATAAATGGAGACTTAGGTCTACCTTTAAACAAACATAAAGCGCCTGCAGTCCCTAGCGGTTCCTGTTCTCTCAAATACTCAATCTGTACACCAAAACTTTTGCCATCTCCAAAGTAATCTTCAATCATGTGGCCTAAGTGGTGTATAGCTATCACAAAACGAAAGAATCCTTCTTTCTTTGCACGGTCAATGATGTGTTCCAAAATCGGTTTGCCAGCGATCAAAAGTAGTGGCTTTGGGCAATTTTCTGTTTGCGGATACAGCCTGGAGCCCTTTCCTCCCGCCATGATTACCATGAAGTTATCTCTCTGCTTCTTAGTATTTAATTCATCCCAAAGGTGTAATCCAATCACCTTATTCTCTTCATCAACTATGGGGACCTGTTGAATTTTATTGGCCGTCATAATCTGAATCACCACATCACGGCTCATGTCTATAGGTACGACCATGGCATCTTTATGAATTATATTTTCAATTTCACTCGAAAGTACTAGCCCTCTTAACAGGCCTCGTCTGATATCTCCATCAGAAATAGTTCCCACTAATTTACCGTCATCCTCTGTGACTAAAAGAATCTTAAGGCCCGCTTCGTTGAGTCGTTGGATTGCATCTGCAATAGTCGCCTCCTTCTTCATCACTGCCTTGAGCCACAAATTAACAGGATTTGTCATCAGTCTTTACCCGCTTTCATGAAAGAACTATAAATCATGAAAAGACTTCTTCAGGATGTTATCCAGTTCGACCTGCTTCAAGATTGAAACAATTTTTTGACTTGAATTTCCATCCCCGAAAGGATTCGCCACAGTACTCAACCTAGTTTGAAAGCTCTCCTCGTATAAATTCTCTATTGCTAATTTTATACTAGAGGACTTTGGGTCACAATTAATCACACTTTCGGCTTGAACTCGCCCTAATTGACGCTCCCCGATATTGATCGTTCCTACTTTGAAACTTGGTGCCTCAATTATTCCGCTAGAGGAATTACCTACAACTCCCTGGACGAGTTGTAGGCAGGAGAGGTATTTAACTCTCCCCAGAGACTTAAAGACAATAGAATTTGAATGCTTTTCTACAAAATCCTCAATCAGTTTCATCTGTGCCTGACCGCCAGTATCTGCATTTGGCATTGTGAAAATTAGTGTCGTATCATCTAAAGTCTCTAATGCTTCAAGTAACTCATTCATTTGTTCAACTGCTGTGTCTTTTTCTAAAGTGACTGGGTGGAATGTAATTAAGAGACTCTTCTCCTTAAATACAATTCCAAATTCCTCTTCTAACTGAATTTTCGACAAAAGCTCTTTGGGCTTATAATTACTTACTCCTAAAGCCCCAACTTTGAATACATGGATGGGGTTTTCGCCGAGCTGAATAACACGGTTTCTGTAGTCTTCGTGGGCAACAAAATGAAGTTGGGACATTTTTGTAATTGAGTGACGAAATGCCTCGTCAAAAGCCCCTGCGGTGACTTCACCGCCATGTAGGTGAGCAATTGGCAAGCGTGAGACTAGGGCTGCGGATGCTGCTGCGAAGATTTCAAACCTATCGCCTAGGACAACAACTAAATCTGGTTTCAGTCTTGCAAAAGCATTTGCGCAACCTTCAATTCCATTTGCGATCGATTTTGCAATTCCCTCTGGAGAGTCAGAATTCGCGAGCGTTGGCACTTTGTGGTTTATTTCAAAGCCATCTGCCTCGATTTCTGCAACAGTCGAACCAAATTCCTCAGATAGGTGCATGCCTGTAACTACAAGCTGTAGCTCTAGCTCTAAATCAAGACTAATTCCCAGTATTACTGGGTGTAAGAGACCATAATCTGCTCGGCTGCCGGTAACTACGCAAATTTTGCGGGTCATAATTGAATCAAATCGTCTTTAACGTAGCTTTGTTTAGCTTTGGTCCCAATTACTTCGTCCCATTTCATGGGTGAAATTCCCGTACCAGGTCTCTTTGCAGTCAAATTATTTTCTGTAAAGACTTCACCTGCCTGAATGTCCCTGCTAGCCACGATTGATTTCCGAGCAACATCTCGATTCTGAATTTCGTTTTGGGTTATGACTTTATTTCCATCACCAAGAGCTTTCTCAATGCTCCTGATTCCTGCCACCATTCTGATTAGTTCATCAGGCTCGAGGCTCGCTTTATGATCAGGTCCTGTCATATTGCGATCTAAGGTGAAGTGTTTTTCTATAACTTTCGCTCCTAGCGCAACTGCGGCAATTGCCACTTCTATACCAAGAGTGTGATCTGAGTATCCGACTTCGACCCCAAATTCGTCTTGAATACTTAGCATTGCGCGGAGATTTACATCAGAGATCTCAGCAGGGTATGCAGATGTGCAATGAAGAACCGTAATTCTATCCTTAGGGGTGCCCGCTAACTCCAAAGCATTAAGTGCGGCAGCTACCTCATGCATGTTGGACATCCCGGTAGAGAGTAATACTTCCTTACCTAGCCGGCCTACATGTTGTAAGAAGGGAAGATTTGTAATTTCCCCCGAGGGAATTTTGTACAACTCCTGACCCAAGCTCGCGAGAAAATTTATACTTTCGATATCAAACCCTGTGGAGAAAAATCCAATTTCGCGATTCGCACAGTGGTTTATGAGTTCGTGGTGCATCGATTCTGTTAGTTCTAGTTTTCGAAGCATTTCATGCTGAGATTCTATTTTGTCAGTTGCAAGAGCCTGATACTCAGCTTTTAATGCACTCTGTGTGACTAGTCGGTCAGCACTAAAGGTTTGAAACTTAACAAGATCAGCTCCGGCATCAGCAGCAACGTCAATTAATTTCTTAGCTAATGCAATATCGCCATTATGATTTACGCCAGCCTCAGCGATGATTAAGGTCTTCATGAATTTTTCATACCTAAGAACAGACTGTTCTCGGATAAATCGTGTCTCACCGAAAGACCCATTCCCACTAATGATCGCGCGCCGATTGAAACTCCCTCTTTGATTGTCGCCCCGCTGCCGATGAAACTTCCAACACCTAATGAAGTGTTTCCATTGAGAATGGCACCGGTCGAAACGTGGCAGTGATCTGCTACTAGAGACCCATGTTCAATTAATGCACGGCTATTAATAATGCAATTTCTTCCAACGACTACCCCAGGATTAATGATTGCCCCATGCATGATTATTGTGCCCTCTCCAATTGTGGCGTGAGGTGAGACATAAGCGGACGGAGCAATAATTGTTGGAAATACAAATCCAGCTTTGACCGATAGGTCAAAAAGGCGAATCCGATCTGCTGGCGAATCGATCTGACCTAGAGTAATCAAAGCGTATTGAATTCGAGCAGCTAGTTCCCCTAAGCCTGTATCAGTGCTCATGACGTCATAGTTAAAGATTTTAGAGCCAACTTCTTCAGCTACGCCAACCAGGCCAGCAATTCTAAATTTGCCTTCTTGCTCGATAACATCGATGCAAGAGCGGGCATGGCCGCCAGCCCCTATCAACACCAAATCATTTTTCAACATTATGTTCCTAGACTAAACCAGGGCTACTTGGGATGTTGATAATTCGCTCCAAAAGAGACTTCGCGGTAGACAGATCCATACTTGGAAAACCTTTGAATGGCTCTAAATCGTTCATCAGTTCCCAAGCGGGACGAGTCATGATTCCGGTGTTGTTGGTGGATTCAAGAATTAGGTCACGATTTTCAGACTGGCTTCCATCTAATACTAAAGTTTGCAGCCAATAATTACTCTGAGAGTTCTCGGGTTCCGAAAATAGCGAAACTCCTTCCACTTGCGCGAATGCGCTTTGGTATCTCTTAAAAAGTTCTCTCTTCGATGCCAATTTGTCGGACAATTTTTCCAGCTGGGCACATCCCAAGGCCGCATTAATATTTGGCATTCGATAGTTGTATCCAATTTCGTCGTGACGAAACTCCCATGCATGAGGAATTTTTGCAGTAGTTGTTAAATGCTTGGCATGGCGTGCTAGCGCTTCATTATTTGTAAGAATCGCGCCCCCACCACCAGTAGTAATCGTTTTATTGCCATTGAAACTCAATGTCCCAAAAAGTCCAAAGGTCCCAGTGTGCTGCCCGTGATAAAAACTACCTAAAGATTCGGCAGCATCTTCAACTAGAACAATATTAAAATCGTTAGCAATTGATAGGAGGCCGTCAATATCGGATGGATGCCCGAATGTGTGCATCGGAACTAAGGCACGAATAAGACGGCCTGACAAATTGTTAACACACTTGCCTGATTGCTGTGAGGTATTTCTTTGGAGATAATCACGAAGTTTCGAAGTATCGATGCCGAGTGTTCCCTCTTCGCTATCTACAAAGTGGGGAATTGCGTTGCAATATGTAACCGCATTCACGGTCGCTACAAAGGTAAGCGCTGGAACTAATACTTCATCGCTTGCTTGGACACCCGCCAGCTTAAGTGCAATTTGAAGAGCGGCTGTGCCATTTACAACTGAGATTGCATACTTTGCGCCTGTATAAGTTGCCAGTTCATCTTCAAATTGATCTACAAACTTACCTACTGACGAGACAAAAGTAGAATCAAGGCACTCTTTTAAATACAGCCATTCATTACCCTCAAAAGAAGGCTCATGTAAGGCCACTTTCCCAGGGCCAACAACACCTCGAATAGCCCCAACAACAGCATTAGTTAGGGTTTTTGAGTCTTGCTTTTGCGTCATAAGTTATATATGCCTGATTTGTATGAGCGTAAATTTTCGGTTTGCGTGAACCATTCAATAGTTTCGGCTAACCCTCGTTGAAAACCTTCTCGACCCCCATAGTTTGGTTTCCATTCAAGAAACTCTTTGGCTTTGGTTGTGTCGGCCCAAAGTCTTTCAACTTCGGAGTTTTCGGGGCGCAATCGAATCTCATCGGAAACTATCTCAACTGAAGCCCCCATGGTGTCACCGATTAATTGGGCTGTTTCTTTGATTGAAATTTCGAAATTACTTCCCAGGTTAATCACTTCCCCTAATCCACCCTTGGCTTGAAGTGCTGCAATGAAGCCGGCGACCGTATCCTTGACGTAGCTGAAGTCACGGGTCGGTGTAACGCTTCCAAGTTTAATCTCACGCGCACCATTTGCAATTTGAGTAATGATTGTAGGAATCACGGCGCGTGCAGACTGACGAGGCCCATATGTATTGAATGGCCGAATCGTAACTACGGGTAAATTGAAAGAAGAGTAGAAAGAATAGGCCAGTTGATCAGCACCAATTTTGCTCGCTGAATAAGGTGATTGCCCTTGCAATGGGTGGCCTTCTGTAATTGGTACAAACTTAGCGGTTCCATAGACTTCACTCGTAGATGTATGGATAACTCTTTCGACGTCAAGCTCGCGAGCTGCCTGAAGGATATTCAAGGTGCCCTTGATGTTTGTTTCTACATAGGTGTCAGGTGAGTGATAAGAGAATGGGATTGCGATCAAAGCCGCAAGATGGAGAACCGCATCACAGTCTTTCATGGCTTCTTTCACCCCGTGGGGATCCCTAATATCACCTGGGAAAACTTCAAAATTACCTTTAACATCTTCAGCACATTGATCGAGCCAACCCCAAGAATTGAAAGAGTTGTAATAGACAAATGCACGGACCTTGTAACCTTGGCGAACAAGTGTTTCAGTGAGGTGAGAACCAATAAATCCGTCTGCGCCTGTGACAAGTACGGTAGCGCCAGTTTTTAATGAAGACACTAAAACCTCCTAAACGGTCACCTACGGGATAAATTCTCTCGTACCCTCTGCTATATAACAACTCAAATCAAGGCAAGTCACAGATTTCTTGAGTTTTGATTCTGAAGGTTTCATTCTTCTCGATGACGTCTCAAAACATTGCTTAGTTTTAGGACTTTCCCTCAGGTGGTCGATGAGACCTGCTCGAATACCTTCTTGCTGACAAAAATCACATCAAATTGTAGTTCGGGGTTCATTAGAATATCCGAATGGCCTCTTTGGCAAAACCTGCCGTCATTAGATAAGGCTAACAATCTGTAACCATAGGAATCCAGAAAAGCTAGAACCTCAAAAGTACCACTAGCAGATTCATAAGCGTCCGCCACAATCAATTCAAGTTCAATTACATCGATAGCACTGTTTGACAATAAATTACTTGCACCTTTTAGAACCTCTAGTTCTGTTCCTTGGGTGTCAATTTTAAGCAAGTTAACGTGCTTGAAGCCCGATTCACTTACGTGACTGTCGAGAGCGATTGATTGGACCGTTATCGAACTTATGGTCGTATCCGATACATTTCTGCGTCTTGCAAATCTTCGATTCTGGTTTACCTTGAGTAGGGACGAGCTACCGGTAGACGTATTATGAACATTAAACGTTAATG
>Ga0114980_10003823_pt1 | contig 10238 bp, 16 predicted proteins | sample S_140806_EF_Meta_FD_87018 | JGI IMG/M metagenome (GOLD analysis project Ga0114980, IMG submission 87018) | Freshwater microbial communities from Lake Simoncouche, Canada to study carbon cycling - S_140806_EF_MetaG | ecosystem: Environmental > Aquatic > Freshwater > Lake | place: Lake... | reverse complement strand
GTCAACAGCGTTCCGTCTGTCGTTAAGCGTATCAACAATGCGCTTCTACGTTCAGATCAGATCGATAACTCTGAAGGTAAGACCGGTACCGACTGGTTTGCACCAATTGTTGCCGATGCCGAGGCTGGTTTTGGTGGACCACTCAATGCATTTGAACTTACCAAGGCTCTAATTGAAGCCGGAGCCTCAGGCGTCCATTTTGAGGATCAACTAGCCTCTGAAAAGAAATGTGGCCACATGGGAGGCAAGGTGCTCGTCCCAACTTCACAGTTCATCCGTACGTTGACTGCAGCACGTCTGGCCGCGGATGTTATGGATGTTCCAACCGTCATTATCGCCAGGACGGACGCAGATTCAGCTAGCCTCATTACCAGCGACATCGATCCATACGACAGAGACTACATCCTCGATGGCGACAGGACCCCTGAAGGATTCCATAGGCTGTGCCGAACAGGGCTTGAACGTTCGGTGGCTCGCGGTCTAGCATATGCTCCCTATGCAGACATGCTCTGGATGGAGACTTCAACCCCCGACCTGGAGCAGGCCAAGCTCTTCGCCGAGGCCATTCACAAGAAGTTTCCAGGAAAACCCCTAGCCTACAATTGCTCACCCTCATTCAACTGGAAGAAGAACCTCGATGACTCAACCATCGCTAAGTTCCAACGAGAGCTCGCCGCCATGGGCTATAAGTTCCAGTTCGTCACCCTTGCCGGCTTCCACTCGCTCAACCACTCCATGTACCAGTTGGCCCATGGTTATAAGGATCGAGGCATGGCAGCCTACTCTGAACTACAACAGGCTGAGTTTGCAGCTGAGAAGATCGGTTACACGGCCACGAAACACCAGCGAGAGGTCGGCACCGGTTACTTTGATGCAGTCTCTCAGGTTATTTCTGCCGGTAATTCATCCACGTTGGCGCTTCATGGATCGACTGAAGAAGAGCAATTTTAACTAAAAAAATCGTAGTTGATTTTTATTTATAGTCAGGAGGCGTATTATGCGCGACCTGACACCAAGTGAATTAGGTGTTATGCTTTTCAATATTAAGGGAGATCTTGAGATTGTAGCTAACATTTTATCTAAGTGGAGAATGAGCGGACTAGGTCTAAATGGCATGGTCCCTCTTTCTATTATTGCTGCTGAAACAAAAACGAATACAACAATATCTGAAGTTGAAGATTTAATTCAGATATTAGCGAAGGTATCGAACAATCTGATTGATAGATATTGACGTAATATGTCAACATCGATACTTCGCAAATTTATAAAAAATGTAATTTTAGAAGCAAAGATTGAAGCATCACCAGAGTACATGAAAAAGGAAATGGTGATGCAATCAATCCAAAGAGATCTTGCTTCTTTAGTTAGATTAGGGAAAATAAAAACAAAAGCTCAGATGGATGAATGGTTAGAATTCTATCTAGCACATCCTCCTGAAGGAGCAGAACCATCTGCGGTTAAGCTGGCAACTCAAACGTTAAAATCTATACCAGATCCAAAGGTGTTCCTAGCACCAGGAGCAGTAGCCTCTGATCGTAAGAGATAAAATGAAGCTCGTTAAAGGAATTGATTATTTTTTGGAAAATGACCGAATAGTTTTCACTCGTGAGTTTTTGTTAAAACGAGGGTATTGTTGCAATTCTCGTTGCAGAAATTGTCCGTATACTGAAAAAAAAGTGAAAAATGACTCTGCGGAAGAAGTCACTGTGCAAATTCCTAAAAATTCCTGATACCATGTTGGTATGGGTATTGGCAAGATCGACCTGTCTGAAGCTAGTTCTATCGCAAGTTCTGTCTTGAAATACATTCAACCTGCCTTGACCAAAGGCGAAGTTGCTGGATCAATCCGCCGCCATAAAGAAATTGTCGGCGATGTTGAGATCGTTGCGATGAGCGATAACAGAGAGCTTCTTGTCAAACTCCTGGCCGACGTTGGTCAGCACATCAAGCCTGGTGTGCCGGGCCTAGTTCCTTGGGCGCCGAAGGTCGATGCCAAGTATTTTCGAGTTCGTTTGAATGAAGGCATGAATCTCGATCTCTTCATGGCATCTCCTGAGAATTGGGGAGGGCTTTTGTTGATGCGAACTGGTTCTGGCGCCGGACTAGATGGTAATTCTTTCAACGGTTTCACACCAGGTATTTTTTCTCGTTGGAAGAAGCTTTCAGGTGGCGGCCGCATGACGAACTGCATGCCAACGATGCCCACTGGCGAACAACTGTGGATTCCGGAAGAGCAGGACTTTTTTGATCTTCTCGAGATGGATTTCGTTCCTCCTGTCGAACGAGTTTCGAAGGCTGCGATCAAGAAATATATTCGCAAATGAATTTGAGAGCAATATTTAGTCATGCTATGAAATTGGCTGTCTTCGATCTTGATGGTACTTTGGCAGAAAGCAAATCTCGTGTAAAGCCAAACATGGTTGATAGCTTGAAGAAGCTTCTTGCCAAGCATGATGTTGCAGTGATTTCCGGGGGTGCGTGGCCGCAATTCGAATCTCAGCTCGTGAATCAACTCGGACTTTCGTCAGACGAATCCCGGCGCTTACACCTATTTCCGACGTCAGGCACCAGCTTCTATAATAACCATGATGGTAAAAAGTGGAACAGGGTCTATTACGAAGGCCTCACTGACGAAGAAGTCAAGAAGATTATGTTGGCATTTCGTGTCGTTCTTGATAACCCAGGCGTAAAGATGCCAACAAGATTTTGGGGGGATCAGCTAGAAAATCGAGGAACTCAGATCACATTTTCTGCCATGGGCCAGCTTGCGCCCGTCGAGGAGAAGAAAAAGTGGGATCCTTCTTTCTTCAAACGTTTAATCCTTATAGAAAAGCTGATGCAGCATCTACCTGAATTTGCGCTTAAAGCAGGCGGTTCTACATCCATTGACGTTACGCGCAAAGGCATTGACAAAGCATACGGTATCGCACAGATGGAAAAGCATCTAGGGATCCCAAGGAAAGAGATGCTATTTATTGGAGATGCAATTTTCCCAGGAGGAAACGATTATGCCGTTCAAGAGGCAGGCGTCAAATGCATCGAGACATCTGGACCTGAATTCACTATTCAAATCATTGAAGAAATTTTGAAGAGTTAAGAATAAATAGGACAAAAGGAAATCATTCATCATGAAGATACGTCTCGGAGACCTCAGAAGAATTATCAAAGAAGAAGTTGAAATGTCTGCGATCCCTTCGGTTGAAAATCTTGAAAAAGAAATTGGACCTCACTACAACCTCGTAAACGTTCAAGGCATGGACCCAGCTTATTTGGATTCAGCAAAGAGCGCTGCAAAAAGCTATTATGATTTTCTTGCCAAGGTAGAAAAAGAGTATGGAAAGGCCGGCCCAATCACAGGCATGCTATCCAAGTTTTACGAATTTTCGAAAATCTCTGCTGTTGATGCTCAAAAGAAATTCGACCTCCTCAAACAGCTGCGTGATGATAGAGCATCTCAGGCACAAATGAAAATGAAAGCCGGACGTCACCCTGGCAGTGATGATTATGCCACGCCGATGCCCGGCGGCGGATTTTACACGGGTGATTGATTGAAGTGCAATTTTCGATGTGGTCATGATACGATAAGTGCATGACCATCCTCTGCATCGACTTCATGAACGCAGCCCATCGTGCTCGCAGCGGATTCACCTCCGGCAAGCACGCTGTCGTTTATAACTTCTTCAGGCAATTCAAGGCTCTCGTCGACCAATTCAAGCCCAGCCGCGTCTACCTGGCCCTTGAAGGTCGTCCCGTCCATCGCCACGAGGCCATGGTGGAATACAAGGCAAATCGCGTCATCGCAGAGGATGATCCGCGGAGAGAGGAACTCTTCCGGTTCTTCAAACAGAAGGACACCATCCTCAAACTCCTCTCGGAAAACTTCCCGGTGTCCTGTGTTCGTCATCCCACCTCCGAGGCCGACGACACCATCTACAACTTGATCAAGACCTCCTCCACGGCCGTTCCCTGGACCGTCGTCTCCACCGACACCGACTTCATTCAGGCCCTACAAGAATTCCCGCATATTTCGTTGTATAATCCGGTCAAAAAGATTTTCGTGAATTCTCCTGACCATCCCTACATCACCTGGAAGGCGCTTCGCGGAGACTCATCAGACAACATTCCTGGCATCCCAGGGGTTGGTGACAAGACGGCTGAGAAGTTGGCCTGTGATCCGGAAGCCCTGGCAGAGTTCCTTTCCGATCCGTCGAAAGCCGAGGTGTTCCAACGCAACTACGATCTTATTTCTTTCAGGACGTGGTCAGAGGTAGAGGCGACAGAAATGACGTCAAGTTCTCCGTCCAAAGACTGGAATTCTGTCAAAGAAATTTTCGATAATATGGGGTTTCAATCCATCACCAAGGAAGGTTCTTGGCAAAAGTTTCTAATGCCTTTCGAAACGCTGTGGGGCTGATATTTATGATTTGATGAAAAGATCTTTTACGATCTTTATGATCTTTCTTTCGGGCTGTTCTTCTTTCAAACTAATTGAAACGGGGAACAGCCCTACTCGCGTTCAATCATTGCCGGTAAAAGCAGCGTTAAAAGACAGCAGCGTTAATTTAGGATTTCCATTAAGGGTAGAAAAAAAGCCGACAGGCGGGGTTCGATCAACGGTCGACCTGAAAGTAGAAATTATACTGACCGAACCTGACGGAATTGACATACCATTAGTTCCTAATGGAATCACGATAGGGTTAAAAAATCGCTGGTAGTATATTTTTAACCCAACCAGTCCCTGTCCATCCAAGCACACCTTCAGGACCTAATAGCAAACAAGAGCTATTTTCCCATTCTGGTTGTAAATTCTTATATTTTTCATCAAAATTTTGTATCTTGATGATTGTAAGAATTTCATTCGCTTCTACTTCTGCAATCACGACATTTGGGTTGCATCCATCCGACCACAACAAAAGCTTGTTGTCTTCCTCCCCTAAATTTGGAACGACTATATCTCCAACTTTCATTGTGAATACTTTATAAGATAATACACTATTTTTTTCTTACGTTCAATGTTGGTTTAAATAGATATTCAAAATTGAATAATGGAGAAGTTTATGTTATCAAACGAAGGCTATGACAGGTTAATAGATGATATAAGAAAAGAATTTCCTAATTTCAGGATCATCAAGAAAACAGATTCTAGATTCATGAAATTGATAAATGCTTTCTTACGGATTGCGTCTTTCGGTAAAATGAAGACGTTTATGGACTCTTTTATCACGACGATCGGTACGACTGTCTACGTCCCTGACTCTTGGAATTCTAGATCTTCTTCAACAAAAGCTATAACGATGCGTCATGAAAGAGTACACATGCGTCAAGCTCGCGTTTGGGGGAGGATCGCATTTTCTTTTCTCTATCTTTTTTTTCCTCTGCCTTTTGTCTTCGCGTACTTTAGGATGAAGTTTGAAAAAGAAGCTTATGAAGAAAGCTTGAGAGCAGCTCATGAATATTATGGAACCAAGCTTTTTACGCAAGCCTTAAAAGACGACGTAGTTCAACACTTTACTTCTGCTGAATACATGTGGATGTGGCCTTGGAAAAAATCGATAGAAGAATGGTACGATGGAGTGATTAAAGGTATTACAAAAAAGTAACGTCGGCAAAAAATTTTTACGAATTTGTAAAATCAGCGATCACAGGTGAATAGCTATTAATAAGGCTGGAGCTCAGCCCCTCCGGCCAGGAGGTCCTGATGAAAACTTTCAGGAACCTATTACAATTTAGCTTGCTATCATTCGTGGTAGGGTGTTGTACAGGAGGATCTATACCCTTAAAGCCAGAGCCAACGAAACAGGAACTACCTAATCATACGTTGGCAAATGATAGACAAAAAACCGTTGAATATCTACTACATTCCACAGCGGCTTTAGTCGAAAATGTGGGTTCGTTTGTCGTAACAAACTGCGCAGGGGTCTGGATATCAAAAACGTTAATTTTGACAGCAAATCATTGTGTGGATGAACACCCGCCGAATTTTCAGTACATAGTCCCAGGAGATTTGGCTGATAAAAAATCGAGAGAAGCTCTCTTATTAGCCGCTGACAAAAAAGTTGATCTTGCTCTTTTGATGGCAAATCCTGAAGATTTGCCTGAACATAATGTGGTCAAGCTAAGCGAAGATCCTATCGTGACAGGAGATCCGATGCATGTTGTCGGTCACACGGCTGGATATCCTTGGACTTATTCATATGGATTCGTCTCTGCCATCAGAGATGGCATGTTTGGTCCATCAGCTTTTGATACAAAAGTGGTTCAAATCTCCGCACCAGTGTGGATGGGAAATAGCGGCGGCGGGGCCTTTGACGCCAATGGTCAATTGGTCGGAATCTGTTCATGGATTTCCAAAAATGGTCCACACTTAACGTTCTTTATACATAGAGATATTATCAAGTCGTTTTTACGCCAAGAATCTTTTAAAAAGACGCCTTGATGTTTGGAAGCTTTTGATGCAGACTAAAACTATAAAATTGCTCTACAGTGTCGTCAAATAGGTCGACAATACCATTTTCATTGATTTTCATCACGGTTCCTTCGTGCACTTTCGTCTTTCCGCCCAAGGTTCTCTCAAAGAACACTCTGCCTTGTGGCGGAACGACGAATTTGCCATCAACGATAGCATCAGGAAGCGTGCTTAAATCGACCTTTACTTTTTTCTTCCTAGGTGCCCTTTTCTCCGTCTTCTCTGATTGCTCCATCATTTTTCTTTTTATCATGTTTTGTTCTCCAATGCCAATATTTCGTCAAAGCGTGATCTTTTGGTGCCACGTCACCCATATCATTCTTGCAGAATATCTCCCAGGCCCTTGATCCATACTCTCCTATACCTGGAAGACTTCGCACGTCTTGCCATTCTTCAAGGTAACTAGAAGCTAGTTTCTTTAACAAACTAGATCTTCTGTTTTTAAATCCTAAAGGATAGATCACTGACTGCAGATCCACCTCCGATGCCGCTACAATCGTAACGGCATTTGGCCAACGTGAGAAAAATTCTGGTAAAACTTTTTCTACTTGCTTTCTCGATGTGCAATTTAACATCACGCAAGAAACCAATATCTTCCACTTATCTGGCCACAGGTCTTCTTGTATTAAGCCAAAAGGGCTCCGCGGTGGCGGCGACATAGGATGTATGTACTACAATTGCCGTCAGGTGTTCAATGATTGAACAATCGAAATTTTTACAGTAAATTATCATCATGCGTTTCTCAAAAACAATTTCACTAGCAATCGCTTCAGTTTTCTTTGTGACATCTTGTATCGACGTCGCACCTTCTCCTCAGTCTAACAACAAGTGCGGAGATGATAAGTGCCTATCTCCACAAGAGGAACCTCCACCTGCGCCTGTCGATGATAGCATGTCGCTCGCAGCTGAGGAATGTTTGTGGTGCCTCGGCGCGGCTTCAGAAGCATGCCTCGATGAGAACGAAGATTGCCTCTCATCAATGAGTTGTAAGGCATGGAAAGATTGCACTGAGTCTTGCGCAGCGGGTGATGCTGAAGAAAATTGCTACAGCACTTGCGATGAGTCTATCCAAACACTTTTCACGCCAAGCAAAGTAAAAACTTGTAATTGTGACGTTTGTTACGCACAATGTTTTAACATGTGTCCTCAGCAGTAGTATATTTAATGATATGCTACTAGCCATAGCATATCTCCTTTCTGGAGAGATGTTGCCGATCCGCCAATCGATGGATATCTCTCCAGGTTTTTTTAATAGGGTCTGGTGGTCGTATGAGGCAATTTCGTATGACTTGATTCAGATGCCTATCTCGGATTCAGGATGTCCTGATGACATGCTTCCTATTTCAGGTGGTATGTTAGATGATGGTGGATTAGGAAGTTGGAACAACGGCTCCATTGAGGCCTTACAAAAGACCGCCTGTACAAAGTGGATAGAGAAGAAGTATCCAGAACGTTGCGCAACTTTTGATCGAGACAAGTGGTTCGAGATCTCAAGTCGATTCCCGAGAAAGCCCATGTCTTTTTGCATCGACAAGTATGAATGGCCCAACAAACAAGGTGCCTATCCATGGGTTATGGTCACTTGGGAAGAGTCCCAGGGACTATGTGAGTCTGTTGGCAAACGATTGTGCACTGAGGACGAGTGGACCTTTGCCTGCGAAGGAGAAGAGGCCACTCCTTTCCCTTACGGATATGCACGTAATTCCCAAGAATGTAACTTGGACAATCCATGGAAGAGATATTCACAAAAATTCTTGTCCCAACGTGGATCCCGGCAGTGCTCTCAGGAGTTGAAGCGTCTATGGCAAGGCCGCCGCAGCGGATCATCACCAAAATGCGCCTCATCTTTCGGCGTTGAGGATATGAATGGATCAGTAGATGAGTGGACAGTTGGAACGATAAAAAGTCAGTATCCTTACCTTTCTGTTCTCAAAGGAGGGTACTGGGGGACAGTTAGGACTCGATGCAGGCCCGCAACAAGAAATCATGGTCCTGGTCACACTTTCTACCAACAAGGTTTCAGGTGTTGTAGAAATCTGTGATATATAATGGCATGAAGTTGGTGTCAAACATAAAAGAAGTAATCATTTTAGATGAGGACCCTATTGTCGGTTGCCTCGTAAAATCTGCGATTGATGAAAATGCCACTGGCATGATCGTTGAGTTTCTCTCGAAAGATGAAATTATGGTCCTTTGGAGCACTCCTCCAAAAAGAATTCTTAAAAATAGAGAGATTTGGTGATGAGCTAAAAAGTTTTCAGGTCAACATTGCTGTTGACCTGAAATTTTATTTATTTTTTTTCCTTGATTCTTTAAGCCTTCTTACTGTATCAGCGTGTGGTCCGTTTTCGTCAGGTCTCTTTCTGCCTCGTTTTTTAGGAATCTTAAACTCGTCGTCAAAAGCTGGCTCTTTTTTTGTTTCTTCTGCTTGCGCTTCTGAAAATTTATTTTTTTCAGTTTGCTTAAGTCGTTCTTCGACAACTGGAGCACTCGTAATTTCTTCTAACGCTTTTTTCTTTAATTCTAAATTGTCAAACGCAGCTTTTAAAAACTTTACAGTCGCATCGTAAGCTATGATTTCTCCGTTTTTCATATTATGTTTGGCTTGTTTATCACTTAAAAAATCCATAATAATGTTGTGAGATTTTCCAAGCCAATTCATGATTATCGAAGCTTCTGCCTGTTGGGTTTTTCCTTCTTTTATGCTGTCTAATAATGATGCTTTAGTTTTTTCAACGAATGTTTTGTGCAAGATCAATAATTCTTTCGTTGCAATTACCCCGCCTTCAGCAGAAGTTGCGTCTTTTTTTCTTTTTTCTAATGTATCGTCTATTTTTATGCCAATTCCATTGATGGTTGCAAGTGAATGTTCTAATTTGCTTTTTTCGTTGCTGTTGCTCATAATTTGTTAATTAAATATATTACAAAAAAAATCAGAGGCCTCGAAAGAGGCCTCTGACCACTCACCTTAGCTAAGCTTTAGGGAGCTTGTTGATAATCAAGCTGGGTTGTGGACCACGACGAAGAGTGCGTCTTCGGCTGTGATTGCCATTTCTAGCTCGATTGTTGTTGCAGAAGCGATCGAGTAGTCGAGGTCGAGGGCGAGGCGTACACCGTTGAGGTATACGTCGAGGGCCTTCTTCTCTTCTGCTGCATTTCCTACCACTGCTGCGCGGAGTGAGCCAATGGCTGCGAAGTTGATTGCAGTTCCAGCAGCGACTGCTCCGTGGGCAACGAGGTCCTGAGCGTATGATCCGCCACCTGCGAGGGAGAGGATTGCACCGACGAGCGTTGTTGAAGCGCCGAACTGTGCGTCCCAGAGAAGGCGCGAGCCGTCAGCTGCGAGGCTGTATTCCTCACCGTATGCTTCGAGCTTGAGTGCGCTGGAGGCCATGAGCTTGATGTCTCCTGCAGCGAATGCAAGAGAACCGCTCATTGCGCCTTCGTTAGCACCGAGCTTGACTTCAGACATCCATGCTGGCACTAGAGCGATGTCGTTCATTGCTCCGTCGCCGTCTGGTGCGCGGTTGCCCTTACCGAAGATAACTTCGCCAGCGCCGCCGTCTTGTCCAATGACGAGGTCCATACCTGCACCTGCTCCACCGTGAAGAACGATACCGCTGTCGGTTGTTCCGAGTGAGCCTGTTGCGAGGTAGATGAATGCATCTTCAACACGCATGTTCTGCGTGTCGATGTATGTCATCGAGCCCTTAACGCGGAGGTCGCCGTCTACCTGGACGTTTCCTGTGAAGAGTGCGTTTGTTGCTTCGAT
>Ga0114980_10003822_pt1 | contig 10239 bp, 17 predicted proteins | sample S_140806_EF_Meta_FD_87018 | JGI IMG/M metagenome (GOLD analysis project Ga0114980, IMG submission 87018) | Freshwater microbial communities from Lake Simoncouche, Canada to study carbon cycling - S_140806_EF_MetaG | ecosystem: Environmental > Aquatic > Freshwater > Lake | place: Lake... | reverse complement strand
GAAACTTATGGACAAATCTTTCGAAGAAGGTTATGGTGGTTATCTTGAATTGAAAGAAGATAGCACTAATTCAATATTAGAAAATTATTTAAATTCTAGATCTACAATATCTAAAACTCCAATAGAAAAACAAAATTCTTTGTTTGGATACGGGCAGTACGATATTTCAATTGGAAATTCTTTTGCTCAATCTAGTGTGAATAACACTAATATTACAAGTAGTAATAGTCCAAATATAAATGATATAAATTCGCCTAGTTCTGGGCAGATTACTCTTTCTTTTAATTATTGATTTTTGAATACTATACTAATTTATAAAGGAGAATTAAATGGCTAAAAAAGAAATCGTAGGTGTTGATGGTCAAAAAGTTGGAGTTTCCATTCCTAGCGTAAAGGATGTTAGTCCTTGTGGATCTCAAGTTTTAGTTGAACTTTTGACTGCACAAGAGGCACTAGGAACCATACTTCAGATAGACGCAGATGCCTCTATAACAGGAGCACCACAAGGGTATGTTAGGAAAAAGGGTCCTAAAGTTTCTGATGACTGGGGCTTTAATGTTGGAGATAGAGTCACGCTTCATGGAAACTATACCCCCCTTTCAGAGAATATAGACAGGCCAAATTCACATAGACCTTGGATTCTGGTAGAGCCTATTCAAATTAAAGCGATATTAGTAGAAAATTCATGAAAAAATCTAATTGAAATTCATGAAAGATTATTTCAAAATATTGGGAATTAAAAAAAACTCTACCCAAGAAGAAATAAACAAGGCGTATAGAAATTTAGTTTTACAATATCATCCGGATAAAAATACCAGTTCGGAAGCTATTGAAAAATTTAAAGAAATTCAAGAGGCTTATGAATTTTTAAAAATTCATAAGCCTTCTTTTTCTTTTGCTAGTAAAAATTCTGTTGATGACGTTTTTGATAATCTTTTTTGTAAGATATTTGGTGATCAAAAAAATAATTCTTCTAAAGTGAGATTGAAAATAACCCTAGAAGAGTCATATAGGGGTTGCGAAAAAGAAATAGAAGTAGACAATCATCAAAATTGCTCTACTTGCGAAGGCACAGGAGGAACATCTTGGGCTTCATGTGAGAAATGTTCTGGTCGAGGTTTTATTTATATAAATTCATTGTCAATTCAATCTGCTTGTTCTTACTGCGAAGGTAAGGGAAATAACATAAGTGAAAAGTGTTTTGATTGTAATGGAAATGGCTTTTTAGTTAAAAACAAAAATAAAGTATTGGTTAGCGTTCCCGCTGGAATAAAACAAGACACCCAAATAAGGCTTGCTGGAGAGGGATCTGGTGGTGGTGATTTATTTTTAATAATAAATGTTACAAAAGACCATTTATTTGATCGAAAAAACAATGAATTAGTTGCTTCTTTAGAAGTTCCTTATCATATTTTAGTTTTTGGTGGTCTTGTTGATTTTTTTGTTTTTAAAGAAAAAATTAAGGTCAAGATTAAGCCTAGGACAAAAACGGGATCAAAAATAATTATAAATAATATTGGCTTTCCTTTATTGGAAAATGAAAAAATCAGAGGCGATTTAGAGCTAAATGTTCAATTAAAGTTGCCAGATAAAATGACAAAAGATCATAAACAATTGATAGAAAAATTAAAAATTTTTGAGTAACTATATTATATAAAATAGGAGTTTCAATGGATAATAAAAATTTATTGTTGATTACGGGTTTTTTAACTTTGGTTTTGGCATTCGCTTTTGTTTTTAATAGTTTATTAGTCAACAAAGTTACTGTCAAAGTTATAGAAGAATTGAGAAGATCGTATACACCCGGCCCATACGACCCAGGATTTGATCCGGACAAAGTGAATCCAAAATCATTTAACTGATTTCTATTTTAATTATTTTGGAAGCGTTATTTGAATTGTCCGTTACATTTCTTTGAAAAGTAACTTGAGCTGTTTGCCCAATACAAGGATTTTTATTGATCCTATTGAATTCATCCAAGCTTAAGTTAAGTTTTGTTCCGTCCTCAAGTTCTATTACAATTGGATTTTTATTTTTAATTATATTTGATATAATTGATCTTCTTATGGTTGTTGGAACTTGAATATCTAGGCTAGATAAAAAGGGCATGTTGATATCTGGCATTTCACTTCCTGTCCAATCACTTGGCAAAAAAGCACTGGTTGCAAAATCATTATGTTTTCCAACTGTATTTTGTTCTATTAATTTTATATATTGTTTAAAGTTCATACTATACTATTTATAACAGGAAGAACAAATTTATGAATATGGATTTCTTAAGTCCGATGATGATTAAAGAGAGCGGAAAACTTGTTTTTATGAATTTAAGTGAAGGTAAGGTTTTTGAAACAAAAATTAATGGTACTGAATTAATTTTAGTCGAAATTGATCAGTCCACATCAACCAGTTGTTTTGAAGAGCTAGAAAATCAAAGAAACGAGAACAACCCAGAGATACCTACAGAGCAAATCCTCAAAGTTTTAAGTACTGAAAAAGATTTGACTAAGCAAAATGAAAAGCATATTTTTAGGAGAGACAGCACATGAGAGAAGCAGAGAATTTTAATTTTTCTTTGAGCAATTTATCAGAAGAGAATTCTTCATCAAACAATCGCAGACTATCAAAAAAAACAGGCTTCTATACTCAAGACAGCCCCAACTTGGAAGACATAATAAGATTTATAAAAAATAAAAACCTTCCTCCTGAAATCGAAGCATCTTTAATTGCTAAGGCAAATAAAACGCCACACGGATCTTTGGCAAATTTTAGGGAAAATTATAAAATTTATATAAACAAATAAAATGGAAAAAGAAATAAATTATTGGAAAGAAAATAATAAAATTAAGGCAAACTCAAAGCTGCCGAGCTGCTCAGCTAATGATTATTATAACCCAAATTTAAATAAAGTCTCCACTAAAATTGAATTCGATGAAGATTTTTTTATCCCCAAATACGCAGAAAAAGGCTCTACATGTGCGGATATTTTCATAAATTGCAAAGATAAATGCATTTCAATTAATTGTTTGGGTTTAAAATCGATAGATTGTGGCTTCTCTATCCAGATAAATAATGGCTATAGAGCACGAATTGAATTGGATAAAATTTGGTCTAGTAGAGGAATGTTATTGGTTGGAAATCCTAGGATTGATTCAGGAAAACTAGAAAGAGTTTCTTTAGAAGTTTTGAATATTGGAGATAAGCAACTTCTATTAGATCATAAGGAAAAAATTGGAATTATTTGGATAGAACCTGTGTATTTTTTTGAATGGATATAATAATTATGAAAACAATTTATGCTGTTATAACTGTTGCCCGACAAATTGAAGGAGAGTATGTTTTTATAAAAACAGAAAAAGCATTCAGTTCAGCGGAGAAAGCGGACAAGCTTCTTAAGTCTTTGAAAAAAAATTATGTGACCGAAGAAGGCAAATGGAAACCACAGCTAATTTCAACTCAAAATGGAGAGGCGTCTTGCCAATGTGAAGTTGGAATATTTGAAATAGAGGTAGACAATGAATGATTTGAATGAAAATGAAGTTGAAAATGAAAAAGAAATTGAAGTTGATGATGGTAGGGTTGTCATTAAATTTGGTGATGGAGAAATTATTCTAGGTCCACCATGTCCACCAATACCAAAAAAAATTATTTTTAAAATAAAGGAGCAAAATGGTAGTTCCCCCACATAATCCTCTTGAAGGAGAAAGACCCGAGCTTAGTTTAGATCTTCAGAGCAATAGCGAAGAACAAGTTTCTATAATTATTGTACACAAGGACAGACCAGAGTATTTGAATATTTGCTTGCAATCTATAGCTGTTACAAGCATGAACAATAATTATGAAATTATTGTCTCAGATAACAATTCTGGGCAAGATTCTCAAGATTTTTTCGAAGATATAAAAGATGAAGTCACCTTAGTTAAGAACAAGGAAAATTTATATTGGGCCGGAGCAGCTAATAAGGGGGCTGCAAAAGCCTCGAAAGATTCGAAGTATTTGATATTTCTACATTGTGACGTAGCTATCCTCAATCCCGCTTGGATTGATTTGCTAATAAACGTATCAGAGTCTTCTAATTCTGGACTCGTTGGCCTAGAACTTCAATCATATTTTATGCAAAACCAAAAAGTTGACTTTATACAAGAGTGGTGCATATTGGTAACTCGCGAATGTTGGGAAGAAATAGGTCCATTTGATGAAAGATTACCTCAAATAGGTGCGCCATTTATATTTACTGTTGAGGCTCAAACAAAGGGCTTCAAGCCACAAGTCATGAAGAACATAATTGCTCATCACTACAGAATATTTTCTTTAGATATTAATGAATACGAAAGATTAATTGAAAGAGCAATGGTCACTATACCTCAAGTTGTAAGGGAAAAACAGGGTCGATCTTTATGAAAATTGAAAGAATTTTACTAATTATAGCTAGAACAATAGACTATAAAATAGGTCTTAAGGATTCTGATCCGCCTGAGTTGCCTATTTTGACTTTTCAAGAAGCATTAGTTTCTTTTTCTTTTAGATTTTTTATATTTATGCTTGAATTTACAACATGTTTATTTGTAATGGCAAACATTATTCGTCATTGGTGATCGAATGCAATGACACATTGTCAAATGAAATATAAATTAATAGAAACATCAAACAACATATATTCAGTTGTAGTTAATGACAAATACAATCTGGCCATGTTGTTTTGTAGGGTCCAAGAATTTTATGAAAGCCCAAATAAAAAAATTAGAAATAATAAATTTTCTATTTGGCATTATTATGAATGGTATTCTAAGGTAAATTCTGGATGCTTTTCTTATCCTAAAGATTGGTCTGGCTTTAATTTGCCTATAAGCGTTGCTTTGAATTGTTATAAAATAAATAAAATTGAAACTCCTTATGACGATTTGTTTGTTAATATTTTAAATAAAACAAATAGTAAAAATGGATACATAATTGGAGTAGATAAAATTGGAACAAAAACTTATTTGCACGAACTTTGTCATGGATTATATTACGTTAACAAAAAATATAAAAAAGAAATGGATGATATAACCAATTCTTTATCAAAAAAAGATAGAGAAAAATTGAAAAATAATCTAATTGCTAAAGGATATTGTCTAAATGTTGTTGATGATGAAATACAAGCTTATATGGCAACTGAAAGCAATAGTTTTTTGGTTAAGAGTTTGAGAAATAAATTAAAAATTCATAAACTTTACAAGAAAATATTTGAAGAATACAAATAAGAAGTCAAATGTTTTTAATAAATTTATTCCAATTTTCATGATTGTGTATCTCAATTTTGTGCTTGGCATAATAATTCGCATACGCCATACAAAATAATTCTTCGTCGTTTTGCTTTTGTTTATCTTTTGTTTGTTTGACTATTTCGTTCCATTCTTTTCTTTTCTTTTGATTGACCAAATACTTCCAAACCGCATGTCCCACTTCATGTAGTAGTGTAAATTCCCTACCGTAGTTCCAAGGAGCTGCTATTTTTATTTGCTTTTTTTCTTCGTCTATAAACCCTATGTGCCCAGAATCGCCTTCTAAAGTGTTATTTGGCTCGAATTCAACTTTATAGTCTTTAATAAGGATAAAATGCTTCCGGGGAAGTTTTTTAAATGTCTCTTTTACATCTGCCGAATAATTTTCTGAGTTTTCTAGAAATATTTTAAAATTCATATATTTTATTTATGCTTTTTGTTTGGATAAATAATGTAACCCTTTTTTAGGATAAAAATAATATGGCTAGGCCCAAAAGAAATAAAAAGAAAAATGATGTTCGACAAAATCGTCAAAATAAACAAATTCAACAACAAAATCAACAAAATCAAAATAGACAACCGCAAGTAAAAAGTAGGTCGATACTAAAACCTAAAACTAAAAATCAAGAAGAATTCATAATAACGCTAGCAGAAAATATTATAACTTTGGCTACGGGTCCAGCTGGAACTGGAAAAACTCGTATTGCCGTTGCATATGGAATTGAAAAGCTCTTAGCAGGATATTACAAAAGATTAATTATAACCAGACCAGTAGTTGAAAGTGGCGAGAAACTTGGATTTCTACCGGGAGGATTTGAAGAAAAATTAGATCCTTATCTTCAACCGATTTATTATGAGCTTTCACATTATCTTAGCAAACAAGAATTAGAGATGTTTATCAATAATGGCGTTAATAGAAGGGGGGAAAATGAAATTATAATTGCTCCTTTGGCCTATATGCGAGGCATGAACTATCATGATTCTTATATGATTCTTGATGAATGTCAAAATTGCACAAAAGAACAAATAAAATTGTTTGTAACTAGAGTTGGCTTCAATAGCAAAGCCGTTTTAGTAGGAGACGATAAACAGTCAGACTTACCAAATGGAAAGTCCGGTTTGTATTATTGGTTTGAAAAATTAAAGGGAATTCAAGATGTGGCCACTTTTCAATTAGACAAAACAGATATCATAAGAAACCCAGTTATATCTAGAATATTAGAAAAAATAGGCGAATAAATGCAGTCTAAATTTTTGTTCAACGGATCTGGCGGAGTAAAATTATTATCCGCTCCTTCAAGAAATTACAATGCTTCTTTAGATTTTGGGAAGATTTTTACGCATTTAATTTACGGGACAGGAAGCTCAGACATAAATGTAAAATTAAATTCTGAGTGGCTTGTATCTGCTGGAAAATTTTATTGGTATAGGGTTCTGTTTTATTGCCAATCTCCAAATTGGTCTTCTTCTTCTGCAATCGATGATACCTATCAAATTTCCAATGATGAAGGGTTTTTTGCGCCAGATCCTGAATTTTCTTCTTCTAATTCTCATTGTAAAAGAATTAGAATGAAAACAGCTCCGATGAGGCTGTCTGGATTTGCTCTAGTAAGCACTTCAATAGTAGATGAAAACGATGACGCTACAGGAACAACAACTACTACATTTGAAACAAAAAACTCAACTTCTGAGTGTGATAAACTTCAAGGAGAGACGATCAGTATTTCTTGTGCGAAGAAAAAGCCAGTAATAATGGTTGTTGTTTCTGCAAGAAATTTATCTGAGGTTTGTGATAAATTAAAAAAACCTAGATTTGGTCCTCCTATTAATTTTAGAATTTGCTCTATTAAGAAATTTATTACCCCCATAAATGAATCGTCAGGAAAAGGAATACAAGCAGAATTACAAGATCAAGATTTCTCTAATGTTCCTGAGTGTTTAGATTATAATTTAGACTTTGATTTTACAAAACAAATTACAAATAAAAATTTATTTAACAATCCCTTTGTTTTTCATAATTTTGTTTATAGATCTTTTTATAGTGAATCAAAAATTAATATACGATCTTCAGGAACAGCGGACTTTCAATACTCTCCTGTTAGCTCCGAAGATTTTATCATTCTTTATTCTGCAAATTCGACTGTAAGTTATTCATCGTTTGTCTACCCAGAACCAGATGACTCTGTTTTATCTTTTGCAAAACTTACTAAGGAGCCAATTTACAATGGTTCTTCTATTTTATATGGAGAATCTGATTTTGTAATTAGTCCTTTAATAAGAAATTTTTTAGGTAAATTAGAAGTTGGAGGTTCTTTAGATGATTTTGTATCGCCAGAAAGAAAATACAAATTTTCATTAAACTTGAATTTGGTTTCCAAATCGAAGTTTTCATTTTCTCTAAATACAAATTCTTATTGTTTTATTGATTTTTCTGGAAATGCAAATTTTCGTTTGGTAAATAAATTTAAATATGAATCTTTAGGTAGAATAATTGCTTCGGGATCAGCAGAGTTAATTTCTAATAATTATTCATATGAAGCAAATGGCTCAATAAATTTAAGCCTTGAGAAAGCGGATATTGTAAGCGGATCTAGATATTATCTTGCACAGGGCGGAATAACTGTTATTGGATCTCCGGGTAGATTAGGCCGATGTTTTGAGAATATTAGCACAGACCCACCAATAATTCATATTTCTGGTTCCTCTAAATCTAGTTTTGTTTATGGCTTTAGATCTAATGGAAGCATAGGATTAGGAGGTACAACAGCAGATGTAATTTCTATGAATAGAAGTTATTTGTCCAAAGACAACAATATTTACTTAAGTGGTGACTCTGAAATTAACTTTACTAATTTTGGTCTTTTAGTTGCTAATGCATATTTTTATTCAAATTATTCTAATGCCGCAATAGAAACTTTGAATGATTCTAAAATTTCTAATTTACCTTTGCCTTCTGAGACAATAGGCTCTTGTGGTTGCTCTTCTGGTTTGACTATTGATTTATCTCACAATATGAACAACGGAGGACCGATTGCAGATTTTCTAAAAAATAATAATAATTTTAATTTTAATTCTCAAGTAGCATTGAGGTACAGGGCTAAAAATAACTCTTGGCTTAATACTCAAACTTTAACGGGAAGAGATTCTTCTTTTCAATTCATATTCGAGGTTTCTTGTACTAATATTGTAGAAAATCAAACTTTTGACGAAAAATATTTCAAATTTAATTTTTATGCAAAGTATAAAAAGCTCAATAGTAATTCTATTGCCAATCTAATAGTTTATCTAAACCCTAATTCTATTTGTTCTAGAAATGGTAATGTAACTGCTTCAATTGTAAGATCATACAATCCTGATATCAATGAATATTCAATATTAGTCAATTCTGTTCCTACGGATTCTTACAAATTTTTTGATAATATAGGTATTTTTTCTAGTAATTATTGGAATAATAAATTCAACTACTCTAGACTCAGGCCTCAGTATTATCCATCCTCTGAGTCGTTTGGTAGTCCAAAAAATATAGGCATTTGGCCAGAGTTTAGATTAAACTTTAATGAAAACTTTGCAAATGATACAAGAACAATTGTACTTGAAAACATGTAATGTTTTGCTTATAATAAATATTATGAATACTAATATTTTGCTATCTATAATCATTGCTTTTTGTATATTAAATTTGATAATATCTATATCAGTTTGTAATTTTCTTATAAAAATGGCTGAGTCTATAAATAGTTTTAGAAAAGATTTGGAAAATCTTTATTTCATTCAAGGTAAGCCGGAAGTTACCAATAAAAAGAATACCAATAATCAGGAAACGGGATTGGTAGATTTGTGAAATCTATTATAAGTTCAAGGCCTTTTGGCGTGGAGATGGAATCGCATCCTGTTGTCGCAGGAGGTGAGATAGCCAATGTTATTCAAGCAAATTCTCATCGCAAAGTAATTAAGACCAAATGGAAACAAACTATTAAGAATGATTTTTGGCATGTAAAAACAGATTCTACTTGTGGAGGTGGTGAAGCAAAAGGCTGGGAAATAGCTTCTTTTAAAGCTAGTGGCTACAGCGAACTTTTAGAAATATGTAAGGTTGCAAAAGCTCTAAGAAAAAAAGGTTTGAAGTGCGGAGAAGATTGTGGCCTTCACGTTCATGTAGACATCTCAGATTTCTCAATTGAGCAGGCGGCTGTATTGCTCGCTTATTGGGTAAAAATAGAAAAGGTCGTATTGAAATCAGTTCCAGGCTCTAGGTCAAATAATAAATTTTGTCGCCATATAAGTTCTAAAATTATAAATAAAAATAAGAAATTAGATGCTTTGAATTTTTGGAATTTTTACAAGCCTAAGGACAAATCGATCCATTCAAATAGAGATAAAAGAGTCACAATGAACTTGGTTAATTACATGACCTATATTGAAGAGCCTTTATTTGCTAGAAGTACTGTTGAATTTAGATTTCCAGAAGGCACATTTAGTGACAGAGATATTGGAAATTGGGTTATATTTTTTATTAATTTTGTAGAAAATATAAAAAATAAAAAAATGCCTGATAATTTTCTCTGCGTTTCTAATGTTTCTGATTTATTAAATATTTGCGGAATTAAAAATAATAAAAATAAAAAGTGGTTTTTTGAGAGAATTAGTGTTTATGATACCAAAAAAAAATGGAAAAAAATTTCTAAAAATTTGATATATAATAATAACTTTATTTAACTTTTAAAAACGAGGTAAAATGACTATCGAAGAACGTAACGAACTTATTATTAAATATATTCCTTTGGCTAATAAAATTGCATTTCAAAAAAACAAAATCACTCCTAAAAACATCACTTTGGATGAAATTAAATCTGCTGCCTATATGGGTCTTATAGACGCCGCGACCAAGTTCAGACCAGAATTGTGCTCTTTTCCAACTTATGCAAAATTTAGAATTGTCGGGTCTATTAAGGATTATCTTAAAAATATTAAAATAGAT
>Ga0114980_10003819_pt1 | contig 10242 bp, 9 predicted proteins | sample S_140806_EF_Meta_FD_87018 | JGI IMG/M metagenome (GOLD analysis project Ga0114980, IMG submission 87018) | Freshwater microbial communities from Lake Simoncouche, Canada to study carbon cycling - S_140806_EF_MetaG | ecosystem: Environmental > Aquatic > Freshwater > Lake | place: Lake... | reverse complement strand
TCGGATACTCTTACGATATTTCAATCAACAAACTAGCTTCAGGTTCAAGAGGTTCTCATGAAATAGTTTTCAAATACTGTTATTTTATTAAGATGCCAAAACCAACAATTTCAAGAAACCCAAGATTTTTATAACAATTTTAAATATGTAACTATATTAATTCATTTTCGTTAATATTAAATTACACAAGAAATATAAATAGCTCATGTTTTTTAGCAATCAAATTACCAAAAACATTACAATGAAAAAATTAATTTATTTAACTTTTCTTTTTCCAATACTATTTTCTTGTAATAGTGGTGTAGAAGGAAATCTTGTTGGAGTAAGGGGGAGGGAAACATTTTATCCTGATGTACTAGGTCCGGGAAAATTACCATTAGGTATGGTTTATATCCCATCTGGTGCATATCAAACAGGTGAAGATGATGAAGATATAATGGGTTTACACACATCAAGGGTAAAAACTGTTTCTGTGCCTGCTTTTTACATGGATCAAACTGAAATTTCTAATAATGAATACCGCCAATTCATTTATTGGGTAAGAGATTCAATTGCTAGAGAAAAATTATACCGAAGAAGTTATGATGATGATGCTGAGCGTTGGATAAACGTTCCAGACAATTTCTTTAAAGAACCCTACAGAACTTTTATCAATATGGGGTCAGATGTTCAGGGTGGTAATACCCCTTTCCAATTATTTATGGATAGTACAAATAATGCTGAGGTTGATAAAACATTACTTGGTCTTTTGGGAGATATCGAAGGAGCAAAAATGAAGAAAATTAAGTCTGAAAAGCCGTTGGATTTGATTAACGGGTATAAATTAGACCAAAAAAATAATATTCCTTCATCTGAAAAAAGACCAGAGGTTGTAATGACAGATGCTGACTTGAGAAGTATTTTTCAACAATATACAAATAAGGAAATAAATAAAGGAGAACGTAAAGTAAAAGCAGGTAATTCAGATAAGGCATCTAAATCTGGCAAAGTAAACTCCTCGTTTGATCAAGGAGGTAGATTAGAAAACAGAAAATACTTCACTCTTAATTGGGAACAAAAGATTGATTACGAAGATGCAGAAACTTCTTTTCTTTTATCAGACATGTATTATTCAGAATCTGAACAATTTTATAAGAGAAAAGAGATTGATACTCGTTTATTATTTTTTGACTATTACTGGGTTGATTTCAAAGAAGCTGCCAAGAGAGGAAAAATCATCACTAAATCTGTTGATTCAAGAAATAATTTTCATTATGATAGTATTTTACCAACTCGTGATGGAGGTATTTATAAAAAAGGAAGACGTGATCCACTCGGAAAAGATTACAAAGTATCAGATTCTCATCGTTCTACTTTGTATACCGACAAGGGGGGAGATAAGGTTTGGGTAGATACTACTGTTTTTGGAAAAGGAAAACAATATGGAGATCCTCAAGGTGCTGAAGTTGACAACACAATATATAGTATTGCTGACACGAATAGTTTATATGGCACGGTTTTACAAAATCCTGGCCAAGATTTAGATTTAGGATTTACAAATAGCAAAGGTCAACACAACGCTTTACGTGGTCATACTGATAGAAGCAGGTTTATTGTAAAGGAACGAATTAATGTATATCCTGATACTTTATGCTGGATGAGAGATTTTACATATGCTAATAATGAAGCAATGTCTCAGAATTATTTTTGGAACAGTGCTTATGACAATTATCCAGTTGTTGGGGTTACTTGGCCTCAAGCAAAAGCATTCTCAGTATGGCGCTCTCAACTATTTCATAGTTGGTTGCAAAGTAACGGTGAAATGTTTGTGAATGACTTTAGATTACCTACGGAAACAGAATGGGAACGAGGAGCTAGGGGAGATTTAGATTTATCCCAATATCCTTGGGGAGGGCCATACATTCGCAATGCAGCAGGGTGTTTCTTAGCAAATTTTAAACCTTTGAGAGGCCGCTATTTTGAAGATGGTGGATTTCATACAGTAAAGGTCTACTCTTATAATCCTAATGCTTTTGGTCTTTATTGTATGGCTGGAAATGTTGCTGAATGGTGTTCTACTACTTTTGATGAATCAATGTATGAATTTGGTCATGATATGAGTGGAGAATATGATTATCAAGCTCAAGACGGAGATCCTGCTGTAAAAAAGCGAAAAGTAATTAGAGGAGGTTCTTGGAAAGATATAGGTTATTATTTAATGAACAGTACTAGAACTTATGAGTACCAAGATACTGCAAAATCATATATAGGATTTAGAAATGTTATGACTCATTTGGGTCGAGGTGGGAAAGATATCGATCAGGAAAATGGTGAAGAAATCCAAAGCGATATTCAATTAAAGTAGTTTAAATCAATTAAAATTTTAAAAATTATGAGTGCTGAAGTAAATCAAAAAGTAAAATGGAATACACGATTTGGAACACCAAGTTTTAGATCAAGTACTCACGTTGTAGCAGGCTTTGGAGCCTCAGTTGTAATTGTTGGAGCATTATTTAAAATAATGCACTGGAAAGGATGTGATACAATGTTAATTATCGGTTTATTAACTGAAGCATTCATATTTGGTTTATATGCTATTATGCCTTTAGAAGATGCAGGTCACGACGTAGAAGCTGGAAGTCCAGGGGACTTACTTGCTAAACAATTAGAGCAAGCTGGCATAGACCAACCTTTACTTGCTAAATTGAGAGATAGTATGTCTAATTTAGCAGACAATGCCCGATCGCTTGGAGCAGTATCTTCTGCTGCAGGGGCTACTGATTCTTACGTTAAAAGTTTAGAGTCTGCAGCAAGTGGAATTAATAAACTTGCAGATGAATATGCAGCTTCTGGAAAAGCTATAGCTGGAATTGTAGCGGGTGTTGATGGAAATTTTGGAACAGAAACGCATAAATTAGGTCAAAATATATCTGCTTTAAATAATGTTTACGAGCTGCAACTAAAATCGTCTCAAGACTACTTAAATAGCATTGGTCAGATGAATCAATTACAAGATAGCATCAAAGGCGTAATGAATGATTTGGCTTCTTCCGCTCAAGATACACAAATTTACCGTGAAAACATGTCCATGTTGTCTAAGAACTTAACGGAACTTAATACAGTATATGGTAACATGTTGAAAGCCCTGAAAGGTTAATTGTAACCAAGAAGAAATTTTAATTTATTAAATAAAAAATTAGAAATTATGGCAGGTGGTAAAGAAACCCCAAGACAAAAAATGATTGGGATGATGTACTTGGTATTAACGGCGCTTTTAGCATTAAATGTATCCAAACAAGTTTTGGAAGCATTCGCAGCTATTGAAGACAATACGCAAAGATCAAATGAAAATTTATATATTAAAGGTCAAGAAAATTTAGCAACACTTGCTGAAGATTTTAAAACGTTAAATGACCCAAAAGATCAAGCAAAGAAAGCAAAAATAAAGACATATCTTTCAATTATTGATAAGCTGGATAAGGAAACTGGAAAAATGATTCAGTATATTGATGCTATAAAGTTTAAGCTTTTAACAGATGCAGATGAAGAGTTTGATAAAAATTCTCCTAAACTTAAAGATAAGGAATTTATTATCTGGTCAAAATATGATTCTAAGGAACCTGTTAAACCTATACGGTTTAACTTATTTAAAGTAGAGCATAAAGATAATTTTGATGTGCCAATGCATGCTTTAGTTGGTTCAGAAATCGGTACAATTACTTCTAAAGATGGTATGGAATTATGGAATAATTTTAAGAAACTTCGTAAAAGCATGGTTGAAATTGCAGGATCATATTCCGAAGGTATAGGACAAGACGGTAAGAAAAAAATCTGGAAGCTTAAAGTTGGAGATATTAATAAATTTGAAGATAGTAAGGATTTGCAAAAACAGTTGAATAAAATGATGAAAGCTAGTGGTAACAAAGTAAATCCTGAAGATTCATCAACTTTACAATTGGTGTATGAATTAATGTCTAAAAATGAGTTTGATGAGTACGGAGAGGATAAAGCTAATATTCATTGGTTAGGAAGAACTTTTGATCATGCACCTTTAGTTGGGGCATTGGCATCTTTATCATCTTTGCAAAATGATGTTCTTCAAGCTCGTGAAAAATTAATCGCGCTTTTAAAGAGTAAAGTTAGTACCGGTGAATTCTCGTTTAACCAAATTGAGGCTTTTGTTGCTGGAGATGCTGTAGTAACTAACGGTGGTGAATTGAATTTAAAAGTTACAATGGCTGCATATGACTCTGATAAAAACCCAACTGTTGTAATCAATGGTGGAGGATCACAAGAGACAGGTAAAGGGGTTGTAAATATCAAGAAAATAGCTACTGGTAATGGTGAGCAAACTGTTTCTGGATCCGTTACAATTTTGAGCAAATCATATATTCCATATACAAAGAAATGGGAACATAAGTATGTAATTGTAGCTCCACAGGGTTCAATTTCACTTCCAGAAATGAGTGTTTTGTATACTGGTTGGGATAATAAAATAGTTCCTGTTGTTGCTGGTTCTGTTAGTTCTGATATAAATGTAATTGGAGGAACTAAAAGAAAAACTTCTTGGACTTTGGATGGATCTAAATACGATGGTTATTTTGTCAACGTTGCTTCAGGTACAAAGCAAGTAACAATTCAACTAACCGGAAAGGATAAAGATGGCAAAACAAAAAATATGGGTACTTTTAAATATAAAGTAAAATCTTTTCCAAAAGCACAACTAGCAGGTACAACAATTTCAAAAACATCTGGATTTATTGCTAATGTTAGTCTTGGTGCGGATAGTCCGTTTACAGGTGTTACTTTCAAAGTTGTCGGAGGAAATGTTGATGATATACCTTTTAATGGTACAGTTGTACCTGCAAGTGTAATTAGTAAAGTGAGAATAGGTAAAAAAGTACCTATCGAAGTCTCATATACTCGCAATGGTTCAGGCAAGGTAGAAATTGCGACCGGAGTTTTAAAAGTTGTAAATTAAATAATTATGAAAAAAATATTTTTTTGTGCATCATTTTTCTTTTTGATAGCTAATTTATTTTTCTGTCAGGATACGCCATTAAGAGGACCTTTCAATCAACCATCAAATGGAGTTATTGATGGTGTAGTTTTAAAAGAAGAATTGCCAACTCGTTTAACCGTACCTTACCAGTCTGTTCGTGCAGCAGATTATGTTTGGTCAAAGCGCTTGTATTCTAGAATTGATGCTCGCGAAAAAATGAATCAACCACTTTTTCTTCCTTTTGATTCTTTTGATGGAACAACTGATGGTTCTTTTTATAAACCAACTAAAATTCAAGAAGTTGACGATTATAGTTGGAATAAAGATCAAAGTAGATGGTCTTTGTGGACAATAATATTTAGACATGTTTTGTTGGGAGACCTGACAGTATACAAAGTTGCATCAGACGCTTATCCGGCTTTGGAGGACGGCTATAGTTTAAAATATCCGATTGCTCAAAAACCTAATCTTAATCGATCTGATTATTTTAATGATCAATCATATAGAAAGGAAATAAATGGTATAATTTCTTCAAATGGTGTAGGCGAGTATCTCAGATTACCTATGGCATCTGAACCTCTTGATACTTTTGATGTAATAAAAACAAATCAAGCAGCACAAGAATATATTGACTCAATGGTTCTATCTAATAGCGACTATGCCCTGCTTTCAGGTTTAGATAAAGATAAATTTAAGTTTTGGTGGGATGCAGCAAATGCAAATAGTATTTTACGTAAGGATCCTAAAATTTTATATCTGGCATCTAATAGTATTTTCGGTTATAATATTAAAGAAGACTGGTTTTTTGATAAACAACGCTCACTTTTAGATCGAAGAATTATCTCGATTGCGCCTTTAGCTAGGTACACTATTGATCCTAATTTGGAAATTCCTGAACGTGGAAATCTACTAGTCTATGACAAAGAAGGAAAAGCATTTATTTATGATAATGGAGGTTTTATTGAGTATACAGATAACTATGAGGAGAGAGAAGTTTTTTGGTTATATTTCCCTGAACTAAGAAATGTTATTGTTAACTATTTTGTTTACAATGATAAATCAGATGCTCAATGGATGTCTTTTGACGATTTATTTTGGAAAAGACAATTCAATGCTCAAATCTATAAAACATCTGATAAGTTTGATCGTGAGATTGAAGATTACAAATATGGAGTAGATGCTTTGTATGAAGCTGAAAGAATTAAGGATGAAGTTCGTAAATGGGAAATTGATGTATGGAATTATTAATTCTTTAATCTTTAATTCTCCTTACTATTTATCTTTATTTAACTTCATAAATGGAATAAATCGTGGGGTTCTTTCTTTATAAGCTTTGTATTCCGGATATTTACCTTCTGTAATCTCCTCAGAAAAATCAGAACTTCCTTTAAAAAGAATTATTAGAAGAACACAACCTGCAATTGACCAGTTAATCCAGGAACCTGTGATATGTACACTAAATAAGTAAAAGATAAGCCAGATTGCTTGTTCCATAGCGTAGTTCGGATGGCGAACAATAGCCCATAAACCTGTTGAGATAAATCCTTTTTTATAATCTCCAAGTTCTTCATTATTCGCTATTCTCCTATGTTTTTCTTGTTGAAAGGCATATTGCTGGTTGTCTGCAATAAATTCTATGTAAATACAACTTATCATAAGCAAAGCAAGAACTCCATCGATCCAATTTAAATTGTGGTCAATATTTGTGTTCAAGCAAACTAGGATTGGTAAAGTAAAAAGGAAGATTAATGTTAATTGATAAGTGCAGATAAAAAATAAGTTGAATAACATCCAAATGAATGGATTATTAAATCCTTTTCGTTTTCGTAAAACTTCCCAACGGTAATCTTCTTCTCCAGACCAAAATTTCCAGGAATAGGCTCCTCTTCTTGCAAAATTATAGGTCAATCGAATACCCCAAAGACTTACTAATACTGACATTAAAATCATTCTTGGATCCCAAGAACCTAGCGCTGTAATGTGCCAAACATAATAAATTGGAACTATGCTCCACAGTTTATCTACTTGAGAATTATTTTTTGCTAACTCCCCGATTATAAAACAATAAGCAATTACGCCACTTAAAATATAGAGCATCTGATAAAGAATTGTCCATTGTAAATCAGTCGGCGCGATTCCAAAATTGAAACAAACAAGTGGAACTATTATGAGTGTAAAAATTAGAAGTAAAATTGTTATGAGCATTGTAAATACGTTAAATTAATATTTTATTGAACTAAGCAAAAATAACAAAAAACTCCAATTTTTAAGAATAATAAAACTCAAAATTCATCTTCAAATTGTCTATTCTAAGATTACGTTTTATATCTTAACTTTGCAATATGAATGATTCTGATTTCATGCAAAGATGTATTGATCTTGCCCTATTGGGAAAAGGAATGGTAGCTCCTAATCCAATGGTCGGATGCGTAATAGTTCATAATAAGCGCATTATCAGTGAAGCATTTCACATGCATTTTGGAAGTTCACATGCAGAAAATAGTGCGATAGAATTAGTTGAAGATAAATCTTTGCTAGCAGAATCAACAGTTTATATTTCTTTAGAGCCTTGTGCTCATTTTGGAAAAACTCCTCCTTGCGTTGATTTACTTATAAAGTATAAGCTCAAAAAAGTTGTCGTTGGCTGTAGGGATTCAAATCCACTTGTTGCTGGAAAAGGAATTGAAAAACTTATAAAGTCAGGAATTGAAGTGATAGAAGGAGTTTTAGAAGACGAATGCAAGGAGTTAAACAAGCGATTTTTTACTTTTCATGAAAAAAAACGACCTTATGTTATTTTAAAATGGGCGCAGACAAATGATGGTTATTTAGATAAGTTGCGAGAAAAGGGAGAAGTTGGAAGTAACTGGATTTCTGCTCCAGAAACAAAAGCATTGGTACACAAATGGCGCAGTGAAGAACAAAGTATTTTAGTTGGTAGAAATACGATTATCAATGATAATCCATCTTTAACAGTTCGAGAATATAAAGGTGAAAATCCAATAAGAATTGTTATCGATAGTCAATTACAAATCAGTAGTGATGTAAATATCTATTCCGAAGAAGCGCCAACAATTGTTTTTAATCGCTTGAAAAATGAACTGAAAGAAAATATCGAGTGGGTGAAAATTTCAGAAACCTCAACAGCAAATATTTTAGAGGAACTTTACAAAAGGAATATCCTTTCCGTTTTCGTTGAAGGTGGCAGTAGAACGCTACAATATTTTATCATTGATAATGTTTGGGATGAGGCCCGCGTAATTGTTGGAGACATTAGTTTTGGTGAAGGCATAAAAGCGCCAGTAATTAATAAGGTTCCTTATGATAATTATAAGTTTGGATCGGATATGATTTATTATTACAAGCGAAAATGACAGATTTATTTCTTGCCATCTTCTTATCAAGCTTAATTTTCATTCTTTTTAAAGTTTTTCCGCGCTTTAAAATAGATACATTTCAAGCAATTGTCTTTAATTACATCAGTGCTTTTCTTTGTGGTTACATTCTTTATGGAAGTGACTTAAAAGATGAAGCTTGGGAAAATACAAACTGGATTTTCTATGCAGTTTTAGCCGCTTTACTCTTTATTTCGCTCTTTGTTATAATGGGAAAAAGCGCTCAGAAAAATGGAATGGCTATTACATCAGTAGCTGTAAAAATGAGCATGGCGGTTTCTGTTCTTGGAATGGTTTTTATTTACAATGAACAACTTCCTTTCTTAAAAATTATAGCAATCTTATTGGCATTTTCTGGGGTGATTCTTGTTTCATTCTCAAAGAAATCAAGTGATTTAAAGCATCAAACATGGTGGATGTTACTGATCTTATTTTTTTGCAGTGGAATTTTAGATTTACTGCTTAATTATGTTCAAAAAACACAGGTTGATGTAATCAGTTCGGCTCTTTTCTCTGCATTTGGATTTGGTCTTGCCGGTTTAATTGGCTTGGGGATTCTTATTGCTCAAATTATTAGGCAAAAAACACGCATAGAATTCAGGAATATTATCGGAGGAGTAATTTTAGGCGTACCCAATTTTTTTTCAATATTTCTCTTGATGCGCGCTTATAATTCAGTTACTTGGTCCGACTCTTCTGTTCTGGCAGTTATTAATGTTGCTGTTGTTTGTATTTCTACACTCTGCGGAACACTCATTTTCTCGGAAAAAATATCTTGGGCAAAAGGCCTTGGTTTGTGTTGTTCTCTTTTAGCAATTTACCTCTTTTATTTAGTGAATTAATTGTACTTTTGACTATGCGAATTCTTATTTTTTGTTTCATTTTTTTTGCTAAAAGCTATATTCAAGCTCAAGGCACATATCAATTAGCAGTTCTAAAATACAGTGGGGGAGGTGATTATTACGCAAATCCAACTTCTTTAACAAACCTCATTTCTTTCTGCAATAAAGAATTTGGAACAAATATCTCCAAAGAAGTTCCCTATGTAGAAGTCGGAAGTAAGGATCTATTTCGCTATCCCTTTATTCATATGACTGGACATGGAAATGTTGTTTTTTCAAGAGCAGAAGCTGAAAATTTAAGAACATATTTGCTTTCAGGTGGATTTTTACACATTGACGATAATTATGGAATGGACGAATATATTCGTGTTGAATTAAAGAAAGTTTTCCCAGACATTTCACTTATTGAGCTCCCTTCAAATCACGCGATTTACAATCAAAAATACACCTTCAATGGCCTACCGAAAATACACGAGCACGACGAAAAAAAAGCACAAGCTTTTGGCATTGTAGCAAATGGAAGATTAGTTTGCCTTTATACCTTCCAAACAGATTTAGGTGATGGTTGGGAAGATCCACAAGTTCACAATGATCCGCCTGAAAAACGAAAAATGGCATTGCAAATGGGAGCAAATATACTTATGTATGCTTTTATGCGCTAGAATAAGTGATTTTTAAAAACCGCATAAAAGAGATTTTTAACATAGTCAACAAACTTTCGCCTATAGAGCTAAAATGGGTGTCTAGGAGAAAGTTTGTAGCGCATATATGAGTTATTGGCAAGCAAATCACGACACTAAAACAGACTTAAAAATTAAAAACGAAACCACGACAATAACTGAAATTAAATCTGCACTTTTGGGTGTTGCTGTTGGCGATGCTTTGGGCGTTCCAGTCGAATTTAACAGCAGACAAACGATTACACCAAATACTTGCTTCAAGTGTATGCAAAACATAACCGCTACTTTGAATTTCGTTTGCGGTCAGTTTGTGAATGTCATTTTTGAGAAGTCTGTCAAACAAT
>Ga0114980_10003818_pt1 | contig 10242 bp, 4 predicted proteins | sample S_140806_EF_Meta_FD_87018 | JGI IMG/M metagenome (GOLD analysis project Ga0114980, IMG submission 87018) | Freshwater microbial communities from Lake Simoncouche, Canada to study carbon cycling - S_140806_EF_MetaG | ecosystem: Environmental > Aquatic > Freshwater > Lake | place: Lake... | reverse complement strand
TCTGGCTCCGGCCGGGGAGATCGTGTCTGGGCTGAAGTCCCTCCGGGCCGCCGGCCACGACGTGGTTCTTTTCCGGGTGTTGGACCCGGTCGAAGTGACCTTTGCCTTCGACCGGGCCGGGCATTTTCTGGATGTGGAGAGCGGTCGTGAACTCTTCGTGAATCCCATCGCGGCGGGGGAGCGCTACCGGCAACGGTTCGCCGAACACGAACAAGCGGTGCGCCAGGCGGCCCAGGAAAACCGGATCGAGTGGGTGTCGCTCACCACGGACCGGCCACTCGAGGAAGCGCTCTGGGAGTTCTTGACCCGGCGCCGCCGCCAGCGCAACGCAAAAACGGCTTCGCGCCGGACCCGCAAACCTTGAACGGAGAGAGCTTGCCTCCCGGCTCCGGCTCCGCAATGCTGCGGGCAGATCCATGCTCCGTCCACGCAAGAAATACACCGTCCACGATCTCCGACAACTCAAGGGCAAACGTTGCCTGACCCACATTCACGTGAAGTCGCCCGAGGAAGCGGCGGCGGCAGAGGCGGCCGGGGTGGACCTCATGAGCTGCAGTTTCGACACCCCCGAGTCGCAGGCGCGGTTGCCCTTGCTGGTGGCGGCGGCGCCGAACAGTTTTTTGTCCGGGGCCACGCCGCACGGTCTGGCCTCGGCCGAGGAAGCCATTCGGGTGGCGTTCCGCGCGCTCGAGGTCGGGGCCAGTTCCGTCTACTGCTCCGCCAGCCCGATGATCATCGAGGCGATGGCTCGGGAGGGCATTCCGGTGGTGGGGCACCTGGGCATGGTTCCCCGCCATGTCACCTGGACCGGGTATCGCGCCATCGGCAAAACCGTCGAAGAAGCGCAGGAACTCTATCGCAAAATGAAAACGTTGGAGAGCGCCGGCGCCTATGCCGCCGAGTTGGAGGTGGTGCCGCACAATTTGGCGAGCTTCCTCTGCGCCCGCACCAGCATGATTTTGATGTCGCTCGGTTCAGGCAGTGGCTGTGACACCCAGTTCCTCTTTTCCGATGACATCCTGGGCGACTACGAAGAGCGCTTGCCGCGTCATGCCAAGGCTTACCGCAATTTTCTGGAGGAAAACCGCCGGTTGCAGCGGGAACGGATCGCGGCGTTTTCAGAATACATCGCCGACGTGAAAGAGGGGCGGTTCCCGGAGCGGAGCCATCTTGTGGAAATGGACGATGCGTTGCTCGACCAGTTCGTCCTCGCGTTGGAACATGGGAGTTAAGGTTGCGGAGCGACGGGACTTTTCGAGGCCGGGACGATTCGTCCCTTGAGGACGAGTTCGGTTTTTCCGGTGGGGTGTTTTTCATCGCCGAAGAAGGCTTCGTTGAAGGCCTCGGGGGCATTGCGGAAGCCGCGCACGGTGGCGACCTCCCCGTTCTCCAGGGCGAGCTTGGTCCGGTATTCCCTGAAGGCATGGCTTCGGTCCGGCACCCCGTTCTCTCCGGAGATGGTGACCTGAGGCATCAGATCGAGTTGGACCGTCCCGGAGGTTCTGGAGGGGGCGACGACGATGGAGGTGGAGATGCGGGTGGTTTCGAAGATCGGCAGCTCTGGAACCGTGTTTCTGAGGAGATCTCCCATGGCCAGGGGGCGGGGAATTCGTCCCTGCAAAGGCACCAGGGAAGCCGTGCCGAAGGGAAGCACCGGGGATCCGTAGGGAACGAATCCGGCGAATTGGACATCCTCAAAGCGGAGATTCACTTGCACACTGCCGTCCTGGTTGGCCACGGCGTTTGATTCCAGGGTGGTTCCCACGCTGCGCCGACCGAACCGGGTGGGAGTGGCCGGGATCACGAGGTATTGACCATTCGGTTGCAGGATGACTCGGGGAGGCGCGAATTCCAACGGGACGGGAAAGTCGCGTCCGCCGCTGAAGGGATCCTGCGCCGGCGGAGCCACGGCTGGCACGATCCCTCCGGTGCGCACGCCGACGTGCAGTTCCAGCACTGGATCCGGGAGGTGCAAAGCCTGGATGGCGCGTTCCGCAGCCTCGATGCGCTCCGGTTGGTCGATCACCAGGACGGAGCCTTTCTCGGGCAGAATGACGAAGCGGCCCTCTGGGGACAGGGCGGCTTGAACGGTCGACTTGATGACTTCGGCCGGAGCAAAGTTGGTGGAGATTTCGCGGCGGGCGGGTTCCTGGGCCGGAAGGAAGCCCGGAACCAGAAACAGCACCGAGGCCAGGTGGATCGGGATCTTCATCGATCCACTCTGCCAGAGAGATCATTCTGAATCCAGCCCCGCGAGACCGGCAAAGACAGATTCCGCCGGCGGTTCGGCCGGAATGGCCCCGCCCTTCTCGAGGTGACGGTCGCAGATCGCGAAAAACTCCGCCTCCTCGCGCACCCGTTTCATCTCGTGGAGGAAGCGTTCATTTTGACCGAGCCCGGGCGCAATGAAATTGAGATAACGCTTCATCCGGGTGATGTGCTGCAGGGCAGTGGCGTCCTCGTTGCGGGTCTCGCGATAGAGCTGCTCGATGTAGCGGCGGAGCTCCCCGGAGTCTGGTGGTGGGAGGACCGTCCCCGTGGCAAAGTAATGACGAAGGTGGGCGAAGATCCACGGGTGACGGATCGCGCCCCGACCAATCATGAGCCCGGCGGCCCCGGTTTTTTTCAGGGTGAGCAGGGCGGTGCGGAGCGAGACCACGTTCCCGTTGGCCAGCACCGGGCAGGGGAGCCGTTCGACCGCGAGCCGGATCTGATCGTAGTGGATGCTGGATTGGTAGCGCTCCGCCACGGTCCGGCCGTGCACGGAGAGGAGATCGATCCGGTGCCGCGCGAAGACGTCCAGCAGTTGGTCAAACTCTTCGGGGCGCTCGTATCCGATTCTGGTTTTTACGGTGAAAGCCACCTGAATGCAGGAGCGGAGCGCCTCGAGGATTGCGTCCACTTTGGCCGGGTTCCGCAACAAGCCCCCGCCGGAGTGTTTGCTGCAGACGCACGGGGCGGGGCATCCCAGGTTGAGATCGATGCCGGCCACCGGATGCCGTTGCAGCTCGGTCGCGGTCGTCACGAGGCGGTCGATGTCTTCGCCGATCATCTGCGCCACCACCGGTTTCCCCGTCGGATTTTCGGTGATGGACCGGAGGATGTCACGGTCCAACCGGGAATGGGCGTGGACCCGGAAATATTCGGTGAAGTAGAGATCGGGATCTCCGTGCGTGTGGAGGACGCGCATGAAGGCGAGATCGGTCACCTCCTGCATCGGGGCCAACGCCAGCAGGGGCGGCCGGGTCACGGGGAGGGGAGAGACCCCGATCGGGCTCTCCATCACCAGTAAGTGGGTTCCTTGGCCTCGATCTCCTCGCTGACCCGCGCTCCCGCGAAGAAATTCCCGCCGCTCGGAGTGGTGAGCCGGTAGAGCTTGCGGGTCGTGTCCCATTGGGCGCGGGCGTGCTTTCCGTCCCGGATGATCGGTTCCAGCTTCAAGCCCCCCTGAAACCGGTTCCACCGATCCAGCAGATACCAGGAGTCCCCGATGCGCAACACCCCGAACTGGTGCTTAAGCCGGGGGGCTTTCGTGGGATCGGACGATTTGTAGCGGTTCTGGCAGTGCAGAATGTCCGCCTTCTGGAACCCGTAATGCTTGGCCAGACAGATGGTCACGATGGCTCCCTCTCCGCAGTTTCCATACTGGTAGAAGCCGTCCATGCTCTGTTTGAAGAGGGTGTCGATCAGCGTTTTGCGGACCCCGTTGCAATCGCACGGCCAAATCGAGGCGATCAATTTTTTTCGCTCGGCCCAGAACGGGTCGGAGGGACTGCGGGGCGCGTTTTTCATGTGCCCAGCCAATTTGGAGTATTGGCTGATCTGCTCGCCCAACGCCTTCTTGCGGTTCTCCAGGTCGGTCGGGGTTTTTCCGGGCCACAAGAAGATCTTGGTTCCCTTGTGTTCTCCGATGTCGGCGCAACCGAGGCGGGGCCAGCAGGCCAGCAAAAGAACCGCGAGCAGGAGGCCCGGGCCGGGTTGGGTCCGGGGCATCCTGCGGCCCGATCTGCAAGGGGAATGACCACCAGTGGATTTCATGGGGTGGCACTCATGCCGTGGTCGTTCCCGTACGTCAAGTGATCGCCATGTCAGGGAGAACGGCATCGCTGGCCCGATGTGAACACCCGGAAAACAAAATTGCGAAAAAAGCAGAAAGTCGAAAATCAAATTATGAAAATTCCAACAAGCTCTTGCAAATTATGGATTGAGAGTCATCTTTTGGAAAATTTGCACCTCGGCGGATTCCGCGCCGGATCATTCCCATCCCCGATCAACAATGTTCTCCACGACCCCTTCATTCCATTTTCGGTGGCTCGCTTTTGCGACCTTTCTCTTGGGTGGTGCGGCTTTCGGGCAGACCGTGGCGATCAATGCGGGCGGGCCTGCGACCGGCGGGTTTTCTGCAGACGCCAAATTCTTCAACGGATTCGTCTACCAAAATGCGGCGGCGACCATCTCCGGAGCGGTGGAGGCTCCTGCAGCGGTTTACAAGACGGAGCGGTGGGGCAATTTCTCCTACACGTTCTCGGGTCTGGCGGTCGGAGCCTCCTTTGAAGTGCGCCTGCACTTCGCAGAGATTTTCTGGACAGCTCCGGGCAAGCGTCTCTTCGACGTCACCATCAACGGCGTGAAGGCGCTGGAGAGCTACGATATTTTTGCCAAGGCGGGGGCGAACACCGCCATTGTGGAAAAGTTGGCCACGAAAGCGGATGAGGACGGGAAGGTGTTGGTCGAGTTCGCCTCCGTGTTGGACAACGCCAAGCTGAGCGCCATCGAGCTGCGGCCGCTCTTTTCCGGGGTCACCCAAGCGCGGGCGGCCCTTCAGCCGGGCAAGGGCAAGGACGGAGCGGTGGGGGCGTTTTTGAATGGGGTGCTGCCCCAAGTGAACCCCTCGCAGCTTTCTGGTGCGGACGGATGGGCCGTGGTTCCGGCCTTCCCCAACCTGGCGGGCAATTTCAACGAGTTGATGGACATCGACTACGTGCCCCGCACCAGTCCAGTGCAGATGATCCTCCGGCAGCGGGGTGGGATCGTGAGTGTGTGTCCGGAAAATCCCGCCGTGACCATGGGCGAGGTGAAAGTGTTCATGGATCTTTCGGGGGTGGTGTCGACCCAGGGCAACGGCGGTCTCAGCAGCCTGGCGTTTCACCCGGACTTCAATCTGCCCGGCTCGCCAAACAAGGATTCTGTCTATGCCTGGTATCAGACGATCCAGGGCGGGGTGATGTACAATCGGCTGTCGCGCTTCACCCGCAATCCGGTCACGGACAAGATCGACAATTCCACCGAGTTGATCATGATCCAACAGAAGGATCAGGCTCCGTTCGATCACACCGGGGGCGGCATCTGTTTTGACAAGGATGGATTCCTGGTTCTGGCGATCGGGGACCTTGAGTGGACGGATGAGGAATACACCGAGGCATTGACCTTGGGCGCTCTGTTTCAATGTTCGGTGATCCGGATCGATGTGAACATGGACCCGGTGAAGAGCTTTCCTGCCACCCGCACCTTGCAAGGCGGACTGGTCAACGGGATTCAGACGGAGAAGAGCCTCACGTCTGGACGCTATGCAGGAGCCAACAGCTTTTCCGGAATCGGTTATTATATCCCGAAGACAAATCCTTACAATGACGAGGACAAGGATGGAGGCTTCGATGCCGACGACAACGGCCCGGGCTACAACAAGGTGTTGAAGGAGAATTATGCCAAGGGGGTTCGGAATCCGTGGAACCTCACGAAGGATCCCCAGAATGATGACATTTACTTGTTCGACGCGGGCTCAAACCAGGACCCGAAGTATGAGGAGATCAATCTCCTGACGGCCGGCAAGGATTTCGGCTGGCCCTATTGGGAGGGCCCGGTCGCCAAAACCTATGAGACCGGAGTTCAACCCCCTGCCGGGGCGTTTCTCGGGCAGACCGATTACTGGCATTACGATCACCTCAACGGGAATGGGAACGCGATTGCCGACGGTGAGTTCTACCGTGGGACGACCCTTGCCGCTCTCCAAGGCAAGATGATCTTTGCCGATTTTACCTCCGGCAAGATTTGGGCCCTGGATCCCTCGGGTCCGGTCAAGACCAGCACGGTGTTGTATGATGGGGATGGCGGCGTGGCGGGTGTCGATGCCAGTTCGAATCAGGAGTCGGTTTATATCATTTACTACAACACCGGCGAGATCGGCAAACTGCAGAGTGTCGGGCTGCCCAATCCTCCGCCGCCGTTGCGGCTTTCCGATACGGGGGCCTTCACCAACCTGGCGACGTTGGCTCCCGTGGCGGGCATGATTCCGGTTGCTCCCGCCTCGCCCTTGTGGAGTGACAATGCATCGAAGCAGCGTTGGATTGTCATTCCCAATGATGGGGTCCGCGACACGGCGGAAGAAAAGATCGGGTTTTCGGAGAACGATCCTTGGACCTTCCCGGTGGGTTCGGTGTTTGTGAAGCATTTTGAATTGCCGGCGAGCGCCTCCAACCCGTCCAGCGTCTATCGATTGGAGACGCGCTTCCTGGTGCATGGTGAGGATGGCTATTTCGCTTTCACCTACCGTTGGAACCAGGATGGAACCGAGGCTTATCTGGCGAATGAAGGAGGCTCCGCATCGTTTTCAGTGGTTTCCGCGCAGGGAACCACCGTGAACCAAGTCTGGGATTTCCCCGGCCAAGCGGCTTGCATGGATTGTCATCAGGCCGCTGCCGGCCGGGTGCTTGGGGTCAAGACACGCTCGCTCAATTGGACCTACAACTACATTGATCTGCCCGCTCAGAATCAACTGTTGTATTTGAATTCAAAGGGATTGTTCCAGCAAGACCTGACATCGTCCCAGGTGGCGGGTTTCATGGCGGCGAAAGGTCTTGGCGACACCAGCGCGACGGTGGAGCATCGGGTGCGGTCTTATATTGACATGAATTGCTCGCATTGCCACATGCCGGGTGGAGTGGCGGGTCGTGCGACATTCGACGCCAGAATGACCACGCCCCTGGAGCTCGCTCAATTGATCGACGCCGCGCCGCAGGCGGACAATCTCGGGTTGGTGAATCCGAAATTGATCAAATCGGGTGATCCGGCGAATTCGGTGTTCGCCTTCCGTGACAGCAGCCGCAATCCCCTCATCCAGATGCCGCCGGTCGGCACCCGCTCCGTGGATTTCAAATACATGAGTCTCCTCAACACTTGGATCAACAGTTTGGGCGGGGTTTCAGGAGTGGATTCTGATGGCGACGGCGTGTTGGATGCGTTGGACGCCTTTCCCGACGACCCGCTGGAGTCGGGTGACAGTGACGGGGATGGCGTGGGCAACAATACGGTCCTGGGACCCAAGCTCAATGTCCTGGCGTTGAACGCGGGCGGAGCCGCTGTCGGGACGCTCGCGGCCGACCGGCTTTTCAGTGGGGGCAGCGTCCTGGCCAACAGCGCCGTGGTGACCGGAGCGCCGGTTGGGGTTCCCGTGAAAGTCTATCAGAGCGAGCGGCAAGGGAACTTTGGGTATACCTTTACGGGTCTGACTCCGGGGTCATATCACCGCGTGGAGCTTCACTTTGCGGAGACGCTCTGGACCGAGGCCGGGAAGCGGAAGTTTGATGTGGCCATCAATGGAAAGTTGATCCTGGACGACGTGGATCTCTTTGTGGCCGCCGGTGGGGCGAACAAGGCTTATGTCAAAGCGGTTGCGCTCAAGCCCGATGCCTCCGGCAAGATCGCCATTCAATTCACCGGGGTGACCGGTGTCGCCAAGGTGAACGCGATCACCCTCTCCAAGCACCTGGCGGTCACCTTGGCCGACACGGACGGAGACGGAGTGCCCGATGCGTCCGATCTCTTCCCGGCCGATCCAAGTGAATGGGCGGACGCCAATCGCGACGGCGTTGGCGACAATGTGATCCTGGGCGCGGTTCGATTGATTCGGGCCATCAATGCGGGTGGACCGGCGGTTTCCTCCTACATTCAGGATTCGAATTTCTCGGGCGGCAAGGTGATTTCCACCGCTGCGTCGAGCATCAAGAGTGTTTCCGCCGGGGTGCCTTCGGCGGTTTACCGAACCTCGCGCAACGGAAACTTCAGCTATGTCTTCACCGGGTTGCTGCCATCCGCCTATCACCGGGTGAATCTGCTCTTTGCGGAAACGTCCATGGATCGGGCCGGGAAGCGCCGCTTTGATGTCTTCATCAACGAGCAACTGCGCTTGAATGATTTTGATATCTTTGTCGCGGCCGGAGGGCGCGGCAAATCCGTCACCAAAGCGCTGATCTTCAAGACGGATGCCACGGGCAAGGCTGTCATCCGGTTTGCCTCGGTGGTGGCGGAGGCCAGGTTGCAAGGTCTGGCGCTCTATCAGCAGTCTGCCGTGACCATTTCCGACAGTGATGGAGATGGTGTGTCCAACGAACAGGATTTGTTTCCCAGTGATCCGAACGATTGGAAGGACGGCGATGGCGATGGCTTCGGGGACAATGCAGATCTCTATCCCTATGATCCGTTGGATTGGAAGGATTCCAATGGGGACGGCGCTGGTGACAACGTGGTTTTGGGGGGAGTTCTTCCCATCCGTCTGACCAACGCCGGGGGAAGTGCGACCGGCGGGTTCAAGGGCGACTCCGGGTTTTCCGGGGGCTCTGTGAAGACGGTGAAAACGTTCGCGGTGAAAGGGATTCCCGGAGTGCCTGTCAACATTCACCGCACTTCAAGGACTGGTGGCTTCAGCTATGTGATCACGGGTCTGGTGCCTTACGGTTATCACAAGGCCGATCTCTACCTGTCCGAAGACACCTGGACCCGGGCGGGTCAGCGCCGCTTTGATGTGCTGATCAACAACAGCCTCCGTCTCAACGACTTCGATATCTTCGCCGCGGCCGGCGGGATCAATAAGGCGATGGTGAAGGGGTTGATCTTCCGGGCTGATTCCACGGGTCGGGCGACGATCCGGTTTGTCTCGGTCACGGGAGAGGCCAAGTTGGATGGGATCGGCATCTTCAGGCAGGTTGCGGTCACCGCCTTCGACAGTGACGGGGACGGCGTGAACAACGGTCCGGACGCATTCCCGGCCAATCCATCGGAGTGGAGCGACGCCGATGGGGACGGTTATGGAGACAACGGCGATGCCTTCCCCGGAGATCCGGCGGAGTGGGCCGACGCCGATGGCAACGGGGTGGGGGACAATGTGGTGCTTGGGCCTCTGCAAGTGGTTCGTTCGATCAACGCGGGTGGCGGTTCCAGCGGGAGTTTCCTGGCGGATGTCAACTTCAGTGGTGGGGCCACGTTTTCCTCCTCGGCGAGTGTGACGGGCGCGCCGGTCGGGGTGCCTGCTTCGATCTTCCGCACGGACCGGAACGGCAACTTCGGTTATACCATCAGCGGTCTGGATCCGGCGGTCTATCACAAGATCGAACTCTACTTCGCCGAGGTGGTCTCCACGGGCGTCGGCAAGCGGGTCTTTGATGTGAGTGTCAATGGTGGGCTCAAGCTTGACAACTTCGACATCGTGGTGGCTGGCGGCGGTCTCAACAAGGCGGTGACGCGGGCCTTCACGCTCAAGCCAAGTGCGCTCGGCGTCATTTCCATCCAGTTCACTTCGGTGGTGGGCCGGGCCAAGCTCAGCGGGTTGACCCTTTCCAAGCATCTTCCGCCGGTGGTGCCCATGCCGGCGCTCGCCCAGGGTTCGGCCGGTTCTGGGGACGCGGATGGGGACGGTGTGAAAGACAGTCAGGACGCCTTTCCGGCGGACCCGACGGAGAGTGTGGACACTGATGGGGATGGAATGGGCGACAACGCCGACCTGTTCCCGGTGTCGGCAACCAGCACTGGGGCGAGTCGTTATACCATCCTGATTCCCGCGCCTGAGGGCGGTTCTGGCATCGGCAACGGGTATGGGTTCCTCACCCTGGGCGCAAAACTCACCGGACATCTCGAGATCACAACGGGCGATGGAACGCGGTTCTCCCAGGCCGTGAAAGTGACCAACCGTCAACTGGTCATCGATGCCGCCAGTCAGGGCGAGGGCGCCGTGGATACTTTGAAAGGGACCCTCACCTGGACCTCCAATCCGGGAGTGAGTGAGTGCAACGGGGCCTTGCAGTGGAGCTTGGGTGATCTGGGCGCAACCATCACGGTGCAGGCCATCGGGTCCCGTTACACCTTGGGTGCATTGCAGGGCCAGCTCAAGAAGGCGGAGGTGTTGGTGGATCTGTTGGGTGGATCGACCGATGTCGAAACCGGAGCGACGGTCGGAGGAAACGCAGTCACGTG
>Ga0114980_10003815_pt1 | contig 10243 bp, 8 predicted proteins | sample S_140806_EF_Meta_FD_87018 | JGI IMG/M metagenome (GOLD analysis project Ga0114980, IMG submission 87018) | Freshwater microbial communities from Lake Simoncouche, Canada to study carbon cycling - S_140806_EF_MetaG | ecosystem: Environmental > Aquatic > Freshwater > Lake | place: Lake... | reverse complement strand
GCAAACCTTATTGTTGTTAGCTCTCAGCAAACCGACAATGACGAACTTTCTAAGATTGCAGCAAAAAGTGGTGTCACCTATACAACCTTTGCGTGTGACTTTCGAAGCAGGCAGGACACTCTAGATTTGATCGAAAAGATTAAGGAAATCAAAATTGACATCCTTATTAATAATGCTGGTTTAGCCAATCGGGCTGAGGCCCTAGATCACAATGATGATCTGTGGGACCAAACAATTGAAATTGATCTAACCGCCCCATTCATCCTCTCCCGAGAAATCGGTAAGGGAATGGCACAGCGAGGCTACGGAAAGATAATTTTCATTGCCTCAATGTGGACATTCCTTGGAGGCAAAAATGTCATTAGCTATACCGCTGCAAAGACCGCACTTGCTGGACTCACACGTGGCCTATCCAATGAGCTGCTTCCCATGGGAATTACCGTTAATGCAATCGCACCGGGCTTTATCGAAACAGATATAACTCAAGCCGTGCGCATGGATTCAGAGAGAAGTGCCTGGATAACTGGCCGAATTCCAAAGGGTAGGTGGGGCCAGCCCTCTGATTTGGCCGGTGCGGCCCTGTTCCTGTCGGCTCCAGCTTCAGACTATGTCAGTGGTGTGGTGCTGGCGGTAGATGGCGGATTCCTCGCAAATTAATCAAAACATTGCTCATTTTCCTCTAGAAAATACTTGACTTGGGGCACATTAGAGAGGAGGCTCCAAGCACTGTCAACTGCAAACTGTTTACAACCTATGTAATTTTTGCGGTTTATTCCTAAGGGGGAAAATATGGCAAAAGAAATAGCCTCAGCTAATTCTTCGGAAAACGTGTCTACTACCGGTGTCGGTCGTCGTGGTTTTCTAAAGGGTGCTGGCGCCGCAGCTGGTGTAGCAGCTGTCTCTTCAGTAGCTGGTGCACCTGCAGCACATGCAGCAAAAACTCAAGTCAACATCTCAACATGGATGGGATTTGAGCCGGGACGCAAGGAAGCTTGGGAAGGAATCATTGCCAAGTTCAATGCACAAAGTACAACAACAGAAGTAAAACTTTCTGGTTGGCCTTTTGCACAATATGTAAATCAAGTTCTAACTGGACTTGAGGCAGGATCATTGACTGACGATTTAATTATGTCAACACCAGATCTTGCAGTTCGTTTATTTAAGAGTGGTTATTTCCTACCTTTGACTGAACCAATCAAAGCTGCCGGTGTAACTCCTAATCCAAAGATTCACGCATATGTAACTGATAAAGCTGGAGCATGTTACGGAGTAAGTATTGTTACAGTGAACTTCGGTTTACTATACAACTCTGAAATATTTTCAAAGGCAAAAATCAAGCCACCAACAACTCCAGAAGAGTTGTTATCTGCTGCAACCAAATTGACTAAGAAGCCAAATCAATATGGATTCTGGCATCCAAACATCATGGCTGAGCAAGGTGACTTCTGGTTTAATATGCAGAACTGGGTCAATATGTACGATGGTGTTTGGGCAGTTGGCAAAACACCAAAAGCAAATTCACCTGAGGTCGTAAAAGCTCTTGATTTGTGGTTAAAGCTTTATAACGCAGCAATTCCAAAGGGAATCAATAATGCAGCAGCAGTTCAGTTAGCTTCTAACGGACGCATTGCACAAGGTTTCTGGGTTTCAGCAGCGGTTAACGTTCTGAAGAGCACAAATCCAAAGGTTTACGCGAAGCTTCGTTCAGTACCAATGCCTCACGCAAGCCATAAAGCAGCATCACGTGTTCACCCAATTTCACTTAACAAGTTGGGTAAGAACAAGGCGCAAGCAACTGAGTTCTTAACCTGGTTGTTTAAGCCTGAAAACATGGCTGATTTAACAATGGCCTGCCTTGACTTTATTCCTCCATTCCCAGAGATGACTAAGGTCGCAGCGTTCCAGGCTTACTTGAAGGAACTGCCATGGATTGATGGATTCCTAACACCACCTAGCGTTCCAATTACACCAATGGACATGATGGGTGATTTCATCACTAAGAGCGATGAATACGGAACCATCATTCTGACGAACCTACAGTCAGCGATAAACAAGAAATCGACTGTAAAACAAGCCATGGACAAGGCACAGAAAGAGCTTGTAGCCCTAGCTGCAAAACTCTAAGAGTTAACAATTTGTCCAGAGTCAGAAACTGACTCGATTTTAATGTTGGAGTTAGGGGGATACGAAGTGGGTAATTTCGTATCCCCCCGAACAACTTTTAATTCGACTCGAATTGGAAGTAGCAAAAAACTTCCTTACGTATTGATTATCCCAATTGCAATATTGACAGCATTTTTAGTCGTCTATCCGATAAGTCAGGGTATTTATATAAGCCTTACAGATAAAACTCTTGGGGCTGCTGTTGATCAAAAAGTTAGCTTTGTTGGTCTTACTAACTATATAAATCTCATTCATAACTCTGCTTTTCTCGCTAGCATCAAAACTACAGTCTCGTACGCAATCATGAATGTCATTTTTTCAGTCGGAGCAGGATTGCTTACTGCTCTACTTGTAAACAAAAAATTTAAAGGCCGTGGAGGGGTTCGAGCACTGCTCACTGCACCTTGGGCATTTCCGGATATTGCATCGGTAATTATCTTTATCTGGATTCTCAACTCTGCCTTTGGTGTTGTCGGAATCATTAATCAGCATTTGCCTTTTGATACTTCTGGAGGTTGGCTTACTTCAAGTCCTTACGCCTTCATTTCTATTATCGGAATGTCGATGTGGAAAACATTCCCCTTCTACTCAATTGTGTTGCTTGCCTCGCTCCAAAGCGTCCCTGAAGACCTACTAGAGGCTGCAACCGTCGATGGGGCAGGACCATTTCAACGTTTTAGGAATGTAACGCTTCCTAGCATTAAGCCCACCTTGTACTTGCTTGGGCTGCTTGCTTTTATTTTCGCATTCAGGCAGTTCAGCATGATCTACTTAACAACTGGCGGTGGGCCTGAAAGAGACACTGAAACATTAGTTATTTCCGTATATAACACTGCCTTTAAGTACTTTGATTACGCCTTGTCCTCAGCCATTGGTGTTGCAGGTCTGATGATTACCTTTGTTGTGGCTGTTGTTTTCCTATCCCTACAAAACAGAGCGCAAAAGAGGTTTTAAGTGGCTGTCGTTGTCGGTACAAAAAAGGTCGTATTAGCTCGATCAATTTTTAGGTACTCCTTTATTACAATTATCTGCCTGATGGTTTTATTTCCACTGTATTGGATGGTTGTAACGGCAATTCAGCCGCCTGACATCACATTGATGTATCCCCCAGTTCTATATCCGCAAGATCCAAACCTTGACGGCTTTAGAGAGCTTTTCCGAGACAATCCAATGTCTAAGTGGCTCATTAATTCTGGATTTGTAGCGTTATTAGCAACATTAATCACAACTTCTTTTTCCGTACTCGGTGCTTATGCAATATCGTGGTTTAACTGGAAAGGTAAAACTGCATTTGGATTGATGCTTCTTTTTACTCAGATGCTGCCTGAAGCACTGATCGTTATTCCAATTTATAAAATTTATGATCAGATGCATATGTTGAATAATCTAGCTGCACTTTCTCTAATCCACGCGGCATTTGTAATCCCAGTAGGAGTTTGGATTTTGCGACCTGCCTTTGAATCAATACCTCGCGAAGTAAATGAAGCAGCTCAAATTGATGGTTGTGATTATTTAGCGGTTTTGCGAAAGATCATAATTCCACTCTGTAGCCCGGCTATCATGGCGGTTAGTGTTGTATCCTTTTTTGCAAGCTGGGGCGATTATTTGCTAGCTGTCACAATGATTTCTAAGCAGGAGCTCTATCCAGCATCTGTCGGCCTAGCATCGACTATGTCTCAGCTCAATACTCCTATTCAAGAATTATTGTCAGGGGCATTCATTTATGGTTTGCCACCTGTCATCCTCTATATGTTTATTCAAAAATATATAATCTCTGGACTAACGGCGGGAGCAATCAAGGGATGACACAGGAATCAATCTGGCCACTCATTCGTGATACTAAAGTTCCTAAGGGTGGGGTTCACATTTGGTGGCTGCGCCAAGCAGGCTTTGTAATCAAGAGCCCAGGTGGCTTTACGGTCGCAGTAGATGCGTATTTAACTAACTCGGTTATGACCTCTTATAACGTTCCTCGAGGGTATCCAGCACCACTTTCTCCTGAGGAAAGTGAATTTGATGCTGTGATGGCAACGCATCCTCATGATGATCACATTGACCCTGAAGCGGTAATCCCTTTTTCAAAGCACCCAAAAACAAAATTCATTGGACCGTTCTCTGTTATTAAGTTAGCCAGAGCCGGTGGTTTTTATGGTGATCGTGGAATCATCCTTAATCGAGGAGAGACCACAGAGATTGGTGACATAACAATTGAAGCCGTTTTTGCCCGTCACATGTTTGAGCCAGAACCTACTCCAGATGCGATTAGCTACATCATTACTGTTGGCAAGTGGAGAATTTATCATTCTGGAGATACAGAATACGACGCACGAATTGTCGATGATACTGAAGGCAGAGTAGATGTTTCCTTAATTTGTATTAACGGTGTTACTGGCAACATGGATACTAAGGAAGCAGGATTTCTTGCATGGCGTCAAGGTTGCAAGGTCGCAGTACCAATGCACTGGGGGCTCTGGCCAGCTGAAACAGATGCTGAATCTGGAGCAACGCTGGATTTGAATGAATTTGTAGATACATACAGAGCACTCAAGCCCGGTGGTGAGGTATGGATCCCAGAAATCGGTAAGCCTTTAGAGATGATCTAACTCTCTTTTATCTCGGCTACAACTTTCTTTAGCTCCCACAGCGAAATAGATCCTTCACGTTCGACTTTAAATTGTTGATCTATACAGTTTAAAACCGTTGTCGTTTTGCTACTTCTAATTTGACCGTTATCAATGGCAATTGTGATCACCTTCTTTTGAAGAACAGACATCTTTGTTAAGTCCTTAACCACCGCACCTGAATTATCCTTTAGCGAAGAGTAGATAACAGGTCCTACTAGTTCTGTTACAAGGTTAAGTAATACATTCTTAGGCTTTCTAGCGATTAGTCGATCAGGGGTCTCTGTTCCACCAAAGTTGTGGGGTGGAACATCTCGTGTAGAAAGCACCAAATTGAGCATGCCAGGCCAAAATTCCTGTGTAAGAAGTCTGGTTTTATCACTTACATCAACTGTAAATGGCTGAAGATCCTCAATTGAATTCACGAAAACTGGGTAGATGGTTTTTGGATCATGCCCTTTTAGTTCTCTAAAACTACTCACAGCACCCTCATTCTGAGGATCTACAGCTACAACATATGAATTTTCCGTTGGGAAAGCTACCAAATCACCGTTCCTCAGTCTTTCAACTAGATCAAATGCAACCTTTTGCAGTTGCAATTTCTCAGAGGGCTTAGGTAACGGAATTTTTCGCAAATTAATTGTCCAGATATTTCACCATGCTCGGTTCCAAATCATCGAGTGAATTGGCACCTAGTAGCCTTAGAGTTCTGGTCATTTGAGTCTGCAAAATTGTCAGCGTTCTATCAACTCCCAGTCTGCCTCCAGCCATGAGGCCATATAGATAGGCACGACCTATCCACGTAAAGTCAGCACCGAGTGCCTTTGCAGCAATGATGTCTGCGCCATGCATAATGCCAGTATCAATATGAATCTCTGATTTGCTCCCTATCTCTTTTTTAACTTCTGGCAAGAGTAAGAATGGAACTGGGGCACGATCTAGCTGACGACCACCGTGATTGGAAAGCACGATTGCATCTGCTCCATACTCAGCGCATTTGACTGCATCATCTACTCGCTGTACACCCTTCACAATTAACTTCTTTGGCCAAATCTCACGAATCCACTTTAGATCTTCGTATGTCATTGAAGGATCAAACATTGTGTCCATGAGCTGGGCAACTGTTCCATTCCATGACCCTAGAGATGCAAAATCTAAAGGTTCCTTTGTTAGGAAATTCCACCACCAATTTGGGCGTGGGAGTGCATTTAAAAACGTTGCAGCTGTCAAAGTTGGAGGTACTGTCAGTCCATTTCGAACATCTCTTAGACGAGCTCCTGCAACTTGTGCATCAACTGTTAGAACTAAACCGTCATATCCTGCTTTTTCAGCTCGTTGAATGAGTTCAAGGCTTCGATCACGATCTCTCCACAGGTAGAGTTGAAAGTAATTACTTCCATTGGGTGCATTTTTTGCCACATTTTCTATGGAAGTAGTGCCCATTGTTGAGAGTGTGAATGGGATGCCAAAGGCACGTGCAGCGCCACTTCCGGCGATTTCACCTTCTGAGTTCATCATGCGGGTAAAGCCTGTAGGGGCAATTCCTACAGGCATCGAATATTGCTTGCCTAGCATTGTGGTTGCAAGAGTTGCCGATGAAACATCTCTTAAAATATGTGGTTGAAATTCAATGTTCTCAAAACTTCTTCGTGCCTTGTTTATAGTGATCTCTTGGTCAGCTGCACCATCGGTGTAGTCAAATGGTCCACGTGGTGTGCACTTCTTAGCTGCCGCCCTTAGATCATAAATCGTATTGGCTCTAGAGACTCGTCGCTTTTTACTAGACAAAATCGGCTTTCTGATTCTAACTAGCTGCTTGAGATTGGCTAGTTTGCTTTTACTTTTCATCAGTTGATTTTCTCTTTCTGTTAGCTAGGTCAATTGCATACTCTTGGGCAGCTAAAAACTCATTAAATTTCTTATTAGAGTACATCAGATCATTTGAATTTGGTTGACTCACCAAGGGTTTAAAACTCAAGGCTTCAGATGAAAGCGCAAAATCCTTGGTAATTACGGCATGTGCCAACATGGCCGAACCTCTGGTGGTTGTATCAATATCCTCAAACCTTTCAATTGTTCGACTCAGGGTTCTATGTCGAATCTTCTCCCACCGATTGTCATTTCCTGCATGACCGCCTAAAAGAATTGATGGCTGGCGAACCTCGTTTAATGTCTCTGCTAACTCTGCAACCTGCCTTTCGGCAAATGAAATACCTTCCATGACCGCCAGTGCCATGTGTGATTTTTTGCATTGAGTTGTGACACCATAAAATCCCGCTTGCACATCTGGTCGCCAGAGTGGTGCTCGCTCACCATTTATATAAGGAAGATAAATTGGTATCTCTATGTCAGATGCATTCATCGCCAAATCAATTAACTCATTAGCCTCTATCTCAAATAACTCTGAAGCCCAAGCAATGGAGGATCCGCTTGACTGAGTAGGGCCATAGGTCACAGCAAGGGGCGCGCATGTGTCAGGGATGATGTAAAGACCTCCCCCATCATCTGGTGGCGTCACCGAAGATGAACCAACGATTGCTGATGTACCAGTTATAACAAAGGTTGCAGGCTTACTAAAAACTCCCATTGCTGCCATTCCGCACATTGCATCTGACCAACCAACAGACACTTCTGTTCCTACGGAGAAGCCAAAACTCTCTGAAGCCTGCTGTGTGATAGTTCCACGACTTTGGAAACCATCATGTAGTTCTGGAACTACATCATCACTCCATCCGGTGTAGCTAAGAACTTCAGTAATTGGTTTTCTAGTTAGGACATTACACAAACCTTTACTAGACCATGGATCAGATATTGCTTTCCCAGTTAGGTGAAAGCCAACAAAGTCTTTAGGTTGAAAGATCCATTTTGTTTTGGCCACAGTTTGTTCTTCGTTGCGAGACAGCCACAGCAATTTGGCTGGGCATGCACTAGCTGACCACGGCAAGGATGTTCCAATGACTTGAAGTGGATTTCCAAATCTTTTATCTAGTTCTGTTGCCTCCGCAACCGCCCTATTATCTTGCCAGATAAGAACAGGTCTAACTGGCTGACCATCTTTATCCGCGCATACAACAGAAGGTGTTTGACCAGATAAGCCAATAGATACGACTCGCGAAATAAGATCAGAGTTTTTTGATGAAATATCCTTTAAAGCAACCAGATAATCCAGCGCATTCTGCTCAGCATGAGTACCCAATGAATGCTTGGTCTCTATTTTTGACTCAACTCTTTTAAGAATACTGCCTTCAAAATCTATAAAGATTCCCTTTACGGACGAGGTTCCAAAATCTAAGCCAAGAATTAATTCTTCAGCCAACTTTGCTCCAACGTACTACCGCATCTGCGCGCTTATTGATGCCTGATTGTAGTTGTGTACCTAATCCTGGAGTCGATGGTGGCGTTAAGTAACCATTTTCATAGTGCGGTAGCACAGTCACCATCTCTTGATACCAGCCGTAGAAAAAGGCTCGGACCATTTCTTGAAGTTCAATATTGGGATAAGTCACGCCTAGGTGGGTTCCAACGGTCAGTACAACCGGGCCAGTGCAATCATGAGGTGCAACAGGCACTCCATATGTACTTGCTAAACCAATTACCTGTCTTGCTTCAGTAATGCCCCCAACCCATCCTGGGTCAATCATCAAGTGATCAATCGCGTTTGATTTCAATAAACGATGGTGATCCCATCTGGTGCCGGTGGTCTCACCTGTTGTTAATGGCGAATTAATCGATTGCTTAAATCTAACAAGTGCGTCTGTGCTTTCATGTCTAAATGGATCTTCGATCCAAAATGGAGAGTACTCCTCAACTGCATGTGCGATTACTGTTGCTGCCGGCACCGACCACATTGAGTGCATCTCCAACATGATGTCGAAGTCACTTCCTGCTGCTTCTCGTGCGCGACGAAAGATATCGACTCCTTCATGCAAATCTTTTCCCATGACCGTTTGCCCGCCAGCACGAATTGCAGCCTCATCAAAGGGCCAGATCTTCATGGCGGTAAATCCCATTTCCTTTAAGCTATGCACCAATTCTTCTGGCTTATTTAAGAATGCAAATAGATCTTCATAGTCGCCATCTGTAACGACGCCTAGTTGTGATGCTCGCTTGCGATCAATATTTGATGAACCTTTTGCATAACCAGTTCCTGCGCAGGTGTTATACGCTCTAATCTTGTCGCGTACCTTGCCACCTAACAGCTGATAAATAGGTTTTCCTACTGCTTGTCCAAGAATGTCCCACAGCGCGATATCTATCGAAGATGTTGCCCTTACCGCGATGCTAGATCCCGAATAGCCGATGAAGTCTTGGTGCAATGTTTCATGCAGAGCATTGATTTCTAGTGGGTCCTTACCCAAGATTCGGGGAGCGATGCTCTCGTGAATGAAGGTTTCAACCGATTCAACGCCTACGCAGTTCTCTCCCAAGCCAATGATTCCCTCGTCGGTGTGGACCTGAAGAAAGAGGATGCTCGGATACTCATTGAGTCGAATCGTTTCCAGTCCTACAACCTTCATTACCTTCTCCGCTCAATTCATTGATTTATGCCCAAGACAGCGTTACTCTGCATTGTCTATTGTTAACGATTTTAGCAAAGTGGTCAAGGGGGTAAACAGATGTCTACAGATGTATCTACAACGCTCATCTCACGAGAAGAGCTTTTGTCCCTATCCACCGAGATTCTGGTGAAGTGGAAAACTCCTGAGATTTTTGCGCGATCAATTTCTGAATCACTTGTGCAGGCCCAAGAGGCTGGACATGCTTCACACGGAGTAATCCGATTACCTGAATACACCGCAGCAATTGATAAAAAGTCGATCATTCCTGATAGCCATCCAACAATAAAGTCAGAATTTAGTGCAACGGTTGTCATAGATGCCCAATGGGGCTGGGGACAGATTGCAAGCAAACTCGCAGTTGAGGTTGCAGCAAAAAAAGCAAAAGAGTTTGGCGTGTGTGTTGTTTCGATAGCAAATTGCAATCACATAGGAAGAGTTGGCGAATACTCAGAACTACTTGCCCAACAGAATTTAGTGTCAATAATTTGGTGTAACGCAGATCCAGCAGTAGCTGCATTTGGTGGCAAGGATCGCCTACTTGGCACAAATCCCTTTGCTGCTGGAATACCTTCCAATGGAGACCCAGTCATCATTGATTTTGCAACCGCAGCGAGTGCAGAAGGAAAAATCAGAGTTGCTCGAGCCAACGGAGTTTCACTGCCACCTGGAATGATTATTGATAAAGATGGAGTAGAGAGTAATGACCCAAATGATTTTTACGATGGTGGAGCGATTCTGCCATTTGGTGGACACAAGGGGTACTGCCTTAGTTTGATGATTGAGTTGCTCGGTGGAGGCTTATCTGGAAATCATCCATCGATGAACTCTTCGTACTCGCACGGTAACGGAACAGTTATGGTCGTAATTGATCCAGATAAATTCTTCGGAACAGCTGCCTTT
>Ga0114980_10003811_pt1 | contig 10250 bp, 12 predicted proteins | sample S_140806_EF_Meta_FD_87018 | JGI IMG/M metagenome (GOLD analysis project Ga0114980, IMG submission 87018) | Freshwater microbial communities from Lake Simoncouche, Canada to study carbon cycling - S_140806_EF_MetaG | ecosystem: Environmental > Aquatic > Freshwater > Lake | place: Lake... | reverse complement strand
TACAATTGAAGGTTCATTTCAAAAAGGCCAACGTGTTATTTTAATTGAAGATTTGATTTCTACTGGAGGAAGTAGTATAAAAGCTGTTAATGCACTTAGAGAGGGAGGATTAGATGTGAAAGGTCTTGCTGCAATCTTTACTTACGGGTTCAAAATTGCTGAGGAAAATTTTAGTAAAGCAGAATGCCCAATTTTAACATTAACAGATTATGCTGTATTAATTGAACAAGCACTCAACTCAAATTACATATCTCAAGATGATTTAGTACAGCTTCAAAGTTGGAGAGAAAACCCATCAACTTGGATGCAAGAGGATTAATAATGGACTTAAAAAGTGATAAAGTAGCAATTTCAGCATCTGTAGAGGATGTTCATGCATTTTTATCCGACGCAAGAAATCTTGAGCTTATTTTACCCCATGATAAAATTTCTGATTTTAAAGCCGATGAAAAACAATGTTCATTTAAAGTTCAGGGAGCAATTATTATTTCTCTTATTCAAAATGGTTCTGAAGCTACAAAAATTTTCTTAAAATCAGGAGAGAAGTCACCTTTTCCATTTAAATTAACAGTAAATCTAGAGGGTAAAGGACTGAAGACCGAGGGCTTCATTGAATTTGATGGGGAAGTAAATTCATTTCTAAAAATGATGGTAGAAAAACCACTCCAAGCTCTTTTTAACTTCATGTCGCATAAGCTAGAAGAGCATTTTAACAATACTTGATAGTTTTAAGTCCAAATTCGAGGCACTTTCCATTTTTTTCTATTACTAACAAGCCAACTGAAGAAACATCAATAATTGCACCTTCAAAAACCTCATTTTCTGCTTCAAAAAAACTTTTTTCTTTAAAACGATACAAACTAGATAAATACTCCTTTTTCAATTCTAGATTACTTGAATTTACAAGTAAAAAATAGTAGTTCATTTCTTTAATTAAGCCATCTAAAATTTCTCGTATAAGAAATGTGTTTCCAGTTTCGTTTCGAATACTTGTTGCTGAGAAGTCAAAAAAATTCTGTTGATTAATATTTAGTCCTATTCCTATAAATGAAGTAGAAATAAAATTGCCGCTTACTTGATTTTCTATTAATATTCCACAAATTTTTGTTTCGTTTACTAACAAATCATTTGGCCATTTTATTTTTGCAGTAAGCCCAAATTTTCCTATGGTTTTAAGCACAGCCAAACTAGTTGCCCAATTAATTTGAGTTTGGTATTCTACTGACAGATTGTCGGGGCTATAAACAAAGGTGCAAAGAAGATTTTTACCATTTTCAGATTGCCAAATAGTCCCTCTTTGTCCTTTTCCATTTGTTTGACAGTCTGACATTATTACCGAACCATTTTGACAAAGCTTGTCTGAAAACAACTTGGCAGCAAAATTGTTAGTAGATTCGACATCCGATAAATGGATTATTTCTTTTCCGAAAAGCATTCTAAAAGAGTTTTGTTTTAAGACGAGGTCAAAATTAAAATTTATCAGTTAGATTTGTAAATTAACAAGAATTAAAATGCCAAAAGCAAAAAAAAGCAGCGAATCAGAAATACTTTGTCAAACCATAGTAGATGGAATGCAAGAAAATAAAGCCAAAGATATTGTAATCCTTGATTTAAGACACTTAACTAGTGCAGTTTGTGATTTTTTCGTTATTTGTAGTGGCGATTCAAGTACACATGTTGATGGTATTTCCAATGCTGTTACACGTCATTCTCGCAAAATACTTCAAGAAAAACCTTGGCATATAGAGGGAAAAAACAATAGTGAGTGGGTTTTACTCGATTATATTAATGTTGTAGGCCATATTTTTTATAAGGATGCTCGCTCATTCTTTCAACTTGAAGAATTATGGGCAGATGCTATTCGAACAGATATTAAAAATTTAGATTAATCATTTATGTCAAAAGAGAAAAAGAAAAATCCATTTTCAATTTATTGGATCTACGCAGCACTTGGATTTGCATTAATAGCATTTCAGTTATACGTAAGTTCTGATTCAGTTGCCACTATCAAATCCAGAGAAACATTTTTCAATTTGGTTGAAAACAAAGGAGTTAGAAACGTACGTATTATAAATCAAGTAAAAGCTGATTTTTATTTAAGCGCCAAAGGAAAAGCCCTTGTCAAGCAAGCAAAAAAAGGAGAACTAGTTGAAATTAAAAAAGCGCTTTCTAAAAATGGGCCCGTTAAGAATAAAGAAATAAAATTTGAATTAGAGAATATTGGAAGCCACGCAAATTTTGAAGAAGAACTAAAAGAAAAAGGATATAGAAATTTCCAAAATGTCAATGAAGTAAATTATTTAGGGCAAATTCTCAGTTATATTCTGCCTTTTGCATTAATCATTATCATTTGGATTTTTGTAATGCGTCGCATGTCAGGCGGTGGTGGCGGTGGTGGCGGAAGCCAGATATTTAATATTGGTAAATCACGTGCACAAGTGTATGATAAAGGGAAATCCACAAATATCACTTTTGCTGATGTTGCTGGATTAGCTGGTGCAAAAGAAGAAATTGTAGAAATTGTAGAGTTTTTAAAAAACCCAAAAAAATATACTGAATTAGGCGCTAAAATTCCAAAGGGAGCATTACTTGTCGGACCTCCAGGGACAGGAAAAACCTTGCTGGCTAAAGCAGTTGCAGGGGAAGCAAAAGTTCCATTTTTCTCTCTTTCAGGATCTGATTTTGTGGAAATGTTTGTAGGTGTTGGTGCGTCGCGTGTTAGGGATTTATTCAAGCAAGCAAAAGAAAAAGCACCTGCGATTATTTTTATTGATGAAATAGATGCCATTGGAAGAGCTAGAGGTAAAAACAACGGATTTAATTCTAATGATGAACGTGAAAATACCTTAAATCAATTGCTCACAGAAATGGACGGTTTTGGAACAAATTCTGGAGTTATAATATTAGCAGCAACAAATAGATCGGATGTGTTGGATAGTGCTCTTATGCGCGCTGGACGTTTTGACCGTCAGATTTATGTAGACATGCCCGATTTAAATGAGCGAAAAGAGATTTTTCAAGTACACTTAAAGCCCTTGAAATTAGGAAAAGACATTGTTGTAGATTTTCTTGCTAAGCAGACACCTGGATTTTCTGGAGCTGATATTGCAAACATGTGTAATGAAGCTGCATTAATTGCTGCAAGAAAAAATAAGAAACAGGTTGAAAAACAAGATTTTTTAGATGCTGTTGATAGAATTATTGGTGGATTAGAGAAGAAAAATAAAATCATCACAAAAGATGAGAAAAAAACAATTGCTTATCATGAAGCTGGACATGCAACTATTTCATGGTTATTGGAATATGCACATCCATTGGTGAAAGTTACAATAGTACCACGTGGGCAATCATTGGGTGCAGCATGGTATTTACCTGAAGAAAGAAGTATTACAACCACAGAGCAAATTTTAGACGAAATGTGTTCAGCATTAGGAGGCAGAGCAGCAGAACAATTAATTTTTGGGAGAATAAGTACAGGGGCATTGAGTGATTTAGAGAAAGTTACCAAACAAGCTTATGCAATGGTTTCAATTTATGGCTTAAATGAGCGAATTGGAAATGTTTCTTTCTATGATTCTCAAGGACGCGATTCATTTACAAAACCATATTCCGATGATTTGGCGAGGGTGATTGATGAAGAAGCAAGCAAAATGATTGAATTTCAGTATAAACGAGCTTTAAAAATACTTACTGACAACAAAGATAAATTAAGTGCACTTGCAGAAAAACTTTTAGAAACAGAAGTTATTTTTAAAGAAGATCTAGAAATTATTTTTGGTAAACGGGAATGGGAAATTGCAGAGCTTGTGGAAGCTAAGGAAACTCCGATAAAAGAAAAGAAGCAACGAAAAACTCCAGTAAAATCTGAAAAAACTCCGACTAATAACGAGAAAACAGATATTATTCCTAAAGGAAAAGGTTAAAAATCTCAATTATGGAACTAATCCGGGTGCTGGACACAACTAACTTTTTCATCTTTGAACAAATTAAGTCATCCCTAACAGAGCTTGAAATTCCCTTTCAATTTAGAAATACAATGGATTCATCTTTCAACAATTTTGGAAGTTATGAAATATATGTAACTTCGGATTTTAAAACTGAAGCACTAAAATTGATTGCAGATGTCAATGAGTAATCTAGCCAAACGAAGTATCACAGGATTATTATTTGGAATAGTTGTTCTTGGTTCTATTTTATATGGACCATACATTCAAATTGCTATATTTTCACTATTCATGCTGCTTGGATTAATTGAATTCTACCGTTTGTTTGATAAACACCCAATTATAAGAGTCAGTAAAGAAATCGGTGTTTTTATTGGTGTTTTTATTTTCTCTCTATTGGTTGGAATAAGTTTAAAGATTTTGCCTATTATTTCCATTACCTTCATTTTTCCCTTATTTTTTACTTTAATTCTTAATGAATTATGGAAAAAACAAGAAAACCCTATTATTAATATCTCTGTTCTTGTCTTTGGAATTATTTATATTGTTATTCCTTTTTATTTGACAATTGATTTAAATTTGAGGAATACCTCTTATTTGCCTTTAATTGTTGGAATGTTCTTGCTAATCTGGACCAACGATTGCTTTGCCTATTGCATCGGACACGTACTTGGAAAAAGAAAGTTGTTCGAACGAATTTCTCCCAATAAAACTTGGGAAGGGGCGCTTGGAGGAATATTATTTACACTTATTTTAGGTTATATAATTGGTGCATATATCAACAAAGGGGAGGAATTATTTTGGATGGTTTCTGCTTTAATTATTGCTCCATGTTCTATTTATGGCGACTTGTTAGAATCTCTTTTTAAAAGAAGCTTAAACATTAAAGATTCTGGTACAATTTTACCTGGTCATGGAGGAATACTCGATCGCTTTGATGCTGCATTATTTGCAATCCCTTTTTTCTATTCGTGGGCATTGTTATATTTATACTGGTAAATAAAAACTATGAAATTACATCGCGAAGGATTTGGAATAATGATTACTACTTTGATAATAGTAGTGGTTTTGTCTTTTTTAAATTTTTGGTTTTTATACAGTAATGAGAAATTTATTTTTTATATCTTAATTCAATTATTCCTTCTTGTATTTCTTTACTTAATTGTTCAATTCTTTAGGATTCCACATCGTAATTGTGAATTTAGCGAAATGGATATTGTTTGTCCAGCAGACGGAAAAGTTGTGGTTATTGAAGAAACCGAGGAGACTGAATATTTCAAAGGGAAGCGCATTCAGATTTCAATTTTTATGTCGCCATTGAACGTACATGCAAATTATTTTCCAATCAGTGGAATTACAAAATATGTAAAATACCATCCAGGCTTATTTTTAGTTGCGTGGCATCCGAAAAGTAGTACGGAAAATGAACGAACAACTATTGTCGTTGAACATAAAAATGGAGTAGAAATTCTTTTTCGTCAAATTGCTGGAGCTGTAGCTCGAAGAATATGTTATTACACAGAAATTGGTGATAAAGCAAAGCAAGGAGAGGAGTTTGGTTTTATTAAATTTGGCTCTAGAATCGATGTTTTTTTACCATTAGGATCGAAAATTGATGTTAAAATTGGAGATAGAGTAAAGGCGAAATTAACACGCTTGGGAAGTTTTGATTGATTTTGAGTAATCAAGAGATTTTAGCTTAAAAATTGTTCAGGATCAATAAATCATTTTAATAATGCTTGACTTATCCTTATTTAAGTTAATTGAACACTCTTCAAAATTTGGAATTGAAAAAATAGGTCGTACATCATTCATAAAAGCATATGCTTCTTTTGGTATGCCAAAAAAATTCTTGTCGCAGATATTATTGTTGTTTTCATCGTGGTAAACACAAACAGCATAATTAGCAGGTTCTAAATCTTCAAATAAATAAAGCAAACTATTTCCATCAGGTTTAATTCTTATCATTCGGTATGTTTGCCCAACTTTTGGGAATTTACTCGAAGTATTATATAATCCAAATTGAATATATCCTTTTTGACTTTGAATGTTAGTTAACTTAATACTTAAGGTGAATTTTGAGTTTTGTGAAAATAGAAACGTTGAATAGAAAAAAAATAAAATTGGAAATATATATTTCATTTTTTAATCTTTAAAATTTGATTTAAAAATACGATCCATCCAAGTAAAAGTCGAGGAATAATTACCTGTTAATTTAGCATGGTGATCATCGTGGTGTCTTGTTTCACTGATAAAAGGAATCTTGCTAATAAATGGTAGTTTTAAATCTGAGTGTATGTGAATTTCGTGTAAATTTCTTAGCCCACCAAAAAGCCAAAAAGCATAGATGTTAATGGGCATAACGAGTAAAATTAATCCGAAGCCTAAAACAACTCCAAACATCCCCATAATCCATTCAAGTGGATGACCGTATAAATATTCTAAGGGAAATGGAGTGGTTGCTCTGTGATGAATAGAATGGATTTTTCTCAAAATAAATTTGTTTTCATGCATCCATCTGTGCATAAAATAAAAATATAAATCGTCAATGATAAAAGCAAAAATTACTTGAAATAAAATCACCGATATCGAAAAAATCGATACTTCAAAAAAATCATATAAGAAATAAGTACCTACTCCAGCAAAAAGAAGAAGCGTGAAAAAATTAAACAAATACAAAGGCATTCTTTCAGAAAAAATACCCGTTTTATATGCTTTACTTTGAATTCTATATTTAGCAAATAGTTTGGTTTTCAAAACAAGTAAACTATAAATTAGACCGATACTATTTGTAGTAATTAATAGTAATACTGTTATAATTGCTGCAATTTCTCTTGTCATCCTCTTAGCGCAAATAGGTTAAACATTTGTGTTTCTTCAAGTCCTTTCTCTCGCTCATCATAAAGGAGACTAAACCCTTTTTCGCTTAATAAATCTCTTACTTTTTGCAAACGATTATTAGTGTCGTGCACCTCAATGACAATAGATTTTATCAAAGGCCAATGATTGGATTCGATTCCTTGTAAAACAGCCCATTCTGCGCCCTCACAGTCGATTTTTAATAAGTCGATTTTTGTTATTTCTTCAGCTTCAATTACGGTGGAAAGTGTTTTTAATTCGCAGTTTACTATTTTACTTCCTTTAATCAATTGACGTGCTATTATTCCAGCAAAAATTGGAGGAATCAAACGCATCCACTTCATTCCTACTGGAGGGTTTTTCATCGTGCCTTTAACAGCATCTCTAAATGCTTTTGGATTTTCATCCCAATGTTCAGGATGTGAAGTAGATAAAGCCGGAGTATTTGGGAAATAGGTGAATGATGCAGTAGTATTAAAGTCGGAAATCCCATGTTTAAAAACACACATTCTATTTTTATCAATACTATCTGCATTTTTCTGAAGGACTTCTGCTATATCTGGTATAGGCTCAAAACAATAAGCACTAACATTAGGGCCATATTGTAGCGCACGAATTCCAAAAACTCCAATATTTGCTCCAACATCAAAAATTACATCGCCATCATTTATTGCTATTCCATGCTGAAGATATCCCTCAACATGATGGTCAAGCATTTTTGCTTCTGGTTTTCGGAGACAATAAATAACCGTTCCATCTCTTAATTTTGTCTTCTTCATAGCAGTATAAAAATAATATAATCCTTTGGTTTTTCTTGTTTTTAAAAAAAAACATATAAACAAAAGAATTTTTGATGAAAGTTCATTAACTTCGTAAAAAAACAAATACTATGAAAAATTTATTTTTAGCATTAGCCCTTACCACTTTTGTTGGTTCGATGGCAACAACAGCTTATGCAGCTGTTTCGGGAACTGAAGTTGTTAAGAAATTTGACGACAAGAAGAAAAAGAAAAAGAAAAGAGGTTGTGCTTCAACTGAGAAAGGATGTGCTTCAACTGAAAAGAAAGCATGTTGTTCTAAGAAAGCAAACTAAGTAAAATTTGTTTAAAAAAAACCAACTGGAATTCAGTTGGTTTTTTTTTGTTTAAATAAAATCGTTACTAATTACCATAAAGTATAGCATATTCTTTCTGGTATTTTTCCATAATTTTTTTTCTTCTGAGCTTCAATGTTGGTGTCAATTCTCCACCATCTATAGAAAACTCTTTTGGCAACAGAACAAACTTTTTAAGCTGTTCCCAACTACCAAAAAATTCATTTATTTCATCTATTTCCTCCTTAAACTTTAAGAGAACCTTTTCTTGTAAGACTATTTCTTCATTTGAAATAGTATCAAAATTTAGATTGTTTTGCAAAGCCCATTCCTTCAAAATGAGAAAAGAAGGCACAATAAATGCCCCGGGGAATTTCTCTCCTTCACCAACAACAATGAGTTGCTCAATAAACCGAGACTCTTTAAATTTATTTTCCATCGCTTGAGGTGCAATGTATTTCCCTCCTGAAGTCTTAAATATCTCTTTTTTACGATCCGTTATTTTTAAGAATTTCTTATCTATAAAAACACCAATATCTCCAGTATGAAACCAACCATCTTTGTCCATTACTTCATTTGTAGCTTCTTCATTGTTGTAGTAACCAAGCATTACATTTGGGCCTTTCACTAAAATTTCTCCATCTTCGGCAATTTTTACTTCAACGTGTTCTATTAAAGTTCCAACAGAGCCAAAACAGATGCCTTTGTCAAATGAGTTGACTGTCACTACTGGCGATGTCTCACTTAAGCCATAACCCTCTAAAATTGGAATCCCAGCAGCTAAAAATATACGCGCTAATCGTGGTTGTAAAGCCGCACTTCCCGATGCAATTGCTTTTACATTTCCTCCAAGAGCAAGTTGCCATTTTGAGAATATTAATTTTCGAGCAATAGCTAATTGCATTTTATATAAGGGTGATTTGCCTTTTAGCTCATAATTTTCTGCTAAAGCAACCGCCCAAAAGAACAATTTCTTTTTTAGTCCTGATAATTCGTCTCCCTTTGCAATAATTTTATCGTATACTTTCTCAATTAATCTTGGAACAGCTGAAAAAACATCTGGTTTAACTTCTCTGATATTTTCTCCAATTGTTTCCATCGATTCTCCAAAATAAATAGAGCAGCCAATATACATATAGAGGTAATGCAACATCCTTTCATAAATATGGCAAACTGGAAGAAAGGACAAGACTTTGGAATTATTATCAACAGGAATTCGACTTTGACAGGCAAAAACATTCGATAAAATATTCGCATGAGAAAGCATTACTCCCTTTGGATTTCCGGTTGTTCCTGAGGTATAAATAATCGTAACTAAATCACCACTTTTTACTAAATCCATTCTTAATTTCACTTCTGACGGATCAGTTTTTTCTGCCTTTTCAGAAATTTCAGACCAATTTGAGCAGCCCTCAATTTCATCAAAAACAAATAAATGTTCTAAAGAAGGAATATCCTTTCTAATTGAGCTTATTTTATCCCACAATTCTTTATTTCCGACAACACATATTCTAGTGCTTGAATCATTTAAAATAAAACGATAATCGTTTACAGAAATGTTAGGGTAAAGTGGAACCAAGATAGCCCCAACTTGTTGAACAGCAATATCCAAAATATTCCATTCTACACGATTAGTACTTGCAACGGCTATTTTGTCTCCTGCTGAAATACCAAAGGCGATTAAACCTCTAGAAACTAGGAGTGCTTTTTCGATAAAAGTAGTTGTATCCATGGGAGTCCAAATACCATATTTCTTTGTGACAAACATGGAATCTTTCTGATAATTCTTTTGTTGATGATAGGGCACATCAAATAAGCGCATGGAATTCATATAATTTATTTTTAACCAAATATAAACTATTATAGGAACTTAAAAGAACAAGAAAGCAAAAAAGCAAACGATTATTGTAGCAATAATATTCAATATAAAGCCAATTTTTGCCATTTGATGGATTTTAATTAAGCCAGAAGAAAAGACAATTGCATTTGGAGGTGTGCCAACGGGAAGCATGAATGCACAACTAGCAGCTAATGTAAGAGGAAGACACAATTGGAGTATTGGAAAATGAGCTTCTAATGCAAATGCTGCAACTATTGGGACAAAAATCGTTACCAGCGCCAAATTAGACATGATTTCTGTTGCAAAAATAGCGATGACAACGACGATAATTACCATTAATGTAATGGATACATTTTGAAAAGAACTAAAAACTTGGGTTATTTCTTTTACAACACCGCCAGTCTCCAACATTTTAGCTAAAGCTAAGCCACCTCCAAATAATAATAAAATTCCCCAAGGTAATTTTTCAGTATCCTGCAATTCTAAGAGCGGTTTCTTCTCAGACTGACTCGGG
>Ga0114980_10003810_pt1 | contig 10251 bp, 8 predicted proteins | sample S_140806_EF_Meta_FD_87018 | JGI IMG/M metagenome (GOLD analysis project Ga0114980, IMG submission 87018) | Freshwater microbial communities from Lake Simoncouche, Canada to study carbon cycling - S_140806_EF_MetaG | ecosystem: Environmental > Aquatic > Freshwater > Lake | place: Lake... | reverse complement strand
GTGCCGAGCATGCCCAGCAGCACCAGCAAGCCCACCAGGTAGGGGGTCAGTGCTGGTCCGGGCAGACTGTCCCGCAGGCCTTCAATACGCAGATGCACGGCCAGGCGCAGGCTGGCCGGCAGGCCGTCCAGCCAGGCGCCAAGCTCCTCGACAGACTGAGGCGCCCGGCCCAGGGCCTGGCTGAGCGCCGCGGTGTCCTGCTCCAGGCGCCACAACTCCCGCCCGCCCACAAAGTAGGCTGCGGTGATGAGGGCCAGCACGACCAAGGCCAGCGGGCTGGAGGCCGCATAGCCCGCCGCCACCCAAAGCACCACCGCCAAACCGGCCGCAAAGACGGCGGCGGAGACCGTCGAAAAAGAGCTTGCGAACCTAGCCACAGACGCGCGCGCCTCGGGCACCCGGTTCATGCCCATGCCACCACCCGAGGGGCCGGTGACTCCAGCGTTTCCAGCATGCCTTCGATCAACTCCAAACGAAACTCCAGTTCAGCCCCCAACAGGGCCTGCAAATCCTTGATGAATGCGGCCTGCCCAGGCCCGTAGTCAGGCGCCAGTCGCATGAAGTGGCGCTCCAGCGCCAGGGGCAGGCGCGACAACAGGTGCGACTCGCGCTCGCCCAGCGCACGCTCCATCACCGCATCGAGTGCGGCCAACTCGCCCAAACCGTCCATCGCGACCTGCGCCGCAGCCTGACGCATCAGCAGGGCACGCACCGCTTCCCGCCAAGGCGCCAGCTGCCGTTCCATGGCCCGCTGGTGGGCCTGGTACTGGCGCCGGCAGGCGGCGAAGTCCGCGGCGTCGGCCGCGGTGTCCATAGCGGTAAACAGCGGGTCCGTGGCGATCGCAGCCACCAAGCCGTCCCGCACCTGGGTCAGGCCCTGCCGTACTTGGGCCGGCGTGCGCGCCCGCCCCGCGGCTCGCGGCTCGGCGGCGTCCGCAGGGCCCCTAAGACCAGCATGACCCGGTAGCTCCCCCGCGAGCACCGAGGACAGCGACACCGCATCGGTCCAGTCCAACCAGCGCGCAAGCTGCTCGGGCAATGCGCGCCCCGCAGCCAGTGGCTCGAGCACCTGCCACTGCTGCAGCAGCAGGGCCAGGCGTGAACTGCTGAACCGGTTGCGCGCGCCTTCGTCCAGCTTCTTGACCGACCGGACGCTCACGCCCTGTCCACCACCGCCGCCGCCGGGCGAGCAGCCAACTGCTCGCGCAGCTTGCGCAAGCGCTCGCGCGGGTCTTCCTTGACCAGGCCCTCGCCCAGCTTCATCTCGGCGATGAAGCGGCTGGGCACGCCGGCCACCGTCTCGCGCCCGCGCTTGCGCCGGCGCAAGGTGCTCACGGCCAGCGTGGTACGGGCGCGGGTGATGCCCACGTACATCAGGCGGCGCTCTTCCTCCAGGCGCTCGGGCGTCATGTCCTCGTCGCCGGATCGGAACGGCAGCAGCCCCTCGTTGACGCCGGCCAGTACCACGTGCGGCCACTCCAGGCCCTTGGCCGCATGCAGGGTGGACAGCGTCACCACGTCCTGATCGTCACCGCGCTCGGCCAGGCTGATGATGACGCTGATGGTCTGCGCCACCTGCAGCACGCTTTGCTTTTCGGTCTCGAAGGTGCCGCCTTCCTGCGTGAGTTCGCCGCCGCAACGCCGCGCGATCCAGTCCACGAAGTCCAGCACGTTGGTCCAGCGCGAGGCGGCGAGCTTCTCGCTGTCCTCCCCGTCATAGAGGTGCTGCTCGTAGCCGATGGCCTTGAGCCAGCCCAGCAGCAAGGCCTTGGCATCCTCGGCGCCCATGGTGTGGCGCGCGCGGTGCTCCAGGTCGTTGACCTCCCGGCCAAAGTCCTGCAGCGCCTGCACCGCCTTGCCCTTGAGCGCCGCGCCGAGGCTGGGCGAGAACAGGGCCTCGAACAGGCTGGTCTTCCACTGGCCCGCAAACTCGCCCAGCGTGGCCAGGCTCTGGTGGCCGATGCCGCGCTTGGGCGTGGTAACGGCGCGAAGGAAGGCGGGATCGTCGTCCTGGTTGACCAGCAGGCGCAGCCAGGCGCACAGGTCCTTGATCTCGGCGCGGTCGAAGAAGCTCTGCCCGCCCGAGACCTTGTAGGGAATCTGCGCCGCGCGCAGCTTCTGCTCGAACACCCGCGCCTGGTGGTTGGCGCGGTAGAGGATGGCGAAATCGCTGTGCTTGACCTGCCCGCCGCGCGCGCGCAGCGCATTGATGCGGGCCACGGCACGCTCAGCCTCGTGCTCCTCGCCGTCGCACTCCACCACCTGCACCGGCTCGCCTTCGCCGTACTCGCTCCACAGCTTCTTCTCGAAGATCTTGGGGTTCTTTGCGATCACGTGGTTGGCCGCGCGCAGGATGGCGCCGGTGGAGCGGTAGTTCTGCTCCAGCGGGATGACCTTCAAACGGGGATAGTCCTGCGGCAGGCGCTTCAGGTTGTCGATGGTGGCGCCGCGCCAGCCGTAGATGCTCTGGTCGTCGTCGCCCACCGCCGTGAACGGCGTGTGCTCGCCCACCAGGGCCTTGAGCAGCTCGTACTGCACGGCGTTGGTGTCCTGGTACTCGTCCACCAGCAGGTGACGGAACGTGTCCTGCCACTTCTGCCGGGCCTCGCGGTCGGTAGTCAACAGCTTGAGCGGCAGGCCGATCAGGTCGTCGAAGTCCACGGCCTGGTAGGCGTTCAGCCGCTCCTCGTAGCGCTGCATCACCTTGGCGGCGGTGAGTTCGAGATCGTCTTTGGCCACAGCGGCGGCCTGCGCGGCGTTCAGCCCCTGGTTCTTCCACAGGCTGATGGCCCATTGCCAGCCGCGCGCCGTCTTGGCGTCAGTGCTGCCGCCGGCATCGCGCAGCACACCCAGCACGTCGTCGCTGTCGAGGATGGAGAAATTCTCCTTCAGGCCCAGGCGCGTGCCGTCGGCGCGCAGCATACGCACGCCCAGCGAGTGGAAGGTGCTGACCACCAGGTCCCGGGCCGCACGCCCGCCCACCAGCGCCTTGGCGCGCTCGCGCATCTCGGCCGCGGCCTTGTTGGTGAAGGTGATGGCGGCAATCTGCTTCGGCTCCAGCCCCGACTGCAGCAGCTTGGCGATCTTGTGCACGATCACCCGCGTCTTGCCCGACCCGGCCCCGGCCAGCACCAAGCAAGGGCCGCCCAGATGGTGCACGGCCTGCGTCTGGGCAGGGTTGAGCGAGGCGGGGGCGGCGGACATGGGGGGCGGATCATAGCCAGCCCCAGAGTCGCTCCGCAGGGTCACGGGGGCGTGCTTATCTCACCAGCGCATTTGCACCTGCCTTCCGACCCAGGCCACCGCCGTGCCGGCCTTGACATGAACCTGACTCGTCAATGACTGCCGAGCGGCCGTTGAAACCCAGCGGCATCGTGCGCAGCCTTACCCGCAGCGCGCAATACGCCGAACCTTTCATGGTGACTCTGGCGATCATTGGCATCGTCGGCAACCCGCTGTTCTACCTGGTCTGGACGCTGCTGATCCCGCAGCCTTTCGAGGATCTGGGCGTGCGTCTGGCCATCAGCGCGGTGTGCGTGCCCATCGCCTTCCACAAGCGCTGGCCGTCCGCCCTGAGGCGCTGGTTGCCGCTGTACTGGCATGCGGCGGTGTTGATCACGGTGCCGTTCCAGTTCTCGCTGTTCATGTTCATGAATCAGTACTCTCTGCCCTGGGTACTGACCGTGATGGCGGGCTCCTTCCTGGTCACCTTCTTCATGCACTGGGCGCTGGCCATGGCGCAGTACGTGGCCGGCACAACTCTGGCGTACGGGGTCTTCCTGATGACGGGCTGGCAAGACGAGTCCATCAAGATCCCGCTGGAGATCTTCGTGGTCTATCTGTTCACGCTGTTCGTAGGCAGCGCCGTCAACCTGCGCCTGCAACGCTCGCGCGAGGCCGAAGCCGCGATGGGCCGGCGGCTGCGCACCCTGGCCGGGCAGAACGCGGCCCTGATGCGCGAGCGCAATGAACTGCTGGGCCACTTTCTCAACAACACCGTGTCGAGCGGCTGCGCAGCTTCGAGGACCGCTACGGCCTGGAGGAAGCGCTGGCGCGCATGACCCAGCATGAACGGCGCTTCTGTGCGCTGATGCAGGCCGACATCCGCAGCTTCAGCAAGATGTTCGACGGTGAGAACGAGCTGCAGGTGGCGCAGCTCATCGCCCAGTGCTACTCGGAGATCACCTCCATCGGGCAAGACCTGGCCGTGCTCAAGCCCGTGGGGGACTGCATCTTCCTCTACAGCGACATCGAGCAGTCGCGCGAGGAGGCGGTGCTCAACGTGTTTTCCCTGGCCTGCGTGTTCGTGCAGTCGGTGGAGCGCGTGAACGAGAACGCGCAGGCCCTGCACGCCTCCCCCATGAACTTTAGTATCGCGCTGCACGCGGGCGAGGTGGTCTACGGCAACCTGGCCAGCGAGACCCTGATCGACCCCACGGTGATGGGCCTGAACGTCAACCTCACGGCACGCCTGGAAGAGCTGACCAAGGTGCAGAGCGTGCAGGACCAGTTGGGCCCCAACGGGTTGCTGCTGTCGGAGGAGTTTGTCTGGCTGCTGCGCAAGGCAGGCGTGAGCCTGCCGGGTGCGCAGTTGCTGGATCTGCCTGCGCTGGGCGCTTCGGTGCGCGACTTCCCCCAGCTCAGCCGTCTGTACGGCCTGCCCCGGCCCTCGGTGCTGGAGTTCGCGGCCTCGGCGCGCGAGCGCATCCGCGTGGCGCGGGTCTCGCGCGTTCCGCGGCTGCTGCACGCCGAGCACAGCCGCCACCGGGAAGTGGAGTACTACTACGAGATGTCAGGCAGCGGGCCCAACCTGGTGTGGTCCATCTTCGTGGACGTGAGCCGCTGGCCCACGCAGCGCGTGGACGAGCTGCTGCGCACGCGCTTCCAGCACCTCAAGGCCACCATGTTCGGGGACAACGAACGCTGGCTCGCCCTGTCCACCGAGAACGAACCCGGCTCCTATGACGAGACCGATGTGGAAGCCTGGGTCATGGAACTGATCGATCACCTGATGGGGCCGGACGTGGCCACCGCAGCCGCCACCCCCACCTCCCCGAAGGTCTGGTCAGACTCGCGCTTCTGACTCGACTGCAGAAGCGGTCAGGCCGCCAGGCGTTCGGTGCGGCGGGCGCACGGCCACTGATCCAGAGAGAGCTCTGGCCGAATCTCTTCGCAGACTTCGGCAATGCGCTCCACGACCTCGCGGCCCATGTCCGCGTTCAGCGTCAGACGCACAAGTGAGCGGTTGCGGGGCGTGGCCGGATCGCAGAAGACCGAGCCGAAGACCCCTCGCGACTCCAGCGCGTCACGCAGCTGGATGGTCAGGTGCTCGGGGCCGGCCACCAGGGCGATGATCTGGGTGTCGTCCGCGCCCACGTCATAGCCCACGGCGCGCAGGCGTGTGCGCAACTCGCGGGCGTTGCGGATGACCTTCTCGCGTCGGAAGCCTTCGCGCTGGACAACCTTGACGTGGCCCCCAGGCCGGCGATCTCGTGCGGCAGCATGCCCGAGCTGAAGATGGCGGGCAGCGACTGGTAGCGCAGATACTCGGCGTGCCGCGAGGAACACAACACCACGCCACCGCGCGAGGCATAAGCCTTGGACAGGCTGGCGGTGCGGAAGTGCACGCGGTCCAGCAGACCCTGCTCGGCCACCATGCCTTCGCCGTGGGCGCCATAGACGCCCAGCGAGTGGGATTCGTCCACGATGATCACCGAGCCGGACTCGGTGGCCGCGTCCACCATCTCCTGCAGCGGACAGAGGTCGCCATTGGTGCTGTACAGCGAGTCCACCACGACCACGCCAGGGCCGTGCTTGGCCGCCAGCTTGCGCAGGGCGTCGGAGTTGTTGTGCCGGAAGGGCCGTGCCACGGCACCTGCGCTGCGAACGCCTTCCCACAAGGACATGTGGGCGAACATGTCGATGTAGATCGGGGTGCTCGCATCGGCGATGGACTGCAGCAGGCCGGTGTTGGCACACCATGACGACTGCGCCACCAACGCGTCTTCAGACTGCGTGGCCGCGGCGATTTGCTTTTCCAGCACGCGCAGCGGGGCGTCGCCAAAGGCAAACCCCCCCGAGCGGGGCTCGCCGTGGCCCATCTCGCGCAGCACCTGCAACTGGGCTTCCACGATCTCGGGGTGGCGCGCCAGCGACAGGTAGTCGCTGCTCGTCACCAGGATGTCACCCACCGCCGGCACGCGCCCCTTGAGCGGGTGGGAGCCGGTCTCCGGGTTGATCGCCCGGTCACGGTAGTAGGCGTCTACACGGTCTTCCATGAACCGCACGGGCGGCTGGGCGACGGGGGCGTCGTTTGACAGTCGATGCAGTGCTGAGGCGCTCACGATGATCTCCAATGGGCATGAAGCCTGGCGAAAGAAGAACCTGGGCCACCATCTCGCAGAGGACATGACGGCATGTTGAGCTGATTTCTGGGGACGCAGGTCGATAGCGAAGGCCGCAAAAGCGGGCGAAACAACGGCCATTTCCATGCTCAACGTGGCGGGGTGCCACTCGGGGTGCAGCCACCCCGCCCTCTGGCACACTGATTGGCCCACCCCTGCCACGGCGCCCCAACGTCCATGACCCCCTCCCGACGCCGGCTGCTGCAGGCCTGGTGTACCAGCGCGTTGCCGCTGGCGGCCCCGGCCTTCGTACGGCACGCCCGCGCGGCCGACGTGGCGCGCTTCCACCTGGGCGTGGCCTCGGGTCAACCTCGGCCCGACGGGATGGTGCTGTGGACGCGGCTGACCGGCCCCGGTCTGCCTGAGAGAGTGCCGGTGCAGTGGGAACTGGCCGCCAACGAGGCCTTCACACAGATCGCAGCGCGCGGCGTGGAGATGGCCGAAGCAGAGACGGCGCACAGCGTGCATGCCGAGCCTGCAGGTCTGGCCCCAGGCCGAGCATGGTGGTACCGCTTCACCGCTCTGGGAGACCGCAGCGCGGCAGGCCGCACGCGTACCGCGCCGGCACCTGCGTCTGCCGCCTCGCTGCGCTTTGCCATCGCCAGCTGCCAGCGCTGGGAACACGGCCACTACGCCGCCTGGCGCGACATCACGGCCTCGGAGCCTGACCTGATCTTGTTCCTGGGCGACTACATCTATGAGTACGCCTTGGCAGCGGACGCGGTGCGCACCGTCAGCGGCGGCCTGGTGAGCACGCTGGAGGGCTACCGCGACCGCTACGCCCAGTACAAGGCTGACCCGCTGCTGCAGGCTGCTCATGCCTGCGCGCCCTGGCTGCTGGTGTGGGACGACCACGAGGTGGAGAACGACTACGCAGCTGGCGTGGGCGGGGGCTTGCTGGGCAGCTCGCTGGACGGTCTGCTCAGCGACTTCAGGCAACAGCGCGCCGCGGCCTATCAGGCCTACTGGGAGCACATGCCCTTTCCCAAGTCGGCCCGGCCCCGGGAAGGCTCCATGCGCATCCACGGCCACCTGGACTGGGGCCGCCTGGCGCGCATCCACCTGCTGGACAACCGCCAGTACCGTGACCCGCAGGTGTGCCCACGCCCAGGCCGGTTGCTAGGCTCCAACACCGTGTCACTCAAGGCCTGCCCCGAGTTGCTGGACCCCAAGCGCAGCCTGCTGGGTGCTGAGCAGGAGCGCTGGCTGGCCGAGGGCTGGAGCCTGGAGCGGCCCTGGAACCTGGTGGCCCAGCAGACCCTGATGTCGCGCCTGAGCTGGACAGACCCCTCCACCGAGCCCAGCTACTGGACCGACGGCTGGGACGGCTACGCCCCCGCGCGCCAGCGCCTGCTGGGCACGGCGGCGCAGCGCCAAGTGCCGGGCCTGGTGGTGTTGGGCGGCGACGTGCATGCGCACTACGTGGGCCAGCTCAAGCCCGACTACGACGACCCGCGCAGCCCGGTGGTGGGCTCGGAGTTCTGCGGCAGCTCGATCTCCAGCCGGGGCTCGGCACAGTCACGTGTGGACGCCGCCCTGCCGCTGAACCCGCACTTGCTCTACGGCAGCGCACGCCATCGCGGCAGCGTGCTGTTCCGCCTGGACACCCGCACCCTGCAGGCCGACCTGCGGGCGGTCGAAAAGCCCCGCGACGCGGCCAGCGCCGTGCGCAGCGCAGCCCGCTTTGTGGTGGAGGCGGGCCGGCCGGGGCCGCAGCGGGCCTGAAGACGGGTCAGCGGCTGGGCTTCAGCCCGCTTTCGGGCTGTTCCTCAATCCGTTCTTCATTCCGTCCTCAATCCAAAGGGGCGCACAGGCAGTGCACCACCGCATCGAAAGGGCGGCGGCGCTGGGCCAGGTCCTGCAGCCAGACCAGTTCCTGCAACGCCTGCGCGCCGGCGTCCACGAGGCCGACGCTCCCGCCAGAGGCCGCGCCCACCAGAGAAGAAGGCCGGCCCGCCAAGGCATCGCCCGCGGCCCACACGGGCGGCGACGCCAGGCCCAGGGCCTGCAGCACCGATGAAGCCCAGCCTGCAGAGACAGACGACTTGAAAGCCTCCATCAGCTGCTCCAAGCGTCCGGGTTCGCGCTCCATCCAGCGCACGCGGGCGTCATCGGGCAGCTGGGCGCGGGTGGTTGCGGCCTTGAGCGCATCGGCCCAGCTGCCGGTGCGGTCGATCAGGCCCCGCTCCAGCGCCTGCGCGCCCGTCCACACGCGCCCCTGCGCCACCGCGTCGATCTTCTCGGGCGTGGTCTTGCGGGCCACCGCCGCCTTGGCGGTGAAGTCGGTGTAGATGCCACCGATGGCCGCCTGCACCAGCTGCTCGAAACGCGGGTCCAGCGGCTTGCGAGGGTCGTAGGCCGTGGCCAGCCAGGTGGTGGCGTGTCCTCCAGCGCGCACCGACAGCTTGTCCATCAGGCCCTGCGCGGTGGGCAGCATGCCGAAGACGCCAATCGAGCCGGTGATGGTGGCGGCGTCGGCGATCACCTCGTCGGCCGCCATCGCGACCCAGTAGCCGCCCGAGGCCGCCACGTCGGCCATGGACACCACCACGGGCTTGCCCGCTGCTCGCGTGAGCTCGAGCTCGCGGCGGATGAGCTCCGAGCCCAGGGCGCTGCCGCCGGGTGAGTTCACGCGCAGCACCACCGCCTTGACCTGCTCGTCGTCACGCGCCTTTCGGATCAGCTCGGCCGTGGAGCGCCCGCCGATGCGCCCGGGGGGTGCCGTGCCCTCGCCGATCTCGCCTTCGGCCACCACCACGCCGATGGCCGGGCCGGAGGTCTCGGGCTTCAAGCGGGACAGGTAGTCGCGCCAGGCGATCTGGCGGAAGGTCTTGGCTTCGGTGTCTTCAGCACCGCGCTCCACCAGCAGCGCGCGCAGCTCGTCGCGGGTTTTCAGCCCGTCCACCAGGCGGGACTGCAGCGACAGGCGCGCGGTATCACCGCCCACCGCCTGCAGGCTGCCGGGCAGCGCCTCGATGCCCCGCGCGATGGCGCCCGCGGGCAGCTTGCGGGCTTTCTCCACTCCCTGGGTGTAGAGGCTCCACAGGGCGTCGTAGAGGTAGGCCTCGGCCTCCAGCGTCTCCTTGGAGGGCGCGCTGGCGAAGTAGGGCTCGGCCGCGTTCTTGTACTTACCCACGCGCACCACGTTGGCGCTGACGCCCAGGCGGTCCAGCGCCTCGCGGTAGTAATTGCGCAGCCGGCCGTAGCCCTGCAGCATCACCATGCCCATGGGGTGCATATAGACCTCGCTGGCGTGGGCGGCCAGGTAGTACTGACGCTGGTCATACGCCGTACCCCAGGCCACCACCTGCTTGCCAGCGGCCTTGAAGCGCTCCAGCGCGGCGGCCACCTCGCGTTGCGCCTGCAGGCCGCCACCAGAGAGGTCTTCCAGCAGCAGCAAGGCGCGGTCGATCTTCGGGTCGCGCGCCGCGGCGTCGAGCACCGCGATCACGTCACGCAGGCGCACCTGGCCATCGTCCTCGCCCTGCACCTGCTTGAGCAGGGCGTCGCGCGCGCCACCCGCCCGCTGCTCCACCAGGGGGCCGGCCAGATTCAGCACCAGCACGGTCTTGTCTTGCAGTTGGGGTGGCCCGCTGGTGATCAGGGCCACCGGCACCCCGATCAGCAAGGCCAGCCAAACGAGGTTGAGCACCGAGCGCCGGCTGCCGTCGATCAAGCCCCACAGGCGAGACGCCCAGCGAAGAAGGAATCCCTTTGGCTTGTTTGGCATGCGGCACCTGCTGCGTGGAAGAGCCTGGATTGTGGCGATACTCCCAACCCCTCATGGAAGCTATCCTTTCCGTCACTGCACCCTTCTTTGCGCTAGTCCTGTGTGGCTTTCTCGCCG
>Ga0114980_10003808_pt1 | contig 10254 bp, 6 predicted proteins | sample S_140806_EF_Meta_FD_87018 | JGI IMG/M metagenome (GOLD analysis project Ga0114980, IMG submission 87018) | Freshwater microbial communities from Lake Simoncouche, Canada to study carbon cycling - S_140806_EF_MetaG | ecosystem: Environmental > Aquatic > Freshwater > Lake | place: Lake... | reverse complement strand
GGGGATGTTGGCGAGGATGCGGTCGATCTCGGCGCGCACCGCTGCCTGCGATGCGCCTTCCTTCATCGTGACCTCGATCTCCGAGCTGCTCACGGGCTCCGCATGCTCGTCGCGCTCGGCGCGGCCGGTGCGACGCGTGACGCTCGAGACGCCTTCGATCGCGACGAGCTGCTTCTCGACGCCGTTGGCGAGGCGGTCGCTTTCGCCGAGCGAGGTTCCCGGCGGCGCCATGAGGAACACCGTGAAGGTTCCCTCTTTGAACGACGGAAGGAACGAGCTTCCGAAGGTCGCCGCGAGGACGAGCGATGCGGCGGTCAGCGCGCCCGCACCCGCGAGCACGGAAGTGCGGCGGCGAATCGCCCAGCGCAGCAGCGGCTCGTACCGCCGCTTGAGCCAGCGCACGAGGGCGCCGTCGCCGTGTGCGCCGCCATGGCCGGACGCGAATGCGCGCGCGAACGCAAGCCTGCACAGCGCCGGCGTGACCGAGAGCGCCACCACCAGCGATGCGAGGATCGACACGATGTACGCGATGCCGAGCGGCTGGAAGAACCGCCCCTCGAGCCCCTGCAGGAACAGCAGCGGCACGAACACCATGCAGATGATGATGGTCGCGAACACGACGGACGAGCGAATCTCGTTGCTCGCCGCGAGGATCACGTCGACGACGGAGTGCCGGCTTTCGGCTGGCAGCGCCGCGTTCTCGCGCAGGCGGCGCAGCACGTTCTCGACGTCGATGATCGCGTCGTCGACCAGTTCGCCGATCGCGACCGCGAGGCCGCCGAGCGTCATCACGTTGATCGAGAGCCCGAGCGCCCACAGCACGAGCAGCGCGACCGCGAGCGACAGCGGAAGCGCCGTCAGCGTGACCAGCGTCGCACGCACGTTGAGCAGGAAAAGGATCAGGATCACGCCGACGATGAGGCTCGCCTCGATCAGCACGCGCACGACGTTGTTGACCGATCGCTCGATGAAGCGCGACGCACGAAAGGGATCGCGATTGATCACGATGCCCGGTGGCGCGGCCTTCTCCACGCCGTCGAGTGCAGCGTCGAGCGCCTGCGTGAGCGCGAGCGTGTTGGTGCCTGGCGACTTCTGCACGCTCACGACGACGGCGGGCAGGCCGCGGTCGGACGCGGTGCCGCGGCGCGGCGCGGCGGCGATCCTGACATCGGCGACGTCGCCGATCGTGATCGGCGCGCCTTCGTCCATGCGCACCATCGTGCGCGCGATGTCGTCTGCCGAACGCACGCGCGCCATCTGGCGGATCGGGAGTTCCTGGTTGCCCGCGTTCGAGAGATAGCCCGCGGTCGCGGTGCTGTGCGCGCCGCGCGCGGCCTCGACGACCTCGTCGATCGAGATGCCGTGCAACGCGAGGCGATCCTGGCGAACCTCGACCTGGTACTGCGGAAGCTCTCCGCCGATCGCCACGACCTGCGCGACGCCGGGCACCGCGAGCAGTCGGTTGCGCAGGGTGAACTCCGCGAAATCGCGCACCTGCAGCGGCGTCGCGCCGCCATTGGGCGAGCTCAGCGCGAGCAGCATGACCTCGCCCGTGATGCTGGTGACGGGCGTGATCTCCGCGTGCACATTCGGCGGAAGCGTCTCGCGCACCGCCGCAAGCCGCTCAGAAACCAGCTGCCGCGCGCGGTAGATGTCCGTGCCCCAGTCGAACTCGACCCACACGATCGAGAGGCTCGTCGCGCTCGACGAGCGCACGCGCCGCGCGCCGGCGAGGCCGTTGACTGCGGTTTCGATGGGGAACGTGACGTTGGATTCGACCTCGTCGGCCGCGAGTCCGCCGGCTTCGCTCATCACGACGACGGTCGGCGCGTTGAGCTCGGGGAACACATCCACCGGCATCTCACGCAGCTTGAGGCCCGCGAGCAGCACCAGCAGGCCGGCGGCAGCGAGCACAAGCGACGACTGCCGCAGCGAGAACGCGATCAGGCGCGAGAGCATGCGTCAGTCCTTCCCTTCGTGGAAGGTGCCGTCGGAGTGGAAATGCCCGCCCTTTGCGGCGGTTCCGCTGGTCGCGAGCATGAGCTGGTAGTTGCCGGCGACGACGATCTCGTCGCCTTCCCTCACGCCGCTCTTGATCACGACCCAGCGGCCGTCGTCGGTGCCAAGATCGGCGTCGAGGCGGATCGCCTTGTCGGCGTTCTTGGGATCGCGGCGGAAGATCACGGACGCGAGGCCGTCGCGCACGACCGCGGCGAGCGGGATCGCGAGTTCGGGCGAGCCGCCCTCGAGCGTGACCTCGAGCGAAGCGGCGACGCCTGCGCGCGCCCACGCGGCGGGCTTGTCCGTCGCGCTCGGCGTGACGATGAGGTCGATCGTGCGTCCATCGGGATCGGCGGCGATGCCGATGGCGAGCGTGCCATCGATCGAATCTCCGCGGGGGCCCGAGGCCGACGCATCGGCGCTCGGCGCGACGATGCGCACGGCAAGACCATCGCGCAGCCGCGCGAGATCACCCTGCAGCGCACGCGCGCGGAAGCGAATCATCTCGGGCTGCACGACCGCGAGGACCGGCGCGCCTTCGGCGAGCAAACCGCCCTGCGTGACGTCGAGCGACTCGACGACGCCTGCGGCAACCGCACGCACCGTGAACGGCGCGTCCGCGGGTTGTTCGCCTCCGCCCGAAGCGACGAGCGCGTCGCGCCGTGAGCGCAGCGCGCGCAGCTGCGCGTTCGCCTGCTTGTCCTCGGCCTCGAGCGCGGCGTCCTTCTCCATCACGTCGGCGAGATCGGCCTGCGTCGCGTTGAGCGTCGCGCGCGCCTCGGTGAACTGCGAGGCGCTTCCGCCGCCGGCGGCGCGGAGCTCCTCGAGCTGCTTGAGGCGCACCTTCCACAGTTCGACCTTGTCGGCGAGGCTCTTCTCATGCACGCGATGCGCCTCGCGCAGCGGGCCCATCGAGGCGACCTTCGCCTCGGTCGCGATGATCTCCTCGGCGATCGCGCGCCAGGCGGGCGCGTCGATGCGGTAGAGCGGCGTCCCTGGCTCGACGCGCTGGTACTGCGCGACGAGCAGCTCGACGCGGCCCGCGAGCGGCGCGCGGTACTCGCGTCGAGCGGTCGGCATCGGCTCGAATCGACCGGGCACGCGCAGCGTGCGCGCGACGTTGCGCGTCTCGACCTTGGCGAACGTCACGCCGAGATTGCGGCGCACGGCGTCGGTGATGTCGACGCGGTTGGTCGGCGCAGCGGCGGCAGTATCCGCGTGGTCGTGATCCGGTTCGGCCGCGTCCTTGCGCGAGCAACCGCACGCCGCGGCAAGCGACGCGCAAAGGATCACGCGGGCGATGCGGGACAAGCGGTTGTGATTCGCGTGATTCATGGCGTCATTCATGGCGTGATTCATGGCGTTATTCACGGCTTGGCCTCTTCCTTCGCCGCGATCTCCGCGGGACCTGCGATCTCTTCGATGTCGATGGCCGCAAGCGCGGCGTCGCGGCGAGCGTTGATCAACTGGTGCTTTGCGTCGAGCTGCTGCTTGAGCGTCTCGAACAGGACGAGCGTGTTGACCTCGCCGAGCCGCGCGACCTCGCGCGCCTCCGCGTACTGCAGCTCGACGAGCGGGACGAGTGTCTTCTCGAGCGATTCCATGCGCGCTTGCGCGGCGGCACGGCGCGATTCGGCGGCGAGCAGCGCTCCGAGCGCGCGCTCGATCTCTGCGTCGGCGCGACCGCGCGCGAGTTCACGCGCGGCGTCGGCCTCGGCGATTCCGCCACGGTTTCCATTGAGAACAGGCAGTGTCACGCCGAGCCCCAGCACGGCCTGCGTATCGCCGTCCTGCTCGCCGAAACCGGGAGCGAACGCGAGATCGGGCCACTGCGCGCGAATCTCCTGCGCAAGGCGGCGCTCAGCCACTTCATGCTCGGTGCGCGCGACGGCGATCGCGGGGCTCGTCCGCGCGACGCGTGCGAGAAGCGCGTCCCGGCCTTCCGCAGCAAGTTCGTTGAAGACCGCGAATCCCCGCTCAAAACCGCGGCCCGCACGCGGCGGAAGCCCGACGAACTGCTCGATCTCGCGCGTCGCGCGAGCGAGCGACGCGTCGATCTCCGCGAGCTGTGCGCGCAGCTTCGCCTCCTCGATGCGGAAGAGCCGCGCCTCGATGCGCGCGATTTCGCCCGACTGCTCCATCCGATCGACGACCGCGAGCACCTGCGCGACGCGCTCGAGCACGTCGCGCGCAGCGTCGGCTTCGGCAGCAAGCGCCGATTGCTCGGCCCATGCGCGGCGAAGCTCGGCAAGCACGCGCCATTCTTCTCGCGCGACCCGCGCGAGCTCGGCGTGATGCTCGGCCTGCGCGTGCTGCTTCTCGAGCTCGAGCCGGCCGGAGAGCGGCAGCGTGAACGCGATCGACGCGAAGGCCTCGATACCGCCGCTGGTCGCGCCCGAGACGATCCGCGAGAGATCGACGCCGAGCTGCGGATCCTGCCAGAGCCCGGCATTTTCAGCGTTCGCGCGCGTCACGCCTGCGGCGAGGCGCGCAAGGCGCAGCTCGCGGTTGAAGACCAGCGCGATCGCCTCGGCCTCGCCCAGCGAGATGCCGTCGGCGGGCTCGAATGCCGTCACGCCGGGCGCGACCTCGCGCAAGCGCGCGCTGAAATCCGCAAGTGCGGGACCATCGATCGCCCGCGCGAGGAACTCGCGCTGCGTCGCGTCGAGCGCGAGCGGCCGCGGCTCGTACGAGCGGCAACCGGTGATCAGGATGAGGGTGATTCCCGCTGCGCCAATGGGCGCGGCGAGCTGTCGGATCTGCTGCATGCTTGACCTGTGCCTCGCTGGGATGCGTGAAGTGCGCGAAATGCGGGCCGCACGCCGGAACGAAAGTCCGGCGCACGTCGCCCGGGCGCGTGCTTCAGATCAGGAGGCGCGTGGTCTCACGCGCGCGACATTGGTCGGTCGCATGCCAAGCCACTCGCTCTGGACCGGCAGCGGCGCGATGCTGGACTCGCACCGCCCGATCGACGTCGAGCGACGCCAGGATCGGCAGCGCCGCGGCGATGAGCCGTCGTTCCGAATATCGGTCCGCAAGCCGCACGCGGCTGTCGGAGACGCCGTCTGGGAGCGCGACGTGCAGATGCTGACCGCAGTCGTCGCACGGCTCGATTTCAAGCCGGTCATGCCCGCACGGCTCTTCGCGATGGTGCTCGGCGCATCCGTGCGTATGGGCCGCGTGCTGCGCGCACGACTCGGTGCCGATGCACAACATCCGCCCAGGAACAATGCCAATCCACGCCTGCGCGAGCAGGAGCAGAGGAAGCATGAGGCTGGTGACGGCGCGAACGGACATGGTCGTGATGGATCGGCTGTGTTTGATCGGAGATTTGCATCGATAGCCTGCAACGCAATCAGAAGTCCACGCGGATCGGCGCGGATTTCCGAGGCGGGCGACTTTCCCTACGATCCCACCCATGGCAATCACCTGCAACATCGATCAGCGCGGCCGCAAGGTCCGCATTCTCCTGGGCGCCTGCATCGAGTCGGTCGGCCTGCTGCTGGGCGTGCTGTGGTTCCTGGGCTGGACGCCGGCCTGGACGATCTGGCCCGCGGCTTCGATCTGGGCCTCGGGGGTCTTCGTGATCGTCGAGGGCGCGATCGGCTGGTGTGGCGTGCGCGCAATGGGTTTCAAGACGCCGATTTGATTGAATATCGCTTGTGAGGAACGGAGCGTTCTTTCAGAATGCATCGATGCCCACCGGCGAGTACACCGAAGACCTCACGCTGATGCTGAACGCCGCCAACGGTGGCGATCGCGTGGCGCTCGATCGGCTTTGGAACGCGATCCAGGGCGAACTGCACGACATGGCGCGCCGCGCGTGCAACGCCGAGGGCATCCGCACGCAGCTGCAGCCGACGATGCTGGTGAACGAGCTGTTCATCAAGATGTTCGGCGCAGACGTCGCCAAGACCGCATGGGACGACCGTCGGCATTTCTGGGGATCGGTCGGGCGGGCGCTCGCGCAGTTTCTCGTCGATCACGCGCGGCATGAGCGCCGACTACGCCGCGGCGGCGACAGGATGCGCGTCCCGATCGAGGTCGTTGCGGGCGAGATCGAGGACGTCGCGCGGGCGCTTTCCCCGATGTCGATCGCGGCGATCGAGGCCCTCGACCGGCTGGAGCTCGAGAGCCCTGAGAGCGCGATGGTCGCGCGACTGCGCTTCATTTCCGGCTTCACGATCGAGGAAACCGCGATCCTGCTTGATATCGCGCCGCGCACCGTGAGCAAGCGGTGGAATTTCGCGCGCGCGTGGCTCAAGCGTGCGATCGCGGAAGCCGCTTGACGCATGGCGTTCTGATGGAGCGAGACGATGCACCGCAGCCAGAACCGAACTCCGACCGCCAGCGCGCGGCGGAGGACCTGTTTGACGCCGTGCGCGCGCTCCCGCCCGAGCAACGCGACGCAGCGATCGAGGCGGGGTCGCAAGATCCATGGTCCAAGGATCCATGGGTGCGCGCGGAGGTGCGCTCGCTGCTGCAGTTCGACGGATCGACGCTGCCGACGACGGGCGAACGGCGCAGCGGACGCTTCGATTCCGATTCGTGCGTCGGCCTGTCGGTCGGTGGATTCACGCTCCGGCGCGTGATCGGCGTCGGCGGCATGGGCACGGTGTTCGAGGCGGACCAAGAGCTGCCGATGCGCAAGATCGCGGTGAAGGTGCTGCATTCCGCATCGGCGCGGCCGGCGACGCTCGCGCGCTTTCGCAAGGAGTCGGAGTTCCTCGCGCGGCTCGATCACCCGAACATCGCGCGCGTGATCGCGGCGGGCACGCTGCACCTGCCGAGCGACGGCAGCCCGCATCCGTATTTCGCGATGGAACTCGTCGATGGCGGCCGCGCGATCGCGCGTTGGGCCGACGAATCACGCGCATCGCGCCGCGACATCGTGCGGCTGTTCGCGACGGCGTGCGACGCGGTCGGCTCGGGCCACCGCCGCGGCATCGCGCATCTCGACCTCAAGCCGAGCAACATCCTCGTTTCCGCCGAGGGCGAGCTGCGCGTGATCGACTACGGCATCGCCAAGTCGCTCGCGGCCGATGCCTCGAACGCAACGAAAGGCGATGCGAAGGACGGCGCGGCCAGCGACGACGCATCGCGCCCGATCGCGGGAACGCCGCAGTACATGAGCCCCGAGCAGTTCGCGCGCGACGCGGGCAGCGTCGATTCGCGATCCGATGTGTACGCGCTCGGACTGGTGCTGTACGAGCTGCTCACCAAGCGCCTCCCCTATGAAACGCGCGGCGAGCCGTTCACGCGCGTCGCGCGCGTGGTGCGTGAAACGACACCTGCCGCGCCGCGACTCGTCGACGCGACGATTCCCGCGGATCTCGACGCGATCGTGATGAAGGCGATCGCGAAGGACCGCGACCGGCGCTACGGCACGGCGTCGGAGCTGGCGGACGACCTGCGGCGCTGGCTCAACGACGAACCCGTGATCGCGGCCAAGTCGCGACCCGTCGATGCGGCGATGCGGTTTGTCCGCAGGAATCCGCTGGCCAGCGGCCTCGCCGTGATCGCCGCAAGTGCGATCCTCGCAGGCACGGCAGTCTCGCTCGCAATCGCCGCGCGCGAGGCTGCGACGGCGGAACAACTGCGCGTCGCTGCCGCACGCGCGAACCTGCGCGCCGCGAGCGCGGCGCTCGCGCTGAGCCAGCCCGCCGACTCGATCAACTCCCTCGAGCTCGCGCCCACCGACCAGCGCGAATGGGAGTCGCGCCACATCCAGGCGCGCCTCGCGAACTTCGAGCTTTTCGCGAACGCGACCGCGGAAGTGCTCTCGGTCGCCGAGATTCCCGCGACGCACGAGGTGCTCGGCGGCATCAGTGGCGGGTTCCTGTATGTCATCGACGCGGCGGGCACGCGGCCAACGGAGTGCATCGATATCCGCGCCGTAAGCCGCGATCCCGAGCACATCTCGATCCCATCGCTCGCGGCGACGCCGAGCGGGCGCACGATCCTCTGCACGACGACGGTGGGCGAATTCATCACCATCGCGCGCGATCCGTCGAGCCTCCGTCGCTTTGACGTCGGCGGATTCATCCGCTGCGCAGCCCCGACCGAACGCGTGGCGTCCCTGGTCGATACCCGCGGCGGATGCGGCATGATCGACATCGTGACGGGGGAGACGCTCGCGGAAATCGAGGGGATCGGCGAGGCGCGCGACGCATCGTTCAGCGCGGATGGACGCGTGGCGCTGATCGGATTCCGCGACGGCAGGCTGCGCTGCGTCGATCTCGATGTCGACAAGCGCTCGGCCAAGGAGCGCTGGTGCACCGCGCCGCACGCGGGAGGAACGCGCGCGGTCGCAGTGTCGCCCGATGCGAGCACGATGGCGGTGGCGTGGATCGAAGGCCGCATCGCGCGCATCGACGCCGCGACGGGCGCAACGCAGCTCGAGCGCGACGTGCTCGGTGGAAGCGTGTTCGACATCGTGATTTCGCCCGACAACACGCTGATCGCCGGAAGCAGCTGGTCGAACGACGTGCGCATCATCGCGATGGACAGCCTAGCGTTGACCCGGCGCTTTGGCGGGACGGAGTCGCATGTCTGGCACATCGCGTTCAGCGCCGACGGGGCGCGGCTCTTCGGGCGCATCGTTCGGCGCGTGAGCGTTCCGGGAGCGGCGCCCAAGTTCATCGACTGCGTCGCGGCGTGGAGCGTGCAGGGAACTGCGGCGATCCAAGACACCGAGTTCGGTGCGTCGCTCATGGCTGCTTCGCACGGACCGGCGCCGAATCTCTTCACCACCGTCGATGCCAACGGCCGCATCCGCGAGTTCGACGCGCGCAGCGGCAGCATGCGGGAGATCGCGATGGTCGCCGGCGCAGCGAACGGCGATGCGCGCGTAAACGTCGTCGCCCGCAGCGACCGCGCGATCGCCGTCGGCTTCTTCGACGGAACAGTCGCGCTGTTCGCGCGCGAGGGCGATCGCCAAGACGCAGGATTCGTGCAGCGGTGGCGCATCCCGACGCTTGGCGGCAGGATCAGCGGCATCGGCTTCACACCCGACGGAACCCGCATCGCATGCGGTCGCGACATGCAGTCGGCGGTCATGCTCGACGCGGCCGACGGCCGCATCGCCTGGCAGGCGGAGCTCCCGACCGGCAAGTCGACGCCAGATCGGCGTCATGTGACCCGCCCGATCTTTCTCGATGGCGGCAGCAAGGTGACGTTCGTGACGATGCTGAGCGAATCTCCGCGCGTGATCTTCCGCGTCGCCGATGGAGCCGTGCTTCCGCCGCAATTTGCCCGTTCCATGATCGAATCCGACGACGGCATCTTCCGCCCGAATGACGGCCTGATCTACGCCATCGGCGTCACTGGCACCGCGGAAGTCGAGCATCCCGACGGCACGCTCGAACACACGACGATCGGGCGCAACGGCGGAACGCTCTGCGCCGACCGCGGATTCACGCGTCTGTTTGCGTCAACCCGCGACGGAGCGACGCGCGTGTTCGCGTTCGATCCGCTCGAGGAACTCATGCGCCTCGACTCCCCCGCTGGCGTTCCGCTCGTGATCGGGTTCGACGACGAGGCGGACGACCTGACGATGATCACCTCGCGCGGAGTCGCGCGGACCTGGCGCGGCGGATCGATCCAGCCGTCGAGCTTGCCGCCGGACATCGCGATCCCGCAGATGCTCCGCAACGGCGAACTGCCTGCAGAGCCCGAGCCAGTCCGGCCGACGGCGGCAAAGTAGTCGCCGCACACCGCGCATTTCCGCGGGTTCCTGCGTAGACTCGCCGCCTCGATGTCGGCCCCCGCCAACAAGCCCGCTTCCGCAAAGGACTCTGAAACGCAGCCCACGCCCATGCAGGGTCTGCGCGCGGTGTGGCGCTTTATCGACGGCGAGCGCGCGACGTTCGTGCTTTCGGTCGGAGCGGTGCTCGCGTCGGCGGTCGCGCTCTACATCGCGCCGCTCGTGCCGCAGAGCGTGTTCAGCGTGGTGCTCGGCGACAGCGCGAAGGCCTCGTCGCTCTCGCAGACGATCGTCGGCTGGATGGGCGGCGCGGACCGCGTGCGCGACGCGCTGTGGATCCCTGCGCTTGCGATGGTCGCGATCTCGGTGGCCGCGGGCGTCGCGGTGCACATCAAGGCGCGGCTCGCGACAGGCGCCGCCGAACGCGTCGCGCGCCGCATGCGCGACCGCATGTACGACCACGTGCAGCGGCTGCCGGTCGGCACGCTCGATGAACTCCCGTCGGGCGACGTGATCCAGAGCTGCAGCTCCGACATCGAGACGATGCG
>Ga0114980_10003806_pt1 | contig 10257 bp, 5 predicted proteins | sample S_140806_EF_Meta_FD_87018 | JGI IMG/M metagenome (GOLD analysis project Ga0114980, IMG submission 87018) | Freshwater microbial communities from Lake Simoncouche, Canada to study carbon cycling - S_140806_EF_MetaG | ecosystem: Environmental > Aquatic > Freshwater > Lake | place: Lake... | reverse complement strand
GTGCGCATCGAGGCCGTGGTGCCGTTGAGGCAGTGAGGTCAGTTGAGAGTGAACATTCGGTCCACCGGTGGAGGTGATCCACGGTCCTCGCCTGGCCTCCAGGTCGGTCTTGTCAATCACGACGGTATTGAGCCGGAGCAGCATAGACGCTCCCAAGGGCGCGGCAGCGTCGTGGAGTGCGGTGGCAAGCCTTGGCGCGACACCGCTGTCGTGTGCCGGATGGTGTTTTTCGACCTCAGAGCATTCTTCCCGCGCTCGACAGCGGTGTCGCCGATGCAAGGTGCCCTTGCATCGCTGCCACCGCACTCCAACGACGCTGCCGCGACATTTCAGAATTTTCACTGCTTCCCGCCGAAGGGCCACTTCGACATGAGCCACACCGCGACCGTGTGGTTGTTTTCCCACACGATACCGCCGCGACGCTGCACCGTCTGCTCCATGAAGCCGATCTCGAGCTTGGTCGCCGGGCTGAGCTGGCGACCAAGGCCGATGAAGGCGCGGTTTTGGTCGAGGTAGTTCATGCTGACGTTGCTGCCGAAGTTGAGAAAGACTTCATCCCACAGGGCAAGATACCACTTCTTGTCATCGCTGAGTGGGATGGTGGTTCGCAGCATGTAGCGGAGGCGGTTTTCGTAGCGCCAGTTGGTGACGTCGCCGGTGGCGGGGGCGACTTCTCCGATGCGGCGCTGCTCGAGGCGGAGGCGATGAGTCCAGTCCAGCCCCATCCATTTGTGATTGTAGGCTACTTGCTCCCACAGGCGGTTTTCCGGGAACTCAGCGGCGACGGGGATGTCGCCATACGGATGAGTCTCCACCCAGGCGTAACCGGCGCTGAGGGTCAAAGCGGGGCTGAGGCTGTAATTGATACCGGGACGCAGGAGAAGCTGCTGCCAGTTTTCACCCATGTCGGCACGGCGAAATTGCGATTCGAGGTGCAGGCCCCACTTGCTGCCGAAGAGCGGATGATCGCCGACGTAGTTGAGCCAAAGGTTCTCATTCGACTCCGTGTGGTCGGCGGCGGAAGCGACGTGGGCAACGGTGAGGCCGGCGAGCAAAGCAGTGAGTAATAGACGGCGGATCATGACGTGAATTTTGGGTAGCATGGCGAATGAGTTGGCGGCGGCGTTCCAGATCGCCGCCGCCTGTATATCAACACCAACTGGAAGTTATTATGAAATGAGAGCTGATCAGGCGGTAGGACGAAGAACGCGTGCAGCGAGCGGGTGTGCGGACACAGGACGATGCAGATCAAGACCTTCGATGATAAGCTCGCGGTTTTCGAGCTTCCAGTCCTGGGCCATTTCTTCGAGCTTCTTGAGCACAGAATGATCGACGAGGCGGGTGCTGGAGAGATCAATCGTGACTTTAGGGTCCTTGACGGCGAGCAGTTTTTTGCGCAGCGGCAGCCAGTTGCTGAAGACGACTGATTTTTCCACGCGCATGACGGGATGACCGGCGACTTCACAGTGCGCCAAGACGGCGGAGGGTTTGAAGAGATTGCCAATGGAGGTGCCGCTGATGACATGGAGCACCAGTTTGGCGATGATGCCGGCGGCGATGCCGATGAGCAGATCAGTGGCGAGCGTGACGATCATCGTGACGATGAAGACGAAGAGCTGGCCTTTGCCAACGGCCCACATGTGATGAAATTCCTTGGGTGAGGCCAAATTGAAGCCGGTGAAGACGAGCATGGCGGCCAGGGCGGCTAGCGGGATGTTATTGAGTAGCCACGGCACGCTGGCGACGAGCACGAGCAGGAAGGTGCCGTGCCAGAAGTTAGCCCAGCGGGTGCGGGCGCCGTTGTTGCGGTTGGCGCTGGAGCGCACGATCTCGGAGATCATCGGGATGCCGCCGATGCAGGAGACGAGGGTGTTAGCGGCACCGACGGCGAGCAGGTCGCGGTTTAGATTCGTGCGGCGCTGCCATGGGTCTAGCAGATCGACGGCCTTGGCACTCAGCAGGGACTCCAGCGTGCCGACGAGGGCAAACATGACGATCCACTTGATGCTGGCCATGCTGGTGATGGCGGAGAAATCCGGGAAAGCCAGACCATTGAGCATGTTCATCGGCAGCGCGACGAGGTACTTCGGACTCACGGCATATTCATGTCCGTGGAACTGATACATATGCTCATGCTGGATGTCGAAAACGAAGGCCAGCGGCGTGGCGACGAGCAGCACGATCATGGGGCCTGGAATGGACTGCACGAGCTTGTTTTTGATGAAGAGGCGGCCAAACAGCAGGAGCAGGGAGATCAGGCCGATCAGTGCGATCTCTGGATTCATGTTCATGATGCTGTGGGGGATCTCCGCGAGCAGTTCCAGCGGCTCCTTGGCATGAGCGGCCACGCCGAGGGCGACGTGCGCCTGCTTCGAGATGATGATGACGCCAATAGCGGCCAGCATGCCGTGCACAGCAGCGACTGGGAAGAACTCACCGAGTGTACCCAATTTAAACGCACCAAAGAGCATCTGGATCGCTCCCGCGACGATGCCGATGGCGAGGGCCTTTTCATAGCCCAACTCCTGTACGGCGCCGAGAATGATGACGATCATGCCAGCCGCCGGGCCTTTGATGGTGAGCTCGGAGTTGCTCAGAAACGGAGTGAGCATGCCGCCGATGACCGCCGTGAAGATTCCTGCGATGGGCGGCACACCAGAGGCGATGGAGATGCCGAGGCAGAGAGGCAGAGCGATGAGGAATACGAGGAAGCCGGAGATCATATCCTTGCCCATGTGGGCTTTGAATCCGGCGAAGTTGCCGACGGGCTTTGGGCCGGTGACTGTGGTGGTGGGTGCAGGGGCAGACATAGTGGAGTGGGGAGATATTTCGGGACGCTGCTATTCATCGCACCGGCGCTGCCGCCAAAACATCCCCTCGGCAGGGTATTCTCATCCCCGGTTGGGGGTATCCCCCTCCAGTCGTGACTGAATACCCCCTCTCAAGGGGATGGCAGGGCCGATTGAACTGGCCTTTGTTGGTGATCATCGTGACTTCCCATTCCGAAACCCCATCCGCCATCCCCAGTGACCGCCGCGAGCATCTCCGCCATGTGCTCGACCATGCCGCACACTATCTGCCAGCGCAGGGCCCTATCGGCGTCTTCATTCACCACAACACGCTGCATGCCTTCCAGCATGACCCGTTTGAAAAAGCCGTGCTTGATGCCGCGCAGTTGTTTAAAACTGAGCCGTACATGTCTGAAGAGGCCTACCAAAAGGACCGCGCACGCGGGCGCATCCTCGACCAGGACATCGACGACACGCTGCGCCGTGAGGACGATGCGGAAATCCTCCCCGGCAAGCTCACGCGCCGCCAGCTCCGCCGTGCGCTGCTCATTCCCGGTGTGCGCCGCGTGAACGGTATCAATATTTCCTGGCAACTCGAAGAAAGCGACTGGCTTACGGCTTTCCGTAAAGAGATCGACGCCACGGCGGCTCGTGCGCTCGCTGGTGACACGCCACGGGCGCTGTGGGAGGCCTGCGCGGCCCGCGTGCGGCCTGAAACCGCCGCTGCCGCCGCAAAGCCTATCCGCCCGCGTGACGCGGTGCTCGCGGAGCATGGCATCGACATGGATTTGATCATTCATCCGCCGCTCATCCGCCTGACGGGTGCGTTTGTGGACCAGGGCATCGCCTACTGGCCCATGCCGTTGCGTGAAGAAGGGTTGCTGCGTGCGACGCGGAAGATCATGCCGCAACCCCTCGCCATCTTCCCCGCGCGGCTCAGCGGCGTGGCTGCGGCCTTTCGCCAGCAGGAGGCAAAAAACATGGATGCCGAGTCCGTGGTGCTCGATGCGCTGGAAATTCTCGCTGTCTTCCCCGGCGACTGGGAGGAATACCTCATCGCCGAACTCGTCGCCTTGCCCGGCTGGGCAGGCCTCGTGCGGCAGTTGGAGGTGGATCCCACGCTCGCTCCGCATGATCGCGTGCGCTGCTCGCTCATGGAGTTCCTCGCGCTGCGCCTCACCTACACCATCGTCGCACTACAGGACATCACGGGCGACACCACCACTTGGCGTTCCTTTTGCGTGCCACCGCCGCACATCGACCCGCTGACGCCCATCGCACGGCTTTTCGATGCCGCACAGCTCACCGGCATCTCCAGTGATGTGCTCAAAGCATTGCCCGAGGCCGGCTTCACCCGCCTCAGCGACGAACTTCACGCCTGCAACGAACTGGAGCGTCGCCGCCTGCTCCACATCGCTTACGAGCGCCGCCATGAGCGGCAGATTCTCATCCCGCTGTCGAAATTCCGCGCCATGCCACCGCAGGAGCCCAAAAACGACCGCCTCGCCGCGCAGGCCATCTTTTGCATCGACGAACGCGAGGAGTCCATCCGCCGCGCACTCGAAGAAGTCGATCCCGCCATCGAAACCTACGGCGCGGCAGGCTTCTTCGGCTGCGCCATCGACTACGCCGGCATTGATGATGCGCATGGTGTGTCACTCTGCCCCGTCGTGGTCAAACCGGCGCATGCCGTGCGTGAGCAGCCCGTGGCCGATCACTCGCACATCGACGAAAAGCGTCAGTCGCTGCGCCGCGCCTGGGCTTCCGTCATGCGCGGCAGCTATGTCTCCAGCCGCTCGCTGGTTCGCGGCTGGGTGAGCACCGCGTGCCTCGGTTTCCTCTCTCTCTTTCCGCTCGTGCTTCGCGTGCTGCGTCCGCTCGAGTTCGCCCGTTTGATGGAAAAGCTCAACTCGCTCTTCCTCCCCGAGCCACGCACTGAGCTTCTCTTTACACAGGACGGCGAGGCCTCCAAAGATGCCACCACCGGCCTGCTCGCCGGCTTTGGCACGCAGGAAAAGGTCGATCGCGTCGCCAGCGTGCTCGGCCCTGCCGGTCTGCACAAAGGCCACGCCCGCATCGTCGTCGTCCTCGGTCACGGCAGCACCTCTTTAAACAATCCACACGAATCCGCGCACGACTGCGGCGCGTGCGGCGGGCGACGCGGAGGACCCAACGCGCGCCTCTTTGCCGCCATGGCCAATCGCCCGCCCGTGCGTGAGGGCCTGCGTGCTAAAGGCATCATCATCCCCGACGATACCTGGTTCGTCGGCGGCTACCACGACACCTGCAACGACAACATCGACCTCTACGACTTGGAGGCCGTGCCAGAGACACACCGCAGCGACCTCGCTCGTGTGCGGCAGTCTTTGGACAAAGCGCGGGCACTTTCCGCCCACGAACGCGCCCGGCGCTTCGAGGCCGCGCTGCCGAACCGAAACGCCGCCACCGGCCTGCGCCACGTTCAGGAGCGTGCCGAGCAACTCGGCGAGCCACGCCCCGAGTACGGCCACTGCACGAACTCCGTCGCCATCGTTGGCCGGCGTGACACCACTCGCGGCCTCTTCTTTGACCGCCGTGCCTTCCTCGTCAGCTACGACGCTCCGAAAGACCCGGAAAACAAAGCGCTCGCCGCTGTGCTCGGTGCCGTCATCCCCGTCTGTGGCGGGATCAGCCTCGAGTACTACTTCTCGTTTGTCGATAACGAAGGCTACGGCTGCGGCACCAAGCTCCCGCACAACGTCACCGGCCTCGTCGGCGTCATGAACGGTTTCCAGGGCGACCTGCGCACCGGTTTGCCGCTGCAGATGGTCGAAATCCACGAGCCCGTGCGCATCCTCTTCGTTGTTGAAACCACACCGCAGCGTGTGCTCAGCGTCATACACGCCAATCCACTGCTCACCGAGTTTTTGGAAAATCGCTGGATCAGGCTCGCCACGATCGACCCTGAGGACAGCCACATCGAAATCTACCGTGGTAAAGGCCAATGGGAGCCTCTCTCCGGTGATGAGGAACCGCTGCCCGTCGCCTCCAGCTCCATCGCCTACTACTCCGGCAAGATCGAGCACCTGCCCGTCGCGCGGATAGATCCCCGACCCGCCAAAGCCGCGTAATTTCTTCTCTCTTGCTCTTCTCTCCTTTTCGAATGCCCGAAAGCTCCTCTGACCGGGAGGAAGAGCAGGAGAAAGATTCAGCCTCCATTTATCATGTCTCTCTCAGCACTCATCCTCACCCTCGTCGCCGTTCCAGGTTCCTTGTTCATCCTGCTCTCGCTACTGTGGCTGCTGGGTGTGAAACTACCCGAACGGGCCATGTCACGGCTCACCAAGGGAGCGTATGCTTTTCTCACTCTCGTCACCTTCGTCATCGCCTGGAGGATGTGGCAGAGCGGGCAGCACTCCATTCGCATCTCCATCGGTGACCATTGGTTCAAGGTCGCGCATTATGAGTTCCCGCTCACCCTTCTGCTCGACCGCCTCTCGCTGCCCATCGTCGGCATTACGGTGATCCTCGCCGGCATCGTCGGCAGCTTCAGCGTGCGCTACCTGCACCGTGATCCCGGCTTCTTCCGCTTCTTCCTTCTGCTGCATCTCTTCACCTTCGGTGCGTTGCTCGTCTTCATGGCGGACTCGCTCGACGTGCTGCTCGGTGGCTGGGAGATCGTCGGCATCACCAGCGTGCTGCTCATCGGCTTCTTCCAATACCGGCCGGATCCCGTGAAGAACGCCCTCCGCGTCTTTGCCACCTATCGCGTGGCGGATCTCTTCATGCTCATGGGCGTCTTCCTGGCTCATCATTGGTTCAAAACCGCCTCGTGGAACGGCATGTTCAACGGCGAGTGGCCCGGACACGTCAACAACCTCAACGGCACCGCCGCCACCGTCGTCGCGGTCATGCTCGTCTTCGCTGCCAGCGGTAAATCATCCCAAGGCCCCTTCTGCGGCTGGCTGCCGCGTGCCATGGAAGGCCCCACACCCTCCAGCGCCATCTTTTACGGAGCCATCAGTGTGCATGCCGGCGCCTACCTACTTCTGCGCATCGAGCCGCTGCTGCATTCCTCCGCCATCGCCACCGGCCTGGTCATTTTCATCGGCCTCACTACCGCCGCCCTGGGCACGCTCGTTCATCGCACCTGCGCGGATGCGAAAACCTCGCTCGCCTATGCCTCACAGACGCAGCTCGGCCTCATCTTTGCTGAAATCGGCATGGGCTGGACCACCCTTGCCATCCTGCATGTGGTGGGACACGCCCTCGTCCGCACGCTGCAGTTCCTGCGTGCTCCCAGCATGCTGCATGACTACCACCGCGTGCATGCCGCCGCTGGCGGCCACCTCGAGCCCACCGGCGAGCACTACGAGTCCCTGCTGCCAAAGCAAACACAGATCGTGCTCTACCGCATCGCGCTCGGCCGCGGCTTCTATGATGCGGTCGTGGACCGCTTCATCATCGCCCCCGTCGTCGCCTTCGCGCGATTCCTCGGCGTGTTCGAGTTTCGCGGCGGCAAACCCTGATTTTTTCGCTCCTCCATGACTTTCCTCTCCTTTCCATTCATCACGCTCGGCATTGTTTCTTTGCTCGTCGGAGCTCTTTGGGCCTCTAAATCGGCCAATCCGCGCTTCGCGGCCATTTTTGCTGCCAGCTGCTCCTTCGGCAGCTTTTTGCTCTGCTCGCTCGAAGTCGCCAAAGCTGGTCACACACGACTTTTTGACCCCTGGCTGAGTTTTTTCGAGGCCGATGCCCTCGACGCCGTGCCCATGGCCTTCTTTGCAGCCCTCACACTCCTCGTCATCATCCTCGCACCGAAGCGTGACTCCGGTGGCAAAGCCCTCGCAGGCATTCTGCTCCTCGCCGCCGCCACTCAGACCACCTACGCCGCCGCCAATCTCGCCGTGCTCGCCACCGGCTGGTGGTTCACCAGCCTGCCCTTCGTCCTGCGCATGTTTGGCGAAGATCGTAGTCAAAAACTCGCCCAAGGCTTCCTCATCGCCAGCAGCATCGCCCTCACCGCCGCCATCGCCGTGCTGCATCACATCGAGATCGACGAAATCTCCCACGCCAGCAACCTCGCCTTCGGACTCATCATCCTCGCCGTCGTGCTGCGTAAAGGCCTCTTCCCGCTGCATGGCTGGATGATCAGTTCCTTCGAGCACGGCCCGCTGCTGCCACTTGCTCTGCTCTTCAACGGCCACCTCGGAGCCCTCCTCATCGCCCGCAGCGAAACCACCGCGCTCAGCCTCTCCGAAAAGCACGTCCTCGAGTTTCTCAGCATCGCTGCGCTCGTCACCGCGCTCATCACCAGCCTGCGCGGCTTCGCCGAAAAGAAACCGCGTCGCATGCTCGGCCTGCTCTGCCTCTCGCAGGCCAGCTTCATCCTCGCCGGCATCGCCACCGCCTCAGCGGAAGGCATCACCGGAGCGCTTGTGCACTGGCTCGTCGTCAGCGCAGCCTCCACCGGCCTCATCGCCATCGTCCGCGTGCTCGAAGTCCGCGTCTCTGGCAGCACAGATCCCACCGCACACCTCGGCCTCGCCGCCAAGGCCCCACGTCTCGCCACCTTCTTCCTCGTCTGCGGTCTGGCCCTCATCGGCCTACCCGGCACACTCGGCTACTGCGCCGAGGACCTCATCTTCCACGGTGCCTTAGAGAACCATCACTGGATCGGCATCGCCCTGCCCATCGCCACCGCTTTCAATGCCATCAATCTCCTGCGCATCTTCAACATCCTCTTTCTCGGCGTCCTGCCCAAGCACGTCATCGACATCCCGGATGCCTTGCCACGCGAACGATGGCCGTTGGCCGTCATCGTTGTCTTCCTCATCGCCGGAGGCATCTTCCCCTCCAAAGTCCTCCGCTGGCGCGAAGAAGCCGCGCATGAAATCGAAGCAGGTCTCGGGCTCGACAAGGCCGAGCATAGTGAGCATTGAAACACTCAGGCTTCTCAAACCTGTGCTATGGCGAATCCTCAATCCACAAACATGAACTCGTTGGAGAGCAGTAGGATCTGAACGAACTGCTCCCACGGATTCAGAAGCGTGCGCGGTTGCTCGCTGAAGTCTTTGGCGGCATCCCAGACCTCCACGGTGGACTCATCACCTCCGCCACTCGTGAAGGATGCCTGCGATGAACGAAGGACGGGAGACCACAAGAACTGGTCACTGTTGAGCCCATCACCGATGTCCACGATGAAATCGAGCGTCTCTCCGCGACGAAAAGTGATCGCGGAGAGATCCAGGCGGGCGCTGGCATGATGAAGATGAGTGCTCATGAGTTTCCCAAGCCTCGAATGGCTGACAAAGGCGCGAATGCCGTCACCGGCCTCGGGCTCATGTATCAGAGTCGAGGAAAGATCGTAGCGGCCATCTGCTGGAGCGGTCCATCGACGGACAACCGCATGGAGCCGATCATTGCCTGGATGGCCTCCCTGTGCGCTCAACTGTGCCCAGCCGAGGGAGGCGTTCGGCCACATCTCCTCTCCTTGCCAGGCAGAGCCGTTGAAATGAGGCAGGGATTTGAACTCGCGGATACGGCCTGCCTTCTCGTCCCATTCACCATGGCCGTATGACCAGCTTTCCGCATGATCGCTCAAAGCAGGCACGAGACTTGGATCGGCTTGGAGGAACTGCTCCGCTTGCGCGGCTTCCACCGGAGTTGGTACGCGCTGAAACAGACGCTCATAAATCATTCGAAGGCGCTCATCCGTGCTCGCGGTGGCGGCGGTGTCTTTCACTAGCGCTCGGGCCTGCTGGACGATGAAAGGATGATTTAATCCAAATAATGCCTGCTGCGGAACGGTGGTCTCGGTGCGCTGCGGGATCGAGAGATCTGGATTGGCGAAATCAAAGGTGCGCATCACCGCGGGCAGATTTTCACGATCCACGAGAGCGTAGAGCGTGCGGCGTGTGTTGTCAGAAGCAAACAATGACAGCGGGCGGCCTCCCATGCGAAGATTGAGGCACCCAGATGATGCCAGCCAAGCATCGCGGGCCTCTTCAAATGTGAGCCGGTGGGGCGTCATTCGGGAGAGGAGCCGGTTATCGGAATCACGCGGATCCGCTTTGTCACTGCGCTGCTGGTAGGTGCGCGAGAGCATGATGAGCCGGTGCATGTGCTTCATGCTCCAGCCCGAGCGAATGAACTCGGCGGCGAGCCAATCGAGCAACACAGGATGGCTCGGGAGGCTTCCTTGCTTCCCAAAATCACTCGGCGTAGCCACCAGACCTCTTCCGAAATGATGCTGCCAGAGGCGGTTCACCATGACGCGGGCTGTCAGTGGATTGGCGGGGTCGATGATGGCCTGGGCGAGCTCGAGGCGGCCGCTGCCCTTGGTAAAAGCGGGGCGTGAGCCAAACAAGCTCGGGAACTTTCGCTCGACGACTTCTCCCTTGGTCAAAGGATTGCCACGAAGGAAAACGCGTGCAGTGCTCGGCACAGCACGATCGAGAAGGACAGTCGAATGGGCGGGCGCGGCTTT
>Ga0114980_10003805_pt1 | contig 10258 bp, 11 predicted proteins | sample S_140806_EF_Meta_FD_87018 | JGI IMG/M metagenome (GOLD analysis project Ga0114980, IMG submission 87018) | Freshwater microbial communities from Lake Simoncouche, Canada to study carbon cycling - S_140806_EF_MetaG | ecosystem: Environmental > Aquatic > Freshwater > Lake | place: Lake... | reverse complement strand
GGCTCTGGATGTGCTGCATCAAAAAGTGGCACGCCTTGTTCTTGAATTAGCGCAATTCCAAATGGCAGCGCTTGAACTTGAAGTGCGTTGGCCATTTCCGGATATTTATCAAGATTTACACTTCCCAATCGCCAAGTTCCACCATCGTTTGCTGCTAATTTATTAAGTATTTCTAATACCTGAACGGATTCAGGCACCCGTGCCGACCAAGCTAATAGGACAACCGGTACCGTATTTGAATAGCTAACAAAGTCGCTTACTAAATTTTCTGGCGTTGCCTCAATTGCCACTCCTGGTTGCGTTGGTTCTGTGCCTGCTGCAGGTTTCTTTAGCGAACTTAAATCAAAAGCTCTTCCGAAATTTTGTGGCAATTTTGGTGAACTCACTCGGTAATCCTATTTCAAATTTTTGAGTGACGATAATTTAAATGGCTCTCTATTGCCTCTAATACTGCACTTGCACCAGATTCGTTCTCCATTGAGCCAATTAATACTGGTGGTTTCCAATTTGGGTCTTTTGCTGATAACGCAAGTGAGCGCTCTACCTCTCTGGCAACCTCTTCTGCGCCACCACGATCTTCCTTATTTATTAAATAAACATCACCAATTTCCATAACACCAGCTTTCGCCGCTTGGATGCCATCGCCCATTCCAGGTGCAAGAACCACCATTACGGTATCGGCATGGCGCATAACTTCAATTTCGCTCTGACCTACACCTACTGTTTCAATAATTACAATATCAAACCCAGCAACTGCTAAGAGGAATACAACTGAATCAGTTGCATTTGATAATCCGCCAAGTGCTCCCCGGGTTGCAAGCGATCTAATAAATACTTTCTTATCTGAAAAATGATGCGCCAATCTAATTCGATCACCTAGTAGTGCACCACCGGTGATTGCAGACGATGGATCAATTGCGACTATTGCAACCGAGGCGCTGTCCTTGCGAATCAAATTTATAAGTGCATTTGTGGTTGTAGATTTTCCAACGCCAGGGCTGCCAGTAATTCCGATAATTGGCGGAAACTTCTTGGGTTCTCCCAAAATCGGTTTAAGTTCTGAAACAAGCAAATCATAATCTTCAACGAGTGATGCAGCTTTAGCCACAATTCTTTGATCGCCGCTTTGAATATCGGAAGCGAAATCAACAATAGATTTGAGCGCGCTCTCCCGTGTCGTTGGTTTGTCTAGGCTCGCCATACCTGACACGATACGACATGTGAACCAATCAAGTGCGCATCTCGCTGGGATTCCTGGGCTTGTCGCCATTGACCACGTCGGAATTGCAGTCGAAAATCTAGATTCTGCGATTGCGTTCTACATCACAAATTTTGGCGCCGTACTTACGCATCGAGAAACTAATAGTAAACAACGCGTAGAAGAGGCAATGATCCAAATCGGCACATCGACTCTGCAACTACTTGCCGCGACCGATCCTGAATCTACAATTGCCAAATTCATTGAAAAAAGTGGGGTTGGGATCCAGCAACTCGCTTATCGAGTTACCGATATTGCTGCTGCAGTTAAAGCCGCTAGAGCGTTAGGAATTAGAGTTTTATATGAAGAGGAACAAATAGGAACTGCTGGTGCGAAAATAAATTTCTTACACCCGCGCGATTGTGGTGGCGTCCTTGTTGAATTAGTTGAACCGGTTAAGAAGTAATCAACTTTTAACGCGCACACCAGAATCCATTCGGTAAGGCAAAATAGAATTCATATAATCAGCAGTTGCGAAATCTAACCCAACATCTTTGCCCGCCTTTTCGCCTAAATACCAACGGTGTTCCAAAACTTCATGGAATATTTGAGCATCTTCTACCCGACCTTTTAAATTATCTGGAACTTGGTTAATTACTTTTTCAAATACTTCGCTTAACCATCTACGAATAGTTTCTTCGCGAGGTGGTCTTGGTTTCTCTTCGCGCGACCTAAATCGATCATAAGATGCAAGTAAACGTTTAGCTTGCAATTCTTCAGTCTCTAGCCCTATTAATTCGCGCAATCTTTGTTGGTGATATCCCGGAGCAACTAATTTTGGTTGGAAATTCAGCACTTGTTTTTCACCATCTAAAGAAATTTCAACTTCTTCAACCGCAAACCCTAAATCTTGCAGCGAGCGCATCGCGCGTTCAACTGCATGACGATCGCTCGGATCTAAGATTTGTGGATCTTTCAACGCTTTCCATAACCGGTGATAACGGCGTATCACACCTTCGCTTGCTCTAATTGGATCCATGCCTTCCTGTAATACCCCTGCAATCGACAAATCCTCTAATTCCGCCGCAACGTTAAAACGTGCAATTTCCAAATCGTGCTCGCGTTGGCCATTGCTTAGAGTTTTTTGAAATTCACCAGTTTCAGCATCAACTAAATATGCAGCGTAGCCTTCAGCATCTCTTCGGAAAAGCGTGTTTGAAAGCGAACAATCGCCCCACCAAAAACCTAAAAGATGTAGTCGCACTAATAAGAGCGCTAACCCATTGGCCATATTAATAATCTCTAAATCAGAAACATTAGAACTTAGAATTACGCGATACGGAAGCGAGTAAGGTAAAAATCTAGTAACTAAGGTGCAGGGAAGTTCCGCACCGCTCTTATCCAATCTGCCTTCAACTACAGCAATTGGACCAACTGAAGGTGCGTTCCGCTTTATCAATTCTCGTAACAGCGCATATTCCCGATTCGCAAACTCTGCTACCGTTTCTTTTACTGCATAAATTTCACTTTCGGGATCGTTACTTGATCTAACTAACCGGACTACGTGGCGAGAGATACCTCTTTGATTGGTAAGTGTTGGATCCTCGGGCCACTCTTCAAGTGGGGTTGACCAAGGAAGCGAGGCAAGCGCACCAATTTCATCACCCAACCCGGTGATACGAAGTCCCGATTTACTCGTTGCCATGACCGTATTCTCTCTAATTTTTGCGAACGGCGCGTTACATTAAGGGGTCCTTAACGTGCATAACGAAAAAACCACCATTTACAATAGCGCCATGGCGATATTAAGAAAAAAACCAGTGAAACCAATTTCGACACCTGATTTCGGCGCAATTGGTGCGCCAATTAATCGAAATCACCCATTCTATTTTGGATTCCTGGCTGCAGCCGGAGCAATTACCGCATTGACAATGATGCGTGCACTCGCATCTGCCAGCCAAGTATTCGTTCTAATCATAATTTCACTCTTCTTCGCCATGGGCTTAAACCCGGCTGTTGAATCGATCCGAAATAAAGGACTCTCGCGGCAGAAAGCTGTAGCTGTATTGATTTTTGGCTTACTAATATTTATTGCGCTCTTTGTAGTCATAGTGATCCCACCTTTAATTAAGCAAGTTAATTCATTTATAAATAGCGCACCACAACTTGTCGATTCACTCCGGCAAAATTCCAACATTGCAAAATTCAATGACCAATTTGGTTTGATAGATACGTTAGATAAGAAATTGCAGGAGTGGATTCAAAATGGAAAATTAGTTACATCTGCTTTTGGCGGGGTGCTTGGTGTCGGGAAAACTGTTATATCTGGCACAATTTCAGCGCTAACTATTATTGTTCTAACTCTCTACTTCATAGCTTCGCTGCCAAATGTAACTGAGATGGCTTATCGATTAGTACCAGCATCACGTCGCGAGCGAGTTTCACGATTAAGCGATGCAATCATCGGTCGAGTTGGTGCGTTCGTGGGTAGCCAAGTCATAGTTGCAACTCTTGCTGGTATTTTTGTTTTAGTACTTTCACTAATTCTTGGTCTGCCTTATAGTGCAGCGCTTGGCATGATTGTTCTTTTCTGCGGATTAATCCCCCTTGTAGGTCACTTTCTAGGGATTTCCATAGTCACCATAGTGGCGCTAACCCAGTCTCCAAAAACTGCAGTAATTGCGTTTCTTGGTTATGTAATTTATGTTCAAGTTGAGAATTATTTGATCACCCCAAGAATCATGAAGAAATCACTCTCGATTCCTGGACTAGTGACAATCGTAGCTGCGCTATTGGGAACATCACTACTTGGTCTAGTTGGTGGAATCTTGGCTGTACCAATCGCCGCTGCAATTCTCTTAATTCTTGACGAAGTTGTCTATCCAAACGCTGCTAAATCTTAAATTTCTAACGGTAGCGGTAGCGCCACTGGATTAATAATCTTCAAGATTTCAGTTAGGGCAATATAAACAAAAGGTTCACCGACCCATAGATGTTTAGCGCCATCAATTCCGAGAACTTTTGCTTGTGGAATTATGGCAAATTTACTTCTTGCTTCATCTGGTTTTAAAAATTCATCAAATTCCGGAACCAGCGCAATAATCGGGCGACCATCTTTTGCCCAAAAAGATAATTCGAGTTCGCTAGTTCTGTGAAGTGGTGGGCTAAGTAAAATTAAACCTTTAATTCGTGGATCTTTTGCATAAGCAAGTGCAAGCTCAGTACCAAATGACCAACCAATTACCCATAAATTTTCTAATTTTAATTCGGCAAACGCATATTCAATTGCCGCTTCAACATCGAATTTTTCAGTCTGGCCATTTCCGAATTCACCTTCGCTTTTACCGGCTTCACTTTCGGTACCTCTTGTATTAAATCTAAGCACCGCAATTTTGGCTAACGCTGGCAATCTGTTTGCAGCCTTTTTAAAGATATGGCTATCCATCATCCCGCCATGAGTTGGCAATGGATGTAAACAAAGGAGAGATGCGACAGCGGGCTGTAATGGGGTTGCTACTTCACCAATCAACTTCAATCCATCTGTAGTATTAATCGTGATTGGCCGCCGATTAGCTGGCAAAACGGTACTTGGACGTATTAACTCAGACACCAAATCAGTTTACTCTGTCTCCATGGCAAACAAAGAAACTTTCACAAGCCTTGATCCCGCTACTGGATTAGAGGTTGGTCGCTATCCAAATACTTCACGAGAAGAAGTTTTTCAAATAGTAGATAACGCTAAGTTAGCAAGTAAGCCGTGGGTTGCGATTGGGTTTGCAAAGCGAAAAAAAATTATGCTTAATTGGGCAGCGCTACTAACAAGAGAATTTGAGGTCGGAGCAGCGCTCATAAAATCTGAAACCGGTAAGCCCCTTGGTGATGCTCGTTTAGAAATTTCGCTCGCAATTTCGCATATTGCTTGGGCTGCAAAGAACGCCGGACGAATTTTGGCAATTCAATCAAGACCTGCTGGAATATTAATGTTCAATATGTCTGCAAAAGTTCAACGTGCTCCTTATGGAGTTGTCGGAGTAATCGGCCCTTGGAATTATCCAGCGTTCACCCCGATTGGTTCGATTACATATGCACTAGCAGCTGGTAATGCAGTTGTATTTAAACCAAGTGAATTCACGCCAGGTGTTGGTGCATGGCTAAGTGAAACCTTTAAGAGAGTTGCGCCATTTAGCGATATTTTCACCACGATTACGGGACTACCTGAAACTGGAAAAGCTCTCACTGAAAGTGCAATAGATAAAATCTCGTTCACCGGTTCGACAAAGACTGCGAAATTAGTTGGACAAAGTTGTGCAGCCCGCATGATTCCATTTCTTCTGGAATGTGGCGGAAAGGACCCAGTTCTAATAGATGAAGATGCAGATCTAAATTTAGCTGCTGAAAATACGCTTTGGTCGGCGATGTCTAATTCTGGCCAATCATGTATTGGAGCAGAGCGCGTTTATGTGCATAGAGAAGTTGCAGATAAATTCATAAAAATTATTACTCAGATGGCAAGTGATTTAAAGCCAGGCGTAATTGAAGGCGACAGTTATGGGCCAGCAACGATGCCCTCCCAATTAAAGATTATCGCAGCTCATATTAAAGATGCTGCCGAAAATGGTGCAAAGTTCCTCTTGGGTGGAACCGATTCGGTGCATGAAAAATATGTAGATCCAGTAATTATGTGCGATGTCCCGGAAAATTCAACTGCTGTGACTGAAGAAACTTTTGGTCCAACTTTAGTAATAAATCGCGTCTCCGATATGGACGAAGCGATCCAACTTTCAAATGCAACTAGTTATGGTTTAGGAGCATCGGTATGGTCCAGGCGGAATGGTGAGAAAATTGCCAGCAAATTGCAATGCGGTATGGTTTCAATCAACTCGGTATTCCTATTTGCTGCAATCGCTTCGATTCCTTTTGGCGGCATAAAAGATAGTGGAAGTGGCCGAATCCACGGTGCCGAAGGGTTACTGGAATTCACTTATCCGCGCGCAATTGTTCGACCGATGTTTAAGATTCCGATTGCATTTACAACTTTTAAACGAACAGAGTTTGCCAATAAATTTATTATCAAACTTGTAAAAATGTTACACGGTAATAAACGCCGCTAATTAATACCGCGGTGCGTTTCTAGTACGTTCGGTTTTTGGTTTGCGGTCATCCCGTTTGTTCCAACAAGCAGTATGCCAATGTCTACGACTTTCAACATCGTGCTCAATCCAAGCAACGGTATGTGGTGTCGCCATTGGGATTGTTTGATCGCAACCTGGGCACCGATATGGTTTTGTAGAACCAGATCCAGTAATTCTTCGGACTCGATAAATTCCTTCATCGTGTTCTTCGATAGTTTCATGAGAAGCAGCCACTTGACGTTCGGCAGGTTTGGGGCCGCGGCGTTTTGGGTGATTTCGGCGTGGGCTCATGAGCATTAGAATAGCGAAATGCTGCACCCGTTAGTAATTGATGTTTCGAATTTAACGAAAACATATGGTGGTAAAACTGCAGTTAATGGGATCAATCTTCAAGTTCGCAAAGGTGAAGTATTCGCGCTTTTAGGTCCAAATGGCGCTGGTAAAACAACTACTGTAGAAATTCTAGAAGGATATCGGGAGCGAGATAGCGGTAGCGTTTCCGTGCTTGGGTTCGATCCAAATTCTAAAGTTAGTAAATCTGCAGAACGCACGTGGCGCGATCAAATTGGAATTGTTCTACAAACCACCATGGACGCACTTGATTTAACGGTGCGCGAAACCCTAACGCACTTTGCAAAATATTATTCAAATCCTAAAGATGCAAACGCAGTCATTGAATCAGTCGGTCTAACCGAAAAGATAGATGAAAAAATTCGAACGCTCTCTGGTGGCCAACGTCGCAGGTTAGATGTTGCGCTCGGAATTATCGGTAGACCAGAGTTGCTCTTCTTAGATGAGCCAACAACTGGTTTTGATCCAGAAGCTCGACGTGCATTTTGGGAGTTAATCCGAAACCTACGCGATGAGGGCACCTCAATTTTATTAACCACTCACTATTTAGATGAGGCTGAAGCGTTAGCCGATCGGGTGGCCGTTATTAATAATGGCCAGATTTTAGAAGTAGCAACTCCGAAAACACTTGGTGGCCGAGAGAATTCTAAAGTTGAGATTTCTTGGATTGAAAATGGCGAACCCCGATCTAGCTTTAGCGATACCCCGACTGCAACAATTCAAGAATTGGCCGTGCGATTAGGCGGCGAAATAGCTGGGTTAACGGTTGCTCGCCCAACTTTAGAAGATATTTATCTTAAAATGATTGGTGAAAATTCATGAAACAAATTTCCACTATTAAATTAGGACTAGCTAGAGGTGCGCTTGAAATTAAACAATTTAATCGGCAGCGAGAATCAGTTGTTTTTACGATTCTCTTTCCCGTAATTCTGCTTTTTATTTTTGGATCTGTATTCAATGACAATATTGCGCCAGGAGTGACCTTCAGTCAATATTTCGTAGCCGGAATGATCGCTTCAGGCTTGGTCAATTCTGGCTTCCAACAACTTGCGATTTCAATTCCAATTGAGCGAGATTTAGGAACGCTAAAGCGGTTACGTGGTACACCTATGCCAGCTACTGCATATTTCATCGGAAAAGGAATTCAAGTTCTGTACTCGATGTTCTTACAATTAACGCTCTTGTTATTTTTTGGAACCATATTCTTCGGACTTGAACTTCCGACCCAGCCAACCAAGTGGCTTACTTTTACTTGGTTAATAATCTTGGGAACTGCCTCATCAACCCTTCTTGGAATTGCATTCTCAGTTGTTCCTAAATCTGGCCGAGGCGCTTCCGCAGTGGTTTCGCCAGTTGTAATCGTGCTCCAATTCTTTAGTGGCGTTTTCTTTATCTTCACTACCTTGCCATCTTGGATGCAACATTTCGCTGCATTATTCCCGCTCAAATGGCTTACCCAAGGTATGCGTTCGGTCTTCTTGCCAGATAGTTTCGCGACTCAAGAGGCTGCTAAATCTTGGGAAATTAATAAAATAGCCATCATTTTGATCGCCTGGTTAATTGCGGGAGTTTTCATCTCGCTAAAAACTTTTAAGTGGACGAAGGAATGAAGCGCAAATTAGATATTCTCCTCGCCGTACTATTAATTCTTACTGTTAGCGTGCCATCGACAAGTGAAGCCACGTTAAAGCCGGCCACAAAAGCAACTGCTAAGCCGATTAAATCGCCACCGCCAAAATGGCCGCCGATTGGATTTGTTGCTAAAGATGGGGTCTATGCAAAAATTACAAGGGGAGAAGAATTGCTTGGCGTACTTTCCGATCCGAAAACCACATTAGCTTCTGAAATTAAACTTTGCAAAATATATGCTTGTGGCGCTGTAATAGTTGCTGCTGAGAAAGCCTGCCAATGGTGGGAAATTCACTCTGTGGTTTATGGGCCAACTTCTGATGTAGATACCGCAACTGTTAGATATGGAACTATCAAAACTATTGCTAAATCTACTTACTCTAAAGAATTGAAGACTATTTTGTTAAAAAGTAAAGAGCCATTAATTACCGGAATTTACATAAGCGGCATAAAAATTATGTGCCAACGTGGCGCAACCATAATTCCATATCCTTCGAGTAGCTACTTGCCAGACCCAGCTCGACTTAAAACTAGCGGTTAGCCCCAGGCACCCATAGTTCATCGCCTTGTTTTTTATTTTCATGGCGAGCCAAAACGAATAGTAAATCTGAGAGCCGATTTAAATACTTTGCAGTTAGTGGATTAACGCCAGTTCCGAACCCGTGAATTGCGTGCCAAGTGCAACGCTCTGCTCGACGAGTAACGGTTCGCGCAACATGCAAGTGAGCTGAAGCTGGCGTTCCGGATGGTAAAACAAATGAGCGAAGCGGTTCTAAATTAGCGTTATATTTATCAATCTGCTCTTCTAAGAAAATGATTTGAGATTCTAAAACTCGGAGCGGTTCATGGGCTGGAGCATCTACTACTGGAGTACAGAGATCTGCACCAACATCAAATAAATCGTTTTGAATCCGCACTAACAACTTTCGAACTTCATCGCTAATAGATTCAACTGTCAGAGCAACTCCGATATAAGAATTTGCTTCATCCACAGTTGCGTAGGCTTCTAATCGAGGATCATTTTTCGATGTTCGACTCATATCCCCTAAAGAAGTCGTGCCGTCGTCGCCAGTTTTTGTATAGATCCGCGTCAAATTCACCATAGTATGAGCCTAATAGAGCCATTACGATGTAGCCAATTAGAAGCGCCGAATTATTATTTAGAGGAGGTCCGCTGTGCTCGATCGCTTTAAAGTCGTTGGCGGTGCTTCCCTCAAAGGTGAAGTTTCGGTGACTGGCGCAAAGAACTCAGTTCTTAAACTTATGGCTGCCTCGCTATTAGCTGTTGGAAAAACCACAATTCGAAATGTTCCAGAAATTGCCGATGTTGAAATTATGTCCGAGTTATTGACTCGGCTCGGTTGTAAAATTGAATATAGCGCTCCGAGAGGAACTTTGACTATAGATGTTCCGGAAAAGTTAGGTCATCGCGCAGATTACGACTTAGTAAGAAAGATGCGCGCATCAATTAATGTACTCGGACCGCTAGTAGCGCGTTTAGGGGAAGCAGAAGTAGCTCTACCAGGTGGCGATGCTATTGGTTCGCGTGGCCTAGATTTCCATTTAAAAGGATTGGCAGAACTTGGTGCTAAAGCACATAACGAACACGGCTATGTAATTGCCGAAGCTCCGCACGGTTTAGTCGGAGCAGAAATAACTTTGGATTTTCCAAGCGTTGGTGCAACCGAAAATATTATGACAGCCGCAGTTTTAGCTAAAGGTAAAACAATTTTGGATAATGCGGCGCGCGAGCCCGACATTGTCGATCTTGGTAATTTCTTAATTTCAATGGGCGCAGATATTACCGGTCTAGGCACCCCGAAAATAGAAATAATTGGAGTTAAAACTCTTACGCCAACCGATCACACAACTCTGCCAGAGCGAGTTGTGACCGGAACTTGGGCATTTGCAGCCGCGATAACGCAAGGTGATATTACAATTCATAATT
>Ga0114980_10003803_pt1 | contig 10259 bp, 5 predicted proteins | sample S_140806_EF_Meta_FD_87018 | JGI IMG/M metagenome (GOLD analysis project Ga0114980, IMG submission 87018) | Freshwater microbial communities from Lake Simoncouche, Canada to study carbon cycling - S_140806_EF_MetaG | ecosystem: Environmental > Aquatic > Freshwater > Lake | place: Lake... | reverse complement strand
TATGTGCTACCAGATTTTGTAAAGTCTGTGGGCAATCCGGCAATTGTGGATGCAGCAGTTGACACAATAACACATGCACCAGGAGGAAGTGATACTAAACTTCCACATTTAACTGAAATTGGTCCTGATATGGCAATTGAATTTCCAATTCCAGTTTGATTGCCTATGGGTCCACTAGGACATCTCACAAAACCACCAACACTAACATTTAATACCATATCATCCCAATCGTCACCACCCTCTTCCACAACTAATTTATTTTTTCCTCCAACTGGAGTTTCATCTCCAATATAAAGTTTTCCGTTAGCAGAAATGCATGGACCATACACCTTTCCACCTTCCAAATTGTATATTTTACTCACAAGATTTTCTTTTATTACATCAACATCAGGTATAGTAATGCTATGGAATATTGCTGAAGATTCTGAAGTTGTAATGTTCACATTTTGCACTCCAGTGTATCCCGACAAATCTAAGTAAATTCCTGGTCCACCAGTTGCAAATTGACATGCTGATATAATTCCTGTTGGATTTATGATGGAAGTGATAATTCCCGTGCTTCCAAATGTAGTCGATCCAATTCCAGTTTTATTACCATTTGGTAAAATTAATGCATTGCTTGTAGATCCAATACCAACAAGAGTATTTCCATTTCCACCTAAAGAACCATTTGGTGCAGAAAGATATCCATTGCCACCATCAATCACATCAATTGCAACAACTTTTCCATTATCTACAGATACTCTTGCACGAGCTCCATTTCCGTTTCCACACTCATCTTGAAATAATACAAAAGGACTTGTTACATAATCAATTCCAGATTTAATTATATCTACTGCCAGTATTTGACCATTAGTGCCAATAACTGCATTTGCAAGTGCTCCTGTGCCGCCACCACCAAAAATATTTACTTTAGGTGGACCACAATTAACAATACCAGTATTACATGGAGATGAATTTCCAGAAGATCCACCAGACGAAAAGAATCCACCTCCAGTAATGCTGTTTAATGATGATGTGATTCCAGTAAGACCTTGCTGTGTTATATTTGAAGGAAATGATCCAATGTTGTCAACAACTTTTTGGAAATTTGTAATTTGCTCTGGATTTGGTCCATTCAACCAAGACCAAGATTCATGTTGTGGGCAATTGTCTTCTTGCTCGCATGAGAAAAAACTTGTAATTGAAGATACAAAACTAAGAGCACTAAAAACTTGTCCACCAGCAGCACCAATTCCTTGAACAATTTGGTTGATTGGCTCCAATGCTTTAGATATTCCAGATTCAATTTGACCCAAAACATTGTCTAATAATGAAGAAACTAAATTTTCTATAGCACAGATGGGTGCAGTAATAAATGTCGATGCTGCAGAAGATAAAAATTTAGAAATTAAATCACCAAGAGTATCAATAATTTTGTTAAAGATACATGAAATTCCATCAATCGATTTTTGCTGTGCCTCTCCTGCCTTAAGTTGTTTTGTAATTGGTAAAATACCAACAACATCTTTTATAGTTGCATTAATTTTATCTAATACAAATCCTCTCAATTTTCCAATAATATTTTTTAAAAATCCGGAAATAATACCAGTAACTTTTTGAATTTCATTTTGAATGTCTTGTATTTTATTTGTGACCGTAGAGACAAAAGAATCGTAATATTTCTGAATTGACTTAATAAATTTCATGAAGTTTTTGATGGCCTTACTTATTCCATCTAATTCTTTTTTATTACTCTTACAAGCATTTCCCAAAGAATATTCATTGTTATCTTTTTGTTGTGCTTCTTGATGTTGAGTCTTTATATCTCCAGTGCCTTGACTTCCTTCAGTACTTGGAGATTGTGTTGGATTTGGTTTATTACTTGATACATTTACCTGTGGTGTGCCTCCAGCACTTCCAGTTGGTATTGATGGTGCTCCAGGATTTGGAGTTGTCTGAGATTCAATTTGTTTTGACTCTTTTACAGCATGAGGAGGAACTTTCTTTCCATTTGAAGTATATCCAGAAACTGGCATATACCCAGCACCAGATGGTGGAATTGTTTTGGATAATAATGTTTGTGCAGAATTTCCAAGTAATCCAATGATAACAGGTTGTTGAGCATTATCACCATCCAAGAAGAATCCAAATACAAATTCCCCACCAGCAAATCTGGGAGTCTGGGAATTTCCACCGGATCCAGATCCTGCCGTAGTGGGCAACATAACCAATGCCCATGGAAGATCATCATCTTTAAGTTGAGTTACATCTGAGGTATGATAACCAATAACTCTAACTTTAACTCGATGCTTAAATCCAGGCAAATCATTCTCGCTTGCTTTTGGCAATTCTGGAATATTTTCCTGCCAAATTTTTGCATCTGGAACTTGACCGATCCACCAAATGAATCCGTCTCTACCAATAAAATTTTTATTTAAAAGTGCTGATTGTAACATTATTCAAATATTTTACATTCTGGTGCATTTGGATTTTCATCACAAAATAATTCCAATGATGTTGGAATATGAGTATCTTCTGGATGTTTATGATTATATTTTTCCAAGGATTCCAATTCCGATTCTAGATGTCTATGTCTTTGTTTAGAAATAGTTGGATCATCCAATTGTTTTCTAGTATTTTTTATGTGACTTAAAATTGTTTGCATAAATTGATATTTGGTATATGTATATTTAATAAGTTTTCTTTCCAACAGAATCTCTTACCAAATCTAAGTAGGTAAAAAATTCGTTTCCGCCAACTGAATGGCACAATCCAGAAATTAAATAATAACCACTGGTTTCCCTATTTACAGAATTAACATCACCTTGCGCCAGAGCTGGAAATTCACAATAAAGTAAATCTCCAGCATGAAGACTGAAATCTCCTGCCACAGTAATTGAAATTTTATTTGAAAACAATTGATTAAATCTCATAATCGATTGTGCCAAAGTATATTCAATTTTATCATTTGTTTCTTCTTTTTTATTTTTCCAATTTTTTAATTGCTCAATTGATGTAGATCCTTTGGGAAGAGTGCCAACATCTTTTATAACAGACATAAATCTTGTTGGTTTTTCCAAAAACTTTGAAGAAATTGCATCCAATTTTTTTCCTGCTGTTTTTACATTATTGACTTGTTTTTGTGATGTTGGAAGAGCTTGTTGTGGACCTTTAGATATGCTTCCATCAATTGCAGAATTAATAATTGTATCAACCTTAAAGGTATATGGACAAAAGACCAATATCCTGGAATTATATGAACCAACTTGCATTTTTGCTTGCACATTTGTATTCTGATCAATTGAATGATCAAGAATCCTTGTATAATTTCCTGGAGTATTGTCTACAACAGATCCTGGAGTATTGCTATAACGATATTTACGAATTTTTTTTCCAGAAATATCCAATAAACCATCAACAGATTTAAATTTATATCCTTCTGAAGTTTGAAAGAAGAAAAATCCAGCGCCAGTTCCGGGAGTTACATTTGTTGGAATTGATTTTGATGACAACCAATCCAAAAGATATAATGGAGAATGTTCGTTTGCAATAAATTCATAAACATTTGAAGTTTCTTCAATATCATAAGATTTTACGCCAAGTTCTTTTAATATTTTCTCAATACTATCAGAAATTTTTCCACCATACCTTTTTTCAAGTTTAGTTTGCTCATTAATCAAAAACTCTTGAGTCACAAAATCCAATTTATATCCTGACGAATTGGTATTCAGAATACCAGAATCAATTGCATTTACATGTAAAATATTATCACCGATCAATTTCAATTTATTTTTTTTATTATCTTCCATTATAATTTGTACAGATTCTCCACCTCTTACTGGAAGTCCAGTCAATAAATTTGTTTGAGTTTCATTTGATTTTAACTTGGAAGTGCCAGCATCAGCAAAAACTGCATTTGCAGTAATAGTTGCTGAAAGTATATTTTCATAGTAGTTAAATGCAGCAACAGCAGGTCTCAAGTCCACATTGGTTCCATCACTACCAGTAATTGCAAAGGTAGATATTAGTGTATTTTTTGAAGACTCAAGATCTGGAATTCCGGTCATTGTTGAAGTATCATATGATAAACATTATTAGTATTTAATGATGTATATGATTGTGATGGTTCGGCATAAATTCCACCAGAGGAATTTTTACTTGGCACAGCAGCAATCACTGTTGTATTAATTGGAAGAATATAGGTTTTATTTCCATAATATGAAGGTTGAAATTTAATTGAAGGTGATGTGGCTAGAGATGATGAAGTTGGGGAAGTGACTCCTGGCATAATTGTTGCCATATTATTCTTTTTAACATCACCACCACTTCCAAATTTATATTGATTTAAATAATTAATATGCTTTTGTTGATCACCACTTTTATCACCAGATCTTTCCCAGTTATCAACCCACCACCACGCAGCTGCAGCAGAATTTGAAAATTGTTTTCCCTTATATTGAGGTCCAACATCTTCTATCATTGCATAATCGATTTGCCCCTTCCAATTAGTTTTCCAATTCGGAACATTTTTAACCATTGCATTAAATCTTACACCATTAAATTGAAACAATCCTCCAGATGTTAAACCGTTTGTATCAGTAACAGCAATTCCAGGTCTGAAAGTACTTTCTCGTTGTATATTTGCAACCAATCCCTTTGCGTGATTATCAGAATATCCTTTACTGCGAATATATTCATACATCATTTTTGCCTTTGATAAAGTATCACCAGACATTGCTGGACTCGAATCAGAAACCCCACCTCCTCCACCACTACTTTTAGAATCTTTATCTTTTTTTCCATCTTCCTTTCCTGCTGGAGATAAATCAAAATCTGGAAATGCTTTTTTAAATATTTCAACAAACTTTGGTTTAATTAATTCATATATTTTCTTTGCTAGAAAATCTCCAATCCACCCACCAATAAATGCTCCCAACATAGATCCAATTCCAAGACCAATTACTGTTCCAAGTCCAGGAATAATGCTTCCCAATAATCCAAAAACTGCAGCCCCTAATGGAGTACCAATCCAAGCACCAATTCCTGCTCCTATGGCACCTGCTAGAGCTCTATCAAAAGATTCCTCCCCAAGTGCCATATCAATTCCAAGACCAACTATTGATCCAAGAAAAGGAATTCTTTTCATAAATCCACTTGCCATTTTTAAATTTTTCGCACCTTTTCCAAAAAGTTTAAATGCACCTCTTCTCAATCCCTGAGGCATCATTTTATATGCCCCAGTTTTTGCACCACGAATTAATTTCGGAATTGCTCTTTGTTTCTTCAGTATTTTTTCTGGAGTAAATCTATTTCTTGCTGCTCTTTGACCAAATCTTTGCTCATATCTTGTCTTCACTCTTAAATCATATGATCTAGCACCAAATCTTGCATTTGATGCAGCAGTTTCTGCTTTATAAATTACCCTATTAACAAATTCACGTTCATTAAAACTAAGTCCTGCTTTTTTAAGAGCATCCTGCCCTTTTTTAGAAATTTTTTGCACATCTTTCCAACTTAATTTTCTTTTACCATAAGTTTTAGCATCAGCCCTAGTGGATTTAATTACATCCTCATATGCATTTTTAGACGCTGCTGATGGATCTTTTACTTTTGGTCTGGATCTTGGTTCTGGTTTCTCCATTCCACCTTCCATACCTTCAGTTAAGGAATCAAAAATGTCATAAAGAATCATAGATCCCATTAAGAAATCTAAGAATTTTAATTTTTTATCTAACTCATTAACAACAACAAAAAGATTTTTTTCTTTATCATCAAGTTTAACTCCAACTATTTTTGCTAATGCTTTTCCACCTTCGACAATTACAAATTTAAGACCAGAATAAATTGCATCCGTCAGTGGTTTTAAAAATTTACGAATACCCTCTACAGTTTGAATAAATTGCTCAACAATACCCAAAATTTGAGGTATATATTTAAAAAATTTATTAACCAACCAACCAAAAAATAATAATCCTACTATCTTTTTGATACGATCAAAAATACCTATCTTTGGTGCTTCAATTCCATCTTTATCTGTTTTTGACTTTGATTTTTTTTCCTCTAATACATCCTCCTTCTTTAACTTTTCTGCTTTATCACTTTCTTGATTTTTTTTAAAAGCATCTTTCCTTTTTTTTTCTTCTCTTCTCTTTAATAAATTACGAATGCTTACAATGACATTTTCAATTCCAATTAATTTTTTTGGAATTTTTTTATCTTCTTGTGGGGTTTCTGTAGGTTTTATTTTTTTGAAAGTGTTTAATGAAAGATTTTCAGCAGAAACCTTTACAATCGAAGAATTGATTGATGCAGATTTTCTTGGTGGTAGTAATTTTTGTGTAGATATTGCCATATTATCTTGTTGCTCCTGTCAATTGACGACGTGATGCAGCTGCTAATGCTTGAGGATTATTTGGATTTGTGGCAGATCCAGAAGGAACTCTTGTTTGCTGATCGTTGCTAGGTCCAGAGGCAGAAGAAACAGATGGTGTAGAAATTTTATCAATCGTAGGCAAGATATCTAAACCTCTTGCCATTGGTTGAGTGATATATTGCAAATATGCATTTGCCATTTTTGAATCTTCTGGAGATAAAGTCAAATCACTAGGTTTTGGTTCATTTGTATCTGTAGTTTGCGAATCATCAGAACTACTACCACTAGTTGATCCATGAACTGCTTTTCCGGAAGTGATATAGTTAATAAATGCTTCATGTCCTGCTGGCGAGGCATCTATGTGTAAGTGATCTGCCATTCCACCAGGAGTATTACCCTGAACTCCCATTATTGTGCCAGCACTTACATTATCTCCGACTTTAATACTTCCAAATTTACTCAAATGTCCAAATAACATATTCCCCAAACTAGTTTTAACAATAACATGATTTCCATATCCACCACCAGGAGTTGGATTTTTCTCCAAGACTTGTCCATCAACTGGAATTGGAATTTTTGAGTTTGGTGATGACTGTAAATTTGTACCATCTAACAAAGTATAGTCTCTAGGAAATCCATTTGCTCTTTTTGCAGAATCTGCTTGGTTGCCATGGTGCAATTTTGTATCTGCAAAGCTATATTGTTTTTTTGGAAGTAAAGGTTTATTTACCTGTCCATCATTACTACTAAAATACTCAATTCCCCCAGAGTATCCACCTCCCGCAGCATACATTTCACCATTTTTAATTTTTGGATTATTATCTCCACCACCCATGGCATTCATTGCCATCAAATTTTCTAAACCAATCTTTTTCACTGCTGGGGCAGCAACAACAAATTCACCACGAGTTAAGTTTGCTTTTACATTATCAACTCCCCCAGGTCCTTTTACGCTACCACCATCTTTAAAATTTTGTCGTTTATCTGCTCCAGTGTCAAGTCCCTGTAAAGATCCTGTAGGAGATGGTGCTCCCATGTCTCCAACACCGCCCACACCTTGAAGAGAAGTGCCTTTACCTCTATCTGCTTTTGCCTTCTGATCTGCTTGTATTGGAGCTGCTTCTCTTTGTCCAGTAACTTCATTTGATAAGATTGCTGTTCCAGCAATTGCAGCAGTGCCCAATACAACTGGATTTGTTGCAACTGCTCTTGCACCACCCAACAATCCTTGGGCGCCTTTTAATAACTTTCCACCCCTTATCCCATTAAGAATTCCTTTACCTCTTAAGAGGTCTGCTGCCATTCTTACAAGGAATTTAATTAAATTTTTACCCAACCATCGAGTAATTTTTACAAATGGTGAATTGAGTAAAAAGTATAATAAAACTAATTTTCCAATATTTCTTGAAAGAAAATCAAAGACCGCAGTTACAGTCTTTTCATTTTCAGGATTACGAATAAATTTAAACAGTTTATCTATTGCCCACCCAAATAACAATAGTTTAAAGGCATTAAATATCCTATCAAAAATACCTTGAACAGGAGCAATTATTTTTTTAAAGGTAGAAGATATATTTGATTTAAAAGATTCTAATTTATCTTCCTTTTTAGTTTTTTCATATCTTTCCCTTTTTCTTCTTTCTTTTTCGGAAAGACCTTTATTTAATTTTTCTTCATCTGTTAATTGATTTTGAATTTCACGAATTAATTTCTCAATTCTTTCTAATATTTCTACATTTTCACCAACAATATTTTCTGCGGTTGGTTTAATTTTAGATGTTGTTATTGCAAGATTTGGTTGTTGATATTTTACAATTGCATTGTTATCTTTAACATTTTTTCCAAAAAATGAATCTGCAGATATTTTCTTCTTTTTAATTTTAAATCTACCAACTTCACCTTTAATTCTTTTAAATTCTTCTTGAATTATCATTTCCTCTTCACGAGGAAGATTAGATTTTCCAGTAGAAATTAAAACAGATTGCTCCTTCAGAAGACTTTTATATGTCGCATAATCAATATCAAAGGTATCTTCTAAACCAAGAATACGAAGAATTCTTTCATCAATTTTTTCTTCAACAAGATCTTCATCTTTTTTTTCAACAGTAACTAAAGCCCCTTTTGGAGGTTTAATGTTGGATGATTCTTTTGTTGCAGTTGCAACTGGCGAATTTTTGCTTTCTTCAATAAATCCCCTTGCCATTTCGGAAAGGTCATTTACCTTTCCCATAAAAATATAACCGTCTATCTGTCTTTGATCATTTTCACTTAGAGAATTATAATACTTACTAATTAAAGCAATTTGTTCATCAGAAAGTTTGTCCACCAAACTATTTCCGAGCTTAAACTCATATGCCTTTCTTAACTTTTCAGCTCGGTTAGCCATTTTGTTGTTTGAGTCTCTCTTCTTCTAAATGCTGTTTAAGCAGAGCCACATAAACGTCTCTTTCCCAAGGAATCCAATTTTCAATCTCTGTTAATGAGTATTTATGATACTGCATCAATGCGAAATTTATTTTATAAAAGGATTCTAGGTCAATATGACTCATACTTACGCGAAAAAACTTGTTAATCCCTCCAAAACGACACTACTCTTTATTTTTGTTTTGGGATTAGTGACTTCAATCGTATGAGAAAGTTTTGGCATTGTTTCAAAGAATTTTTCAACTTCTTTAAATTGTGTAGTATTCATTTGATCCAAGAAATCAATCAATTCTTTCTGAGTGCAATCTTCAGATGCCCAGCACTCTTCTTTATTATAAATTTTATCAATACATGAAGCAATTAAATCAAATGAATTCTCCAAATTAGTTGTTTCGCTATTAAAATCAAAATTACTCTTAATAAATTGATCTAAGGATGGATATCTCAATTCCATCGTCAAGTTATCATCAAGTTTAATCTTATTGTTATGCTCAGGATTTTCAATAACCTTAATTTCATCCAACTGAATTTTTACATTCGTAGTTGTTTCTCCATCATCTGGACAAATTATACTAACTTCAACTTCTTCTCCAACAGATTTACCTCTGATATTTAAAAAGAGATATTCAATATCAAATGTTGGAAGTTTTTCTACTTTAATTCCTTTTGTGAGAATACAGTTATTCAAAACTGTTTTGATTGCATTGGAAACTTGTTTATTATCTTGACTTTCCAATGCAATCACTAATACCTTTTCTTCTTTAACTAAAAAAGGTCTATATTTGATTTCTTGTTTTGTTGAAGGCAACTCAATATCATATGATGGAGTCGCAATTTTTGGTAAAGGCATGATGTCCTATAGATTTCAGGTCTGATTATTTATTTGTAATTTAATGCTCTAGTATATTGAATATCTGCTGCTTCGATTGCATCGAGATTTCCAGATTTAAGGGATTGAGTATATTGAATATCTGCTGCTTCGATTGCATCAAGATTTAGTTTTGATGGAGAAGATTTATCGCGTTGAGGATTCATAATTGGAACATTTGCAGATCCATAAATTGACCCTCCTGGATCAGAAATATATCTATCATATGAAAAAGTAACACTACACTTTAATATATCAGAATTGTCATAAGATACTGGCATAGAAGTAATATCAAATGGAAATGCATTTACAAATCGATAAGCAAAAGTTGATTTACTTCTAGGATCTTTTTCAAATTTTTCCAAATAAATGTTACATTTATAATTTGCTGGATAATGAAATCTAAACGATGATTCAGATCCACCTTCTTGAATTGCTCTTCCCCATCCATTTGGACTTGCAATAAACTTCATCCAATTTTCAAAAAATTTAAGCACATTATAATTAGAATCCACATAAAAAGTTAATTGCAAATCACTATAAATTTTGCGATATGGAAACTTTTGAGTCACTCCATAAAAATCATTATTTACTTCAGTGGTTGCAAAACTA
>Ga0114980_10003795_pt1 | contig 10270 bp, 10 predicted proteins | sample S_140806_EF_Meta_FD_87018 | JGI IMG/M metagenome (GOLD analysis project Ga0114980, IMG submission 87018) | Freshwater microbial communities from Lake Simoncouche, Canada to study carbon cycling - S_140806_EF_MetaG | ecosystem: Environmental > Aquatic > Freshwater > Lake | place: Lake... | reverse complement strand
TCTGAAGTTCCCGCCGAAATACGCGGCGCAACAATGTATGCCTGATGTCCCAGCGAAATTTCTTCACGAATTCGCTCCCATGCACGATCTAGAAAAGTTGGTTTCTCAATTGTCGGAACCAGGTGCGTAGTAATTGGCTGTCTGCCAAGTGGCAGCTCACGCAGAGTTGATACATCTAAATCACCAAAGACTGTCATCGCTACAGTTCGCGGGATAGGGGTTGCAGTCATTACCAATAAATGAGGAGGATTTATTGCTTTAGCTTTTAGAGCATCCCGCTGTTCAACACCAAAGCGATGTTGTTCATCTACAACAATTAAACCTAGATCTTTGAAAGTTACCGATTCGCTTAATAGCGCGTGAGTTCCAATTACTATTCCGGCGTCACCGGATGCCGCCATTGCTAGCGCCTCTTTTCGGGCTGCTGCGCTTTGCGAACCAGTTAGCAGAGTAACTTTTGTCGCAACCTCACTGCCACCCAGCATTCCGCCTTGCGCCAGTGGCCCCAGTAATTTTTCGATTGTGCGCAGATGTTGCGCGGCCAACACTTCAGTTGGTGCAAGCAGCGCCGCCTGTCCCCCGCTATCGATTACCGCCAGCATTGCACGTAGTGCCACAACTGTTTTACCGGAACCAACTTCACCTTGTAACAATCGATGCATTGGATATGCCGCCGCTAAGTCGCTCTCAATCTCTGCACTAACTTGCACCTGTCCGGGTGTTAACTGCCAAGGCAATGAAGCATCAAAGGCGGTGAGAATTCCTGAACTCTTGGGGCGGCGTGCAACTGCCTTTAAAGCGCGCAGTTCAGCTCTTCGTTCGAGCAATAACAACTGCATTAACAGCGCTTCATCAAAAGTTATCCGTGCTCGTGATTTATCTGCGCTGTCGAGATCGACTGGATTGTGGATTTGCACAATGGCTTGCTGAAGCGATGGATACCCACGTTCGCTTAAGATTTTTTCCGGCATAAAATCAGCAATTTCATCGAGTGCACCAATCGATAAATTAATACATTGCGCGATTTTCCACGACGGTAACTTGGCACTTGCCGGATACATAGGTAGGTACTTGCCGGCGAATTCAGCGACGGCTGAGTCAACATCATTACCATCCGGAATCATTTCGTAATCCGGATGCGCCAATTGACGCTTCCCGTTGAACACACCGACTTTGCCAGCAAATAGCCCTTGCCTGCCGACCCGCAAATCCTTCTCGCGCCACGCTTGATTGAAGAAGGTCAGTGACATTTTGGCACTTCCATCAGTCACAATTACTTCAAGGATGCTTCCCTTTCGAGCATGTAATTTGCGACTGGATGAGCTAAATATTTCGGCAAGTACCGTTACTTCATCACCTTCTTTAAGTTCAGCTATATCGCTAAGTTCGCCACGAACTAAGTATCTGCGTGGGTAATGGTGGATCAGATCAGCAATTGTTTTATATCCAAAAGTTGTATCTAAAACCTTGGCCGTACGGTCGCCTACGACATTTACTAATTTGGAATCGAGGCCGGCCATGCCGCCTATTCTCGCGTGAATTTCTCGGAATTAGCGTCAGGATGGCCTTCTTGCTACTCTTACGCCCTGTTCAACCACCTGGCCGCAGTTAGGGCTGAGGTAAGAAAACTAGAAATTAACGAATTTAAAAGGAGTACTGCTGTGGCATCAACATGCGATATCTGTGGAAAAGCGCCAAGCTTCGGAAACAACGTTTCCCACTCTCAGGTAAAGACACGTCGTCGTTGGAATCCAAATATTCAGCGCGTAAAGACACTCGTTGGTGGAAGCACTAAGCGTCAGAATGTTTGTACTTCTTGCCTTAAGGCTGGCAAAGTAACTCGCTAATTACGCGTGTTTACTTCTTCTTAAATCCTGTTGGGCAAGTGGGCTTAACGGCCGTTACCTTCTTTAATTGATTTCCCTTTAAACAAGAAATAGTTGTTGCTTTTGGCGACGCCTTTGGCTTTGGAGATGCGGTCGTCTTTACGGTTCCTGCCGCAGACATATTGCTTTCGGCTGATTTAGACGAAGCCATCACATCAAAACTTGGATTGAGTGAAATATCTAGCATCGGATCTGGGAATTCAAAACCGAAGACTTGAATAATAATTCTGCCGTTCTTCACAGCCACAGCCTTGGTCGCAGCAGTTGATCCGGCCTCCGTTGTACGCACTGACACAATTAGTGCCGATGCGGCATCTTCGACTTTAGTTAGACCCCAGAGCGCTAACGCATCTGCGGCTGAAATTGTCGCGTAATAGAAACCTGTATTAACGGTCTTGCCATCTGGAGCCAAACGTGGCGCAGATGCTTTATAACTAAGCGATTTGGTCGTGCTGTTCCAAACTGGTGTTGATAGTTTGCAAAGTCCATTTGAACCAACATAAATCTTTCCGCTGCCCCCTTCAAATGAAAATCCCATTGGATCATTTGAGGGAACGAGAATTGATTGGAACTGGGTTACCAGAGCAGATGAAATGCCGGCGGTTCCGGTGCAATCCTTGGTGCTCTTTGCCTGCGCGACTTTCACTGGATATCCAGCTAATTCAAAGACGCCTGCCTGAATATCAACAGTTGCTTCGGTTGCAATTCCATAAGTTACTCCGACTTTGAAATCTGAAATACGTACCTTCACCGAAATTAAAGAGTCTGAATTCAGGTTTACCGGCGTTGTGGCGCTGGTAGTTAGGGCCGCTAAGGAAACTTTGTTGCCAGGAGAATAAGTTGGCTTAGCATCAAGAATTATCCAAGGCACAAATTCATTTGCTGCTTGCGCTTCTACGTAAAGGCCATCGTAATTTTCATTTGCAAATGCGCTATCTGCCGTCCATCGTCCAGGAAGCTCTTTGCCTGCTGCCACGTTATTTGCATTTCCCGCCGCCGCACCCGCTGATCCTGTTGGAACCCATGAAAGCGCAATTGCCTTTGCACCCGATGGCGTAACGCTAACTGACTCAATGCAATAAGCACCGCCACCGGCAGAACAAGGAAGAAGTGCACCTTTAGGAAGTGTGATGCTGGCACTCGCGGACGAGACTCCAACTGTTACAGCCGCAATCGCAAAGATCGCAGAAGAGAGGCTGGCCAAAATAGAGGTGCGTTTCATGTCTTAAAATTAACGCCTGACCAATAAGTAGGCAATAGCACCGCACTGAATTTCAGGTGTATAAATAAAAAATAATAAATGGTTATCGGTGCATAAAAACGCAACACCTAATTAAAAATGGCGCCAAGCACTATCTTCTGCATCTAGTGGAACGTTTTGGATGCCCGTGCCTGCGATAACTTCACCGATCAAGATTCCAGGCAGATCAACGCCGGTTGCCAATAGGGCGTGATCTTCTCCCCCAGCAAAAATCCATTTCCAAACATCCATACCCAAATCGCGTGCGAGTGATTCGAGTTCAGCGAATTCAGGGCAGGATTGAATCTTGGATAAATCAAATTTAAACGCAACCTTTGAACTATCTGTCATTTGTCGGGCCTGAATCGCCAGGGCATCGCTGACATCGCACATCGATGTTGCGCCAGTGGCGTTAAATTCATAATCAATTGTTGGATTCTTATATTCACGCACAGCGGAAGTATGCACCTCGGTTATGGTCCTAGATTGAGATTCCAAAATCGCTAGCCCTGCTGCGGACCAACCTGTTAGTGACGATAGGTAAAGACCATCACCCACATTGGCTCCGTTGCGGGTGACCACATTTACCGTTGAGCCAATTGCTGCAATTGATATGACAACGCTCTTTGCTCGTGAGATATCACCGCCAACAACCTGCGCGCCAGCTAAATCTGCTTCAAACTTTATTCCACGAGCTAGGTCAGTAATCCACTCAATACTTTCATTCCCCGTTAAGGCAACAGCGACTAACAAATAATCCGTAGTTCCAGACATGGCAAGAACATCCGCACAATTAGCAGCAGTTACCTTGCGCCCAATTTCAAATGCGCTAGACCAGTCGGTGCGAAAGTGAACGCCTTCGACTGCCATATCTGTTGTTAAAATCTGACGCTGAGCACCAGTTACTACGGCGGCATCATCACCAATACCAACTTCTACGCGCGGGTCAGAACTTGCAAAGATCTCACGAAGTCGAGAAATCACCTGCGCTTCTGTAAAGGCCCCCGAATTATTTGCCATAGCGCCAAGACTAGAACATGGAGTACCTTTGCGGTTATCTTCAAAGGGAAGCTCTCACGAGAAAGGCGTCACCACAATGTCAGTTCAGGCATACATTTTGATTCAAACCGAAGTTGGCAAAGCATCAAGCGTTGCTAAATCTGTATCGGCTATCCCCGGCGTCACTTTGGCTGAAGGCGTTACAGGTCCATACGATGTAATCATGCGCGCCGAAGCTCCATCAATGGAAGATTTTGGTCGCCTTATCTTGTCTAAAGTACAAGCAGTTCCTGGCATCACTCGGACGCTTACCTGTCCAGTTACTTACTAATTCCCAAGCACTCCATTTTTGCGAGTTAGCGCCGCATGCAACAAGTGGGTAACTGTTTGCGAATAAGTAACTCCAGTTGCTGCCCACATCTTTGGGAAGACCGATGTCGCCGTGAAACCAGGCATCGTATTTAACTCGTTGATGATAATTTCGTTATTTGGGGTTAAGAAGAAATCCACACGTGCCAAACCTGAGCAACCGAGAGCCACAAAGGCTTGTACTGCTTTTACTCGAATCTCATCGGCGATCTTCTGATCTATTGGCGCCGGAAGTTCTATAGTCGTTGCGCCATCTAAATACTTGGCCTGGAAATCGTAGAATTCATATTTGGAATCAATCTTTATTTGACCAACCAGGGATGCTTTTGGCTCACCATTTATTTCAAGTACTGCGCATTCGATTTCCAATCCACGAATTTCTTGTTCAACGAGAGCCTTTGGATCAAAGCGATGCGCTTCATCGAGTGCGGCGCCAAAATCGGCAGCGGATTTAACTTTGGTCGTGCCACGTGAAGATCCCCCGCGCGCCGGCTTTACGAATACTGGATAGCCCAATTGATCTGCTGCGCTTTGAATTGCCGCCTTGTCTTTCTGCCAATCAGTTGCTCGCGCAACGAAACCTGCCGCGACTTTAATTCCGTGTGAGGCGAAGATTGGTTTAGCAAATGATTTATCCATTGCAACCGCCGATGCAAGTACGCCAGAACCCACATAAGGAATATCTGCCATTTCAAATAAACCTTGGATCGTTCCATCTTCTCCGTATGGGCCATGCAGAACTGGAAATGCGATATCAATATTCAGATTCGCACCATCTGCGCTAAATCCATCCACGCCAAGGGTTACGGCAATTCCAGTCTCGGGAACGGTTGGAAGTGTGGTTCCATTTATTGAAAGCGGATGGCCTTGTGGAAGTAAAAACCATTTTCCAGATTTGCTGATTCCGATTAGAACTGGCTCAAATGTGCTGCGATCAATTGCCGATAGGACTCCGCCGGCTGAGGTGCAGGAAATCTCGTGTTCGCTGGATTTGCCGCCACAGATAATGGCTACGCGCTTTTTCATCGAATAAAGTTTTCGGCCTTGGTGGTGATCTCCATCAAACGTTGCAGTGCCGCCTCTGGATTTAGCGTTCCATTTACGATGTCAGCAACTGATTCGATCACAGGCACTTCGATTCCAACACGGTGCGCGATTTCAACAATGGCACCCGATGAGGCAACGCCTTCCACAGTTTTTGCCCATTGTCCGAGCGCAGATTCCATGGAGCCTGTCCTACCAAGTAATTCTCCAAAAGTTCTGTTGCGAGAAAGCGGTGATCCGCAAGTTGCAACGAGATCGCCCATTCCGGCAAGTCCGGCTGCACTAAGTGGATCTGCTCCATGTGCCGCGCACAATCGAGCTACTTCATTTAGGCCACGCGTAATTAACATCGCTTGGGTGTTTTCGCCGTAGCCCATGCCGATGGAGATGCCGACGGCGAGGGCAATTACATTCTTTATTGCACCAGCAAGTTCGCAACCAAGTAAATCAACAGATGTATAAACGCGGTAATACGGCGTGCGAAACAAAGTACGAACTTCTTCAGAAATGGCTTGGTTTGTTGCCGCAGCAACCGCACCGGCAGGTTGGCGCAGGATTAACTCATCTGCCAAGTTAGGGCCAGTAATTAGCGCCATTCGATGCGGGCCTATAACTTCTTGCATAACTTCTGTCATTCGAAGCTGAGTGCTGATCTCAATACCTTTAAGCGTACTAACTATCAGGCAATCTTCTGAAAAATGTGGCTTCCAAGATTGCAAGGTGGTTCGCAATTGTTGAGATGGAATGGCCAGAACGTAAGTCTTGCTAAATGCAAAAGTCTCGGCTAAATCCGAAGTTGCACGTACTTCATCGGGCAGCACATTTTCACCGATGTATTTAGAGTTGGTATGTTTAGAATTGATTTCATTTACAACATCTTGGTTGCGGCCCCAAAGCAGAACATCATTTCCAGCATCGCAAAGAACCTGCGCCAGAGTTGATCCCCAGGCACCTGCTCCAAATACCGATACTTTGCTCATCGCTTCTTTAGCCCTCGCTCTTTAGCGCTTTTTCTTGAAATTGCCGATGCGTGGCAAATCAGATGTGTGTGGGTCAAAGATTACTTCAGGACGCTTCTGGCCACGAATTTCCTCGAGCAATTTAGTGATTTCCAGCATGACTTTGGCAGTTGCTTCAATCAACGCCTGCGGATCATCGGCCTTTCCACGCCACGGCGAAAGGTCTATGGGCTTGCCGGCAACAATTGTGATTTTAGTGCGCGGGAATAACTTGAGCTTCTTTGAATACGTAGGCATCAAAACTTGCGAGCCCCATTGAACAACTGGAATTACTGGAGTGTTTGTAGAAAGCGCTAAACGTGCCAGACCGGTCTTGGCAACCATTGGCCAATGATCTAGATCGCGGGTAAGTGTCCCTTCTGGATAAACGCCGAGCAAGTGTCCAGATTCCAACAAACGTTTGGCATGATCAACGGCCTTGCCAGCGTTCGGTGTCTCGCGCTCGACTGGGACTTGGCCGGCGGCCAGAATTATTCTGCCGATGATTGGTACTTTAAAAACTCCGACTTTGCCCAAGTAACGTGGAGCGCGACCATTCCTAAATAGAAAATGCGTCAAATTCAAAACATCAAAATATGACAAGTGATTGCTGGCAACTATTGCAGCGCCAGATTTTGGAATATTTTCAGCACCGGACCAAGAACGTTTTGTGATGAGGCTGATAATTGGAATCAAAATGCCGGCGCAAATTTTAAAAGTGCGGTTTGTCCCGAGTGGGTAACCCGTTGGTGGCGCGTAAGAAACTCGCATTTCGGCCATGAGTAAATCTTAGTGGGCAAAGAAAAACTGGGGCCAGCAATCGCTGACCCCAGTTTCCTTAAGTCTTAAGAAATTGTTAAAGAAGCGAAAATTAACGCTTCTTTGCAGCCTTCTTAACAGCCTTCTTCGCTGCTGGCTTGCGCTTAGCAACTTTCTTAACAGCCTTCTTCGCTGCTGGCTTCTTCTTGGCAACCTTCTTAGCTGCTGCCTTCTTCGCTACAGGCTTAGCAACTGGCTTTGGTTCTGGCTTTGGAGCCGGACCAAGCTTGCGCTCACCTGAGATGACATCTTTCAAACCCTTTGCAGGAAGGAAGCGTGCCTTCTTTGAAGCCTTGATCTTGATTGTCTCGCCTGTGAATGGGTTGCGTCCCATACGTGCTTTGCGATCAACCTTCTTGAACTTACCGAAATCGTTGATCATTACATCTTCACCCTTTGACATGGTGCGTGTAATTGTGTCGAAAACGATGTCTACAGCGTGCGCTGCTTCTCTCTTGCTGTCGTTGAAGTGTGGGGCCAACGCGGCAATAAACTGTGCCTTATTCATCTAAATCCCCTTAGATTTAAGCGTAAATTAAGCGTTTGCTTAACTTGTGGCTAAAACTTAAACCTTTCACTAGGGTGATAGCGATATTGAAGTGGGCGTGTCGCACTTTAATATTTTTAAAAAATTGCACTTTTTATGCGTAAAAAACTCTCATTTACTAGTTGAGGGTTGTAGCAAAGGCGCTCACCCCGTCAATGAAGTTAGCGATTTACACTGCTTTTGCGCTTAAAAAAAGTAATTCGATTTCTAAATAATTTTGATTAGATGCGAATTGGCAATGTTTTTGGCTTATATGAAGCTCTTTTTGCCTCAAAAGCATCGATCGAATCTGTCTGTTTTAAAGTCAGACCGATGTCATCAAGGCCCTCCATCAAACGCCAGCGGGTGTAATCATCTAATTCAAATGCGACGGTTACTTCGTTATACGAAACGGTGCGCGAATCTAGATCAACCTTTATCCGGGTTGTTGGATCGGCCTCGATTGCAAGCCAGATCGCTTCCACTTCCGCTTGTGGCAAGATCACAGTGAGAAGCCCACCCTTAAGTGAATTGCCCCGGAAAATATCGGCGAAACGGCTAGAGATCACTACTTTAAAACCATAATTTTGCAGCGCCCAAACTGCGTGCTCACGTGATGAGCCTGTTCCGAATTCTGGGCCGGCAACTAAAACTGTCCCGGATTTATATTGCTCTTGGTTTAAAACAAACTCAGGATCGTTGCGCCAAGCAGCAAAAAGTCCATCCTCGAAACCGCTGCGGGTTACGCGCTTTAAATAGACAGCCGGAATTATCTGATCAGTATCAACATTGCTACGGCGAAGTGGAACTCCGGTGCCGGTGTGAGAAATGAATTTTTCCATGGTGATTGCCTCTTCTCTTAAAGATCCGCTGGAGACGAGAGAGTTCCGCGGATCGCGGTCGCAGCCGCAACAAGTGGGCTAACTAAGTGAGTACGTCCGCCCTTACCTTGACGTCCTTCAAAGTTGCGGTTGGAAGTCGACGCCGACCGCTCGCCGACCGCAAGTTGATCCGGGTTCATTCCCAGACACATCGAACAACCTGCGTTGCGCCATTCCGCGCCAAAGTCTAGAAATACTTTATCCAGTCCTTCTTTCATCGCTTGCTGGCGCACTCGCTCCGAACCCGGTACAACTAACATACGAAGTTTTGGTGCAATCTTCTTACCTTCCAAAACTGATGCTGCAGCACGTAAATCTTCGATTCGGCCGTTGGTGCAAGAGCCTAAGAAAACAGTGTCAATGGCTATCTTTTTAAGAGGTGTACCTGCGGTTAAGCCCATGTATTCCAAGGCGCGTTCTGCCGCTCCACGTTCTTCTGAATCTTTAATATCTGCTGGATTTGGAACGGAGGCATTTAGCGGCAAGCCTTGTCCGGGATTTGTTCCCCAAGTTACAAATGGCTCAAGCGCATCAGCATCTAGCGTGATTTCTAAATCAAACTTGGCATCACCATCTGAGAATAAGGTCTCCCAATAACTTTGTGCTGCTGGGAAATCTTCTGGTGCATGCGGCTTGCCCTTTATGTAATCAAATGTTTTCTGATCAGGTGCGATTAATCCAGCACGTGCACCAGCTTCAATAGACATATTGCAGACAGTCATGCGACCTTCCATGGAAAGCTCGCGGATAGCAGAACCGCGGTATTCGATGATGTAGCCCTGTCCCCCGCCTGTACCAATCTGAGCGATGATCGCCAAGATAATATCTTTCGCTGTTACGCCAGTTTTTAACTTGCCTTCCACATTTATAGCCATCATCTTTGGACGATTCGATGGCAAGGTCTGAGTCGCAAGTACATGTTCCACTTCTGAAGTACCAATACCGAAGGCGATGGCACCGAATGCGCCATGTGTTGATGTGTGCGAATCTCCGCAAACAATTGTCATGCCTGGCTGAGTGATGCCGAGTTGTGGTCCTACTACGTGAACTACGCCTTGATCGGCATCGCCAAGTGAGTGGATGCGTATCCCGAATTCTTTTGCGTTATTGCGCAAAGTGTCGATTTGCAGCTTTGAAACCGGATCTGCAATCGGCTTTAAAATATCTAGAGTTGGGGTGTTGTGATCTTCAGTTGCAATAGTTAAATCTGGGCGGCGCACCTTCCGGCCAGCCAAGCGCAAGCCATCGAATGCTTGCGCACTTGTTACTTCATGTACTAGCTGCAGATCGATGTAAAGCAGATCAGGTTCACCTTGTGCCGAGCGAACGATGTGGTCATCCCAAATCTTCTCTGCAAGTGTTTTACCCATAATCGACTTTCACTCCCTAAATCTTGCATCTCATAGAATGGGATGCTAATCTCGCTGCGTGGATAAGAAGAATAGCGGAGTTGGCGTTTTAGATAAAGCGGTAACCATCTTGGGCACCTTGGAATCTGGCCCGCACTC
>Ga0114980_10003793_pt1 | contig 10271 bp, 12 predicted proteins | sample S_140806_EF_Meta_FD_87018 | JGI IMG/M metagenome (GOLD analysis project Ga0114980, IMG submission 87018) | Freshwater microbial communities from Lake Simoncouche, Canada to study carbon cycling - S_140806_EF_MetaG | ecosystem: Environmental > Aquatic > Freshwater > Lake | place: Lake... | reverse complement strand
CTTGTGGCGCTGGATTGAGCCCCAGATAATACCCTAACATGGTTTTGACACCGAATGAATAGTGCAGTACGACGCTAAAGGCCAGTCCGGGAAAGGCCATAAATAACAGGAACTGATTTCCCTTAATCCCCAGCCACCAGCCCAGCAGCCCTGCGCCGAGAAGCAAAGTAACCCAATCAAAGATAGACATATTGAATATCTTTGGTTTGCGCAAAGCTTCAAGAGGTGTACAGGGCCTTGGCTCCATATAGCTAGGGTAAAGGTTATTCTTTAAGGCCGAAGGCAACTAATACCTCATATCTAAATAGGATGGTAAAACGGAGGAGATATACACGGAATAAACGGCGTACGAAGCGTAAACGTCTTCGTCACAAGGGTGGTGGCCCGACGATCAGTTTTATAAGTTATGGGAATGATACGTTCAAGTCGGCAAAAGAGCGCATAAAGAAGGAGGCAGAAGCAATGGGCATCTTCAATGGAACCATACGCATCTATGGTCCAGAAGATCTGAGCCCGGAGTTTAAGGCAGCAGTTGGGCCCACGTTAAATGAGGCTCGTGGCGGTGGATATTGGCTATGGAAGGCTTATATTATCAAGGACATGTTGACTCGGTTGAATGAGGATGATATTCTCTTGTATGCAGATGCAGGGTGTAGTTTACAGCCTGTAGGGCTTCCACGGCTAAAGGAGTATGTAGAGATGATTTCAAAGTCGTCTGGTAAATCCGTCTTGGGAATGATGCTACCTCATCCAGAACAGAAATGGACATCTTCAGCAATATTTGAGCATTTCGGCTTAACTCCGGAAGATGAGCGTTGGACTTCGAATCAGATACTTGCGACAGTAAGTATGTATCGCAAATGTAAGGAGTCGTTGGAGTTTGTAAATGCGTGGGTAAAAGAGGCAATGGAGCATCCTAAGCTGTTTACAGATGAAAATAATCAAGAGTCAAAGGTAAAGAATCCTGGATTTATAGAGAACAGGCATGACCAGAGCATATTTAGTATACTAATAAAATCGTCACCGTATAAAGACTGCGCAGTAATCATCAATGAAGAGATTGAGACAGCGGGTAAAAATGTAACCAAATTCCCCATATATGCGAAAAGAAAAAGGGAATAGTCAGAATACCATATGGATTTACTTTGTAGTACAGAGTATTTTCATCTGAAAAAGCGTGCTACTATATAGATGGGGCGGTATCAAACAAAATATAGATCGAGAAAACGGCGACAACGCCGTACACGAAAGAATGGTAGACATCTTAACCGCACACGCAAGATAAGGCAGCAGGGTGGAAAGGCAGTGAAAATATTTAATCTTGACCTCCATCAATCTGTAATAGAAGATATCAAGAATATAATGAATACTCTTTACGGGCCGAAGGTAGAACTAACTGCATGGAGTATTTCAGCGCATAATCATCAGTTTAAGAAGGCTGATGCCGATGTAAAGCATATTACTCAAGGCACGTGGAAGAGTATTGATACCGCCATGATAAAGAGATTCCAGGATGAATATGACGAGTTCTTAAAGGGGTTTGACGCATTTATTGTGACATTTTCCCCTGTATTTGCGATGCTATACGAGAAGTATGGAAAGCCCATTATTATTATCAATGCAACTCGATATGACCAGCCCTTTTGCTGGAACAAGAATACGGAGATGTTAAATCTCTTTCACGAGTCATTGAATCGTATGGAGAAGTCGAAGCAGATGATTATGGTATCGAATAATCTGGCGGATCAGAAATATCTGAAAGACCGGGCAAAGATAGATAGTGTGTATATCCCTTCTCTCTGTTTATATACAAATGCGCACTATAAGAATCCATCGAAGGATGAGTTTATGATCTTTGGAGGGGGGATTAATGACAAGCTTAAGTCTATTGCGCACAGCGAGAAGCTAGTCAATCGCCCAGAGAACTATGACTTTCCAGATTTAGCAGAATACAAAGGAATCATTCATATGCCCTATGATATATCGGCGATGGCAATGTTTGAGCAATACTTTGCTGGCATACCCCTCTTTTTTCCAGAAAAGGAGTTCTACAAGAAGTGTATAAAGGAGGGGACGAAGTTCATTGCGCTCTACGATTCGTGGGATAGAAAGCCTACAAATGAGGAGTTAGATATGTGGCTCGCAAATGCTGACTATTATAAGTTTAAATACATTAACTACTATACGTCACTAGAGGACTGTGTAGACAAAATCAACACGTTTGTCGACACGGATAAGGATGCCAGATTAGCCTGGATTGAGGAAGTGAAGAAGAAGGCGTTTGATGATTGGAAGAAGCTCTTAGATCCTATCATGGTGTTGAAGGGGGGTGGGGAGAACTCTGAAGAAATGGCAAAATACATCTCGACCCGTGGGATCAAGCAGTCCTGTGACCAGCAGGACAAACCACCCGGAAAGGATGGAGAGTCTGTATATGTTCACTGTGATAAGTTGAAAGAGTTTGCTGCGTCGATGAAGGGTAATCCTTACCGGTATGTTCTTGTTTCAGGAGATGGAGATTTGATCTTTCCAGAGAATCTTGGGATGGACTACAAAGAGTTTCTGGAGAATGAGAAGGTGCTTCATATGTTTGTGAACAACTCATCTGTATCTCATGAGAAGTTGACCCATCTTCCGCTTGGTATAAACTATCATACAATAAAGGAGGGAAAGCAGGATGACTGGGGGGGAAAGAAGGGGCCGGCCGCCCAAAATGGGGAGCTTTCTGCGGTACAGGGGGGATTAAAGCCATTTAAGGAGCGGAAGCGGAAGTGTTACGGGAACTTTCATTTTAATAAGCAAACTGATAAGAGATATTCCTACAATCGGGAACATGCTATAGAGAAGATACCAAAAGACCTTATTGACTATGAGGAGAAGTTTATCCCACGCACAGAGACATGGAAGAAGCAGGGAGAATATGCGTTTGTTGTATCGCCTCATGGAAATGGCTTGGACTGTCACCGGCAGTGGGAGGCTCTGTGTCTTGGATGTATTCCTATTGTGAAGACGTCAAGTATAGATGCGGTGTACGAGAAGTTGCCCGTATTGATTGTGAAGGATTGGTCGGAGGTGACGCAGGCGCTCTTAGATTCTACAGTGGAGGAGTTTAGCAAGAAAGAGTTTGAGATGGACCGGCTGTTATTATCCTATTGGGTGAATGAAATAAACAAGCACAAGAAATAGTTTCCCACTCTTAGTAAGAATGGAACGTGCGCACCTTGAGTCTTTACGGGTCTACGAGTGGAACCAAAAGCTGCGTCTTGGAATCAAGAAGGATGGGGGCTACGTTATTGCGGATTTGAATGGAGGCTATGATTGCTATGTATCTGCAGGCGTCGGGCGGGAGGAGTCATTTACGAAGGAGTTTTTAGCACGGCATCCTGAGCTAGACGAGTTTAATAGCTATGCGCTGGATGGGAGTATTGATGAATACCCTATTGAGTATACGAATAGCATCTCATTTATCAAGAAGAATATCTCCGGGGTAAATGATGCTGGAAGCAGTAATCTTGCAGGCCTGATAGATAAATACCAGGATATCTTTTTAAAGATTGACGTGGAGGGTGGCGAGTATCCCTGGATTCAATCCCTGAGTCTTGACCAGTTGTCCAAGTTTAAGCAGATAGTGATGGAGTGCCATGGGGTACATAATGATAGCTGGGGCTGCTCCTATGCAGTGAAGAAGGACTGCTTTGCGAAACTTGCGCAGACACATTATTTGGTTCATGCGCATGGAAATAATGCGAGAAGTGCGACAATGTACATACCAAATCTGTTAGAGGTGACGTATATTCGGAAAGATCTGGTGGATGGAGAGTTACCCTTGAACACTCGTGCGCTTCCAATAGATGGGCTGGACTATCCAAATAACACGAATAGGCCCGACCATGATATGAACATGTACCCCTTTGTACGGAAGTAGAATATCGCAATCAGTCGGGGTTAAGGCAAACGGAGGCTCACTACAGGGTTTATGGATGAAACATTTACTGTGTAGTAATAGGATGGTAGGTATTACCAGAAAGAATAGGGGTAAAAAACATCCGTGGGCAATAGTACAATATGACGATAGGATACTCAGTAAGGTTGACAAAGGACTTATGGCAAGGAATAAGGCCTATTGTGAAAAGCATCGGTATGAGTATATCTTTATCTCAGAAGGGTATGAGACCTTACCGCCCTACTGGCGTAAAACGCAGTTGGTGAAGGATCTCTTGGGTACAGATAAATACAAGGGCATCTTATGGCTAGATACGGATGCCTGTATATTTGACATGGATAGAAAGCTGAGTACACTGGAGTTAGCAAAGTATGATTTTTACTTCTCGAAGGATTTGCATGGGAGTAAGTTTTGTGCTGGAGTCTGGATGGTGAAGAATACCCGGATAGGGAAGGAGATACTAAGAAAGTGGATGGAGGCGTATGATCCAAGCGCCTGGCATAGGAAAAAAGGAGTCTGGCGCACAGAGAATACATGGGCGGGGCCGATGTATGAGCAGGGCGCATTTGAGAACCAGATCTTACCCGAATACATCGAGCATATGAAAGAGTATCCCCACACTATGTTCCAGTCGACAGATTGGACAGACCCAGAGACATTTATCTTACACTTCTATTTCAAAATCAAGGGCGCACGTAAGAAGTTTCTGAACGCAAACCCGCTGATAGAAGAGGTATGACATTGAAAAACAAGTTTTCAATATTGTAGATTTATCTACAATGTAGTATTCTACTGAATATTGCCATAAATAAATTTATTAGCGGCGAAAAGCTCGCATCAGAGAGTGAGTAATGATTATAATAGTGTCATGTTTTGTACCGAGTTTCAGAAGTTGCGCGCTTTTTGCGCTCATGACTTAGCGTTGGCTCTGAAAATCTCGGTACAAAATATGACACTATTATAAGGCTTTGACTTTCGGCCGATAAAGTTGCTTTTCGCCGCTAATAAATTTATTTATGGCAATATTCAGTAGAATACTACATTGAAAAACAAGTTTTCAATATTGTAGATTTATCTACAATGTCTTCTTGAAGATAGAGAACCCATTACGCTCATCCAGATATACCACTTCTACCCAAGACGAATCAGCAGTCAACCGCTCCCTACACTCCCTACACTTATCTTCTTTTGTGTCATCTAAGATTATATACCTGGAGCAACGTGGTAATAAGATCTCAAACTCATTCAAGCTTGTATATTCTCCTCCATCAAGAAGTAATAGATCAATCCTTTCTGGTAGTTCACTCAAGACATTTGGGCACTCTTCGCAGTTCTTTATATCTATATCAAACCAACCTCTGTAGCGTTCAGATGATTGCAGCTTTGGAAAATGCTTCTTGTATTCTTCTGAAGTTATATGCTGCGGATCAACAATGGTTCCCCAGAGAAGCTTCATCGTCGCATTAAGGTACCCATCAAGATTATCTACCGCAGAAAGATGCTTCTCTCGATTGCATTCTAGGCTGTGAAAACTCTGTATACTGCGCCCGTAGATACCCTTTACTATACATAGGGTCGAGCCGCAGCCATTCCACGTGCCAATCTCTACTATAGTATGTATGCTTTTCCCAGCCTCTTCTTGGAGCAGTTTTACAATCTCAATACCACACTGGGTATGTATCGTAATCTGTCCCTGAGAGGTATTCATGAACTCATTCTTTTCAAACTCATCCCAGTAGCTTGTCATTATTCTTTCTATCCTACAGTATTAAAGATAGGCTGATAAGCGCAAGAAAACCTGCGTACAGAATAAGATGAAACGAAATACACAGGTCTTGCTCTTCTTCCTCGTGGGCGGAGTCATCCTCATGCTCTTTGTCCTCACGCATCCGCTCTGTGTCGAACAGTTTGGTACTTCCCCGGGTACCATGGTACAGCTCCAGACATCTCATGTCACTACACAGCGAGATGTTGACTATTCCAACTATGTTCTACCAAAAATAGTGCGGAAAGAAATAACAAATCTGACTGGAGGGGACCCAGGCGAAATCCGCTCAGCTGGGATTCCCCTGGGTGGCGCATATGTTCTTGCCGGATAATCTACATTCCCTTCGCAGTATCCCACCGAAGCAGAGTCCAGAGCTCTTTCTGAACCTCCAAGAACTTCTCCTCCGTGTAGCCAAGCGCCATAAACTTTTCTTGAATCTGAAGGACTACCGGCAGAAGCTGAATCTTCTCCTTACTGTAATAATACTCCCCAAGCCCAATCATCATTGGCCACGCCCAAGCCTCTACAGCAGTAATCTCATTAATGAGTATCCACAGCTGCCGTTGAGCCTCGGTGAGAGGCTGCGGATGGCTGATGCGCCACAGCTTCATCTGATACTCGTCCCGCTCCTCTGGAACTAGACGAATATCCGTGCACTTGTGCGCCGTGTATCTTGAGAACTGACTAAAGATGGCTGAGGCATATCTGCTCGCCGCAGAGTCAACATTATTATGACGAAACCCCTCAAGATAACTCCCATAATACGTGCTCGGCTCATAGAAGGGCTGGCCACCCTTGACTGCCAACTCCTGCTTCTTACTCTCAATGGCCTCCTTGTACAAGTCATTGTAGCACTTGGCCTTCGAGGTGATGATGCTCTTCTTATGGTCATCAGGAACACCGTACTTACCGTCACTCCATCCACGCCAGCCCTGCTGAAATATGTTACTATAGCTCGTCATTGTGATATAGGGTAACTAGGCCCGATTAGCTTCAATTTTTACGCCGAGTTTGCTTCTTTATCCTACGACCCCCGACAGATATACTCATGGGCAGCGGATGGTTCTTTAAAAAGTCTGCTCGATTATCTTTCGTAAAGTAAAAATGAAGAATAAAGGCTTTGGGGGAAGGCTCCAGCGCCTGTAAGAAGTTCTCGTCATAATGCTTCAAGCTATCCGCATAGTTAGGAAGAATCGTTTTCATAAATGACCCCTGCTCATAGTTTTGCCCGGCCCATTCCCCATTTGTCTGCCACTTCCCAGTGACGTTCTTTTTCCATTTGTCTCCCTTATAGCCTTCAGCCCACTTGGACATAATCTCTTTTCCTACAGGCGTGTTCAAGACAAACCATACCCCCGCACAAAACCTCTTGTTCCCAGGAGTAATGTCAGCAGACTTGTAAAAATGCTTGCCTTCTTCTACCAAGCTGTTCAAGTCAGTATCCATATTATATATCGTCGCATCCGTGTCAAGCCATAGGACGCCCTTATAGGTTCCTTTAGCAAGAATATCTTTGACCACAAAGACCTTCCTCCAATAAGGAGCAATATCCGCATATCCATCCTTCGTAAAGATATAATCATGCGCCCATTTCTTCGCATAGTGCGCATTACGATTCATCAGACCCTTATCTACATCCTTCAACTTACGGTCATCATATTGTACTATGGCCCACTTCTGTGACCCCCCTCTATGACGCCGTGTGCGCCCTTTCTGCGCCATCCTATTTATACACAGGATTATATTGCCTTCCACCGCTCTGGAAAGTGGATTCGACTGCTCGGGCCAGTAATCCATCCAGCAGGGTAGACAATCACCGAGTCAGGATTCTTATCCGCACCTAATATACATCCCCAACTACTAAAGGTGGAAGCAGAAATAAGTGCCCCAGCAAGACATAGACTCATTACATACATCGTCTTCAACTCATCAGGTTCTTCAAGATGAATAAGATTCTTCGTCGTAGTCCATTTTTGCTCTTTACACCAGGGCATATCGTCTGAGATAAGATATAGGTTCTTTATTGCCGCAACTGGCTCTAAAACGGCCAAGCCCTTATTGTAATAGTCCGGGCCTAAACTCACGGCGCCATAATCTCCACGCCGTACGTGCATAAATGCGCTAGTATTCGAATCCACGGTGACTTCTGGATATCTTTCTTTAAAGACTTTCGCAAAGTCTTCCCGAATCGTCGGAATCACTGATGCGATCGAAGAATAACTCTGAAAATATCCTCCCGCTAACGTGGCATTTTTCGTCGCATTCGCAGGAATGTTCGCATTTGTCCATGCATTATGAGGATCCTTTACCTTCTCTAAAATCTTGGTTGAACTGTTCATTCGAGCCTTCACCTCCTCCTGATTCACCGTAGTTCCTTGCGTAAATAAGACACTCGTGTATTCCGTTTTGGAATGTTTATTGTCCTTGAAGGGGATCAAACAAAGGGGCAAGCCAATCTTCTTTTTCACCGTTAACGCCGCAGCATAGACATACAACTGATTTCCAAGACCACCGCCAAAGGGAACAAAGATACACTTATCCTCCCCCTTTCCTCCAATAAAATAAATTCTTGTATTCTTTCTTGTCTTTCTTTTCCCCTTCTTTTGTTTCCGAGAACCCATCCTATATCTAGCTCATATTAAATACTCTTCCACCCCTTATCCGAAGGAAACTCTAAGACAGAACTATTCCCCGCCATAAACCAGCTTTTTGGATAGATGATGACCGGATTCGCATTCGTTTGCGCACCAAAGATAGCACCCCACGTACTAAAGGTAGAGGCAGATATTATAGCCGCTCGCTTACATAACGACATTAAATACAGAGATTTCAACTCATCCGGCTCATCATACCACTCTAGAGTCTTTCCTTCACCAACTGTAAAGTTCTGGGCCTTACACCACTCCATATCATTCGATAGGACATATATCTTCTTTAGATCCCCTATCTTGGCCAACTCATTTAATGCATTCTGATAATACTCTTTTGGTAATGCCTGACCAAAGGTCTTATCATAATCTCCCCTACGCACATGCATAAATGCAGAGGTAGAGGAGTCAATCGTCCCCTTCATATCCGGGTATAGCCCCTCTAACTTACCCACAATCTGCTCACGCATCTCATCAATAATCCCCTTAATCGCAGTGTAGTTCTGAAAATAGGTCGAGGGAAGAATCACATTCTTACTCGTGTTCGCAACAATGTTCGTGTTAAACCATTTCTTATGCGTACTATTTATCCCCGTAAGAATCCGAGTAGACTTTTCCATACGCTCTTTGATAACCGGATCGGAGCTATTCAGTGCTTTCGAATTCGTAAATAGCATCTTTCGATAGTTCTTATCTGAATGACCAGACATACTCGCAGGAAGCGTACAGAGAGGCATGTTCAACTTCTTCTTGGCCACTAACGCCGCAGCATAGACGAATAACTGATTCCCTAGCCCATCATGGAGCGGTACGAAAATACATTTATCATCTCCACCGACAAGAACGGTAATATTCTTATTCTTCATGCGTATCGTTCGGCGCTTAAGCTTTCTCTTTTGCCTACGAGAAGCCATCCTATATAGGGCCCAGATTCCTTTCTCCAGATACTATAGGGATGTTCAATACATCAAGGCGCCGACGTAGGCCCTCGAAGAAATATCGACGCAAACAAAGAAAGACACGGAAAGCTCCGGGTAAAAAACCCCAACGAGGTGGTGGTGCCATTCCAAAAGTCTGTATACAAACCGCTAAAAAGCCCATTGATGCATACATAACGGCACAGCTGAAACAGTATCTTCATGGATGGACATACATCTTCTTCACCGATGAAGATATCATGAGGTTCTTCGATGAACATCCCCATAAAGATTATCCTCATATCAAAGATAAATTCAATCGATTCACCAACGGGGAACACAAAGCAGACCTCTTTCGCTATTACTACATCTTTATGAAAGGGGGCGTCTTTATCGATTCGGATCTTATGCTCTATGACAGCATCGATACTATTCTTGGCGATAAGAAGTTCGTTTCTGTACGGGCCTTACAACCCGTTGGGTCAGTATTTAACGGCTTTCTCGCTGCGACTCCCCAACATCCTATTCTCTTAGACGCACTCAATGACGCATATACAGTAGAGGATGCAGCCCTCAAAAAGTTCTATCACCTACTCGTCGCAAGACTCGGTACCTTTGTCGATAAACATATGGATGCTTCTGTCAAACTTCTCAGTGAAATGACAAATACCGGCTTCTCCTGTAACATAAAGGATCCTGATTCTGGAAAAATATCGATGATACATTACCAAAATACTGTGATTCCAGATATTCCTCTTCATACAGAAGCCACCCTATAGCATAATCCAGCGCTCAGGTAAGTCTATATCTTTTGCAGTACTCATTCCATTCCATTTTAATGGATTTATGATTACGGAGGAATCGTTCGTCCCTGGACCCATAATCGCCCCCCATATACTATAGGTAGATGCTGAAATACAGGCCCCAGCTTTACATTGACTCATGTAGTATAATACTTTTAACTCATCCGGATCGTCAATGACATGAATGGCTTT
>Ga0114980_10003792_pt1 | contig 10272 bp, 7 predicted proteins | sample S_140806_EF_Meta_FD_87018 | JGI IMG/M metagenome (GOLD analysis project Ga0114980, IMG submission 87018) | Freshwater microbial communities from Lake Simoncouche, Canada to study carbon cycling - S_140806_EF_MetaG | ecosystem: Environmental > Aquatic > Freshwater > Lake | place: Lake... | reverse complement strand
CCTGGCGAATTATTGTATGCTTGTGATGAAAATAGATTAATTGCATACAAAGGTTTTGGAGAGAAAACGCAACAAACCATCAAGGAAGCATTGGCGTTTTATTTATCGAACCAGCAACGATATTTATATGCTACTATTGAGCCCATTGCATTGGGATTAGAAAAAAAATTAAAACAATTATTTTCACATTTTGCGGTAAAAATTACAGGAGCCTTTGTACGTCAATGTGAAATTATAGATGAGTTGGCTTTTGTAATTGCATGCAGTGAGGAAGAAATCATAGAAACACTAGCCCATCAAAATGGATTTGTATTTCAAGAAAATGACAATGGTGTTTTGAAATTCATGTTGAATGAGAGCATTCATATTGAAGTGCATGCATGTGATGAAAATACGTTTGTAGAAACTTTATTTTTTACTACCAATTCGGCTGATTTTAATGAGGCCTTTCAAACTCACTTTGAAGAAGTTATTTTTGAAGGAAATGCAGATGAAGAAGCTATTTTTGAACAAGCTGGTATTGAATTAATTGCACCTTGTTTACGAGAAAGCGAACAATCTATTGTATTAGCGAAAGAAAATAAATTGCCAACGCTGATTGAACCAAAAGATATAAAAGGAGTTATTCATAATCACAGCAAATGGAGCGATGGTAAAAATACTATTGAAGAAATGGCTTTGGCTTGTCAGCAAAAAGGTTATGAATATTTGGTAATGAGCGACCACTCGGTTTCTTCTTTTTATGCCAATGGATTAAGCATTGAGCGCATCGAAAAACAACAAGAAGAAATTGATGCATTGAATAAAAAATTGGCGCCATTTAAAATTTTCAAAGGCATTGAATGCGACATTTTAAATGATGGCAGATTAGATTATGAGGAGGCCGTTTTAGCTACGTTTGATTTGGTGATTTGCTCGGTTCATCAAAATTTAAAGATGACTGAAGAGAAAGCAATGCAACGCATTTTAACTGCTATCGAAAATCCATACTGTCATATTTTAGGCCATCCTACCGGTCGATTGTTATTGAGCAGAAAAGGTTATCCAATTGATCATTTAAAAATCATAGAAGCGTGTGTAAAAAACAATGTGGTTATTGAAATTAATGCCAATCCTCGCCGATTAGATATGGATTGGCGATTCATTCAGCAAGCGATTGAAATGGGCGCAATGCTTTCCATCAATCCGGATGCACACAGTTTAGAAGGCATCGATGATATTCGTTTTGGTGTGTTAGCCTCCCAAAAAGGAATACTTACCCAACCATATAATTTAAGCAGTTTGAATTTGATAGCATTTGAAGCGTATTTGAAGAAGTTGAAAGTATAAAACTAAAAAGGCGCTGTTTTTTATTTAACCTCGTATTCTGTTTTTACCGTAATTGTGGCCGTTTTATTAATGCTTGAGGTATTAAAAGCGCCTCCATATGAATATTCTTCATTTTCATTTTGCCCAGTAATTTGAAAAACACCCATGGTTGCTTTTTTGAGATCTCCTAAATCGGCTGCTGCATTTTCAGCAATAATTTCAGCTCGTTTATGCGCATCTGCACTGGCTTTGGCTAGCAATCCAATTTTTAAGTCGCCCAATTTTGAATAATAATAATTGGGTGATGAGGAGCTTAATTCTACCCCTTGTTGAATCAGCTGCGTAATTTCTCTTGAAATTTTATCTACTTTCAATAAATTATTGGATTCGATATTGATGGATTCAGATAATTTAAAACCTGTAAACGTAGAGCCATTTTGTCGACCACTTTCATCATAGGTGTAGTTGAATAATTTTTCGGTATTTATAGAAGAGGTAGTCATTTCTTGTTTTGAAAGTCCTTTTGTTTGCAGGTACTTCATGACGATTTCTTCATCTTTTTTCAATGCATCAAATGCTTCTCGCAGGTTAAACGAAGTTCGTGAAAAACTACCGCTCCATACAATCATATCAGAAACAAAATTTGTATCTGCAGCACCTGTTACGGAGATGGTTTCCGTTTGTTTATATTTATAATTAAAAGCTTTAGAAAAAATGTATAAGCCGATCATTGAGGCTATTACCAGTACGAGTAGGGTTGAGTTTGGTTTTTTCATTATTCAAAGATATACAAATTTTAGATAAAAAAAGTCCCGATTTAATTCGGGACTTTTTACTATTTAAAAAAACAAATTTAGTTTTTTGTCAATTTAGTTTTTGTTATTTTACCATCAGACTCTAATTCAACAATATATGTACCAGCAGCTAATTCTTTTGTGCTGATAGTTTTTAAAATAGAAGAAGAGAATGTAGTTGTGTAAACAACTGCACCATTTAAGTTAGTAATTCTAATAGTGTTTTTATTTCCAGTTACATTCGCAACACAGAAATGGGTAGTTGCAGGATTAGGATAAATTTCTAATGATTTAACGTCTGTTGCATTTGAAACAGATGTAGGACTTACTACTTCAAAACCTAAGGTATCGCTTCCAATTAAATATTTGATACTGTCGTCTAATACTTCAATGTTTTGCATGTAAGCAAACGAAGATGTAGATTCTAATTTTTGATCAAATGGATTTAAAATACCATAAACAACAGGGATCACAGAAGAATTTGATTTACGTTGAACCTTTGGTGCTGTGTTGAAAAAATATGCTTTTTCACCCACTGCAGAGTAAGCCGCTTCGTTAGAAACTACTCTGTTTGCTGATCTTAATTGTTGACCAGGAGCCATAGCACATAGATTAAGATAACGAGCAGTAGCGCTTTCAATTACAGTATCTACACCACCAATGTTTTGTTCAATATTGTCAGCCCATGTGAAGAAAACGATATCTCCTGCAGGTGAAGTAGAAACTTGTGGTCTTTGATCTTCTGTATTAGCAATGGTAGCGTTGTTAGCATCTGTTGTAAAACCAATAGAGTCAGCTCTTAATTGATTTGAACGAGCAACAAAGTTTAATACAAAACGATCAATAGAAATGTCATAAGAAAGATCGAACATGTTGCTAGCACGGATAGAGTATCCATTACCTGCAGCAATATCAGACTCTGAAGAGCCATAACCCATAGTAAAGAACATATGAGGTTGACCATCTTTATCTACTGCTAAATCAGATTCAAAAGCAGCACTCACTGCATGAATAACTGTTGTACCAGTTGTAGGAACAGGGTAGATAGATTGAATTAAAGCAAAATCATTTAAATTAACAGTGTAAGGACCCGTCCAAGTTGCACCAGCATCATTGGTTTTGTAAAAGTTAAGGTCATAAACCTCATCAATATTTACATCTAATTCGCTTCTGATATCTCCTAAAAAGCTAATCCAACCATTTGTTCCTGTAGGATCAAAGGCAATGTTTAATGAACCTGCTTTGATTGAACCTGAATGTTGGTCCCAATTTGGTGTTTTAATAGTTGAAGTCCATGTAACATTGTTACCCGTTTGAGTTCCTTTTAAAATGATGATGTCACCTAAATTAACATTAGAAGCATCTATGCTGTAAGATGTAGCCCAAAATGTATTTGCAGCTCCTTTACACATACTGGTTACCACGCTAACGTCCCCACCATTGATGTTTGTGTTTAATTCAGTATAACCAGAATTGTCTAATTTACCAGTTCCTGTTGTAATACCATCCCAGTCACCACCATTGTGGTAAGTTCCTAAATATTGCATATTTACATTTGCAGGATTTGTTGCATTTGTAGGATTGTCAATGATTACTTGTGGGTATCTACAACTAACTGAAGTGTTATTTGCTGTAGGGTTTAAAGGTCCTTTGTTGATATCAAAAGTAGCGCCATTATCGGTAGAGATATCATAACGATAGAAAGCAGGGTTTTCCGTTGGAAAAAGAGTTGGATCCGAACGATGAATAAACACTAAAGAAGAACATGCATCGGATACAGAAACACAATGCATATTAGCGTTTAAAAGGGTAAGCATGTTAGCTGCAGATCCCAAAGGAACTACTTGTGCATTAGCACCCAAAGCGGTTAAGCTTAACAAAGAGAGTAATAGTTTTTTCATTCTTAATATATTTTTATATTTTAACTAGGTACAAATTTAATGTAAAATTAACAATACTCAAAATATTATTCTTAAATTTTAAGTAACTAAAATTGATGAAATAATACATGCGATTCTCTACATTTGCAATATGTCTTGTGGAACAAACAATATTGAAAATATCGAAAAGCCAAGAATTAAAAAACCAGATTGGTTGCGCGTAAAGTTGCCAATTGGTGAAAATTATAAACATGTTCGAGGCTTGGTAGATCAACATAAATTACATACCATTTGTGAAAGTGGAAATTGCCCAAACATGGGTGAATGTTGGGGTGAAGGCACTGCAACCTTTATGATTTTAGGGAATACATGTACCCGTTCATGTGGTTTTTGTGCCGTGTCAACAGGACGACCCGATCCATTGGATTGGGACGAACCGCAACGGGTAGCGGAAGCCATTCATTTGATGAAAGTGAAACATGCTGTCATTACCAGTGTAGACAGAGATGAGTTGAAAGATGGAGGTTCGATCATCTGGGCAAATACAATAAAAGCGATAAGAGCCTTAAATCCTGAGACGACATTAGAGACTTTGATCCCTGATTTTAAAGGAGAAAAAGAAAATATTCAACGATTAATCGATGTAGCACCCGAAGTTGTTTCCCATAATATAGAAACTACTGAGCGATTAACTCGAAAAGTGCGTATTCAAGCTAAATACCATCGAAGTATGGATGTTATTCGCACCTTAAAAAAAGGGGGCATGAGAACCAAGAGCGGCATCATGCTTGGCTTAGGAGAAGAAAAACAAGAAGTCATTCAAACATTACAAGATTTACATGACAATGGCTGTGATGTAGTAACCATTGGTCAATATTTACAACCAACGGCTAAACACCTGCCTGTAGTACGTTTTGTACATCCTGATGAGTTTGCAGAGTTCAAAGAAATTGGCTATCAAATCGGCCTAGATTATGTAGAAAGTGGTCCCTTGGTTCGCTCTTCATATCATTCTGAAAAGCATTTATTTTCAGGAAAAAAATAATTTCAATACAACCCTTTTTAGGGATATTTATCGATAAGTTTTATAAAAAATTATGTTTTTGGCAAAAAAGGATATATTTTTAAGCCAAATTTTATTAGAATCATGAAGAAGTTGATTTATAGTTTATTATTTATTTCATTTTCGTTTGGCGCAACGGCTCAACAATATTACCCTTTAGCGAGTCCTTGTGACCCAGATAAAGTATTCGAAAAATTGCCTTCTGCTGCATATGAAAATGTTTGTATTCAACTTTTAAGAATCAAAAGTCAGCCTTTTAACGATTTCCCAAAGGAAATTTTTAGATACCCTAATTTGAAAGAATTAACACTTCAAAATACAAATATTAGCAGTCTTCCAATTGATATCTATTTATTAGGAGATTTAGAAGTATTGGATTTATCAAACAACAATTTAACCTCATTGCCATCTACTATTGGGGAATTGAAAAAATTGCGTAAAATTATTTTACGAAACAATAAATTATCAACGCTTCCAGTGAGCATTGCCAATTGTAAAAACTTAGAAGAATTAGATATTACAGGCAATCCAATCACTTTTTTACCAAACGAAATTAATAATTTACAATCCTTAACTACGTTTAAATTTAGTGGCAACAAAGTAGAAAATCCGAAAACCATGTTGGCTTTGGTGCGTCAAATGAAAAATATTACCAGCTTAGACATGAGCAGTTGTAATTTAAATTATGTACCAGCAGATATTCGTTTTTTACCTAAATTGAGAGAATTAAATTTAGTAAATAACAACATTCATTTTTTACCTGAAGAAATTGGGTATTTAACCAATTTGGAAACCCTTATTTTAGGGGATGGAAATGGAGGAAATAAAATATATGATTTGCCAACTTCATTTACCAATCTTAGAAATTTAAAAACCTTAATTGCTGGGCACAATAGCTTTGTAGATTTTCCAATCGTATTGGTTGGCTTAAAGGGTTTGCAAACGTTGGATTTAAGCAATAATCAAATTACAGAAATACCGGCAGAAATTTCAATGATGACGAGCCTGAACAAATTGAACATGACCAACAATCAATTAAAAGACGTACCAGTTGAAATGGGTCAATTAAAAAGTTTAACAGAATTTGATTATGCTGGTAACCAATTTACATTGCAAACACAGAAAAAAATAATCAAATTATTGACTCCTCCTACTGCTAAACCTAAGAAAAGCAGTGTTTATAAAAAACCCGTTTCTAAAAAGAAAAAAACGGCTAAAAGAAAATAATAAACGTTAAAAAAATAAATTAAAAAGCAGATTACGGTCTGCTTTTTTTATTGGCTACATAATAAAAATGTATATTTGAAACCACATTATTTATTCAAAGTCATTGGCACTTAAAAAAAATTTATTCTACAATTTATTACTCTCTGTAAGCCAGATTCTTTTTCCATTACTATCTATACCGTATATCAGTAGAGTATTGGAAGCAGAAGGAATTGGGAAAGTTAACAGCATCGATTCATTGACTTATTTTCTTGTGGTGGTTGCTGAATTAGGATTTTCTACTTTTGCGGTAAGAGAAATTTCTAAATTACAAAGCAACAAAAAAGCACTTCAAGAGCGCAGCAATCAATTAATTAGTTTGCATATTGTAAGCACTTTGTTGGTCACTGTTGTTTATGCATTGTCTCTTTATTTTTTGTGGTTAAAAATTCAAAGTACCACCATGCTGTGGTTTTCAATTTTATTTTATGTTGGCAATGTGTTTAATTGTGAATGGTATTATTGGGGCACCGAAAAGTTTAAATACATTGCCATTAGAAGTATCGTTACCCGCTTTGTAGGATTGTTTTTTATTTTTTTATTGATCAAATTACCAAGCGATTTTGAAAAATATTATGGGATCATTGTTTGCACCATGATGGTAAATATTGTGTTGAATGCTATACAAATTTTACCCAAATTCAAACTGTCTTTTTCAAATCTTACATTAGATTTTAAAAGCTGTTTGCCAGCTTATTTGATAGGTTTAATTCACAGTGTGACACTTATGTTAGACAATGTAATGCTTGGGTTTACCTCTACTTTTGTGGCCGTTGCGTATTATGGGAATGCAGTAAAAATTGTTCGAATCAGTGGCGCATTAATCACGGATTTATTTGCTGTTTTTTTTCCTCGTGCGACCATTTTAGTGCATGAAGAAAAACAAGAAGAGTTGAATGCATTGTTTGAAAAAACAATTCAATTAATCTTCGTATTCAGTATTCCATTAAGCATAGGATTATTTGTTTTTGCCCATTTTTTTACAGCCATCTATTTTGGAAAAACCTTGCAATTGGTAGCCGATAATTTACTGATATTGTCTGCCTATCCAATGATTAAATCCTTGAATTATTTTTTTAGCAGACAAGTTTTATTGTCGCATCATCAAGATCAAACCGCTTTGAAAGGGTATGTATTAGGAAGCATGCTTTTTGTAGTTGGATGCATAGGATTCAGCTATTTTTGGCAAGATAAAGGCTGTTCACTGGCCATTATTATATCAGAAATAGGGATGTTGATTTATTTTTATTTAGCCAGCAAAAAATGGGTAGCTCAAGTGTCATTTTCTTTACTACCCTATTTATTATTGGCTTTGGTTACTGCCATTATTTTTGTAGGCGTAAAAATGAGTGTTCAATATTATTTACCAATCAATTTATTTTCGTTGCTACTCGCTGTTTTTGTAGCCGTATTTTTTTATGCTATTTATTTGTTCTTTATCATCCGAAATCAATTTGCGATTTCACTTTTATCCATCTTAAAAAATAAATTAAAAAGGAAGTAATTTAAGCACCCCAACTTTCTCTGTCTAAACTTCTATATTGAATCGCTTCTGCTAAGTGCTCGGTTTTTATTTCATCACTGCCTTCTAAATCAGCAATGGTTCTGGAGACTTTTAAAATTCGATCATATGCCCTTGCGGAAAGATTTAAACGCTCCATGGCTTTTTTTAATAAATTTTGACCAGCCGGCGTCAGTACACAAAGGGATTGTAGTTGTTTACTGCTAATTTGTGCATTGGCATAAATACCCACACTGTCTTTATATCGTTCTCCCTGAATGGCTCTTGCTTTTAAAACCCGCTCTCTGATAGATTCACTTTTTTCTTGCACTTTAGCATTCATGTTCGATAATTCAGCAAATGGAACCGGAGTCACTTCTACATGCAAGTCAATTCTGTCTAATAAAGGGCCCGAAATTTTATTTAAGTATTTTTGAACGGCACCTGGAGGACAAGTACATTGTTTTTCTGGATGATTGAAATAGCCGCACGGACAAGGATTCATGCTGGCAACCAACATAAAGTTTGCTGGATAATCGATTGACATTTTTGCTCGAGAAATAGTCACTTTTCGTTCTTCCATTGGTTGTCGCATGACTTCTAAAACGGTGCGTTTAAATTCAGGCAATTCATCTAAAAATAATACACCATTATGGGCCAATGAAATTTCACCAGGTTGTGGATTTCCACCACCACCCACCAATGCAACATCACTTACGGTATGGTGTGGCGATCGAAATGGACGTTTAGAAACCAAGGTAGCGTCTTCTGCTAATTTCCCTGCTACTGAATGTATTTTGGTTGCCTCTAAAGCTTCTTGCAAACTCAAAGGGGGTAATATGGTTGGCAATCGTTTTGCCAACATGGTTTTTCCTGCACCGGGAGGTCCAATTAAGATTACATTGTGTCCACCAGCAGCAGCAATTTCTAAGGCTCTTTTAATATTTTCTTGTCCTTTTACATCACAAAAATCGATTTCAAAATCATATTGCGAATGAAAAAATTCATCTCGGGTATCTACTACAATGGGTTGCATGGTTTCATTCCCATTTAAAAATTCGATGAGATCATTGATGTGCGACACTCCATATACTTTCAGGTTGTTTACCATGGCTGCTTCTCTGGCATTTTGCACGGGTACAAACAACGATTCGAAGCCTTCTTTACGAGCTTGAATGGCAATTGGCAAAGCGCCTTTTATTGGTAAAATACTACCATCTAAAGACAACTCTCCCATGATTACATACTTGTCTAATTTATCTTTTTTCACTTGTTCAGTGGCTGCCAAAATACCAATGGCTATGGGCAAATCAAATGAACTGCCCGATTTGCGAATATCTGCAGGAGATAAATTGACAACAACTTTGATTCTTGGGAAACGATAATTATTATTTTTAATGGCACTTTCTACTCGGTGTTGACTTTCTTTTACAGCATTGTCTGGTAATCCTACCACAAAAAATTTCAGTCCATCTAAAACATCAACTTCCGTGGTGATCGTGATAGCCTCCACACCGTATACAGCACTTGCAAATAATTTTACCATCATAGTCTTTCAAAAAGTTAATTCAAAAAGTAAAATTACACTAAATATAACATCAAAAATCGAGTACTTGAAATTTATAACTGCTCTGCTAATTTTAAAAACATGGTCATGCCTTTTTTCATTTCTTCATCAAATGAATAATAAATATTTTCGCTATAATATTTTTTTAAATCATAGGATGGAAACGGATTGTTGGCAATGATTTCATTTAGGTGAGCGAAACCAAGCTGATTGGCTTTGTTGAAAGACTCAATAAAAGAATCAGATAATTTTTGATTGGTTACCCAAGTAGCAAACACAAAAGGCAATTGGGTATAATCTTGCCAAGCCTTTGCTAAATCATATACATACGGAAAATTAGGGAGTTGTTCTAACGCACGATCTCCAATAATTACACCTGCTTTTTTGTCTTTAATAGAAGAAATATATTGCTCGTCGGCTTCAATTAAAATAGGTCTCATTTGCCAATAATGTTTAAGCAACACTCGAAGCAAGGTAACACTGGTTCGAGATTGATAATCTAAATAAATTTCTTGAATTTCTTCAATCGGCACTTCACTAAACAAACACACACTGGCAACATCTTGCTTTGCACCAATACAAAAATCACTGAATGTATTTGCATCGTTGATATTAGTGATAGCAGCGACTGGTAATAGAGCAACGTCAATCTCATTTTTTTGAAGTAAAGAAGCTAGTTTAGCAGGATAGTCGGTCACTAACTCTATTTCATCTTTTAATAGTCCTTGTTCAAATCCATATATTAATGGTTTGGTGTTTAAATAACTAACAGCACCTATTCTAATCTTTTTTTGCATAAACGGGTTGCAAATATAGAGGGTTAAGATTGCTTTCCTTAACTTTGCGACCTAAATATTTTTATGCAAGCATACAATTCACTATTAGCTATCTCT
>Ga0114980_10003788_pt1 | contig 10278 bp, 4 predicted proteins | sample S_140806_EF_Meta_FD_87018 | JGI IMG/M metagenome (GOLD analysis project Ga0114980, IMG submission 87018) | Freshwater microbial communities from Lake Simoncouche, Canada to study carbon cycling - S_140806_EF_MetaG | ecosystem: Environmental > Aquatic > Freshwater > Lake | place: Lake... | reverse complement strand
GTTTGAGATAGCAAGCACGCGTCGGTTTTTTAATAACGTCGACGGTGAAACGTTCGGCTACGAAATTCCCAAGGTTTCGTATGAGTCGAATACAGTAGGTCTTGACTCTTACATCACAATTGGTCAGAACGGATCTCAGGGTCTTAGAAAGTTTTATGGACTTCCCAAGTCACAGGATGATGATGGCTCTTTCATAGGAGGTGTAAACAACGATGGAGGAAGCGAGGTGATTGATGGTGGTTTATTGGTCAACGATGACGTGGCTGCAGGTATTCCTTTAACGATTGCAGATGGTATGGATACGTTGAATCTGACTATACAAGAATGGACTTCATTCGGTATCGTTGATTTCGCCTCGGGCGAGGATTCAACCATATTCAGTATCAATGCTACTGATTCCATTTTTACCTCTACACAATGTGAATTGAAATGTGAAGGTGTTTATGGAGTCATTCCTGACAGCAACTTCGTACTTATTGCACAGCTTACTACACCGGGTGAAATCTCGCTTCGACTCAATACAGTGGTGCTGTCGGCGGCTGGCGACACAATCACTTACGTGGGTACCAATGAGGTGGGATTGCCCAACCAGTTCTTTGCTCCTTATTTGGTATATCCTCAGGTGTGTGGTTGCATTGATCCGGATTATATTGAATTCAGTGCAGATTACGCATGCTCACAAGACGGAGCATGCCAAACTCCGGTTGTATTTGGTTGCACCGATTCGCTCGCGTGCAATTATGATCCTTTGGCGAACTTCAACATAGAAAATATCTGTTGCTACCCCGGCTTTTGTCAGGAGCGCGATTTGGAAAACGTTTGCCCGCAACTGAAAGGGGAGTCGTTCGACTTCAAGATATACCCTAACCCGGTCGCGGAATCGACCTTTGTGCAAGTAATCAGTGGTGTTACGTCCGATTTGATTATTGAGATAACGGACTACAATGGTGTAGTGGTTTTCTCGGAAAATGTAGCACAAGCGCCTTTGAACTACAGCACTCAAATTGACTTTTCGAATGAACCTTCAGGCGTTTACCTCGTGCGGGTAACAGGGGTGGAAGGGGTTAAAAATGGTATGCTTGTTAAACTATGATTCGGACTATGAAATACGGATTTATTGCTTGTTTGATAGGTGCTGCTCTTCTATTACAATCAGGTTGTAAGAAAGAAGACGAAACACCCTACGTCATCGAACGCTCATCGGTAGAGGATATCGACGGGAATGTATACGAAACAGTGAAGATTGGAGATCAATGGTGGATGGCGGAAAATCTTCGCGTGTCGCATTTCAACGATGGCACACCGTTGCAACTGGTGCCGGTAATCTCGGGTTCTGATTCTGCATGGGCCATGGCCGACTCTGCAGCCTATTGCGTCATCAACGACTCCTTGTTTGGTAAACTATACAATGCATACGTATTGACAGGAGAAAAGAACATTGCTCCCGAGGGCTGGCACGTGCCGACCGACGAAGAGTGGATGGAGTTGGAAGAAACCCTAGGTATGTCGAGCGATGAAGTCCTTCAAACAGGATGGCGTGGTAACGAGGAAGCAAACTTACTAACCGCTCAGTATAACCGAGGCTGGCCGGCCAACGACCAAGATGCAGGGCTGTATGGAAGCGATTATTACGGTTTCAAAGCGTTGCCTTCAAACGTTCGCGGCCACGATGGTCGAACCAACATCCAAAACAATTCGGCTTGGTGGTGGTGCAACTCTGCTGTGAACGGTCAGAATTACTATCGAAGCATTGATACGTACCATCAACGCATATTTCGTCAGGTAACATTGCCTTCTTATGGCATGAGCATTCGATGCATAAAAGACTAATCCATGAAAACAACTCTATACATTCTTCTTTTCGTTTTATCATGCGATGCAATCGCACAAGATACCTTGAGCAAATGGTCATGGGGTGCGGTCGGTGGTGTTGAGTACATGGGCCGTAGTCTAACGGACGTAAACGATAACCAAGATTTGGTGGATCAGTGGAATTCATTGGAGGAAAATGTATGGCGACTCAGCGGTGGTGTGCGTGTGCAACGCAAGCTATCGAATCACTTATCGCTTTATACCGGATTGAACTATGCCGACCGCGGTTATCGCATCGACACCTTGCAGGACGCTGGAATCAACACCCTTGATTTTCACTTTCGCTACTTAGAAATTCCTGTTGGCTTATTCTACAGCGGATTGAAATTCGGGAAGAATTCTTTGCTGGCGGGTGCTGCAGTAAACATGGGTTTGAGCATAAACGATGTTCTTTACTACAACAAAAACGGACAAACTGCTCAATTTGAAATGCAGGCAGTATCGAATGTGAACCCATTCGTTGTCAATGTTAACGCAGCATTAGGTGTCCGCAGGTCTATAACCAATACTGCAAATCTGGATATCTATTTCAATGGCAATCAATCCTTGACCCCGCTTTCCGAAGGTAGTCTTGAAAGAAGATTAAATTCAGTAGGACTGTTTCTCGCCGTTACCTCCGCGTTCTAATGTTACGGGAGTGTTTTGCCCGGGTCGTAAACCGTCAATTGCATGTTACGGATTCACTCCAAGAACCACCAAATGTTAAGTGATTTGGACGCATTTCTTTAAAAGAAGCGTAATAGACACATCATCTTTAAAGAAGGAACAGACGCACATCTTCGCCACGCAAATTTTCCATTAATTAACTTAATACAATTTCCAAAATGAAAATGCATTTTACTAAAGCTTTTGCTACTACTGCATTGCTTTTTGCCGGTTTCGCCGGTGTTGCTCAAACCAACTTGGGTGCCGATTGCGGTTGCCCTGCTGTTGGATCACGTACTTCAGTAAACGTTACTTCACTTGCAGGTGCTACTGCCATCGCTGGTGATCCTGACGCTTTCGAATTGACTTCAGGTGCTACTTTCACCTGCAACAACACGTACATCCTCGACAAGAAGATTTACGTTCCTGCTGGCCAGACTTTGAACATTGCTCCTGGCACTGTTATCAAGGGTGCTGCTGCTGCTACTCAAGCAGATCAAACTGCTTTGGTTATTGAGCGTGGTGGTAAAATCAACGCTGCTGGTACTGAGTCTTGCCCAATCGTTTTCACTGCCAATGCTGATAATTTGGACGGCACTTTCCCTATATCTACAACCGGCTCATGGGGTGGTGTAGTTATCCTCGGAAAGGCAACCAACAACTTGGTTGCTGCAAACACGCCTCAAACCTTCAGTGCGACAGGAGTTACTGCGAAAGTAGCTATGGGTGTTGGTGTTGGTTTGATCGAAGGTTTCAACAACACAGGCGTTCACAACCGTTACGGTGTATTACAGTCAGGTACTGCTGCCGGTGAGACTATCGGTTCATTTGATGATAACGACAACAGCGGTGTATTGAAGTATGTATCTATCCGTCACTCAGGTGCTATCCTCGAAGTAGGTGCTGAGATTAACGGTCTTACAATGGGTTCAGTAGGTCGTGGTACTACAATCGAGCACATCGAGGTAGTATCTGGTGCTGATGACCAAATCGAATTGTTCGGTGGTACTGTAAACATGAAGTATGTTAGCAGCTTGTTTGGTAACGACGACAACTTGGACTATGACCAAGGTTACTCTGGTAACATCCAGTTCTTCTTTGCTATGAAGAACGATCTTACAGCTAGCCCTGACAACGACAACGGTATCGAAGCAGATAGCGATGATAACAACGCTATGTCAAGCCCAGCTTCTGTTCCAACTATCTACAACAGTACTTTCATGGGTAACGGTAAAGTTACTGGTACTGCTGACAACCGTGGTTTGGCTGCTATCACGGCGAAAGATGGTGCAGGTGGTAAAATCATCAACTGTGTATTTGCAAACTTCAAGAACGGTTTCGCCGTTGATAGAGCTACGGGTTCTCGTCCGTTGGCTTCTGGTGGTAACGCTTGGCACAACTGGTATGCTGTTCCATCAACTCCAGCAACTGCAACTGCAACAAGCGGTAACGGTACGTTGAACCTTCAGGTGAAGTGTAACCACTTTGTTGGTGTTACTAATCCACTTGTTTTCGGTGCTAACGCATTGGCTTCTAACGGTACTGCTTTGACTGCTACTACATCTTCTGATGCTGGTATCGCTGTAGGTCTTGAGTTCACACAGTTCACTACAACTGACAAAAACGTAATCGTAACTGGTAACACACTTCCAGGTTTCGACTACAATTTCACGCGTTCAGGTAACACGTTCTCTGCTAAGAACGACCCAACTCCAAACCCAGCTCTTGCTACTACAGGTTGCCCAACAGCTCCAGTTAACGGTTTCTTCGAACCAGCTAACTACCGTGGTGCATTCTCTTCAGAGTACGGTGAAAACTGGTTGTCTACTTGGTCTTACTCACAAGTTTTGGGTGCTACTCGCGGTGTATCTGCTTGCCCAACCGACTTGAACTTCGATGGTCAGACCAACGTAAGCGACTTCTTGATTTTCGCTCCAGCATTCGGTACTTCTTGTAACTAATATTAATTGAATCTCGCAAGAGTTTCTAATACGAAAGAATAATGAATACAATCAAGTACATCTTCGTTGCTTTGTTTGCTTGCAGTTTTGCAGCAGCACAAGCACAAGGTTTGGATGGTATCGTCGTTGAACGTTACTACCAAGCCAATGCCGCCGACGTTAGCAATGCTACAGCACAAGGTGCAGTAGTTCCTCTAACCACAGGCTCTGTTACCTACCGCGTATATGTTGATATGGCGGCCGGCTACAAGTTTTCGCAGATTTTCGGAAGCGCTGCTCACGCACTTACTGTGAACGCTACAGCCAACTTCTATAATGATCCTAACTTCGGTGTAGCTTTCGATCCTGGAACAATTTCTAGCGTCAACATTCGTAAGAATACCGCTATGATTGACTCTTGGTTTACCACAGGCGATGCCGCTGCAGGTAAAGTGGGTGTTACTGAAAGTGGAGATACTGATGGTTCTGTGGGTAACGCTCAGTCTATTTTGGCGAACAACCCAGGTAGCTGCTTTGGTCTGCGCATCAACGGTAGCGGGGCTCAGGATGGCTTCCTTCCATCATCGGCTTCAACATCGCCTTCAAATGATCCTCAGGCACTAGGCTTAGGCTCAGCATTGAACGTGCTCGACCAAACTGCTGGTAGCTCCATAACGATCAACGACGGTGCAATTGCAGCGTTGGGTGGTATCATCGGCGCAACTGCTGATAACTTGGTTTTGATCGGTCAGTTCACAACTACAGGAAGTTTGAGCTTCGCTTTGAACGTACAGTTGATCAACAGCGCTACGGGTGTTGCTGAAAACTACGTAGCTTCTAGCCCGGTGGCTGGTGAGCTTACTAGCGCTTCATTGACGCAGACAATTGCACCTACTTGTACGGTTGTTGCTACCACTGACAGCCCTGATGGTGCTACATTGGTTTACTCAAGCGTAAACTCTTACTATCCGAACTGCTCCACAATCAGCGGCACTTCAGTAGGTGCCACTAACTCTACTGAGTCGGCTACCGGAACCGGTCCTGACCGTTGGTATCGCTTTGTTGCTTTGTCTAGCGGTGTGTCTATCACACTTACTAGCTCTGTCAATGATGATATTATCGAGTTGTACGAGAAGGTAGGTTCAGCCTATGTGTTGATGTCAGGCGGTACTGAAAACGCTGGCACTGGTGCTGGTGACTTCGAGCGTTTGAATTACTCTGGTTTAACTCCTGGAACTACATACTACGTTTCAGCTGGTGCTGCTTCAGGTTCTACCGGTGGTGCTTTCACACTGTGCATTCAACATTTGATGCCGGGTGGTTGTGCATATACGCAGCCTGTTGCTGGTTTCAACTTGTGTTCTTCTTTCAAGTCAATCTTCCGTGGTTCTCCTAGCCAAGGTGTTACCTATGCATTCAACTTCGCCGGTGTTGGCGGTGGTGCTACAGGTACTACCACCTTGAGCGGAACCAATGGTTTGATCACATTGTCGAACAGCACGTTGGGTCTTCGTTATGGTGGCGTTTACGATGTTACCGTTAATGTTTCTTACGCTTTAGAAAACTCAGTGTCTGGTCCTGAGGTTGTAACCGTGAATGGAGCTGCAACGGGTACTTGCAATGATGTAACTATTGCTGCTCAGCCTGCAGTTGAAGTGCTTAGCACACAGCGTTGCCCTGCAACATTGTTGCGCAGCACTTTCTTGAATGCAGTGCGTGTATCTGGCGCTAATCCTATTTGTGGTGTTCTTAACTACACATATCAGTTCAGTCCTGTTCTTAGCTGTGCAGACGGTACATCAGCTGGTTCGGCTGTTGAGTTCACTACTGGTGGCTCTTCACCTTACTTGCAGCTAGGCGTATTGCCTGCTGGTGCTGCTGCCGGTGCTTGGGATGTAAAAGTACGTCCAAACTTCACTTACGGAACAGGCACTTACGGTCCTGTTCAGCGTATCCTGGTTTCAGGTACTGCTGCTAGCGGTATGCTTGCTGAAGAGGAAGTGGCTCAGGCCGATGAGCGTGCATTCGAAGTGAATGCTACTGCTTCTATCTACCCGAACCCATCAAACGGTGATATGATTGCAATCAACTTCACAGACTTGACTTCTAACCAAGTTCAGGTTCGTGTGATGGATGCAATGGGTCGCGAAGTTTTCCGCTCAGCATATAGTGTGGAAGGCTCATTGAACCAAATCATTACCTTCAACCAGACATTGGCTGCAGGTATGTACATGGTTGAAATGACCGATGGAACTAATGTAGTTTCTGAAAGAATGATCGTGAAAAATTAAGGTGTTTGAACGATCTTTTGCTAGAAGCGCCTCCAACGGGAGGCGCTTCTTTTTTTTGGCTAAAAAACAATTGTTACGTGAGTGTTATTGAAGTCTGATTTGCGGCAAGTTTTACTTAATACAATCATAAACATCGGTTCAAAATTTCCAAGGTTTGTTATCGGAGTTTTGAAGCTTCAAACTATCTACCTATGAAATTTTTATCTCTCTTCTCAGCGTTATTCTTATTTGCTAATTTGAGTGTTACTGCTCAAGGTCTGGAGGGTATCATCGTGGAGCGCTTCTACGAAACAGATGCTGCCGATGAAACGAGTGCTATCGACAATGGTTCTGTTGTGCCTTTGCCTGCAGGAAGTGTTGTTTATCGTGTTTTTGTTGATATGGCTGAGGGGTATAAGTTCTCGCAAATTTTCGGAACATCCGAACATCCGCTTACAGTAAATGCGACGGCAGATTTTTACAACGATCCTTCCTATGGTGTTACCGTTAACCCTGGAACCATCAGTGCAAATAACATTCGCAAGCACACAGCTCTAATCGACTCGTGGTTCACTACAGGTGGTGCCTCCAACGGAAAAGTGGGTGTGTTGAAAATTGAAGACACCGATGGCTCTGTAGGAAACCAGCACGGCGTGCTTGCTAACAATGCGGGTGGGTGCTATGGTGTGCCTATCAATGGTACCAATGCCCAGGATGGAATGACGCCTAATTCACCTACGACTTACCTCGTTCCCAACTCACTCGGTGTGGGTGGAGCGTTGGAAGCCCTCGACCAAACACCCGGTAATTCTGTTTTGATTGATGCCGGTGCTATCGCGGCTCTTGGTGGTATTGTTGGCCCAACAGCCTCGAACCGCGTGATGATCGCACAATTCACCTTGAATGGTGATATCACGTTCGCACTCAATGTGCAACTTGTAAATGCAACTACCGGCGCTGCTGAAAACTATGTGGCATCGAACCCAATGGCAGGTGAACTTACCCACCCAACCTTGACTTACAACAGCAACATTGCTCCGACAATTTCAATCACTTCACCGAGCAACGGAGCAACCATTGGATTTGGTGATTACACCCTCACGGCCAACGCCAATGATGAGCAAGGATATGTTACCGCGGTTGAGTTTTTTGTAGATGGTGTTTCAGTAGGTATTGATAACACAGCTCCTTATGAAGCAGTTTATAATGCTACTGTTGGAAGTCACGCTATCACTGCAACAGTGATTGATGGTGACTGTCTTACGGCCAATTCGCAAACCATCAATGTAACGGTTTCGAGCAATTCAGCTCCAGCTGTGACACTCAATGCTGCAACGATCGCTGTAGAAGGTTCTCCAATAACACTTTCTTCAACGGCATCCGATTCGGATGGTGCCATCACACAGGTTGAGTTCTTTGTAAATGGTGTATCGGTAGGTGTGGATGCTTCTGCTCCTTACTCCGTTGTATGGATAGCAGCCCTTGGAGCTGATCAGGCTATCACGGCCGTTGCTACCGATGACACAGGGTTGTCAACAACTTCAAACGTGGTACTCATCACAGTGAATGCCAACATAGCTCCAACAGTTTCAATTGCTTTCCCATTCTCTACCACCGATGTTACAGCACCTGAAATGGTGGCTCTTACCGCTGATGCGGCAGATAGCGATGGAACAATCGTAAGTGTTGAATTCTTTATAAATGGTGTATCGGTTGGCACTGCCAACACTGCTCCTTTCATTGTAAACTGGATGAGCGTGGCGGGTCCGGCTGAAATTGTTGCTGTAGCTACGGACAGCAACGGTGCACAAACCACCTCAGTTTCTGTCAATATTGATGTGCTCGACCCATCCACAGAGCCTTACGCGGTTGAGTCGGTTACTCAAACATGTAACATCGGAGAATTTTGCGTTCCGATTTCTGCATCTGCAGCATTCCCGGTTACAGGTGTTATCGGTTACGACATCACGCTCAACTACGATGCTACATACTTCGAACCAACCGGTTCAGCAACGCTATTCGACGATATGATTGATGCGTCGTATGTAAACGCCACTGTAAATACAACTGCAGCAGGTGTGGTTCAGGTTATGATTACTTTGAATGGTGCCGCTCCTGCTGGTACGCAGTTCCAAGGCTATGGCGATTTGGTATGCGTGAGCTTCAATCGTTTGGCTGCATTCGGTGCTTCCGATTCAACGGAGGTAAGCGTAAGCTCTATCATCGAAAGTTATGTCAGTGGCCCGGTTGCATCGGCTGCAAATGCTGCCTACATGTATTCTGAATTGAATACACTTCAATCAGGAAACATTTCGGCAGGTGGAAGCAATGCATTGCTCACAAGCAACGAAACAACGGCTGCTGCTGCACCATCAACAATCGCTTATGCTGCGAGCAACGGAACAGTCAATCCGGTAATCTCTTATGAAGTTGACGCTGATGGTTCATTCACCATCGACGTAACCAATGGCACAGATGTAGCCATTGAACGTGCAATCGACAACACAGCCTCTATTCAGAATACAGTAAATGGGGCCGACGTGCTTGTTGCGAAGGCACTTCTCAACGGTACGTTGACTCCTTCTGTATGGCAGATATTGGCCCTCGATGTAAACCTCGATGGTGCTGTTACCGCAGGCGATATTTCTCAGATCAACCAACGTGCAACACTCATGATTGGTGAGTATCAGCAAGCTTGGAACTACGATGATCAAGGTAACTCAAATGGTCAGCCTTCGAAGGATTGGATCTTTGTAGATGAGGCGCGTTTGAACGATGCTGCATTTGCAATCTCAACAACATTCCCTGCCGATGATGAAATTGGTTTCTCTGCGGCTCGCGTTCCTGCGATTCCATTTGTATTGCCAACTGCTGCTGTTGGTTTCAACCCAAATAGCACGGTATGTCAGCAATGGAATGCCGACAATTTCAAGGCAATCCTTCTTGGTGACGCCAATGGTAGCTACGGCACCACTCCTGTGAACGTTGCAGACAGTGTAATCTTCGATTTGAGTCAGGCTGTGCTTACCAACGATGGTACCTCAAGCTTCATTGAAGTTCCTGTAATTGCGCAACTTGTTGGCTCGAATGCTCGTGCACTCGATGTGGCCATGAAGTTCAACCAAAGTAAATTGGCTTACAACGCAGCTATCACAATTGCAACGGATCTAGAGGCAGTAGCACATTACAATCCAGCTGATCAGTATGTGCGTCTCACAGCAACTCGCAACACTGATGTAGCGTTTGCAGATGGAGACGTAATTGCGCACATTAAGTTTGAAGTGCTCGATGATTGTGCAGCAGTGTTTAGCACCGACTTTAACTCTATCAGCACATGGATCAACGGTGAAGCAAGCGGAAATCGCATCATCGATGGTGCCACACCTCCTGCACCGATTCAATTCGTTTCTGCTGCTCCGTATTGCGTAGGAAGCCCAATTGAATTTAGCTATTCCGATATGATTGACGGTAGCATGATTACAAATTATGCTTGGTTTTTTGGTGATGGAACAACTGCTAACGGGCAGAATGTTTCAGTAGGTATTAATGGT
>Ga0114980_10003784_pt1 | contig 10282 bp, 9 predicted proteins | sample S_140806_EF_Meta_FD_87018 | JGI IMG/M metagenome (GOLD analysis project Ga0114980, IMG submission 87018) | Freshwater microbial communities from Lake Simoncouche, Canada to study carbon cycling - S_140806_EF_MetaG | ecosystem: Environmental > Aquatic > Freshwater > Lake | place: Lake... | reverse complement strand
TGATCAAGTCTGTGCCAGCGCGATAAAGTAAGCCACATATTCAGTTAGTTACTTTCCATCAAAAGTTGATTGAGGTGTTCTAAATGTCCGGCCATTCCACATGGGCAACGACGAAGCATAAAAAAGCGATCATCGACAGTCGTCGTGCTAAGAATTTTGCCAAGTTGATTAAGGCGATTGAAGTTGCATCTCGCAATGGTGGCCCTGATGTTGATGGCAACCCAACTCTTTTTGATGCGATCGCGAAGGCGAAAAAGAACTCTATGCCGGCGGACAACATTGAACGCGCGGTTAAGCGAGGCGCTGGCTTGGAATCTGGTGGCGCCGATTGGCAGACAATTATGTATGAAGGTTATGGGCCAAATGGTGTAGCCATCATGATTGAGTGTTTATCTGATAACCGAAATCGCGCCGCTTCTGAAGTTCGCGTTGCGGTAACTCGCAATGGTGGATCGATGGCCGACCCGGGTTCAGTTGCTTATCTGTTCAACCGCAAGGGCGTCATTATTGTAAATAAAGTTGATGGCGTGACAGAGGAAAAGATTTTGGAAGCGGTGCTGGAGGCTGGTGCTGAAGAAGTAAATGATCTCGGAGAATCTTTTGAAGTTGTTTGCGAAGCCAGTGATCTAGTTACCGCTCGTACCGCGCTACAAACAGCTGGCATAGATTATGAATCAGCGGATTCTTCTTTCTTGCCGTCTATGACTATTCCACTTGATGCCGAAGGCGCTACTAAGGTTTTTGAACTAATTGATGCCATTGAAGAGTTAGACGATGTGCAGAACGTTTTCAGTAACTTCGATGTCTCTGACGAAGTTATGGCGAGCCTTTCCTAACCCCACGCACTTGCCGTCGTAGGCTATGAAGTTATGAGCCAACGAGTTATGCGCGTCCTGGGAGTTGACCCAGGCCTTACTCGTTGTGGCGTGGGCGTAATAGAAGGTGCACCAGGTCAGCCACTTCGGCTGATAAACGTGGGCGTTATTTTGACTCCGAGCACAACAGCGTTGGAACTTCGTTTACTTCAACTAGAGCAAGAGCTGACTGGGTGGGTTGAGGTAAATCGCCCCGACGTAGTCGCCGTCGAAAGAGTATTTTCACAACACAATGTGCGCACTGTTATGGGAACTGGCCAAGCCGCAGGTATTGCACTACTTGTCGCTGCCCGTGCTGGGATTCCTGTTGTGATGCACACGCCAAGTGAAGTTAAGGCAGCGGTCACAGGCTCAGGGCGAGCAAATAAAGTTCAAGTCGCCGAAATGGTTAAACGACTTCTATCTCTCAAAGAGATTCCTAAACCTGTTGATAGCACTGACGCATTGGCGCTTGCGATCTGTCACATCTGGCGTGGATCAGGGGATTCGAAGTTGGCGGCGGCTTTAGTCGCTGAAAAATCTCGCTTAGCCAAGTTGGTTCGTAAATGATTTCTTCACTTAATGGAGTAATTCGCTCACTCGGTGCCGATCGCGCAGTTGTAGAAGTTGGGGGAGTAGGGCTTTCTGTAACTATCACACCGGCAACTAGCGCTCTGTTGAACATTGGAGCACCAGCACAGTTTTACACCTCTCTTGTTGTTCGTGAAGATTCGCTGACCCTCTTTGGATTCTTAGATGATGAAGTTCGCACACTCTTTGAATTAGTTCAAACTGTCAGCGGAATAGGACCAAAGGTTGCCATGTCGATTGTTGCTGCATTGTCACCGAGCCAACTTGGTATGGCTGTGGCACAAGAAGATATTTCTGCAATTGAGAAAGTTCCGGGCATCGGACATAAAGGCGCACAACGTTTAATTTTAGAGTTGAAGGGCAAACTCTCGGATTTTGGAACATCACATAAGAGTGCGCATCATCAACCAGTGTGGTGCGAACAACTAGCAAGTGCGCTGATCTCACTCGGTTTTTCCGCCAAAGAATCTGATAACGCCATAACAAATGTGGTTAATCAAATTTCTGAAGAAGGTGGCGATGCTAATTCTGCCGAACTCTCTGATTTGTTAAAGCGGGCACTGCAAAAGGGCGGTAGATGAGAATGAGTGATGATCGCTTGATATCTCCAGAATTTGCAAATGATGATTCAGCAGCAGAACACGCCTTGCGTCCGAAAACCCTGAAAGAGTTCATCGGTCAACAACGAGTCTGTGATCAGATTGATGTCTTGTTGACCGCGGCGCGTCAACGCAATTCCGCAGCCGATCACATTCTTCTCTCTGGTCCTCCAGGACTCGGCAAAACAACCCTGGCTCTTATTTTGGCCAGTGAGATGCAAACACCTATCCGCATCACTAGCGGTCCGGCGATTACGCACGCTGGCGATCTGGCAGCAATTTTATCGTCGCTGGTTGAAGGCGAGATTCTCTTCTTAGATGAGATTCATCGCTTGCCTCGCCCGGCCGAAGAGTTGCTCTACTTGGCTATGGAAGATTTTCGCGTTGATGTGATTGTCGGCAAAGGCCCAGGAGCTACAGCAATACCTTTGCAATTACCGCGCTTTACCTTAGTCGGTGCAACAACGCGTGCCGGATTATTGCCAAGCCCGCTTCGCGATCGTTTTGGATTTACCGCTCACTTAGATTTCTATGAAGAAAATGAACTTGAAGAAGTTCTTCGGCGCAGTGCCGCTTTACTTCAATTGGAAATAGATGCAAAGGCAGTTGCAGAGGTTGCCAGCAGATCACGAGGCACTCCGCGAATAGCGAATCGATTGCTTCGCCGAGTTAGGGATTATGCCCAAGTTCGTTCTGGTGCCAAAGGATCAAGCCATCTGACACACAACGATGCAATGGCGGCGTTAGAAATGTATGAAGTAGATGAGAAAGGGCTTGATCGTTTAGATCGGTCGGTTCTGTTAGCTCTGATCGAAAGATTTAATGGGGGACCGGTCGGGCTGTCAACTCTTGCAATCGCAGTTGGTGAAGAGACTGAAACTGTAGAATCCGTCGCAGAGCCATTTTTAGTTCGAAATGGCTTTATGGCCCGCACGCCTCGAGGTCGAATCGCAACAGCGCAAGGTTGGTCACATGTGGGACGTACGCCACCTGCTTCAGCCGCGACGCTTTTCGACACGCCCGCCGTTGACGCCTAGACTCTGCTCCTATGTCCACACCTAATAAAACTGTGAAGAGCCCTGCCCGATCTGGCCGCTCTCTAGTACTCCTGGCCGTAATCCTGCTGAGTCTAATTGCTACCGCCTTTGTTCAAGGTGCATCTTCAGTTCGTCTAGGCCTTGATCTGCGAGGTGGAACCAGCGTAACTCTGCAACCTCGTGCATCCAATGATTCAAATAAGATTACATCAGAGGCAATTGATCAAGCGGTTTCAATTATTCGTCAACGTGTGAACTCTTTAGGTGTCGCTGAAAGTGAAGTTACTGCTCAAGGCAGTGGAACAAATCGGCAAATCGTTATTTCCGTTCCTGGAGATAGTGGCCGCCGGGTTGTTGATCTTGTAGGGCAAACTGCAGAACTTCGCTTCCGCCAAGTTTTGGCTGAAACAGCAGGTGTTCCAAACCCAACAGATACTTCAACTGCTGCGACTCCTGTAGCTGGCGTAACAGATGAAATCAACAATCGTTTTGCAACACTGGATTGCAGCATCGCGGCCAACCTCGAAGGCACAGGTGCAGACTCACCGACTGACACAATTATTGCGTGTTCTCGTGATGGTGGAGCAAAATATATTCTTGGACCAGCTGAAGTTCTCGGGCAGCAAGTGTCTTCCGCCGAGGCTGGTTATGACCCAACCCAAGGTTTAGCTTGGTTTGTATCCCTCTCATTCGATGGCGAAGGGACTAAAGCATTTGGAGCCATAACAACTCGAGTGACATCTTTGCAATCACCGCTGAATCAAGTTGCGATTGTTCTAGATGGTTTGGTCGTATCTGCTCCGCGGATTAATGAACCGATCCCGTCAGGTAATGCTCAGATCACCGGGTCGTTCTCACAGGTCGAAGCGCAAGATCTCGCAAATGTCCTTAAATATGGTGCGCTTCCGCTAGCTTTCGATCGTGGTGAGGTGCAACAAGTTTCACCTACATTAGGCGCGGATCAGTTGAATGCTGGTTTACTCGCTGGAGCGTTAGGACTTGGTCTTGTAGTTATATATTCACTTCTTTATTACCGCGGACTCGGTTTCGTCACGGTTGGATCGCTGGCAGTTGCTGCAGGAATGGTCTATTTACTCTTCTTAGTACTCGGAGAAACCATTGGATTTACTCTTACTTTGGCAGGTATTGCGGGAGCGATCGTAGCAATTGGTGTCACCGCTGACTCATTTATCGTTTTCTTTGAGCGTATTCGTGATGAAATGCGCGAGGGAAGATCATTGCGCTCTGCGGTCGAAAGTGGCTGGGCCAAAGCTCGCCATACGATCATTGTCGCCGATATGGTTTCACTGATCGCAGCGGTTCTTCTCTACTTCTTCGCAGTCGGTGGAGTTCGAGGGTTTGCCTTTACTCTGGGTCTAACGACGATAGTCGATCTAATTATTGTCTTCTTGTTTACAAAGCCTATGGTCAGCCTTTTGGCAGGTTGGAAATTCTTCTCTTCCGGCCATCCACTCTCAGGCTTATCACCGAAGAGTGTTGGTATGAAATTAACTAAACCTGCTACATCTTTGGAGGCGTAAGCGATGTCAAAACTTTCAGGTCTTGGTGGTCGTCTTTACACCGGTGAAACTTCATTCAACATTGTTGGTAATCGTCGCCGCTGGTATGTGGTTTCTTCAGTTTTTATTCTTATGTCGATAGGCGCTCTCATTATTCAGGGGCTGCATCTCGGGATCGAATTTAAAGGTGGATCTTCATACACCGTAAATAAATCTGGGATTAGCGTGGAACAAGCGCGAGCATCCGTAGCCGATGTTGGAATTCCGGGTGAGATTATTGTTCAGAAAATTGGCGATACGAAAGTCAGAATCCAAACTGGAGCGTTAACTTCAGAACAATCAAAGTCAGTCGAACTCGCGCTCACCCAGGCATTTAACGTAGATATTGAATCAATTGATACTCAATTAGTTGGACCGTCGTGGGGTAAGGAGATCACCAAGAAAGCACTTTATGGTCTCTTCGCCTTCTTGATTGTGATCATGATCTTCTTAGCGATGATCTTCGAGCCGAAGATGGCGATAGCCGCAATTGTTGCGGTTATTCACGACGTCTTCATCACTGTCGGAATTTATGCCTTGGTTGGTTTTGACGTTACTCCAGCAACCATCATCGGCTTCTTAACGATTTTAGGTTATTCGCTCTACGACACAGTTGTTGTCTTTGATAAGGTGCGTGAAAACACTAAGTCAGTAGCTGCTGTTGGGAAATACACGTACTCACAGGCAGCTAACTTGGCGGTTAATCAGACAATAGTTCGTTCAGCGAATACATCTTTGATCGCACTACTTCCAGTCGGTTCAATTCTCTTTGTTGGTGCTGGCCTCCTTGGAGCAGGAACGCTTAAGGATCTATCGCTAGCGCTCTTTATTGGTCTTGCGGTTGGCACGTATTCCTCGATCTTTATCGCTCCACCATTTCTGGCTTCACTTCGTGAAAAAGAACCTGCGATGCAGGCACTTGCAAAGCGTGTGGCATCACGTGGCAACAGTTCATCTGCCGGTGCTTTAACTTCGAAGAGTGAACGTCCAACGATCCAACCGAGTGTTAATCGTGGTCCACGTAATCAACCTAAGCGCAAAGGCCGCAAGTAAACTCTTTTCAGAAGTAAGGCGGCCAAGTTGAATGCTCTAGTAGCTCCACTTCTAGGAACGCTGAAGGAGAATCATCCTTCTAGTCGACTAGATGATGTGGAACGCGCCTTTGAAATCGCAAAGACCGCCCATCTTGGCCAGATGCGCAAATCCGGCGAGGAGTACATAACTCATCCTGTCGCCGTTTCACAGATTCTTGCCGAACTTGGCTTAAATGACACGACGATAATCGCATCACTGTTGCACGACACAATCGAAGATACGCCATACTCTCTGGCGCAGCTACGCACAGACTTTGGCGATGAAATCGCGAACTTGGTAGATGGTGTTACTAAACTAGATAAATTAACTTACGGACCAACTGCCGAAGCCGAAACTGTCCGCAAAATGGTCGTTGCCATGTCTCGCGATATTCGTGTTTTAGTTATAAAACTGGCAGATCGTTTACACAATGCCCGTACCTGGAAGTTTGTATCTGCTGAAAGCGCAGAACGCAAAGCGCGCGAAACGCTTGATATCTACGCCCCGCTTGCCCATCGTCTCGGTATGAATGCAATTAAGTGGGAGCTAGAAGATCTATCGTTTGAAGTCTTAGAACCCAAGAAATTTGAAGAGATCTCGCGCTTGGTGGCAGAGCGCTCACCTTCACGCGATGCCTTAACTCAAGAGGTCATTGATGCCGTTCAATCCGACTTAACACGCGATGCAATTACCGCAACAGTGACTGGTCGCAAGAAACATTTCTTCAGCGTCTATCAAAAGATGGTGGTACGAGGCCGTGATTTCAATGATATTTATGACCTTGTCGGAATTCGTGTTCTTGTAAACGATGTACGTGATTGTTATGGAGTCTTAGGCTCAATTCACGCGAGATGGTCGCCAATTCCCGGACGATTTAAAGATTACATCGCAATGCCAAAATTTAACCTTTATCAGTCCCTTCATACAACGGTGATCGGTCCCAACGGTAAAGCGATCGAAATTCAGATCAGAACATTTGATATGCACTCACGTGCCGAATTCGGTATTGCTGCGCACTGGAAATATAAGCAGGGGAGTGAATCAAATTCCTCATCGCCGGAAATGTTGTGGCTACGCCAGCTGCATGAATGGCAGAAAGAGACGGAAGACCCATCTGAATTTCTGGAAGCACTCCGCTTTGATCTAGGTTCACCAGAAGTTTTCGTCTTCACACCAAAGGGGAGCGTTATCGCTCTACCTGGGGGCTCAACTCCAGTGGATTTCGCATACTCGGTTCACACAGATGTTGGCAGTCGATGCGCAGGCGCAAAGGTTAATGGTCGCTTAGTTCCGTTGGATTCACGCTTAGTCAACGGAGACGTTGTTGAGATTGTTACAAATAAAAGCGAGAACGCTGGACCTTCACGAGATTGGCTCAATTTCGTAAAGTCGCCAAGAGCGCGTTCAAAGATTAAGGCGCACTTCAGTAAGGAGCGCCGAGAAGAGGCAGTAGATGCGGGACGCGAATCAATTGCGCGACAGATGCGCAAAGCTGGTTTGCCGCTTCAGAAAATTTTTGCCGGTCACTCACTTCTTGAATTAGCACATGATCTTCGCTATCCCGATATTTCTGCTCTATACAGCGCCGTGGGGGATGGACACGTTTCTGCAGCATCAATTATTGAGAAGTTGGTCCAATCACTTGGAGTTGAAGATTCGCATCCAGAACCAACAATGGAACAGATTCCAACCGGTTCACACTCAGTACGTCGTTCCAGTAGTTCCATTGAAGTTGAAGGAGTTGGCGACGTTCTAGTAAAACTGGCACGCTGTTGCACTCCGGTTCCAGGAGATCCCATCATTGGATTCATCACAAAGGGAAGCGGAATATCAGTACACCGCGAGGATTGTATCAATGCCGCAGATCTAAGGGAGAATCAGGGCGAGCGGATTGCAAATGTTAATTGGTTAGATGGCGCTAGCAGCGTCTTCTTGGTCAACATTCAAGTGGAAGCGCTAGATCGTCCGCGTCTTTTGGCTGATGTCACACGCACACTTTCAGAACAGCATGTAAATATCTTGAGCGCTTCAGTTAACACATCGAAAGATCGCACAGCGATTTCTAAATTTACCTTTGAGATGGCAGATGCCACTCACTTAGATTCTGTATTAGCAGCTGTTCGCGCCGTTGCCGGCGTGTATGACGTTTACCGAAATTAATTAAATTCGGCTAAAGCCTTTTCAGCGTCGGCAAGCCAAACTTTACGAGCTGTCGCAGACTCAAGAGCCTCTTGCGCCTTCTTTGCATTACCAGCAGCCTCTGATTTAGCCGCGATTTTTTCGTAATTAGCAATTGAGTCAGCAAGTTGCTTAACAACATCAGCTGCGCGCGCCTTAGCCGCAGGATCAGTCTTGCGCCAAATCTCTGCCTCAGCGCTCTTGATCGCTTCTTCTACTTTTGCAACACGTGCATCCATTGCTGAACGCTTGTCGCGATGAGTAATACCGATCTTCTCCCAAGAACGTGCGAGTTCGCGGAACGCCGCTTTCGCTACCTTTACGTCAGTAAATGGAACCAACGCTTCGATCTGCACAATTAACTCTTCGCGCTTAACTAGGTTCGCGGACATAGAAACTTCACGCTTTTCTAGATCAGCGTTTTTTGCGGTGAAGAATTGATCTTGTGCTGCTTTGAACTTCGCCCACAATTTGGCATCTTCACTCGGCGTACCACGACCGGCCGCCTTCCATTGATCCATCAGGGTCTTAAACTTACGAGCGGTTGGTACCCACTCAGTTGATGTTGCAAGCGTGGTGGCTTCGGCAACAAGTGCCTTCTTTGCTGCTGAAACTTTTGAGGTCGTCTCCTCGAGGGCCGCGAAATGTGTGCGACGACGCTTATCAAACTTGTTTCTTGAGGCGGAGAAGCGCTTCCATAGATCTGCGTCAGCTTTCTTATCTAAACGCGGTGCAGACTTCCACTCTTCAAGGAGCGTCTTTAAGCGATCTCCAGTGACTTTCCAATTCTCAGATAAGGCAAGTGACTCGGCTTCAACAACAATTTTTTCCTTCTCAATCAAAACCTGTGCACGTCGTTCAGCCTTAGCCGCAGTTTCGGCGGCTTTCTTCGCTTCATAAGCTTCGCGATGACCTTCAATAAGTGGCTCTAATTGTTCTACGGATAGAGATAGCGCAGCCAAATCACCGACGCCATTTAATTCAGAAACCTGTTGACGCAACTTCTTGACTGCGTCATAGGCATCAGATGGCACCATTGCACCGCTGGTAATTCTCGCGGCGGTGAGTGCGACTTCAGAAGCTAACGCTTCAAATTTACGAACAAAATATTGCAACGCTTCATCCGCAGTCTTTCCGGGATAAGAGCCAACCGCTTTCTCGCCTTGCGGAGTAATAACATAGACAGTTCCGTCTTCGCCTACCCGACCGAATTTTGAAGGATCACCAATTAAGGCACTTGCCGCACTTGGAATTGTTGGAGCAATTGGTGCGATGTTGATAGATCCTGGATTTGCGTTCTCGGTCATGGTTTTCCCTTTCAGCGCGTCGGCTCGAATAAGCCTTCGTTGTTGGTGCGTATAGAGCGGATATTGCAGAGATAAAAGGTACCCTGTCTTACTGCGCAGTGAAAATTAGCGCTTAAAAATCGGGTTACGAAGGGGTGATTTATGTTTGTCGCCTCATTTCCGGCCCCCATGTACGCAACTAACTGTTGGATTATCGCGGGCAAGCCTGGTCAAGAGTGCATCATCGTCGATCCCGGAATGCCTGACATTTCCCACGAGATTCAGGCAATTGTTGCCGAGAATAATTTAAAGCCAGTCGCCGCTCTGATCACACACGGACACCTCGATCATACTTTTTCGGTAAAACCATTAGCCGATGGTTATGGAATCGCGAGTTATATCCACGCCGAGGATCGCGAATATCTACTAAAGCCGCAAGGTGCTCACGGTGCAGAATTCATTTCCGCTCTTGATGCAATGACTTTTGAAGAACCGCAAGACACTCGAAATCTGCGGCATGGTGATTTGATTGAAATTTTAGATATGAAGATCACTGCAATACATTCGCCGGGTCATACAAAAGGCAGCACAATGTTTGCAATAAATGATCAATTGTTGCTCTCTGGCGATGTTTTGTTTGCCGGCTCTATAGGCAGAACTGATCTACCTTCAGGCTCGCATGAAGCGATGGTTAAGACGCTCAAGACACGAGTGCTGCCGCTGAGCGATGATCTACGGGTTCTTCCTGGCCATGGTCCGGAGACAACGATTAAATTCGAGCGAAAAAATAACCCTTATCTGAAAGAATTACGGGTATGAAATACGAAAAGATTCAAGCGCCAAAAGGGGTTAGCGAATACGCGCCTCCGCTTTCGGCTGCCTTTGAATGGGTTCGTGAATCGTTAATTGCTCCAGCAAAATTGGCGGGGTACCAATTAATCGAGCTTCCAGTTTTTGAAGATACCGCGCTCTTTTCGCGTGGAGTCGGTGAATCAACTGATGTTGTCTCCAAGGAGATGTACACCTTCGAAGATCGTGGGGGAAGATCAATCACTCTGCGTCCGGAAGGTACGGCAGGTGTGATGCGTGCAGTTATTGAAAAAG
>Ga0114980_10003783_pt1 | contig 10284 bp, 18 predicted proteins | sample S_140806_EF_Meta_FD_87018 | JGI IMG/M metagenome (GOLD analysis project Ga0114980, IMG submission 87018) | Freshwater microbial communities from Lake Simoncouche, Canada to study carbon cycling - S_140806_EF_MetaG | ecosystem: Environmental > Aquatic > Freshwater > Lake | place: Lake... | reverse complement strand
GCCACATCCTTAACCGATGCCAAGTCGCTAAGATTCAAGCATTGTTCAATGAATTTAGATACTCGTTCCTTCTCTTTGGCATCGTTAATCTTATCATACGATAACAACTCGGTATCACCTGTAAACGCTATGACATCTTTTCGGTTAAGGTTCGCACCAAACAAGTCACCGAAGTGGTCACAAGCATCCTTGATGGCGATGGTCTTGGCGATTGGTAGTGCCATCATAACCGCACCTTTCCCTACGTTTGACATATCCATTTGCAATGATCCACTACCTGCTTTTGTTTGTAATTCTTGCGCACCAACTCCATCGTGAAATTCCATAGTGTTGGTAGCAGGATTTAAATAATGAACTCTAACTGTCACTTCAACCGCATTCATCAGCATCCCAGTCTTCAGCACTTCAATAGAATACTTTTTAAAGCATCTACGAAGCAAGTATTCGACCTTATCAATCGGCAGGTAGTTGTAACCCTTGATGAATGGATGTTGCTTAACCCAAGCACTCGGTGGCGGTGTAGCAAGTACCACGTTGAGTTGCTCAAGTGGTATTGCTACATCTAATTGTTTGAATAGCGAAGTGATAGTCGGCTTAGTTGCCTTGACTAAGTTGGTATTATTACTCATTGTTACCTCCTTCTCTTTCGCCTACGAAGTCACTACTTTCGTGAACATCATCTTCACGTTCACGTTGACGTTCAATTTCGGTCATTGATAACAAAGTTTGATAAGCCATTGACTTCGCTTTTACAATAACTTGTTCAGCTATCGTAAGAGCATCAATAAATTCATCTTTCGTTGATGGCTTGTAACCTTGTTCAAGATGCCATTCTAATTCAACAAGATGGCTTTCTTCAATTCTTTCTAATCCTGTTACATCGATAGATTGCTTTTCGTTCAGCCATAGTTGTTTTACTGAACCGCTTGGCGATTGCAAGAACATTGGAAATTTGTGTTGTGTTTTCATTGTGTATATAATTTTTGTAAAAGTAATTAATTTTTTAATACGAAATCATCGTTAACTAAATATTAGTATATATCTTGGTTATCAGGATTGCCCCATATCAGCAAAGCTAATAGAAGGATAAGTGCTATGACTAACATACATCAGTCGGTTGAGGTTCGTGGTATTCAAGGTCACCCTTAATCCCTTGCTCGTGATCCAATCGAACCCAGTCTTGAGATAGTGCTACCTTAGATGCTGTCCATTGGCGATGTCCGTTCTTCAACTTCCAATAAGCTACCAAGTCATCGTGTGTCTTCTCATCGGTAATGAGTCGATTGATGATGAAGTCAATAACGCTATCCATTTGCTCGGTTGTGATGCAGGAATCAATCCACGCAGATACGATGTTGTAATGTGTTGATGGTATCATTTGTTTAGTGGTTTAAAGGTGTAAACTAAGGCTCTTTGAATGCTATCCGTGTAGGTCATACTATCCGCCATATTCTTATGGAACTCCTCTAAGTACATTTGCATCTCGTGAGGTTGAACTCCGCTTTCTTCTGCGGTTAATTCGGCAATGGCTTCGATTCGTGATATGTCTTTATTCTTAGCCATATCAATGACAAGCGGATGGTTGATGTGTAGATTAGTCATTGGTTACCTCCTTTTCTACTACTATTCCGTCATTGAAGTGTCCGAGATATGCTATGCCATCTGACCTCTTGTTATCGTAGGCAAACATAAGGTCACAACCATCTCCATAATCTTTGCATATCAATTCTATATTATTCCACATATTAGCACTTGCTTGTACAGGTGGATTAGTATCTACATCAATATATTTAACAAATTCAATAGGCTTCTTTTTTTGTATCGGTGTTGCATCTCCGATAATAGTTACTTTAGTCATTCTTGATTAAGTGTTTAGTTAATAATTCTTTTTCGGTCTTGCGGATAACTTTCTTATCCTTGTCATTTGCCACTCGGACGAATATTCCCATTAGTGGTGTCTTGTACTTCGGCTTTGCGCCTGTTTTTTTTGCCATTATTTATGTTTTAGAGTTCAAATATAATATTCTATTCTTCATACCACCAAATATATTTTTCAAATTTCGCTAAAACTCAATGATACCAACGGAAGAAATTTTTTGAGAATGTGGAAATCAGTCGCAAATATCGCACACAAATGCGACAAGATTATATCTGATAATGCGACTCAATGCCGACTTGATGCCGACTTGCACCCGAAGGGAGATAAGATACACCCCAAAAGCAAGTCACCCCGTAGAAACGAGGTGGCTCTTAAAATACACATATGAAAACAATCTTTTACCTACTTAATAACTCACGCATCAACTTGCGTAATAGTTCGGCTTCGGCTTCTATCAACAATAATCTCTTCATTACTTCAATACGTTTCTCTTCGTTAGTCATCGGCACTTGGATCAAATAATTCACTATACATTTCATCAACGCACATATCAATAATCTTAAAACAACGAGTTAAGATTCGATTCTTCATTGCTCTACCATCTGCCGTCATAGGATCGAGTTCTTGTACTGCCGATATTGCCCAATAGCTATTTGTGATGTACTCACTATTGGTTGTGAACTCAACGATTGCATCAGCAAATAATTCTTCTTCTTTTTCTTTCTCTTCTTTTACCATAGTTAAAATAAGTGGTTTATTCGTGCGACTTGTCCGTGTTGTTTGTGATGCAAAAATCCTTCAACTGCTTTAATGCTCAAATAACCATTACGATGATGCCAACTATCCGTGCCACTTGGAGAACGTAATGATTCAACAGTTACTCCTGCATAATCTTTGGATGACTTATGATGGATATGATGCGTATAGATGTATCTATGTTTCGTTTCTGCCCATTCCCTACTATACTCAAGTGCCATAAGCAATGGAAGGTCTTGTTGTTTCGCACCATCTCCGTGCGTTGTGCCTATCAAATTATTATGGTATTGATATGCCTTACGATGTGCTATTGAACAATCAAAAGTTATGTTAGAACAATTCTTAAAGTATGTCTCAATAATCTGCGCCAAAAAGAATCCATTAGTATAATCGTGGTTTGATGGATTAAACGTGAAGTGAACATCAGCAACCGATAACAATAACTCCAAAACATCGGTGTACAACTTCTTAGCTATCATAAAGTTATCGTACCACATCCCATCGGTATCTTGTTGCGTTAATGATGTAGTTGAAGACTTAGCATTATCAACGTGCAATATATCGTTACCACCGATAAAAAGTATCTTGTCGATATTATACGCAGATACCTTATTCAAGATGCCGTTAACCCCCTCCAAAACTCGTTTAACCGCTATCTGCGAGTTATAATCTTCGCCTGTTTCAAACGCTGAACATAACTTACCGATATGTATGTCGGCAGGGTCAATAACTAACAAGTGACCATCCTTACAAATCTCACGTTTTATCTTGGTAAATGTTGGTCGGTACATCTGCAAATCAGCAATCAACTCAGAACGAAGTATCTCAACTCTTTGCACTTCTTGTGGGACATAATTTGGATTCTTGACTTGGATTGATGCGCCTTCATCCTTTAGCCACATTGTCTTGGCATCCATTATTGATACACCAAGCCGATTTGCTGCCTCGTAGATTCCTTCTTGAATATCTGCAATGCGTCTTCCGTGTCTTGAGATGTATCTACCTAACTCTTTAACATCATTGTTTTCTTTACTATTGGCTTTTACATTCAAGATGGCTTGTGCTATCTCTACTCCCGTCTTCTCCTCAGAATATATCTGCTTAATAGCGTCATCGTACTTAATCCACTTCGATGTCATTTGTGTATTTTAAAGTGAAAAGGGTGACGAATATACGCCACCCTTATAAGTCATTACTACTTGTTGCCGTAAGCCTTGTATGCTGGGTTAATCCAATTAATCAGCACAGGTAAGTTTGCCACTATTCCTGCCGTCAATAATTTTTTAACCATAACCATATCAAATGAGAATAAATCGTGACCATTGGATAACTCTACAAGCCACAAAGATAGGATGATAGTTGCGAATCCTTTAATAAATGTTCCAAACGGAGTTGTTAATGCTTTTTTCATTTTTTTGTTATTTTAATAAATGGCAATATTACCAAAAGTCCTTTTACAATACCTCTCCAAAGTTTACCTCCGAAGGTTCTTGATGGTGTTGATGCAAGTTGATTAGCGACTATCGAAGCCTCATTGACTATGATGTCTTTACCTTCTTGCGAAATGTTTACTTTAATGTCTGACATATCTTTAGATGTTTGATGACTATGAAAAATACAAATCTGCTTCTGCCTTGCGCCTTCGTGTTAACCCTTTCTCAAATGAACTACCCTTATTAACCCACTTCATAAACTCATCACGGATGGTGGCATCTGATGGATTCGCATTCACTTTCTTGAGTAGTGTTGACTTATCAAGATTACCTAACCCAAGATTATAACTGAATGATACCAACGCATCAAACATACCTTGCGTTACCGATGCGCCAACTCGCTTGTTCACTCCATACTCAAAGCTAAGTAATATCGTAGCAAATAACTCATCAGCACGTTGCTGAGTAAGTACATCACCCTTCTTTACTCGGATGCCGTTCTCGTATTGCGTATTGCCCCAACCGATTGTCCAAATAGCCTTGCTATCTTGATACGCTTGTAAACGGCAAGATTCAAAGGTTTGGATTAGTTTAATTCCTATTTGTGATACTTTCATTACTTACGGATGGTCTTGATTCTTCTACCTAAATGCTCTTGATATAACTCTCCTTCCTTGAAATCTTTAATCTCCTCAATGATGCACTCCATCACTTTAGCCGACCTATCCATCATCAAAGATTGTCTATCAATGCTACGAGTATTTGTCTCAATAATGCCATACATCTTTACTCTATCTTCTTCCATAATACGCTTCACTTCCGCACGAAGTACATCCAACTCGTTCATCGTACGTTCGGTGAATCTATCATATCGTTTCCATAGTATGTAACCACAAAATGCCAACACACCTACAAGTGCGCTTTGCTTTAACATCTCTTCTATCAGTTTAGTTTCCATTGCTTTATATCAACTTTCGCTTTTATTTTATTATTTAGTGTTAGGTGTTCCATTAGTCCAAATACCATCTCCGCTTTACTTTCCACATCATCTCCAAGTATGGCATCTGCTTCGATATGAGCAATGTACAACTGCTTCAAATCTTCGTATGTGCCAGTCCAAGTGAGGGTGATTAAGTTACTCATCGTTCTTCCAAGTAGATCCATCGAATGTTTGACCTAATATCCAATCAGATGCGTTAATTTGTATCGTGTTCAATTTACTCAATAACGATAACCATTTAGTTTGTATGAACGTCTTGATACTCTCTTCGTTTTGATAGTTGTAGAACTTATCATTACATCTAAATACAACCATATTACCATCAATACGTTCTATCTCAGGTATATCATTTTTTAATGATTGAAAGGTTGATTCCTTATCAGGAATGGCAATAAACTTAGCAGGAATCGTTATGTATAATTCATAACGTAGATTGAAGGTAGAATCATCGTTCTTAGTGTTTTCTAAAATTCGTGCCTTTGTTTGGGCTTGTGTTGCGATTGTTAACAGCATCAAGGCTGTAAAAATTATGTATCTCATATATTTATTGTTTACCAAGTTTCAGTCCATTCAATTGTTACAAAACAAGCACCACCTGTCATAGTTACTCCTCCAAGATTTATAGATAATGCTTGTGCTGCCGAGTTAAGTATGATAGGTTTACCTTTTAATCCAAAATCAAATTCATATTTCTCAGGTTGTGTTGCCGTAGTTGAGCAAAATATAGGCACAGTTTCAACCGAACCAATCGTAGTGCCAAGTGTAGGATTAGCAGTATAGTATTGAACCGTTGAACCTGCCGCAGCATCTGAGGCATCAAGTGGTACTGCCGTCATAGTTGTTGCCGTACCTGCTGTATTAGCAGTTGACCTTTTGATACAAGCAACATTGAATGAGCCACTTGTTGTTTGCGTAGCAGAAAAAATAATCTTATTTATCATTATAGTTTTAGATGCAACACCTGAAATAGTGAATATATCGGTAGCTAATGCAGCAGGACTAAAACTACCTGATGATGCACGATATGTCACACGATGACGCATCTCATCTTTGGTTAATAATACACCACTTTTAGTAGTAGTTATTTGAGACCAATCTCCATTTGCTGATGTTGTTGATGATGTCAATGTATCACCTCTAATACCCAAAATCTTATTACCACCAAAAGCATCCGCAGAAGCAAAATCTTCTTGAACAAATTGAGAAGTATTACTAAATGCGCTTACCCCACTTGCCGTTGTGGCTACATTTAGTGAAGCCTGTTGATTAAGATTTAAATAAACCATATTATTTGCCGTATTCAAAACTATAAATACAGTTGCCGTTCCTGTCATTGCAGATAATCCTGTAAATCTAATTCTTTTTGCGCCCATTGTTGGCATAAAATACAAAGATGTATCTCCGCTACTAACTGTTGCACTTGTACCTGCACCTGATACTGTGTATCTTGTTAACAAACTTGTAGATGCAGTTGTCCAAGTCGAATCGTCATTACTAAATTGAACTGATAATGCACCTGTGTAAACTCCTCTAACTTTTATTGATGCAGTTGTATATCCATCACATAAAGCAGATACCGCACTACCTGCCGTTTCCGTACGAGTTGGTGTTAAATTTTGTGTAGTAATAGTACCGCTTACTGAATACGTTGGTAAACTTGTAACACCAACTAATCTTCTACTTGCTGTTGTACTATCTGCAAATGTTGTTACTTCGGTTGAACCATTCATTATAACTACTCTTTGTGCGCCCTTAGCGTTTAAAGATAAAGGATGTAATGTTGAATCAGCAGGTGCAGGTGCCATATATGATACTGCACCTAAAACCATTGGTCCTTTAACACCTGTTGATGATGCGCCTTTCCCGTAATGCAAATCAGTTGCTATTTGATTTAGTGTACTTTCAGTTGCTGCATCTAATGGTAATGGTAATATTGAACCTGCATCTATTGATACTGTACCGCTAACTTCTTGTATTGCAGGAAAGTTTTTAACTTGTATTGTACTTCTATACTTACTTGAATCACTTGCCGATGCAGTATTATTCACATTCCAAGTACCTGACTGAGTAGCATCAACCGTCAACGCACCTGATGGGTTAACTTTTACATCAACGTATCCACCACCACCGCCTGTTGTCAAGCCGTGCATAACCGCATTCACAACTAATCCTGTATCTGCCGATACTACTTGTGTTCCTAATGTCTTTTTAGTAATACCTGATATAGTTGAATTAACGCTACCACTTATCGTCACACCTGTACCTAACTTGGCAAGGTTGACAGAATCTTGGTACATACGTTTGTAGATGCTATCTGTCTTTAGTTTTAATGGTGCTAATGATAACATTTGCGCATCAGTACTACCTGTTGCAGCTAAGATGTCTTCCAATGTAGTTTGCGTTGCACTTGGAATAGATGATACCCCAACACCGCTACCAAGCCGTGTGTAGATGCTATCAGTCTTCAATTTAATAGCCGTTTGAATGTTCACCAATGCGGTATCGTGTACCTTCATTGATGCACCGACTCGTTGAATCTCACCGATTACATTGCTATTATTTACCGCACGAATAACACCTCCGTATTGTGCTTGTGCGTTGATTGTAAGCAGACTTACTGCTATGATTGTGATTAGTTTTTTCATATTTTTTATCCTCTTAATACTCTTATTTTACCATTTGCAAATCTGAACTCGCAATCTTCTTGCTTGTAAATTGTTGTCGCTATTCTTTCATCAGCGTAATATGCCGTTGAACCACTTAGACTAACTACATAACTTATATCTCGATTAATGAACATACAAGTATTATTCTCGGTAGTTAGATGGTCTAAATTAAAGTTGATGTCACTAATAAGCGTTCCATTTTCTAAGATATAACACTTACCATCTTCGGCAGTTAATACACCTCCAATAATCATTCCAAGAGTAACAACTACGTTTGTCAAGCCTCCACTAACACCTTCACCATCTTGACCTTTGATATTAGCTACAAGTACCCAAGTGCCGTCAACTTTGTTATATACATCTCCGTTAATATCGTTGAGATAATAATCTCCATTCTTTCCTTTACCTACTTTTGGCAAACCAATGTCATTATACCAAACGGATGGACCATAACTATAAATCGGTACAATACCACCACCTGCGACTGCATAAGTTGGTACAACATCATCGTTAATAGTGCCTACAAATATTTCTTCTTCCATTGATAATATAGGCGCATCGATTGTATCAACAATGTAACCCATTGCAGGGTCAAGTTGAGTACTCATCAAGTCTACAAAATGCGATGAATATTCAAGCACAACCAAATAACGATTGCTTTGCGTATAATCTAACTCACGACCACTTTGATACATCGGTGAGCAATTTAATGGTTTAAAGTTTTGTAATGCACGATGCACCGAATCCTTTAAATCAAGTATTGATAATTCAAGGTCAATATTACCTTCCGAGTTATATTGCTCTTGTTCTATCATTACTCTAAAAGTTACCTCATAAGATAACGCATTGTTACCTATCGGAAGTCCTGTTGATAAGACCGTTTCAAGAAAACAAGCAGGTTTCGCATAAACAATCATATCAGGTTGCTCATCTCGTTGGTCTGCCCATATCATCACGTTCAAACCGACAACATTACCATCTTGATTAGTGCATTGCACCGATTCAAGTTTAGTTACTACCGATTTGATTGTTTCTTTGATTCCCATTATGCGGTTGCGTATTTAAGTTCATTCTCTCCTGCTACTATTGAATAATTTTGTACCAATGATTGATTGGTTTGAACATTGACTAAGTTCTCATCAAATAAGAATACTTGCCCTTGTACTGGGTTTGTGTTCACTCCTTCGTGATTATTGTCATCCATTAATTTGCCCAATAAATTCAACGTGCCGTATGTGTTTAAGCATACATCATAGATTGTACTATTTGATATGGCTATAAATTGCGTCATATAGTTACATTTGGATTGATTATCAATGTTCCATCAGCCGAATAACTGACTAAAGGATTATTGCAAATATACAAATCTCGTTGCAATTCTATAATAGTTTTTCGTGCGACATCACTTTCCATTCCTTGAGAATTTAGATACATTCCAATGCTCACCCCATCATTTGGAAACTCCTTACATTCACCTTGTCGAAGTTGTATTGTATCTTCAATATGTTGTATATCGGATTCGTTCCAAGATATGTCGTTATTGGAGTTCATATAATCTTTGTCTATTCCTATGTCGTATCGTGGTTGCATTAGCCTTGTGTTATGTTTGTGTTCTCTAAATCGGATGCTTGTGTGTTAGTGATAGGACTACCTGCCCAAGACGCTGACGCAAGTTTTAAAGCTGCTCCTCCATCGTTTGGTGTTACTGTCCAACTTGTAAATGCGTTCTTTAAATTTGTAATGTCATTTTCCAAGTTATTCAACTGCGTTACTAAGTCATCTACCTTGACAAGTCCTTTTAAGTCACCGCCTAACATCGTGATACTATCAACCCCTGAATATTTTGCAACGAATGGTGCGGTATATTCCGACATCATTACCACGATTGTACTTCCAATAGTTGGCTTCATTAGTAACCCATCATCGGCAGATGCCATCAATCGAACAGTTAAGGTATTGGCAGACTTACCACCTATCATTGTCACCTCGCAAGTTCTGTCCGTCATTGATACGCTATTGACCTCAGCATCAAACATTCGCACCTTATCCGTAAGGTGTGTGTTCGTTATCATTCGTATAGCTGTTGCAATATCTCCCATTATCCTATCTTATAGTGTAGTTTAATTGTTTGTCTTAATCCTGATGTACCACCTGAATACGTTACCCCTTTCACTTTATACAACCCATCTTGTTCAGGTTGCTTTGGGTTCTTGATACGCACATTATCTCCATATCTTACAAATGGTATTCCAAACGCTTCAAACGATCCAGTTAACCCATCATAACGCATTAGTTCAAGTTGCTTTGTTGCACCTTTTATTAAGTCGGCTTCCGTCTTTGCCGATGGGTCAAAAAAAGTAGTACGTTCACCTTCCGTATTATCAGGAGTATGTTCACCTGCTTTGATACTTGTCGAAGTTATATCGCCATTCTTTAAGGTAACAAGCACTTCGATTCGTTCTTTCTTCAACTTCTTTGAACCATCCTTGTTAGTTCCATTATCTTTCTGAATTGTGTTATATGCTCGTGTTGATACAACAACATCTTCCT
>Ga0114980_10003781_pt1 | contig 10291 bp, 5 predicted proteins | sample S_140806_EF_Meta_FD_87018 | JGI IMG/M metagenome (GOLD analysis project Ga0114980, IMG submission 87018) | Freshwater microbial communities from Lake Simoncouche, Canada to study carbon cycling - S_140806_EF_MetaG | ecosystem: Environmental > Aquatic > Freshwater > Lake | place: Lake... | reverse complement strand
TGGTATCCCGGTAGTCGCCCGGGTAGTCCGGTTCGCCGGCGGCTGCGGGTCCGCCGAACAACCGGAAGAAACCGCTGTCGCCGTCCAGCGGAATGGTCATCCGGTAGGCGTTTCCCGACTTTGTTGCGGCTTTCGGGATCGGACTCCAGACCGCGCCTTCCGCATTCCGGAGCGAGGTTTCCACGCGGAAGCCGAAGTCAGATCCCGGCCAACTGAGTTCCGCGGTTTGACCTTGAGGCACCACACGGATCTTCGGTGCTTCAGCAAATCCGAGATTGCCCGAAAAAAGGGTGCAGGCGATGAGTGCCGTTGATCCGACCCGGCAGAAAGATTGGGACATGGTGTGAAAGCTGGGAGTGTCGAGTTCCGTTGCCGCCTTCAGGGACGGGTCGCTATGGGCGATGCGAGGCCAGTATGGCCGGGTTCCGCTTCACCCAGTTTGGGATTGGCGCCCCCGCGTCCGCCGAGGCCCGGGAGACCGATGTAGTAGGTGCAGCCGTATCCGCGGTAGGACAGCGCTTCGGAACCCGTCCTTGGAAAGAGGAAGGCAATGGAGTGCCCGCCCGCGCCCCCCGAGCCGGATCCTGAGGCACCGCCTCGACCCCCATTCCCCCCGTCTGCTCCGCTGGCGCCGAGGCCGAATCCCTGACCGCAGAGTCCCCCTGCACCCCCGTCTCCGCCCAGGCCTCCGTTGCCGCCATTGCCGCCGTCGCCGGCGTCCTGTGCGATGAGCGTGCTGTTCAGGATCGTAACCACGCTACCGAAAGAATAGACCGCCACCGAGGAACCTCCAGGCCGTCCGCCACGCCCAACGGCTCCTGCAAGCCCGCCTCCACCTCCACCGCCCCCTCCCGCTCCCGGTTCAGGCGGACATGCCTGTATGGTCCCGGCGATGTTTCCTCCACCACCTCCACCTCCACCACCTCCGACTCCGTGGGCCCCGGCAACTCCATCCAGGCCATCGACACCGACGTACCCGACATCCGTGAGGTCACCCCAGTACTGCAGCGGGGCTCTGGCATTGATGCCCAGGGAACCACTGCTGCCGTCTGTTCCTCTCGTGCCGGGCCCGCCGCGTCGGCAGATAGCTCCCGCAAGGCCACCTCCTCCGCCGGAGCCCTGGCCCGGAATCGGGCCGATGCCAGCTCCACCGGGTGCCCCAGCTCCTCCTGATCCGCCTGCTCCGCCATTGCCACCTGCGCGGATCCCGGGAGCCCCGGTACCGCCGTTTCCATTTCGGACGGCGTCAGCACCTTTGCCACCCAGAGCGCCCGCGAGGCCGTCGGATCCGGAGGCGCCATCCGCACCCCTTGCTCCCCGGCCAGCGATGATTCGGCAACGATCAATCAAGATTTCCTCGGTACGCTTGCGGATAATCACTGCGTAGCTGGATTCGCCCGGCTGGGTAGCGTGCGCCGCTTCAATCTCGAGGCCCACCATTCGGACAGAAACAGACGACTCATCGTCCGGATAGCTCCCGAACATCAGGACCGTGCTGGGTCCGACGACGCGGGTCAGGTTTGAGGTCGAGTAGCACCAGTTGGTGGTGCCATCAAACCAGCCGAAGAGGCTCACCCGGGGTGGCATGCGGAGCGGTCGGTCCAATCGATATTCGCCCTTGGCCATATAGACGGATTGCCGCAGCGGGATGCTTTCAGCGAGTTCGACCGCGTGACGAAGGGTAGCCACGGGCGCATTGGAGGTACCCGGGTTCCGGTCGTTTCCGAACGGTGGAGGCGCAAGGAAGATGGCCCGAGAGAACTCGCCATCGATGCCGTCCCCGTTGGTATCCCGGTAGTCGCCCGGGTAGTCCGGTTCGCCGGCGGCGCCCGGGCCTCCGAACAACCGGAAGAAACCGCTGTCGCCGTCCAGCGGAATGGTCATCCGGTACTGACCGCCGGCCTTCACGGCAGCCTGACCGATCGGCTGCCAAGCCTGGGATTGAGGACCTGTACCGAGCGTCTCGATCCGATAGCCCAGATTGCTGTCTGGCCAGGAGAGTTCAATGCGTCGCCCTTGCTCGACGAGGCGAAGCGCGGGGGCTTCGGCCAGTGCTGACAAAATTGAAGTGCCGAGCAGTGCAGCGACAAAGAGAGGCCGGGGCAGGCTAGTTGCTGGGATGCGCAATCCGGATTGCATTGCAGAAATGTGATCCGAACCGATGCAGAACTGGCAAACTGAATCTTGCCGATGTTGAGGCATGGATCCCCGACCCTGGAGGGGTTGCAGGCACATGGAGTCTTGGCACCGCCTTCGGGGTGCGTGCCCTCCCACCCATCCATCCCCGGATGGGGCGACAGAATGGGCAAGGGTGGCGGGAGTCTTGCGCTCCGCGCCTGGTGACTGGTAACTGGGATCTCCCCCCTGCCTCCTCACGTCGGCAGCTACCTCCAGAGGTAGCCGACGAGGTCACGAGGCGGGGCTCCCCCCTGCCTCCTCACGTCGGTAGCTACCTCCAGAGGTAGCCGACGAGGTCACGAGGCGGGGCTTCCCCCTGCCTCCTCACGTCGGCAGCTACCTCCAGAGGTAGCCGACGAGGTCACGAGGCGGGGCAGCGGGGGAAGGACCTCCCATCCCGCGTCCTTGTTTGGCGTCGGCGTCGGCTTCATCGTGTGCCTGTTTTGGTTCGGGTTGTGTTGAAGGATCCGGGAAAAGGGCATGGACGAGCATGAGTGAGTTTGGACTTTCGAAAGCGGAGCTTGCGGCTTTGGTCAGTTACGCCAAGGAACTGCGCGATGACCCGGGTTTCAGACCCAAGCCCGGGGCCCGGGTGCAGGTGGAGGGGCGACTGCTGGATGGAAGCATCCGGGGCCTGGTGGGGCGGCCCGCGCAGACGGTCACGTTGGTCATGCAAAGGAACCAGCGCATCGAAGGTTACTGCTCCTGCCCGGATGCGCCCAACTGCATCCATTGTCTGGTGTTTGCAGAGCACCTCGCTCCAGCAGCAGAGACCCGGGTGCCAAGCTACAATCAATCGGCGGCTTCCATCGAGCAGAGGGTCGAGGCGGTGCTGAAGCGGCCGCTTTCGCAGGACGAGAAGCACTACCTGTGTCTATTGGCGATCCAGTTCCAGGGTTGCCGGAGCTCCGGCAGGTCGACCGTTGGGGACGTGCTCCTGTTGGCAGTCGATCCTCCTTTGCAACGCAGGTATGAGCTTTGGCGACAGCCGCTGTCCCTGCCGGATGAGCCGAAGGATGCGATCGAGTTCTGGCATGCGGCACGAAGGGCGCTCGCCCAGATGAAGCTCAAGACTCCGGAGTTCATGGATGCAGTCGCGGTCCAGATTCCACCGCCGCCCGACTGGGTGGCTGCCTGGCGGAATGAGAATGTGGAGCTGTGGAAGGTCCGCTTCAGGAATTCGAGGGCAACCTTGGAGAGCGCGCGTTCCTCGGCGAAGGCAGTCGAGGTTCCACGTCGGCTCCGATGCACCGTCTCCCGGGATGGATTGCTGGTGGAGTGGGCGTTGCCCGGAACCGAGGAATGGGCTGTGTTCAAGCGTACCCCCTTCGTGAAGAACTTCGGGGATGGCGACAAGGAGGCAGTTCCCATCGCGCCCGAAAGTGAGCTCCTGGCCGAGATCATCCGGCGGTACGGCGACGTCGGGCAGCGCCGCCATGCCTCGCGTGATGAGTACTTCGACTCGGGCGCGGTCCTGCTGGCCATCCTGGAGCGTCCATCGCTTCACGCTTTCCTCTACACATCGAAGGGCAGTCCATACCGGTTCGAGTACAGGAGTCTGGTCTGGCACGTCATCGAGCCCGTGTCATTGACAGGGGACTATGAGCTCGAAGTGCGCATGCCGGATGGCGAGCCGGTACCATCCGGCAGCCGGATGGCCCAGTATGGCGATTCCAGGGTCGGCTTCCTGCTGACGGACGATGCCGTCTGGAGAATGCCCCCGATCCCGGACGCATTGGCCAGCGCATCGTCGAACCGCGTGCCCCGCGAAGCCCTCGCAGACGAAACGGCGTTGCGATTGATGGTCGAACTCGGCGCCCGTTTGCCCGAGTCGCTGGATTCATTGATTGAGCGCATACCGGCCCGGTTGACCTACCGCTTCGAGGATTCGATGAGCCCGCGACCGGATTCCGGTGCTGCGGGCGGAGAGTTCGCCCGGTTCACCGCCGAACTGCACGACGCCGAGGGCAAGCCCGTGATGAAGTGGTCCGAGGGCCAATGGCAGCCCACGCAAGGCACGCCCAGCAAAGGCGGCCGGATCCGGATCATCGACTCGGATCAATTGCCCGACCCGACCACGCTGGGCGCGGAGATCGGTGCGAAGCCCGAGGGGAACCTGCTGACGACGCGGCTGACGCGGAACTTCCCCGACAAGTTTGCCGCCTGGGCGAAGTCGCTGCCCGAAGGCACACGACTCGACCTGCCGCGCCTCCTGCAATCGATCCTGGATGATCCCGTCACGGCGACGGTCTCGGTGACGTGCGAGCAGGCCGGCGTGGACTGGTTCGACCTGTCCGTCGAGATCACTCCGGACAACAGCGAACTTTCGCCGGAAGAGCTTCAACTGCTCCTCGCGGCCAAGGGCGGCTACGTCCGAATGGGGGCGCGCGGTTGGATGCGTGCACGGTTCAATCTCTCCGAGGAAGATGCAGCCCAGCTCTCGGCGCTGGGCCTGGACCCGGCGGAGGCATCGGCCGAACCGCAGCGTCTCCACACGTTGCACCTGGCGTCCGCGGCGTCGCGGAAGCTTCTGCCTCCCGAACACGGGGAGCGGGTGTTGCGTCGCCAATCCGAACTCAAGACCTCCGTCCAACCCGCGGTGCCGGCCGACCTTTGCGCGAGCCTCCGCCCCTATCAGGTCGAGGGGTTCCACTTCCTCGCTTACCTCGTCGAGAACGGGTTTGGCGGTGTGCTGGCGGACGACATGGGTCTGGGCAAGACGGTCCAGACGCTGGCCTGGATTGCGTGGCTGCGGAGGCGCGCGGCGGATCCCGGACCCGGTGGCGTGGTGCCGAAGCGCGTGTTGATCGTGTGCCCAAAGAGCGTGTCGCCGAATTGGAAGGCGGAGGCGAAGCGCTTCCTGCCGGGCCTCCGGATCGGGGTGTGGGCGGGTCAGCCGGAAGCAGAATTTGCCACGGTCCTGAGCAACACCGACGCCCTGGTCCTGAACTACGCGCAGCTCCGGGTCCTCGAAGAGCACCTCGCCCGACAGGAGTGGCTCGCGGTGATCCTCGACGAGGCGCAGGCGATCAAGAATCCGGACTCGCAAACTGCGAAGGTGACTCGGTCATTGAACGCGCGGCACCGGGTCGCCCTGACCGGCACCCCCATCGAGAACCGGCTCCTGGACCTTTGGTCGATCTTCGCGTTCGCCATGCCCGGCGTGCTCGGGACCCGGGCCAAGTTCCAGCGCGGCTTCGGCAAGATGGGCGACGCCGTGGCGCGCCAGCGGTTGGCCACCCGCGTGCGGCCCTTCCTGCTGCGTCGGACCAAGGGGCAAGTCGCACAGGATCTGCCTCCGCGCATCGAGGAGGACGTCATCTGCGAACTCGAAGGCGTCCAGCGCGACCTCTACCGCGCCGAGTACAAGAAGGCCCGCGCGATGCTCCTCGGTGCCGCCACGGCGGAGAAGTTCAACGACCTCAAGTTCCACTTCCTGTCGTCGCTGACCCGGCTCCGCCAGATCTGTTGTCACCCGGCCCTCGTGGACGCCGCACAACGCACCCGGCCGGCCGCCAAGGTCGAAGCCTTGGTCGATCTGCTCGAACCGCTGATCGAGGAAGGACACAAGGTCCTCGTCTTCTCCCAGTTCGCCTCGATGCTGGAGCTTCTGCAGGAGGACGTCCGCCAACGGAACTGGACGGAGTTCTTCCTCACCGGCCAGACCGAGGATCGCGGACCTTTGGTTGAGGCGTTCAATGCCCATTCAGGCGCCGCTGTGTTCCTGATCTCGCTCAAGGCGGGCGGATTCGGCCTCAACCTCACCTCCGCCTCGTACGTCGTCCTCTTCGATCCCTGGTGGAACCCCGCCGTCGAGGCCCAGGCCATCGACCGCACTCATCGCATCGGCCAGACCCAGACCGTCATCGCCTACCGCCTGATCGTGAAGGGTTCGATCGAGGAGAAGATCCGGGAACTGCAGAAGGCGAAGTCGATGATGGCCGGCGACACCCTCGGCGAGGACCGCTTCAACCAGGCCCTGACCCTCGACGACTTCCGCTTCCTCTTCGATTCCGCCGAGGCGGCTCTATGAGCCCGGCAAGCGCAGCTGGATCCACAGATTGCCGACTGCACAGATTGCTGGCCGTTCGAGAGAGGAAGGCGCATCTGGACAATGCCCCGAGCTTGAACGGGGCGGCAACGTCCTCGTTGCCCTCTCCAGCCTTTTCCCAAGGCGATGAGGACATCGCCGCCCCGTTCGTACTCGCATATGGGGCCACTGCCGAGGTGTGCCGTGTCCCCCTCTCCCGAACAAAACATTTACAACTTCATGACAGACATCGAACAACCGACCGGCAAGCGTCGGCCATGCTCGGGAGAATGAATCGAGGAAGCAGACGGACGGGAGGAACTGGGGTGAAGGATGGGCGCTCATGGGCTCCATCGCTGGTCCTGTCGGGCCTCTGTTTCCTGACCATTCTTCAAGCCGGGTGCGCCCGTCGCCCAATCCCAGCAGTGCCGACCGCGTTGCAACAGCTTCAGGGAACCTGGTCGGGGATCGTCGTCAATGGCCCGCCCAAGGAGCGGTACACGATCCGGGTCGCCGGCGACTCGTTCCATTTCTTCCGGGACACGAACTTCTGGTTTGAAACGACCCTGACGTTGCCGCCGGGTACGGAGCCGCCGCAGCTCCATGCAAGGATCCGGAAGACCGCGGCGGGACAGGAGAGCAGCATCGACCAGAGCGTCGTCGCCATCTTCAAGGTCGAGGGCGAGACCCTGGTCCTCGCGACGCGCGGCGGTGGTCCGGACGATCCCCCGCCGCTCGGCTTCGACCTCTCCGAGGGCAGGGGCCTGACCCGCTACGAGCTGCAACGCGTTCCAGCCACCAGGTAGGCTTCGCCAAGCCTCCCGACGTCGTCTTCTACGGCGGCGGGGTGGCAGCGGACGTGAGGACGCTGGGCGGATGGGTTGGAGATAGCCCTCCCTGCCTCCTTCGAGAACAGGACCAGGGCGGTCGTCGCGGGGTGGATTTCTCACGCGGAGCCGCGGAGAGCACGGAGAGGAAATCGTGAGATTGAAGAACCAGGGTTGCTTCGCACCCCGGGCTAGTGGCTGCCACGCTTCCGGGATAGAGGCGGCGCGGCCGGGACGCGGAGCCCAGCAAAGCAAAAGCTGTCTTCGCTGCGTCGCCGTTGGAAAAAACCGCCGCTGGGTCACCGCAGGAAATCCGTCACTCCTTCCATCCCAGCCGACGCAGCTTGGCGAGCGCGGCGACGCGGTTGCCGACGTCGAGCTTGCGATAGATGTGGGTGAGCCTGTCAGGATCGAGGGCGTGGTTTGACGCCGGCCCGAGGACAGTATTACGGTAATACCCATGCCGACGTTGACGTTCAAGGTCACGCACGAGGAAGCCCGCCGCATCCGCGCGCTGGCCCGGCGGAACAAGTTGTCCGTGTCCGAGTTCTTGCGGCGTCAGGCTGCACCATCACGTGGGAGCGGTGGCGAGGTCCCCAAGGTGGTGTGTGCACACACCGCGGCGACGATCTTTGGATCGGCAGATGAGCTTCCGCCACTGAACACAGAGTCTGTTCGCAGCCTGCTCGGCGAGTTCCCATGAGGTATCTGCTCGACGTAAACCTGCTCGTGGCATGGGGCTGGAGCGACCATGCCGATCATGATCGGGTCGCAGCCTGGATTGCGCAGATGAAACGGGCCCGCACGGTGAAGCTGCTGAGTTCCCCGATTCCCGAGCTCGGGTTCGTGAGAGTGTCGGTTCAACGCGCCGGGGGCAGGATAGCGCCGAAGGAGGCTGGAAGTGTCCTGGCTGGCATGCTCGGCACGCTGGGCTCGCATCATGTCTTCGTTCCGGACGACTTCCCTGCAACTGGTTGGCCGGATTGGTGCCGGGGAGCAGGCCAGACGACCGATGCCCATCTGGTTGGACTCGCTGCCAAACACAACGCGACGCTTGCCACGCTCGATCAGGCGATCCCTGGAGCGTTCGTCCTACCAGCTCTGGCGGTGGATGGGTGACCCGGGGTCGCTTCGCACCCCGTATTGGCTACCGGCTTCAACGCCTCCGGCGTAAAGGCGGCGCGGCTGGGACTTGGAACCCGGCAGAGCAAAGGCTGTCTTCGCCGCATCGCTGCGTCGCCGCGGGGCTACCTCACCGCGGTCGTCGTTCGAGTTCGAGCAGCCAACGCTTGCGTCCCAGGCCGCCGCTGTAGCCGCCGAGCGCGCCGCCGGTGTTGACGACGCGGTGACACGGGATAAGGAGGGCGATCCGGTTCCGGCCATTGGCCATACCGACGGCACGCTGGGCGTCGGGATTGCCGATGGCGCGGGCCAGGTCCGCGTACGACCACGTGACGCCGTAGGGAATCGTTCCGAGCGCCGCCCAGACCTGCTTTTCGAAGGGCGTGCCCGGGGCGATCAACGGGACGGTGAATTCGCGTCGATGTCCGGCGAAGTATTCCTCGAGTTCGAGGATCGCGTGATCGATGTGGGCGTTGCGCCCGGGGACGAAGGGCAGGCCCAGCCAGCGGTTGAGTCCCCGGTGGGCGGCTTCGATGCGGAGCGGATCCTGAAAATCGAGGAGGCAGAGTCCGTCCCCGGTGGCACCCAGTCGGAGCGGGCCAAGCGGACTGGGAATCGTGTGTTCAAGGACGGCGTTGGCTCCGGCCGCCTGACTGGCGGGTACGCCGTGCGGACGGACGACGGCACTGTCCACGGCCTTGGCGGTCGGCATCGGCTGCATGTTGGCACGCTAGGAAGAAGCGGCTTGGGCCTGCCACCGATTTTTCCGCATGGAACTGGGCACTTGAAACTTCGATGCCCCCCGCAATCCTCCGGCGTGGACAAGGATCAGGTAGCGGCGGTGATGACGGAGATCGGGACCCTCTTGGAGCTCAAGGGGGAAAACCCATTCAAGACACGTGCCTATCACAATGCCGCGCGGACGCTGGAAGGGCTGACCGAGCCGTTGTCGACGCTGGTCGCGGAGAAGCGCCTCGGCGAGTTGAAGGGGATCGGAGAGGCGTTGCAGGAGAAGATCACGATCCTCGTGACGACCGGGCACCTTCCCTATCACGAGGAGCTGAAGGCCTCGTTGCCGCCGGGATTGCTGGAGCTGTTGGAGCTGCAGGGCGTCGGGCCCAAGAAGGTAAAGAAGATGTACGACGAACTCGGCGTGAACTCGATCGAGTCGCTCGAGGCGGCGTGCAAGGACGGTCGGGTGGCCGCGCTGGCAGGCTTCGGCGAGAAGTCCCAGGCGAAGATCCTCGAGGCGATCGCCTTCAAACGGCAGTTCGCATCGCGTCACCTCCTCATCAATGCGCTCCAGTTGGCGGAACCAATCCTGACGGCGTTGCGGGAGCATCCGGACGTCACCCGTTGCAGCACGGCGGGAAGCCTGCGTCGGTGGAAGGAGGTCATCGGGGACATCGACTTCGTGGTGTCGTCGCGGCAGCCAGCTTCGGTGCTCGATTTCTTCACGACCTTGCCTGGGGTCAAGACGGTGCTGGGGCGCGGGGACACGAAGGCGAGCGTCATCCTTGGGGATGCGGGGATCCAGGCCGACCTCCGGGTGGTGTCGGACGTCGAGTTCGCCTATGCGCTCGCGTACTTCACGGGGAGCAAGGAGCACAACATCGTGATGCGTCAGCGGGCGATCGCGCGCGGCCTGCGCCTCAACGAATACGGGCTCTTCCGGTCGGCGGAGGAGACGCGGGACTCGGCGTTGCGGGTGGAATGCCGGACGGAGGAAGAGATCTACGCGGCGCTGGGACTCGAGTACGTGCCGCCCGAGCTGCGCGAGGATCACGGCGAGTTCAAGGTGGCCGAGAAGGGTCCGATGCCGCGCCTTCTCCAGTGGACGGAGCTGCGCGGGTCCCTGCACAACCACTCGGACTGGAGCGACGGCCGGAATACGATCGACGACATCGTCGCGCACGCGCGTTCGCTGGGCCTGGCTTACTGGGCGTTGACCGATCATTCGCGGGCGTCGTTCCAGGCGAACGGGCTCGATGAGGTCCGCATCCGGCGGCAGCTGAAGGTGGTCGCGGAGGTGAACCGCCGGCTGGCGGACGAGGGAGATGACTTCCGGCTGTTGAGCGGCGTCGAGGTCGACATCCTGCGGGACGGCCTCGACTACGACGATGACCTGCTGGCG
>Ga0114980_10003780_pt1 | contig 10292 bp, 14 predicted proteins | sample S_140806_EF_Meta_FD_87018 | JGI IMG/M metagenome (GOLD analysis project Ga0114980, IMG submission 87018) | Freshwater microbial communities from Lake Simoncouche, Canada to study carbon cycling - S_140806_EF_MetaG | ecosystem: Environmental > Aquatic > Freshwater > Lake | place: Lake... | reverse complement strand
TTTTTTTAATTTGTTTTTTCTTATTACCAAAGCAATCCCATTTTTTATGATAGGTTTTTAATAATTTTGCAATCGCTTTTTTATAATTAGTGAGTGTCATGTAAATTACCTAATAATTTTGTATTAATTAAAATTTGATTAGCAACTTGTTTTTCCATTGCATCTGCAATTCTTTTTAGATGTCCTGCTATATCATTATTAACAACTTTAATTTCTTCTAAAGTTTGATGAATAGTAACTCCACCATAACCTTCAACAAAACATAAAGTAAGTTCTTCAATAGATTTATTTATTTCATCTAAATGTCTTACTAGGTCTATTTTTGTACTCATTTTTTCTCCTTGTAGTTTCCGTTTAATAATTTCTTTTTAAATGCATCAACAGTTATTTTAAGTTTATTAGCCTGGAATTCACAATAATCATTTAATAGTTTAGATATCATTGCAGCAGGCGCTCTGTATTTCTTATCACATATTGCTTTCAGTAAATCATGATCTTCGATTTTGACTGCAACACTTTTCCATTTAGTTATGTCCATGTTTCTCCTTGTTTGTTAAAATATAAAAGGCATTAAAATTAAAGCTATAGCAATAATAAATATTTTTGGCATTAAACAAAATAACAAAAATAAAAATATTGGTAAGCAAAGTGGATGTCCTAAGTACATATTATTGTTTCCTATTAAATAATTCATCATGGATCAACCTTGCAGCAAAATCATGATCAATGAATGAATAGCCATCACCATCTTCAGTAGTATAAAAAACCTTTTTTAATTCAGTTTGATATCTACCAAATTCATTTGAGTCCTCAATTGGATTACCCATGTAATCGTTCTCAGGAACTTTAACTAAAAGTTGATCAATCTTTTTAATGATCTCTTGTAGTATTTTACTTTTACAGTTTATTTGAACTTTCATTTATTTCCTTTCTCCCATTGATATAAGACAAATAAATCAAATGTCAAGCGCTATTTTTAGCTTGATTTTATTAGGTTTTTTGAGTATAAAATCTATATGCTTGATATTAATAACAATATTATGGTAAGATAATCTTATGAAGTCTTATCGCTTCACCGTTCGGTTTGCAGGTCAAAGAATAACTCATGACTTTAAGGCAACCAATGATGATGAAGCAAGTAAGATTTTCATCAACGAACTGAAGGCTGGTAAAGGAAGTTGGATAAAAGAAATAACTTATTCACCAAGCAAGATGTTCATAACATATGAGGAACTGAGTGGTACTTCAAACTGAAGAATCATTAATTGCTCAAAAGATGAAATTGGAATCCAAATGGAATTGCCAATTTTTAGAGCAAGGCCAAGAGACTCTAGATATGTTGCACATTGAACTTGAGCTTAAAAAAATTAAAGCTAAGTTAAGAGAGATTGCAGCAAGAAGATCTTGGAATGAAATTAAGACTACTGAAGAAGAAATAGAATCAATAGACTCTATCGCTTCTTAATTACCCGCTTTTAAAATATTCTCTTCAAAGAGATGAAGACACTTGTCTGTGTATTTTTTCATCTTGCCTGTAAACAAGAATGCAAAATCTTGCACATTTTTTTTTGCTTTATGCATTTCCCAAACTTCTACATTTAATCTGCCAAAAAAATTTACTTCCTCAGGAGATCTAGCTTTATAAAATAAACTACCATCAGCAAGTTTACCTTTTTTTAAAACTGCAAATCTATTTGCTCCATTACGCACATCATTATTCCAATCTACTACCATTGGACAAAGTAAACCGTCCTTTTCCATTGATTGTCTTACAGATATTTTAAAATCATTATGAGGAGTATGTATTTGTTTAACATCATTAAACCATAATAATTCTAATCGCATAGGAAATAATTGATAAAACGGATGAACAATGGTCCGTGAGTCGTGGTACTTGCTTCTAGCTAGCTTGTCCAAAGTCGTCTCCGATATTTACATCTACGACACTAGGAACTTTAAACTCCATACATTTTTCCATAGTGTCTTTAATCTTGTTTGCTTCTTCTTCATTCTTTACATTAAAGCATAACTCATCATGGATCTGTAATATTGGTAAAAAACCTTCTTGGTAACAGCTAATAATTGCTTGTTTTGTTTGATCGGCTGCGCTGCCCTGGATTAATCTATTTAAAGCTTTATAAGTAAAAGCACGTTTAATATTCTTAGCCCCATACTTTGCCGAAGCATTCTCAAATGTTTCTGGAGTATGAATACCAAAATCCATAGGTTCCCACATATCAAATCTACATTTACGTCCTTTTTTAGTTCTAATAACACCCTCAGAACTTGCTTTATTCATACATCTCTCAGATAATAGTTTTACGAATGGAACTTTACGATTATATTTTGATATTAATATTTCTGCTTCTTCTTTTGATAGTCCTAAAGAGTTCGCTAATTTATTTTTACCCATACCATACATTAATCCAAGTCCAATAGTTTTAGCTTGTGTTCTTTCAATACCCACAAGATCAGCTACGGTTTGGTGAAAGTCAGCAGAAGCATTTTCATATGCTTTAACTAATTCATTAGATCCTTCATATCCTTCTCCAATAGATGCTGCATAATGCACAACCATTCTTGGTTCTTGTTGTGAATAGTCAAATGAACCCCATTTATGACCTTCTTCAGGTAAGAATAAAGATCTTATTTTAGGGCCAAATTCTTTGTTTCTAGCTGGTAATTGCTGTAAGTTAGGATTAGACATAGATAATCTTCCAGATACTGTTCCGCCATTGTCAGATCTTAATTGATTAATCTCAGCATGAATTCTACCTTTGTGACTGTACTTTGTAATAGAATTTAAAAATGTACTGTGAAATTTATTTATCTCTCTTGCTTGTACAATTAATTTTGATATTTTATGAGGAGAATTAGACAACCAATTTTGTGTAAATGAAGGTTCACCTGTCTTTTCCGTCCTTGGATACTTTATATGTAATTTATCGAATGCATCGGCGATATTTCTTGCTGCCCAGATATCTACATCTGTATTCGTTAATCTTTTTATTTCTGATAGCACTGCCTTTTCTTTGGCTTCAAATTCTTTTATTAGCGTTCCTGCTTTATCAACATCAACACGAACACCTCGCTGACGCATCAGTATTAATATTGGGAGAAGATCGGATTCAAGTTCCCAAATCGTAGTTAAATTTTGTTTTTGTATTTCGTGTTTAAATATTTGCCATAGTCGGTACGTGAGCCGTGCATCTTGTTCAGCGTAAAAGCCAACATGCTCCGCTGGAAGTTTCCACATTTCAGCTTTAGGATCTACACCATGATCTCTTGCTGCTTCATTCAAATCTGTTTCTGCTTTAATCTCACCTATGTAATCTTTTGCTAAATTATTTAATGAATAAGAATATCGATTCTCATTAATGATTCCTGCTGCAAGCATTGTATCAACCACAGGACCATTTACTTTTATTCCCATAGCTTCTAACCAACCTATATCATATTGAGCATTGTGAAATATTTTTGTATTAGGTAAAGCACATACATCTTTCATATATTTTAAAACTTGAACTGGAATCATGTTACCACCACCTAAATGTTTAAATGGATAATAACCTTGCCAACCATCTACTGCGACTGCAAAACCAATCACATAGCCATTATTCGTTGCCCAACCTGCACCTAAACCTTGGGTGATACCATCATCTCTTGTTTCTAAGTCAATTGCAACTTCAGGATAGACCGACAAATCTTTATATTCATTTGGACAAGACCAAATATGTTTTTTAAAATTCATTGATAATTGTAAACTAGTCATTGTAATCTCTTTCTATTATCATTTCTAAATAATGGATTGCTTTTAAAAGATCTTCTTTTTTACCTTTTAATCTATGACGACAAATATATTTAATTGCATTACCTTCAGCAAAAGGTAAATTATTTTCATTTATAAATACAGAGGGCTGAATTTTCATCAGCTTGTAATGTTTTCCACCTACCTGTTTAAAAAATGTTTTATTGCTCATTTTCCTTTAAATAAACTAAATAATCTTTTCCAATCGGATAATTATACTTAAAGTCGGTACTTAGCAAGTGAATAGTATCTTTAGCTCTTGTTACACCAGTATAATAAACTCTGTGTTCATCCGACTTTTCAAGTTTATTTTTATTGTTAAAATCAGATAGCCAATTAGCTTTAGAATAGATTAAGACATTATTGGCTTCCCCACCCTTTACAGAATGAATAGTATCTATTAATATATTAGGTTCATTATTTAAAGCATCCTGACCATATCTTTTAAGCAATCTTATAAAATATATTGTTTGTCTTGGACTAAAATTACGTTTTAATACCCACCACCAAGCCTTTTCTTTAAAATCATCTGTCATATCCAAACCAGCCCATTCTCTAAGATCATTAAAGTCAAATTCTTGGTATTCTGGTATGTTTAACCAAAATTTTTGTGTCCTATAGTCTGGATCTTTCAATTCTCTTATGTATTTATACATGTTTTCTGCAGCTTTTTTGCTAATTTTTCTGTTATTATTGATAGCAGTCCATGCTTTTATGGCTTCCCATTGTTTTTCATCAAATGATTTGTTACCTTTATTATCCTTATAATATAGCCCAGCATCCTTCGCAGAAGCTCTTAATTCGTTCACAGTTGAGTATATACGACCCAGGACATACCAAGTACCACTAAGCTCGTTAAAAGGCACTTCTCGGAAGCTTAAATAGCGTTTTACAGAACTATTTTTATTGTTATGGGTATAAACCTTATCTTCGCTATCAACTATACCCCTTCTAATGATTTGAGCAAAATTATATACAGCTTCTCCAAATCTTTGGGTTTTCCTTAAAACAACTTTCCTGCCTGGAAAATATGTAGTAAAATACTTTGGATCGGCCCCATTCCATCTATAAATAGCTTGGTCATCATCTCCTGCTAAATATATCCTTTTTACATTATCACACATCTTATAAATAACTGACCATTGTAATGGAGTAAAATCCTGTGCTTCATCTAAAATTAATATATCTAATGGTGGAAACTCTATTTCATCTATGGCTCTACCAATCATATCAGTAAAATCTATAAATGAATTTTCTCCACCAGATCTTTTGTAATGTTCGTAAGTATCAATCTTTCTTAAATAAATATTTAATGGTTCTTTTTTATATGTTTCTTTTTTATAAACTTTAACAGGATCTTCCATCATGTTTCGTGCTTTATCATAAATAGCTAATGACCAATCTTTATAATTAAAATTGTCATCATCAACCCTGCTGTCACTTGTTCTAATAATTTTATTTTGAATTGCAAAATCAAGCATACAATCTTTAGTGTCAAATATTTCTTCTTGAAAATACCTTCTGCAATAAGAATGTAATGTTTTAAATCTATTAAAGTCTTTTATGGTATATTGAGGAAAGGCAGCTAATGCTCTATCTCTTGCTGTATTAACAGCTTTATTTGTAAAAGAAATAAATGCTATATTATTAGGATTAATATTTCTTCTTAAAGCTCCTTTTAAAACTCTTTCAATTAAATTATGTGTCTTACCTGTTCCAGGTGGTCCAAATATTTTAATTGTCTTTTTGTATAGACCCCTCTGTTTTAGGAGCTCTGAACTTGTTGTGGTACTCATCATCCATCTCGCTTATTGTTTTCTTTGTTGAACCATTTTTTTTCTTATCATCTTTTTCAAAGTCTGGCATATCTACATACCAAACATTTTTTTCACCCATAAAATAATTGTGTCGCTTACAACCTAAAAAGTTTAATGCTTCTATAGTTGAACTAAACAAATGAGATGCATTTCTTTTAATCCAACTATCTAATGTTGATCTTTTAAAATAAACCAAACTAGAATTCTTTTCACGAACAGTATAACCACTTGAAAGTTTAGTGAAGTCATCTTGTTCCCAAGTCTTTTCAAAAAAATCTTTTAATGCAATAAATCTTATTTCCTCTTGTGTATCTTTAGTATTAAGATCTTTACTCTCTTCTGCTTTGTTAACTAAAGCTTCCATTAATAATTCAAATAATGGTGGTCCTTTTTTAGTCTTTGGTAATGTTCTCCAAAATATTTTATATTTGAGTAATTTAGTTCTCCAAGTCTTTTCATCTTTCATATCTTCAGGAAGAACAATAATTTTTACTCCTTTAAATGTAAATTCATAGTAAGTTGTTTTAGTATCTTGAGAGTAACTAACGTTTTCAAACTCACTAAAAATATCTGGAGTTTGAGTCATAATACCAAGTCTTCTAGTTTTACATAATTCTTTATTACAAATGCTTTCTATGAATCCATACTTAGGTGGACACATATATTCATATCCTTTTTTAAAAACTGATTCTGCTGTGCCATCACTTTCGTTTCTTAAAAGTGGACCATCTTTATGTTTAGCAAATGCTATAACTTGTCTTTCCCAAGCAACATCTTTTAATTGTTTTAATGTAAGAGCACCTTCAGATCTTTTCATTTCAAGAACACAAATATTAAACAACATATTGTTTCTATCTCCTGTCCAACCATCGTGTAATACTTTTTGCATGCATGGTGGATATTCTCTATAAAAAGGTTCTGGTTCATATTCTGTAACCTTAAAAGCAAAAAAATCTTTTGGAGATATCATCTTTGCTTCCGCTATTTCTAAAAATCTTCCTAAAATAACTGCATTGTTATCATCATCATATGCATATTCTACTGCTGCTTCCCATTTATGATAAGGCATACCTACTGCTTTATTACATGGAAATATTTCTTTAGATAAAAAATATTCTTTATTAATTTCTCTAAGTTTTTCTACTACCTGTTCTTTATCCGCCCAATCTTTTAAAAATAAAAATAAATGTAATCCGCCAGATTTAGATTTAACTGGCACTAATGGTAATTTATGATTTCTAATAATTTCTACGTATTTCTTTTCTGAATAATCTCTATAATCTGCAGGATCAATATCAATACAACCCCACTTACACTTGTTATCAAATTCTGGTCTTATACCTATAATCTGTTTTCCATCAAGATGACTTTGCCATAGGTCCGTGGTCACTGGCTCGTCAATCGTGACATACTTAGCTGACTTTTTACTACGTTCATTAAGGTCACCCAAAAGAGTGACCTTAATGTATTTCGTTAAGTCACCAGCGAATAGATCTAGTAACTTTTTTGCATTCATAATTAGAATGGTACTGATTCGCTAGTTGATGAAGTTGCTTCAACAGTTTCATCTTTGCCAAAGTCTACTTTACCAAAGATATCTGATTTCTTAGCACCTTCATAAAATCCTCTTGCAGCATCTAATGCAGCAGCATATTTAGGATCATTTAAGTATTGGTCAAATTCTACAATCCAACCATACCAAGAATTATTATTATTAGATTCTTTAGTTGTAGTTAACTTATATGTTGTAGCCCAAGATGGTGGCATGTAGTAGCCTTTCTTACCTTGAAGTCTTCTACTTTGCATCATAGAATTCCATGTTTTGGATTTCTTCTTTTGCGTTGACTTCATAGCAATTAAAGCTGTTTCCTTTGGATTATAATCTTTATCAAGAATATAAACAAAGTGATTACCAGTATCTTCAATATAGTTACCGTTTGGTAATCTATCTTTACTGTCATCTCCTCTAACTGTTTGTGCTAGGATTGATGGATCAGTATGTATTTTTACTGGTCTACCTGGACTGTCTCCTCTATCTTTCCATTCATTAAATGTATTAATGTAAAGACAAGGTATAACAATCACACCTTCTTTGCCTTTGTATAAAGCACCTGTGATCTCATTATAGATATCACCTGCTTTTGCCCCAGTAATAAATTTACCATTACCTTCTTCAAGTACTGGTGAACTAGGGTACAGAACTTTTAATATAGGAAGTTTTGTATCACGTGCTGTGATAAATTCCATTCCTTGTCCTGAAGATTCTTCCAAGTTAAATTGCGCAGGAAGTGGCGCTTCTTTTTTTACGATAACTTCTGCTTTTGCAGCAGTAGTTTTTACTTGTGCTTGTGCTTGTACCATGTTTACTCCTTCGTGGTTATTTTTGTTTTGTTTGCAACGTAAACACCGAATAAATCGGCAGGAACATTACGACCCATTTGAATTTGTTCTTTTACAAACGCCTTCAAGGTCATAGGTTCTACCTTTTCGGTCTGGTTCACATTATGACCTTTTTTCTTTAACTCGTCAACCAATACTTTTGCTTCTTGGTCTTCGGCACGTCCAAAGGTTAATGTTACGTTGTTCTTTATTAGATCACCAAAGCCATTGTCTCGAAGCCAATCAAATGCTTCTTGAACTTTTGTCGATGGTATTCTAGCGGCATAGAAAGGCTTTACTTCAACAGATGAACCATCTGCTAATTTAAGCATAGCTATACCAGCTTGTTGCATTAAGTTAGGGATTGTTTGCTCAGAAAGTAAAGTTTCAGCTTCTTGTAGTTTTTTTAATTGTTCTTCTACCGCTGTTATTTGATTCTGAGTTTCCAATAACTTATTGCAAGACTTGGCTATATCACTTGATAGAGCCGTGTCGACCTGTATTGAGGCCGATGCTGCTTCTAAGTCCATAGGGACCTCCTTTTGATTCGTTTATTAAATTAATTATTTGACATTGTAAAGAAAAAAATATAAAAAAATTAAAAATACTTTTTAAGTATAGAAACACGAAACATGACAGAAAAATATATATACAAGACAGAACCTTATGAGCACCAACGACAAGCTTTAATTAAAGGTGCTAAATTAAAAAATTTTGCTTACTTCATGGAGATGGGGACTGGGAAAACTAAAGTTGCCATTGATAATGCATCTTATTTATTTCAATTAAAATTAGTACACGTTGTAGTTGTAGTTGCGCCTAATTCAGTTTATCAAAACTGGGTAAAAGAAATTGAAACACATTGTCCTATAAAAGATTACAATATGTATGTTCACAAAGTTGATAAAAAATTTAACTATCAACCAGACAAATTAAATTTTTATTTAATTAATGTAGAAGCTTTTAGCCACCCAAGTGGCACAAAAGCTTTGATGCCAATACTTCTTAATCTTGGTCGTTACTCGATGATGATTCTTGATGAAAGCACAACAATAAAAAACCGAGAAGCAAAACGAACAAAAGCGATCTGTAAATTAGGTACAATGGTAGAATACAAAAGAATCCTAACAGGCTCACCAATAACAAAATCTCCATTAGATTTATATACACAATGCGCATTCTTAAGTCCATCTTTATTAGGTTTTAAATCATTTCTTTCATTTAGAAATAGATACTGCATGATGGAACCTATACCTGTTGGTAATGATAGGGTTATCTTAATACCTAAATACTTTATTAATTTATCTGAACTTGAAGACAAACTTAAATCATTTTCTTATAGAGTCCGCAAAGAAGATTGTTTAGACTTACCAGAAAAAATATATCAACAGAGGTATGTTGAATTTACCATAGAACAGTCAAAAGTTTATAAACAAATGAGAGAACAAGCATTTGCTATTATACAAGATAAAGAAGTAAGTTTTGCAAATAAACTTACTGAAATATTAAAACTACATCAAGTTTGTAATGGTTTCTTAAAAACTAATGAAGGTGAAATTGTTGTATTAAAAGATTGTCCTAAATTAAAAGAACTACTTAAAGTAATAGAAGAAGGTGATGGTAAGTTTATTATATGGGCAAACTATATTTATAATATTGAATCTATAGTTTCTTTATTATCTAAAACATATGGTGAAAAATCTATTGTAAGTATTTACGGTGCAGTATCCGTTGATGATAGAACTAAAGCTGTAACTAAATTTCAAACTGATCCAGAAGTTAGATTCTTTGTTGGTAATCCAACTACAGGTGGTTATGGATTAACTTTAACTGCTGCTTCAAATGTTATTTATTTTTCTAATTCTTATAACCTTGAAGTTAGACAACAATCTGAAGATAGAGCACATAGAATAGGACAAAAGAAACATGTAACTTACGTAGATATACTAATGAGAAATTCTATTGATATTCTAATTGTCTCCGCACTACAAAGAAAAATTAAGATTAGTGCAGAGACATTAGGTGAAGTTGTTAAGAAATGGTTAACTTAACCATTTAATCTCTTCTTCTGTATAAGGTATCATTTATTTTTTTAATGTATCTAATACATCTTTTTGCCAGTCTTTAAAAAACTGTTCTGAATTTTTAAGGTAATTACCCCAAAATTCTTTAACTTGAGCGTATGTAAACATGGTTTCTCCTATAAGTTGTTTTACAGGATATAGGTATTAATTTTCTGATTTCAAGAAGTTAATAGTATGTAATTCCTTTAAATCATGTTCTCTATC
>Ga0114980_10003777_pt1 | contig 10295 bp, 7 predicted proteins | sample S_140806_EF_Meta_FD_87018 | JGI IMG/M metagenome (GOLD analysis project Ga0114980, IMG submission 87018) | Freshwater microbial communities from Lake Simoncouche, Canada to study carbon cycling - S_140806_EF_MetaG | ecosystem: Environmental > Aquatic > Freshwater > Lake | place: Lake... | reverse complement strand
GTTTTTCCATGATTAGCTCCATTTGATAATTACGATGCCGCTGCCGCCTCTGCCGCCACTACCGTAGCCGTTAGTAACAGTTGAATATCCGCCGCCACCTCCGCCGCCTCCGGTATTAGCAGCGCCACTAACTCCAGTAAGTGCTGTTGGTGAATCTGTACCAGCATTACCGCCGCCACCGTTGCCGCCCGTACCCGGAGTCCCACCTTGTGCGCCACATCCACCACCGCCGCCGCCAGCATAAACCGTTGAGAAATACGTATTTCCAGCGCCACCTGCGCCGCTTGACGCGTTTCCATTAGTACCAACAGCACTAGCGCCACCACCACCAGCACCTCGATAAGGAAACGCGTCCGTGCCAGGGCTTCCACCCGCAAATCCCTGACCGGATGTACCTGAACCTCCGGTTTGACCGATAGCGCCGCCAGCACCACCGCCACTGCCACCCGTTGTTCCTGGAACACTTGCACCAGATCCACGTCCACCGCGACCGCCGCCGACTGCCGTGGTAAGTCCCAAACCACTTACCGAAGACGGTGTGCCCTCAACTGCTCCGGTACCTCCAACGCCTGCCGCACCTCCGGAGCCGATGGTAACTGTGTAAGTAGTGGCCGTAGCCAGAGTCACACCAGTCGTGTAGACCAATCCGCCAGCGCCTCCACCACCGCCACCGTATTGGTTGTAGGTAGTTCCACCGCCGCCGCCGCCGCCAGCGACTACCAGCACGTCAGCAATTGGAGGGCCGCCAAGACTGTTCATCATCAGCATGTCACCCATAGCACCGCGAGACATGGGACGGTGGAAGCGGCCAAGAAGACTTCGCATAGGTGTGCCTGTCGATCAGAGGAATGAATGGAAGGCGTTCAACGTGCCGCTGCTTGACTTGCATTGAATGGTGATGTAGCGGTGACCAATCGTGTCAATGACCGCGTGAGCAGCAGGAGTGCCAAGGATGGCAGCAGTACCTGGGCTGTACAGGTTCACGGTCGGTACGCCCGAAGCAGCAGTCAATCCGTGGAAGAAGTACTGAGCAGTACTTTCAAACGTCACTGTCGGGATGCTGCCTGACGTACCGTTGTAAGCAGGGGTCAATTCGGCAAGCAGGTTGGGAACGTACAGATCCACGCCGCTTGCCTGGGTGTACACAGACCAACCAATGACGCGGATGCCAAGACCCGTCGCGTTGTTGGCCGTGTGGTACGGGGTCAGCCGCAACAGGCTCGGCTTGTCGCCGGCACTTGATGGGATGAGAAAGGTCGTGCCTGTCGTTGCAGGAGCGGTCAGGGTAGGGACAGCAGCCAAGTAGGCCGTGCCAGCCGCTGCTGAACTAATGCGGTACGAGGGCTGTTCGGTAGCGATAGTGATGTCAGTAGCCATAGTGTTCCTTTAGGTGAATGCGCGAATTAAGAAACTAGCAGCGAGGCTCATGCCGGCTCCAATAGCCGCTGACCAACCGAGCATGTAGCCGCGTGAGTATTCAAGAGATCGGATGCGCTCGTCGTGTTCCTTCAGAGCGTCCGTGTGTTGAGTGTGCATTGATAGCAACGAATCCACCTTGCCTTCTAGGCGACCAATGGCGAGAAACAGTTCTTCGTTGTGGGAGGAGGTCATGTGGTTCTTTAGCAGTCGGTTGCGTTCAAGAACTCAGGGAGCGTCTTCAAATGCAAGTAGGCCTGTGCAAGAAGGGGAACACTTGCGTTGTGTTGAATCAAATACTTGCGCTCGTCAATAGCATTGCCAGTTGCACTAGTCTTGATTTGAACAACAATAATGCACGAAGACACATTGCCTTCGTATCGTATTACCTCGACAAACGCGTTTGGAAACAACAAGTCTTTGCCAAGGTGTTCAATTGTGATATCTGTTTGAATTGCCATTGCGGTCTTTCCTTTAGACGGATTCTGATTTGCCCATCATGGTTATATACAACGTATGGGAATTTAAGGTGTTGTTTTGAATCTTGTACATCGACGTGCCGCCATCCCAATAGATGTTGATATTTGCAGCAGCCGCTGCTATACCAAACCAACCAACATCTGATTGAACAAGCAACCTCGTCGCATTAGCAGTTCCATTGACCGCCATGACCGATGACACGCCACCGTTAACGTGCAACAACAGAATTCCGGACGCAGCGTTGGTGCTAAAGTTAATGATGCTTGACGGTGCAAGCACAATTGCCTTCGGTTGAGTTTGACTAAACCCAAGGGTCTTGCTTGGATTCCAAATTTGCTCAACTGCTCCGGTTGGTTTATTGCCTGGCATAAACGAAAAGGTATTTGACCCTCGTCGAATTGCACCTTGTATTGACGTTCCTGAATTAGTAAACAACGCAGCCGGATTATTGATTACATACTCAATTACACCGCGACTGCAAGTTGAATCGATGTTTAGCCCTGTTTGTGTTCCAACATAAAACACTTGGTCAATTGTGAAGTCAAAGCAGTTCTGTATGGATACGCCGTTTGTAGACAGACCACCGTACATATTTGCAAGTCGTAGTTGTTGTAACTGCTGAGTCCTACTGATGTACACCATCCACCCAGTAGTTCCACTTTGTTGTTCCCAACGAACATTGCTGATTGACAACGAGGAGGATGCTTGCACCGCAGTGGTGTCATCCCAATACAAGCCATACGTCCCACCAACCCACGCTTGATATCCGTCAATCGTTACATTAGTAACATTTACACCAGTGTCAATAGTGATAATTGGATACGCGGAAACAATGTTTCCAAGATAGCAATTGCTAATATTGAAATGGTCGCATCCAATGCCGGCCGCTGTGTGCGGTGCTGGGATTGTTCCTATACGGATTGGCTTGTCTGCAAAGACGTTAAGGTTGCTGATCGTGGTAGTGTCGCGGCCGCGTATGTACAAGAATGTTGAACCGCCTGTGCCGCCATGCCAGTGTGGTGATTTGGTTTGAATATTGGCAAACACACACGAACTAATGTCTACCAACAAGATTGCCGTCTTTGCGTACGTTGTGTCTGTTGAATAGAAACACATGTCTTGCATTGCACATTGCACAAGTAGTACAGAACCTGCATCAAAGTTAAAGCACACATCATCAGATGTTGGAACGAACAAGATGTTTGTTGACACGCCATCGCCACAAATGGTCACGCGTTGATTGACAACATTGATAGTTGAGGTAACCTTGTACGTTCCGCTTGGCAAGTAAACACCGCCTCCACTTGTCGGATTTGTTGCCGTTATTGCCGCTTGAATTGCAGCCGTGTCATCAGCAACACCATCACCCACCGCCCCAAAATCTTTCACGCTTACCGTGTCACGGAACTTCGACAGCGCGGTGCGCTGGACTGCGCCCGTGCCGGCGGCTAGGAACGTGACTTGCTCGGATGTTGGCTTGGTGTTGGGCATGGGGAGTCCTTAGTTTGCAATCCACTGACGAGCAGCATTGAGAGCGGCCGTAACCTCGTCAACTCGAAAGCCAGGTGCTTGTTCTTGCAGCAGTCGAGACTCCATCTGTTCGCACATCGACTTGCAAGACGCAATAGACTCAGCAGACTTGTCGTTGCTTGCAACCATCTGATTTGCGCTAGACGCAATTGACATGAGTCTTGCAGACTGCATTTCAAGTAATTCGCTTGTTGTAAATGTCATGCTGTGAGGTTCCGTTTATGGACTGAATTGAGCAACAAAGCAACCGGAAACGAATATACGAGTGGTGTTGGTAAAGTTGGTGTCGTTGAATGCAGTAACACCAGCAGCACCTTGTTGATACAAATAAACATATGCAGGAAGGTTTGCGCCGTCACTTTGCACAAATCCAACAAGACCGGCGGTAAGCGCGTTACCGTTTCCATAAACAATGATGTTGATTGGCGTGTAGTAAATTGTGCTTAGGTTTTCAGGAAAGTTGTAAAGAATTGCTTGACCTGTTTGTACTCCCTTTGATGTCAATTCAACATCAACAGTAAAGAACACAAGGTTTCCAATCTTCTCAATTCTTCCAACTCGCCTTGCATATGTGACATCTGCTCCGGTGTTTCCTGCTCCAAATCGAATTGATGGACTAAATGTAGTTGCTTGACTGCAACGAGGGCCGAAGAATCCAACGTATGCAGCCGATGTAGTTCCAAGACTTAAAGCAACAACTTCTAACCCGCTAACGTCAAGCATGCCTGGGAATGGGAACGAACTATTTAACACCAAGTCTGTCAACAGTGTTCCCGAAATCCGAATGTTGTTAAAGCACTTTGTTGTTGCTGGCGTGTATCCGGGGGTTGCGGTTGTTGAATGAGCAAAGAACAACGAGTAACCCAACACGCTGTTTGGCATTTGAGTGCAATGGATATCAACGTCTTCAACAACACCAGTGTCAGTCACAGAAAAGTGACCGCACCCGTCGTATCCACCAAGGCCGTCCCACACCACCTGTACCTTGATGTTTCTTGTTGGATCAGTAGACCCGGTGCTTGAGATGACCATGTCGGCAAGAACGCGTGTTCCACCACCGATTGCTGTGTACGAAACATTGTGGTTGTACACGCCATACACAAAGTAGGAACGACCAATGGTGCTTAATCGTAAGCCGCGAACAACCATGTTGTCGCCGTTGTTCTGACAGTTAATGCCGTAACTAGCAATGTTTACATCGCAGTTTTCTACGATGATGTTCTTTGCTCTTGTTCCACCAGTTGGCAACACTGCAAGGAACGACATCATTCCGGTTGCCACAATGTTTCGAGCGCAAAAGTTTGACGTAGAACCAAACAGTCGAAATACCTGATGACCAAAATTTGAGGCTGGCGGGGAATAGGTAACGTCAGGTGGCCAAGACTCTGTCTGTGTGCCAACAAACTTGAGTCCATCAAACGAGATGTTGTTGCCATCGGTAATGATGAACACACCCTGATTCGTCTGCGCTACTGTCGAGTAGTTTGATTGAATCGTCGCGCCAACACCAACAACTACTGTGTTGACAAGGTTTGTCAATGTAATTTGGGTTGACACCAAATACGTTCCGGCAGGGAACAAGAGCAGCCCACCGCCAACACTTATAAGGTGAGTGAACGCCGCTTGAATTTCAGCCGTGTCATCCGCAACCCCGTCACCTACCGCGCCAAAGTCTTTGACGCTGACAACGTCGCGCATCTTCGCCTGAGCAGTACGCATGGTTGCGCCCGTGCCGGCAGGGACAAAGGTGACAAGCGAGGAGTCTGTTGTACCAATTGCCGATGTCAAGAAGTTGACAACCTCGATGTTGTCAGTACCTGCAACTGGGGCTGCGGTGAACGTCAGCGTTGTGCCAGCAATCGTGTAGGTGTCGCGCTGCTGATAGATGCCACCGATAAACACCTCGCAGGAGTTGCCAAGCGCACCGGGGTCTGAGGCAAGCGTAAACGCCACCTGCGACCCTGTGCCGCTGAACTGCTGACGAGTGATTGAGGTAGGCGAACCAGGCGAACCCGCCGTTACCACCGTTGGCTCGCCCGTTGCGTCAAACGCAAGGAACGAGTTGGCGCGAGCGGCTGCTGTCGGCAACTCCATGTCAAGGCTCAGGCCGTCAGAGATCGGGATCTTGATAGACCGTGTCAACTCGTCAGCCATCTGCTGGATCTGAATCGTTGCCCGGTCGAGCGCGTCCGTGATGACTTCGGGGTAGAAGCCACCCTGGTTGGTCAGGTCGGTCGGTTGCAAGTTTGCAATGTCCGAGGTAATGACCATCGTAAACCCAACAGCCAAGAACGCGGACAGCGTTACGTTGCCACCAGGGTTGCTGTCTTGGTCGGTGTTCAATGACACCGTGTAGTCGGTGTTCAGTATGAGCGTGGACTCAAGTCCTGTTGACGAGTCAGCGCGAACAACCTGCAAGTTTGAGGCAGTAAAAACCTTGAAAGCAAACGGAAATACGGTTGCTGTGCCTGTGCCTATAAACGGCCCAGCGATTCGTACTGTTGAACTAATCGTCATGGGACTTGGCTCCTAAAGGTTGCTGAAAGAATATTCATTTGCATGTTTCATACGGGTACTATCACTTCTTCTTACTCTCTGCGCTCGGCACTCCGGTGATCAGTCCGCGCATGTAGTCGATTGCTCCGGTTGGCTCAATCTTCCCACGCTCAACATCGACTTGGTAACCGATTGGACGACCGAGGACAGACACGGGAACTCCGGTTGCATTCGTAATAAGTGTCAACACATCGCGCACGTTTCTGCCTTCAAGTTCCTTGTCATCAGACGCAATGTTGACAACGGCTTTGCCAACACCAATGGTTGATGCCTCAAGCGAACTAATAGATGGGCTGCTTGTGATTCGGTCGTCGTACGTCTTTTTAGTAAATCCTGCCGACAACGCGGTGTAGGCGGAAGACCCAAACGGAACCATTGCTGCACCCGCCCGTATTTGGCTACCAAAGAACCAATCAGCGACATCGTCAAGGTATCCATCGTCATCATCGTCCCACCCAGCACCAAGGGAACGAGCGATAGCGTCTGCCACCAAAGTCGGGGCAAGGAACCCAAGCATGTAGATTGACACCAACTTGCCCTTGTTGCCGCGCCAGCCAAGGTCGCGCAGCACCTTGACATACTCGTCAGTATTTAGGTTGGCAAGCATGTTGAAGTACCCAGTGAACTGCACGAAAGTCTTGTAGAACGGCGAGCCAACCTCAAAGGCAGCAACGTCCTCTGCCGACATGCTTCCCTGCGTCGAACGTACGGCAGCGTCAGCCTGTTGGATAGCCTCGGCCTGTGCCTCGCTGTCAGAAAGAGTAGTACTAATTTCTGACAGCACCTGGTTGTACTTGCCGTTCCAAGTCACGATGTCAACAAAGTTCTGAAACGCTGATTGTAGGAAGTAGCCGTGATGCTGCGACCACTTCTGAATCTTGTCAAACTTGCTAGGGTTTAACAGCAGATCGTTCATCTGATCTTGAATCTCAAAGATCTGCGAGTGCATGCGCTCGTTCATAAACGGAGACAGGCCGGCAATAGCCTCGGCGGTCTTGCGTGGACTTGCAAGGTAAGTAAGCAGCGAGTCCTTCAACGCACCCTTTGACACTTTGAGCGCGGACGGGAACAACCCAGTGACCTGCTGCAATGCGTTTCGCAGGTTGGCAAACATGATTGACATACCCGTGCGCGAGCGCAGGGTGCGCCAGAAATTGTCAATGACCTTGTTCCTACCAGGCTCGTTTGTTGACTGACGGGCGGTTCGGTTCAGCCAAGGCAGCAACATGAACTCGACAACGGTCGGGTCAATGCGGCTCAACTTGTCAGCAAACCCACGGTTGTTGACGATGCGTAGCGCGTCCTTGATAGCCGGCTGGATGTTGGCAAACCGCAACACATCATCAATGTGCTTCGCCATCAGCCGTACGTCGAGGCTTAGTGGCTTGTTGTACTCAACACGACTCTTGGTGAATCCCATGCCTGTACTTGGCATAGATGACCGGAAATCTGCGTCAAGTTCCTCGGCTTTTGCCTGACGCTGTGCGTCACGAACAATTGCCGCGTCTGTCTTTGCAGGAACGTAACCACCTCGGTATGTGCCGAACGTGTTCGTGAACTGCGTTGCTTCAACTTCCTTGAAGTAGTAGCCGTACAGGTCGCGGTGCGCCTTCTGCGCGATTGGCTTGATCTCCTCGTTAAGATCCCACACCGATTGCAAGAAGTCAAAGTCATTCTTTGTTAACACGCCCTCGGCAATCATGCGCTGAACGAACGAGTCCCAGCGTGTTGTGTCAAGCGTTCCGTCACTGTTGAGTGACCCCCATCCACGACCAATTAGCAACTTCATAAGGTTGCTCAAATTACCAGTGTGCAACATTGCGCCAAGCAATTCAGCCTTACCAACGCCGCCGTTACCAACGCCGAACGTGTAGTCAAGTTCCGGTGATGTGACCTTGCCAACAGGCAAGTCAACTGTGCCAACAAGGTCAACAATCCGCTTGACGTAGTTGTTGCGGTCTACTCGGTACGCGTTGACAGCGTCCTTCACAGGCCGATAGATGTACTTGGTAAACGCACCAACGCCACCAGCACCGTCAGTTGCATCAGCCCAGTTCTCGACTCGGCGCAGCAATGCCTTTGCGCTGTATAGGTGAGCAGCAAACTTCTGCTTGGTTGTCAGTGCGCTCTTCTCGCCTGGTACGGTTGTCGGTACGCCGATTTCATTGAGTCGTGCGTCAAGTTCTGACAACACACCATCAAGCGCAATCTTCTTGCCGGCAACAGTGATTTGCTTGTCACGCCGTGACTGCGCCCACAAAGCGTCAACGACATCGCGCAACATGCGGAAATCGTCCATTGTCATTTGCGTGTAGTCCTGAACACCCGTACTTGCCTGACTGATCAGTGGCTCAATCTCTGCGTACAACTCAGGGTTGTATGCCTCAAGTTTCCTGATGTAGTCGGCAGGGTTCTTGCCAACCTTCCCAAACCCGTAGTACGACAGGATTGCCCGTGCAGCGTCAACCAAGTCCATGTTGCGCGACTTGGCAATCTTCTCGTCAGAACCGAAGAACTTCCGGAAGTCCTTGACAGCGGTGTCAACTTCCTCAAGGGACGAGGTCGCCTCCTTGACCAATTGGTTCTGCAAGACCTGCGCTTGCTTCGCACGAATGATGACCTGCTCCGGAGTCCGGTCGCCGTACTTTGCCTTGTACGCGTCAGCCTTGCCCTGTGCCTTCGTAGAGGCATCAGCAGCCTTGCTAGTGGCTTCGGCAACAGCGGTAGTCTCATCGACCCCCTTGGCGATCTGCTCGTTGTAGACCCGCGTGTAGGTCGATTTGGAGGCAGCGTCAGGGGTCTGCCTGTCCTTGTACGCCTCGGCAGCGTCACGGGAGGCTCGCGCCTCGGCAGCGGCGTACTCGCCTGGGGAGATGTCATCAATCTTCTTTGCGCCAACGATCTGCCGCGCTGCTGCCTTGGCAGCGTCAATCATCACACGGACGGGCTGGGTTGCTTTGGCAATGAAACGCGCCTCGACGGCAACGAACCGCTCACGGGCTTCGTTGTGGATCGCAGCCTGTACAGCGGCCTCCCTTGCTTCGGGGGTATTCATCTTGCCGTACTCGTCCATCATGCGCTTGTCGAGTCGAGCGGCAATCTCTTCCTTTGCTGGCTTGGCGGTCAGCAAGGAAAGCACCAATTCGTCGCCACTCACAAAGCCAACGATCTCGGCGACCATGTCAGGTGGGATGCCATCCTCGGACACCATCCCGTACTTGCCGTACCCAAGTTTGGCAATCTCCTCGGACGGCAGCATCTTCTTGACAGCCTCAAGGTTTAACTTGAACTTGTCGTTGAACTGCACAAGTTCGCCGTTCTTGGCGCGACCCTGTCCGGTCTTTAGGATTGACATCGCCATGTACAACGGCTCGGCCATCACCTCGGCTTCGATCTTTGTACGCATTTCCTTGCGGATCTCATCATGCTTCGACTGCATGTTCTTGAGCAAACGAGAACGGGCGTTTGATAGCCACTCCATTTGACGCAGACTTGCCTTGGTCAGATCGGTGACCGCTTGGTCGTGCGCCTCTTCAATCATCGCCTGGTACGCAGCCCAACGTGCGTCATCCATCCCTGACTCTGCCTGAGTCTGGAATTGCGGCTTCATCTCATTGACAGCCTCCGCTCGCTTGATCTGCGCTTCGCTTGCAAGCATGCGACCCATGACCCCACGGATTTCGTCGGTCAGGATCGGCAGGTCTTCGCCAAACTCGCGACGGTAGATGTCGTTCAGTTCGGTGGAAATGGAGGTGTACACACGGCGCAGCCACTTGGAGAACCGCTCAAACAGACCTTGCATCTCAATGCTCGGAGCCTTGCCTTCAAACAGGTAAATCTCAAAGTTGTAGGCAAACTGCTCTTGGTACTTGCGCTGCTCCTCAAACGTCATGGCGTTCCAGGCAGCAATGTCTTTAACACCAAACGAGTCAAGGAGAATCTGCACATCGCCGGCGATACGCGCCGGCGCACCTGAGCGACTTGCAATGTCGGTGTAAACGCTGAAGAAGAAGTGCGACGACTCATGCAGGAAGGTTGACAGGTCAGCCTTCGTGTTTAGCGTGGTCAGCAGACGGGTTGGATCGAACGACCCACGGCGACCTGGGGACGGAGCGGCCTGGAACAACTGCTTGTTGATTACATTGATTGCGTCAGACTGTGCCTTGACCGCGTTGTCGTATTCAGTTACCGATTTACCATCGGTTGACTTATACGAACCCATGTACGCGTCATCTCGCGCCATAAACACAACATCAGGTTCTCCGTTATTAAACGCAGAGAATGTTTGTTTGTCCCATCCTTCAGGCTTGAAC
>Ga0114980_10003774_pt1 | contig 10298 bp, 7 predicted proteins | sample S_140806_EF_Meta_FD_87018 | JGI IMG/M metagenome (GOLD analysis project Ga0114980, IMG submission 87018) | Freshwater microbial communities from Lake Simoncouche, Canada to study carbon cycling - S_140806_EF_MetaG | ecosystem: Environmental > Aquatic > Freshwater > Lake | place: Lake... | reverse complement strand
CGGTCCCTCGGCGCCGTGGGGCGCGGCTCCGGCCCGACGCACCTCTTCCTCGATTTCCCGACGCGTGCAGAAACAGGGGTAGAGCACCTCCATGTCCTCGAGGCACCGCAATGCGGCGCGGTAATCCTCCAGATGAGCCGACTGCAGGCGCACCGGCTCCGGCCAGGACAAACCCAACCAGGCCAAGTCCTCAAGAATTCCCTGGGTCCATTCGGGTCGGCAACGGGAAGGATCGATGTCCTCGATCCGCAGCAAAAACCGACCTCTCTCTGCGGCAAACCAGGCGGAGGCGGCGTGGCCGAGATGCAGCCGTCCGGTGGGGCTTGGGGCAAAGCGGGTGATTGCCTGGGTCACCGGAGCCACGTGCTTCGTTTCGGGCCGCTCCTCGGGAGCTTGGCGGCGGGGATCAATATTTGGGGATAACCGGGACCCGGCGCGGCTCGAACCGCTGATCCGGATGGAAGAGAAAGCCTGGATGGCTGGAGATGAGTTCGTAGTCGCGGAGCACGAACTCGGGCAGAATCTGGTTGCTGTTCGGGTCATAAACGCGCTGACCCGAAAACTCGCCGTGAAGTTTGTATTCGTAATTGTGATCAAAACCGAGCCGACCGCCGACCGGTCCGTCCTCGGCCAGGCGGTCCGGGGCCCGCTTGATTTTCTCCCCGAGCATCACGAGCTTGGCCTCGTCCCATTGCTGACCCGGCTTGCGGACGAATCCCCAGAAATTTGTTCCTTCCAGCCAGAACCGACGCCCGATGTAGTAATCCCCCGGGGGTTCCGCGGCGATTTTGGCGCGGCGGGCCAACAACTCGGCGTTGTTCGGGTTCAGCCGTTGCGAACCGTTGGGAGCGGAAACGGTGGAGCAACCGGCGGCGAACAACGCCGACAAGAGAAACAAGACAAATTGGGAGATCCGGAGGGACATGGGAGGAGATTCGCGATGACGATGCCTGATGTTCAAGAAAATTCGCAAGGAAGACGCTGGTCCACCCTCGCCCATGTCCCTCGAACAATCCGGGGTTTCCTGCAACTGATTCCAGAGCTTGAATTTTTCCCGATCTTCGGGGAAAGATGACGCTCCCCGAGGCGAATCATTTCCCGGGTCCTCACGTCGGTGCGGCTTCACAACATGTTCTCAAGGCCGACCCGCCGTGGGCGGACGACGGCCGCATGGCTCATCGGAGCCGCTCTCCTGGCCATGGGCACCGCGCTCGATCACGCCGCCTGGAAAGCGGCCTTTTCCCCCACAGACCAAGCCCTTTTCCTCCGCTATCTGGATCGGCTAGAGCAAGTCCACCACGTCCTCACGGAACACCCCGAGACCCCATCCTGGTGGAGTTGGGTTCTCGGCTATGCCCGCCCCCAACAAGTCCTCGAGGAACGGGCTATGGCCTATCGCGGAGCCCGTGCCGCCGGATTTCTTCCCGAGGCAGCGGGCCAGTCGCCGGAGGATCGCTCGGTGGTGACCCACTCCCACCAGGGTCACCCCGGGTTCGACCGGCTTCTGCGGGCCGGCCTTCTCCATCTCTCGGTTCTGGCTCTCGCTCTGCCTTTCATCGGGTTTGCCTGGCGCTCTCTGCGGGCCGGACCTCCCCGCAAATCCCCCGGGGTCTGGTCCCTATGGCTCCCGGGACCGATGATGGCCGCGGTCTTCTGGTCGCTGCTCCTCGCGACGTTGATGGCCGGCCTCTTCACCTCGCTCACGGAACGGCTGCCGCCCCCTCTGAAAACGGAGCCATGGTCCGCCACGTTCGAAACGCTCTCCTACCTCATCCTCCAGGGGTTGCCCGTGCTGTTGTGCGCGGCCCTTTTCCTGCCAAACCGACGTCATTTCACCCGGGTGCTGGGGCTGAGCCCCGGTCTGCTGCTGCGTCCCGGCACCTTGGCCCTCGGCCTCGGCTTGTTCGGCATCGATGCCCTGGCAAACCTCGCGCTCTACGAAATCGAAAAAATGAGCGGCCAAATCGACACCCGCGACTTCCTTCCCGCGACGCTGATCGACGCCGGAGGCCCCCAGCTCCTCTCCCAGTTGGTCACCAGCGCCGCCATCGCCCCGCTCGGCGAGGAGATTCTGTTCCGCGGATTTCTCTTCAACGGCCTGCGGGCCCGGCTGGGCACCTGGGGTGCGGCCATCCTGTCCGGTCTGATTTTCGGTGGCTTGCACTACTATTCCTGGTTCGGGATGGCCTCGATCACCCTTTACGGGATCTTCGCCTGCTGGATCTTTGCGCGGACCGGTTCGCTCTGGCCCGCCATCCTGCTGCACGCCCTGTCCAACTTCATGATCACCCTCGGTTGTTGGTATGCCTACTCCGATTCCCCCTTTGCCCGATGAATCCTGACCCCCTGACGCAATCCCTGCTCGACTGGCTCGGCACTCGTCTTGAGCCGAACCTCGACGCCCTGCGCCGTCTGGTGGAGCGGAACAGCTTCACCGCCAACGCGGCGGGGATCGACGAACAGGGCCGGATGACAGCCGATCTTTTTGCCGATCTCGGTTTCCGCGCGGAATTTGTGCCTTCGGAGCATCCCGGTTATGGCCATCACCTGTTCCTCTCCCGCCGCGGACGCATCCCCGGCCCGCCGCTGGTGCTGGTGAGCCATCTCGACACCGTGTATCCGCCGGAAGAGGAACAAGCCCAGAACTTCCGGTGGGAACCGGCTCCGAACGAGGGGCGGATTTACGGGCCCGGAACGGTGGATATCAAGGGCGGCACGACCCTCCTCCTGCTGACCCTGGAGGGGTTGCGCCAATTCGCCCCGGAAATTTTCCTGTCTCACTCGTGGCTCATCGCTCTCGACGCTTCCGAAGAGACGCTCTCGCAAGATTTCGCCCAGCGCACTTCCGAGCGCTGCCCGCACGGTGCCCAAGCGGTTCTCGTTTTCGAAGGCGGCCCGGTGATCAACGATGCCTGGCAAATCGTGGATGCCCGCAAGGGCCGCGAACGGTTCCGGCTCTGCGCCCGGGGCCGTGCCGCCCACGCCGGGAGCGCTCACGCGGACGGGGTCAACGCCATTGTCTCCCTGGCTGAGGCGGTCCAAAAGGCCGCCCGGCTCACCGACCCCGCCTCCGAACTCACCGTCAATGTGGGCTGCATCCGCGGCGGAACGGTCGTCAACCGCGTCCCCCACGAAGCCGAGGCCGAGCTCGAGGTGAGGGCCTACGATCCCACCTTGCTCGACCGCACCGCGGCCGCACTCCGGGAGTTGGAGCGCGACTTGATCCCGCCCCACCAGGCTGAAATCCGCGTCTCCAGCTTGGGCCGTTCCCCGGCCTGGCCGGCAAGTCCCGCCAACGCCGCCCTCGCCGCCCACTGGACCGAGGCCGCCAAGAGCCTCCATCTGCAACTCGTGCCCGGCCCGCGCGGCGGCCTCAGCGATGCCAATTATCTCTGCCATCTCGGCCCCACGCTCGATGGCCTCGGCCCCTCCGGCGGCAACGCTCACTGTTCCGAGCGCTCCGCGGACCGCCTGAAACTCCCCGAGTATGTCGAGCCCGGCACGTTCATCCCGAAAGCCGCCATCAATATCCTCGCCCTCATCCGCTTCCTTGGCTAAGACACGAAAGATTGCATCCAGCCACCGCCGTGGTTACGAATGTCCTCACGAATTGCCATGACCCTCGCCCGCCTCCTCGTCGCGTTCACCGCCGTGCTCAGCCTCGCGGCCGCCGCCGCCCCGAAAGCAAAGCCGTTCTACGAAAGCCCGGTCCTCACCAGCAAATCCAAGTCCCGCATCATCGAGGTCGATTCCGCCCTGCCGGAAACCCGCCAACTGTTTCTTGTCGTCGAAGATCTGGGCGGCGTCAGCTGCGATTGGGCAAACTGGATCGAACCGCAAATCCTCCTGCAAAACGGCTCTTCCATCGATCTCACCACGCTCCCCTGGAAAAGCGCCAAAGCCGGGTATGCGACGGTGCAAAACGGCAAGAGCTCCGGGGGCACGCCTCTCACGGTGGAAGGAAAAACCTTCGCCAAAGGGATCGGCACCCATGCCTATTCCATCATTCACTACGAATTGCCCGCGGGCGCGGCCCGCTTTCGAGGCCGAGTGGCGCTCGACGACGGCGGTCTCATGCGGGGCGGCCAATTGAGCGATGCGAAGATTCAGTTCGCCCTCTACGCCGAAACGCCCCCGAACCCCGCCGCTTACGATCCGGACGCCCCCAAAGTGGTCCCGACCGCTCTCTTCAAGGTGCCCGAGGGCTTGGAGATCACGGTCTGGGCCACTTCCCCCCTGTTCTCCAATCCGGTGAACATCGACTTCGATGCCTCCGGCCGTCTCTACGTCGCTGAGGGCGTCAACTACCGCGGCAAAGGCGGTCGCCGCCCCGAAGGTGACCGCATTGTGGTCCTGGAAGACACCGATGGCAATGGACAGGCTGACAAGAGCAACGTTTTTGTCCAGGAATCCGCTCTCGCCTCCCCTCTTGGAGTCGCCGTGCTCGACCAGAAGGTCATCGTTTCCCAGCCTCCCGATCTCCTGGTCTACACCGATCAGAACGGCGATCGCGTCTTTGATCCGGCCGTGGACAAACGGGAGGTCCTCCTCACCGGCTTCAACGGTCGTCAACACGACCACAGTCTGCACAGCCTGACCGCCGGTCCAGACGGCCAATGGTATTTCAACCAGGGCAACACCGGTGCCCAGTTCACCGACCGCTCGGGCAAGACCTTTTTCATGGGCAGCCCCTACATGCTCAGCGAGATCGCCGGCAAACGGAGCGATGATGGCCATGTCTGGATCGGCGGATTCACCGCCCGCATGAATCCCGACGGAACGAACGTCAAGATCCTCGGCCACAATTACCGCAACAGTTACGAGCAGGCCGTCACCTCCTTTGGCGACCTGTTCCAGAGCGACAACGACGATCCCCCGGCCTGCCGCGTCTCTGCCATTCTCGAGGGCGGCAATGCCGGCTTCGCTTCCGCCGACGGCCTGCGCTCCTGGGGAGCCGACAAACGGCCCGGCCAAGAGACCGCCGTGGCCGAGTGGCGCCAGGAGGACCCGGGCACCATGCCGGCCGGGGATGTCTACGGCGGCGGCTCGCCCACCGGGGTCGCCTTCTACGAAAACGGCGCCCTCCCCGATTCCATGAACGGTCTGCTGCTCGCTTGCGAGGCCGGGAAAAATGTGGTCTTCGGTTATTCCCCCAAGCCCGACGGAGCCGGCTGGAAACTGGAGCGCTTCGATTTCCTCACCTCCAACAAGGAACAGGAATGGGCAGGCTCGGATTTCCTCGGCGGCAAAGCCTCCGGCGAACTGAAGACCATGTTCCGACCCAGCGATGTCTGCGTCGGACCAGACGGCGCCATCTACGTCGCGGATTGGTTCGATGCCCGCGTCGGCGGACATGGCACGCTCGACGACGGGTTGTCCGGGACGATCTACCGGATTGCGCCCAAGGGATTCAAATCGGTCGTCCCTCGATTGGACCTCGCCACCACGGAAGGACAGATCGCCGCCCTCCGGAGCCCGGCGGCAAATGTCCGCAACCTCGGCTTCACCCGCCTCAAGGCCCAGGGAGAAAAGGCGGTCCCCGCCGTCGCAGCCCTGCTGGACGATCCGAATCCTTATCTCGCCGCCCGCGCCATCTGGCTACTGGCCCAACTCGGTGAAAGCGGGATCCCCAAAGTCAAAACGCTCCTCCAGTCATCCGACGCTTCCCGGCGCCTCGTCGCCTGCCGCGCCCTGCGCCTCGTCGATCCCAACGCCGTGGCGATGGCCGCGACCATGGCCTCGGACCCTTCCGCTGCGATTCGGCGCGAGGCCGCCATCATGCTCCGCGATGTTCCGGTGGAGCAGAGTCTGCCCATCCTGGTGCAAGTCGCCGAGGGATTCGACGGCCGGGATCGTGCCTACCTCGAAGCTTTCGGCCTCGGTTGCGAAGGCAAAGAAGCGGCGGTTTACGCGGCCTTGAACCAGAAACTGGGCGGGCCCGCCGCGACCTGGAGCGAGGCCTTTGCCTGGATCGCCTGGCGTCTTCATCCGGCCGCGGCCGTGGCGGATTTCAAAGCGCGCGCGCTCTCCCCCAGCCTCTCCACGGATCAACGGAAACTCATGCTCACCGCCCTGGCCTTCGTGCCCAGTCGGGAAGCGGCCGGCGCGATGATGGAACTGGCCAACACCGCCGCATTCCCCCTGAAAGACCTCGCCCAATGGTGGCTTTTCAACCGCAAGGGAAATGCGTGGCGCGGTTTCGATATCGATGCCGGCATGAAAGCCCTCGGTCTTTACGATCCCGCCAAGGTGAAACTCATCGCCTCCGAGTTTCCGCCCGAACCAGCCGGAGCCCAACCGCTCCCTCCCGGAGTGGAGATCGCCAAATTGACCGGTGACGCCTCCCGCGGCCAAGCGGCCATCGCCGTCTGTTACGCCTGTCACAAGATCGGATCCACCGGGGTCGAGTTCGGACCGGACCTCACCTCCTTCGGCCAACAACAGCCCGCGGAAGTCATCGCCAATGCCATCGCCCATCCCTCGGCAGACATCTCCCACGGCTTTGAGGGCAGCGAAGTCAAAACCAAGGACGGTCTGACCATCACCGGCATGGTCCTCTCCGGCGGAGACCCGCTCATCGTCAAATGCCTCGGCGGCACCATCCAAACCGTGCCCCAGGAACGGATTGCCAGCGTGACCAAATTGAAGCGCTCCCTGATGTATTCCCCGGCGCTCCTCGGCCTCACCGCCCAATCCGTCGCGGACATCGTCGCCCATCTCAAAAAGCCGCTGTGACGCCGCTCCGACTGGCCCTCACGCTGCTCGCGCTTGCCGGGAACGCCCTGGCCGCGGATTGGGTCCCGCTCGACTTCGGCCGGGACCCGGGGCCTTATCGCCCGAAAGCCTGGAAGGCCGGATGGCCAGGCTGTTCCTACGAGGACGGCGTGGCCGAAGGCCGCTTCAGCATTCTTCTGGCCGACGGCACCCCATGGCTCCGTGTCCTCTATCCGAAAGGCTCGGTCGGCCCGGAACAAGGCGGCGGGGGCTGGCGCTTTCCCCTCCCCGGCATCCGCGCGGACAACCCCGTCGCGGAATTGCAATACACCGTTCTCTTTGAGGAGGGATTCGACTTCGTCAAGGGCGGCAAACTTCCCGGTCTCTGCGGCGGCCCAAAAACCATCACCGGCGGGGATCCCGTCAACGGGAGCGAAGGTTGGTCCGCCCGCCTCATGTGGCGCAAAGACGGCAGCGGACAAGCCTACGTCTATCACATGCATCAACCGGAAAAATATGGCGATGAATTCGATTTTCCCAAGGAGAAGGGCTTCCGCTTTCAACCCGGAATCCCTGCCACCATCCGCCTCCGCGTCGCCATGAACACCCCGGGGCGGCGCGACGGATCCCTCTCCGTCTGGGTCAACGGCGATCTCCTCGTCGACCGGAGCGACATGGAATGGCGCGCCATCCCTGAGATCGGCGTTGACAGCCTGCTCTTCAACACCTTCCACGGCGGAACCGGACCGCAGTGGGCTCCGGCCCGGGATTGCCACGCCCGCTTTGCGAACTTCCAGTGGAGGGTGGATCCCCGAGGCTCTTGACGAACCCGCCGCGGGCCCGGTTCACCGGAAAATCGGCAGCCTCCAAGCAGCCTGGAAGCGGTCGTATTCGGATTTGGGCAGGATGACGTAGTGCGGGCTGGCGTCCTCACGCAGCCACTGAATCACCCGGATCAGGTTCGCCCGGGTCATCACCGTGCAGCCCGAGGAAGGTCGGTCTTCCCCGCGCCGGATGTGAAAGAAAATGGCGCTGCCATACCCGGGCACCGGAGGATCCGCGTTGTGCCGGATTTCCACGAGAAACTCGTAGGCGGCATCGCCGAGGCGCATCCTCTGCGATTCAAACCAGGGCGGCACCCGACCCGGCTTGGCGATGTAATGCCGGTTGTAATACGGATTCTTGAGATCATCCACCCAGGCGTCCCATCGCCCGATCTGGCGATAGGGATACTTGCCGCCACCCGGCAACCCGGCCGCCTCACCGAAAATTTTGCCGACCTTGAACACCCCGGCCGGGGTGCGCCGGTCCCCTTCCCGCTTCACCCGGCTGTCGGGCGCTTTCGCCGGCTCCACTCCCCTTCCCCAGGCAAGTCCGTTGCGCCCGAGCAACACCTCGATCGGCTCGCCCAACGCGGATGACCAACCCTCCGGGGTCCGGTTCATGGCCCAGAGCAGGGCCTTGTCACTCTCCCAATCCTTGGCGATGGCCACCAAGAGCTGCTTCGCGTCCGGCGGCAACCCGCCCGCAGTCCATCCAGCCGACGGCAGAGCCAGGACAAAGACCGCCCACCATCCGGGGAAACACGCTCGCAGATTCATGGGCTACCCGGTTTCACGCCCCCGGTCGAAGAACTTCCCGATTTGCTGGCATACAATTCCACCGTCCCGGAATGGCCCCGCAATTCGTGCGGCCCGAGCGGATGAAAGACCGACTTGCCGACCTCCCAGTTTTCAAAAAAATCACCGCTGGCCAAAATTGGATATCCCAGCTCCCGGGTCAGGGCCTCGATGCGGAAGGCAATGTTCACCACTTCCCCCAACGCGGTTTTCTCTCCGCGCGCCACGGACCCGACCGCCGCGGTTCCGATGTGCAGGCCGACACCGCAACGGATGGAGACCCCCTTTTTGCGCATCAGCTTGGCCACCCCTTCCGGGAGATGCTGCGGCCCCCCAACCAGCTGACGAGCCACCCGCAAGGCCTGAACCCGCGCTTCCGGGGAGGTTTGACGCCAGTAACCAAACATGCCGTCCCCCATGAATTTGTCGATCTGCCCCTTGGATTCCTCCATCAAACGGCGGCAGTCCTCATACCAGACGTTCAGAATCGCGGCCAGTTGCTCCTCGGTAACCTTTTCGCTGATCGCACTGAAATTGACGATGTCGCTCACCAAGGCAATGATCGGGATCTTCTTCACCCCCACCAGAGTCACGGTGGGCGCGGCCGGCGGCGGATTGGACGCCTGGTCCGGTTCGGTCGGGACGTGGAATTGGAAGAGGATGTCCGCCATCGTGATGATGTCGCCATCCTGCAACAAGGTCGGCTGATCGACATCGCGGTCGTTGACCATGGTGCCGTTCGCGCTGTCCAGATCATAGATCCGGTAACCATCCGCATGCAGCCGGATCATGGCGTGCTGCCGGGACACGCGGGAGCTGTAAACCTGCACGTCCGCCTCTTCGCTGCGTCCGATGACACAGGTCTCGCCGAGGGTGAAGGTCAATCCGGTGGGTTGCTGCCTGAGTTGCGCTTCCATGGTCGCGGACCCGGTCCGCTGCTCCAACTTATCGGTCTTCGCCGGGTTGTAACGTGATAATTTTCTCAGGCGGCCGGTGAACGAGGAATTCGCAGCCAGGATTTGCGCGAACGCGACGCTGATGGGAAGAGAAAGGGAGCGTCGGCCTCCGTGCCGGGCTTTGAACGTCCAAAATTTCGCGAAATCTTACCGGTTATGTCCGACGGTGCACTCTCCCTTTTGCGCGGCCTGCTCATCGGCGCGGTTGCATGGCTGACTGGCTGCAGCCCGGCCAGCAGGGAGTCGGCCTCCGAAGACCGGATCCGAATCGTGACCACGACCGCCATGATCGGGGACGTGGCCAACATCATCGCCGGAGAGCGGGCCGAGGTCCGCAGCCTGATCGGAGAAGGAGTGGATCCGCATCTCTACAAGCCGGCGGCCACCGATCTGCGATTGCTGAAGGCGGCCGACTTGGTCTTCTACAACGGCCTCATGCTGGAGGGCAAAATGGGCGATGTGCTCGCCAAAATCGGCCAGCGCGGCGGCCATGTCCACGCCGTCGCCGATGACCTCGGCCCCTACATCCTGCAATCCGGCCCCGGCCACGCCGACCCGCACGTCTGGATGGACGTGGCCGGCTGGACCCGCGCCGCCCAAGCGATCACCGCAACGCTGACGGCCTTTGATCCCGATGGCGCCGCCGGGTATGCGCAACGGGCCGGCACCTATCTTGAGGAACTCACAAAACTCGATGCCTATGCCCGTGATTCCCTGGCCAGCATCCCGGCGCCGCAGCGGGTCCTGGTGACCGCGCACGACGCCTTCGGCTACATGGCCCGCGCCTATGGCCTGGAGGTGCGCGGCATCCAGGGCATTTCCACGGAGTCCGAGGCCGGTCTCAAAGACATCGAGGGCCTCGTCCGCTTTCTCGTGGATCGCAAAATCCCTGCCGTCTTCGTGGAGACGTCCGTTTCCGAGAAAAACGTCCAAGCCCTCATCGAAGGAGCCCGCGCCGCCGGACACGAGGTGCGCATCGGCGGATCTCTCTTTTCCGATGCCATGGGCG
>Ga0114980_10003771_pt1 | contig 10302 bp, 13 predicted proteins | sample S_140806_EF_Meta_FD_87018 | JGI IMG/M metagenome (GOLD analysis project Ga0114980, IMG submission 87018) | Freshwater microbial communities from Lake Simoncouche, Canada to study carbon cycling - S_140806_EF_MetaG | ecosystem: Environmental > Aquatic > Freshwater > Lake | place: Lake... | reverse complement strand
ATGCAAACACCCAAATAACTGTTGATTTGGATAAAAGACAAGTAAAAGCAGGAGATTTAGTGGCAGATTTCCAAATTGATGACTACGTCAGATGGCGCTTAATGGAAGGTTTAGACGATATTGGTCTAACCCTTCGTCATGAATCAAAGATTACTGAGTTTGAAAAATCTCGTCCAAGTTATAAACCTCAAACTGTCTAAGTCCCACCAGTAACATTTTTCTTCAATAAAACTTCGATTTTTCGAATATTGATTAAAATTTTCCCTATAAAATAAGAACTTTTTCGGTGTGTCGTGCAAATATCCCTTATTTTATTGCGTAATTTTAGACCCAGCAATAAAAATCTTTTATTGCCAGCCATAAAAAGCTAAAGAACTTTAGAAAGGTTCAAAAAGTTGAAGAAGCCAGACTTAGCAGACTTAGTGCAACAACATTTTGAAGCCAACCGTCGTCAAGCTCTAGATTTCGTAGACATCTTTTTTGACACGATCACCAATGCAGTTGCATCAGGTGACAAGGTTTCAATCGCAGGATTTGGTATCTGGGAAAAGAAAAACCGCCCAGCAAGAATGGCACGTAACCCTATGACTGGTGCTCCAGTAAAGGTTCCTGCTAAAACAGTTGCAAAATTCCGTGCCGCAGCAGATTTCAAAGCAATCGTGCTTGGTGGAAAAAGAGCAGCAAAGAAAGCTAAAAAAGTAACTGCAAAGAAAACAAAAACAGTTGCGAAAAAAGCTACCAAGAAAACAGCTTCAAAAGGCAAATCAATTTTAGGCCTAAGGAAAAAAGCAAAAAAGAAGCGCTAAATCGCTGATTTTTAAGTTGATGCCCGGTCGCAGATTCTGCTACCGGGCATCATGCTGATTGGATACAGGTTATGGCCCGCGTCTCTCGTAAGTCTCGTTTGGGATTTGTTTATCGTTTAATCGTAGTTATTCTTCGTCCACTACTTGTTTTAATAACTAAACGCGATTACCGCGGAGTAGAAAATTTAAATTTTGATGGCGGAATTATCGCTGCCATGAATCACAACTCTTGGTTTGATCCTTTTGTAGTTGCCCAATTTATGTGGGACAACGATCGTCCACCAAAATTCTTAGCAAAATCTGGCATATTTAAAATTCCAGTAATTGGTCAATTAGTTTATTTAGCTGGACAAATTCCTGTTTATAGAGATTCTCGTCATGCAAAAATTGCAGTGCGCGGAGCAATAAGTGGAGTGGAAAGAGGTGAAGCAATTGTGTTAAGTCCAGAAGGAACATTAACCAGAGATCCAAACCTTTGGCCTATGGATGGAAAAACTGGAGCAGCACGAATTGCTCTTGCCACCAAAGCACCAGTTATTCCTGTTGCTCATTGGGGAGCACAATTAGTGCTTGCTCCTTATTCCAAGAAATTAAAACTTTTTCCTCGAAAAACCATGATTGTCCAAGCTGGAAAACCGGTTGATTTGAGTGATCTTTACGGCCAAGAGATCACAGGAGAAGTGCTAAAGATTGCTACATCTAGAATTATGGATGCAATCACAAAAGAATTAGCCGCAATTAGAAACGAAACCCCACCGGCACAAAGAATGCCATGGACAAAGGAAAGACCATAAAAACTGTTGCAGTAATGGGTGGTGGCGCTTGGGCCACAGCTTGTGCTCAAGTTTTAGCTGACGCTGGACACAACGTTGTGTTGTGGGCCAGAAGTGAAGCAGTTGTAAATGATATTAATGAAAATAGGAAAAATTCTAAGTTTCATCCTGGAGTAAAACTCTCCTCTCGAGTTTCAGCAACTACTTCTGCTCAAGTTGCCCTTGATAAAAAGGAAATGGTTTTCTTTGCCGTTCCTGCTCAATCATTAAGAGAAAATCTAGAAACCTGGCAAGACTTTGTTTCCCCAACAGCAGTTTTTGTTTCCTTGATTAAAGGTATTGAAAACTCAACAAAAATGAGAATCTCTGAAGTCATTATCGATGTTTTAAAATGTTCAGAAAATCGAGTGGCAGTAGTTAGTGGTCCTAACTTGGCTGGAGAAATTATTCATCGCCAACCAACAGCAACCACAATTGCTTGTGCTGATGAAGATGTGGCAGCAGATGTGGCAAATGCTTTAGCAACAAATTACTTCAGAGCATTTTGGACTACAGATGTTATTGGCACTGAATTAGCAGGTGCGGTGAAAAACATTGTGGCTATTGCAAATGGAATTGCGGTTGGTTTAGGACTTGGGGAAAATACTCAGTCTGCATTAATTACTAGAGGTTTAGCAGAAATGACCCGATTAGGTGTTGCTCTTGGTGCCAAGACTGAAACCTTTTTAGGTTTAGCAGGAATTGGTGATTTGATTGCTACTTCTCAATCACCATTGTCAAGAAACAGAACTTTTGGTGAAGCTCTTGGTCAAGGAAAAACTATTGAAGAAGCACAATTAAAAGCACACGGAACTGTGGAAGGTGCGAAAAGTTTGGCACCACTTTTAGCAATCGCTGCCAAATATGAATTAGATATGCCCATTGCTGCTCAAGTATTAAGAGTTATTCGCGATGGGGATGATGCTCACGATGTAATGGCAGCACTCCTTGATCAACCAATCACAGCAGAGAACGAATAGAATCAAGTCTGTGGAGAAAATAAGAGTCGGTGTTTTATTCGGAGGTCGTTCCTCTGAACATTCGATTTCTTGCATTTCAGCAAATTCCATAATCAATGTGCTTGATCGAAAAAAATATGAAGTTGTACCAATGGGAATTACCTCTGATAATTCATGGGTTGTTTTTGAAGACAAAAATCCTTTTTTGACTTTGGCTAAGGGTGAACTTCCTGAAGTAACAAAAGAGGGAATTCAATCCAATAAACCAGTTTCTTTTTCAAAATTTCCCCCAAATGATTTAATAACTCTGGATGTGATTTTTCCAGTTCTTCATGGCCCATATGGTGAAGATGGAACAATTCAGGGACTAATTGATTTGCACGCCATTGCCTTTGTTGGATCAGGTGTTTTGGGTTCTGCAATTGGCATGGACAAAACTACTTCAAAAACATTACTAAAAACTGCTGGTTTTCCAGTAGGAGATTTCGTGACCATCCTTGATTCACAATGGAAAAACGACAAGGAAAATATCCTAAAGAAAATCTCAGAATTAGGTTTACCAGTATTTGTGAAACCAGCCAGAGCTGGAAGTTCTTTGGGTATTCAAAAGATTAAAGATGCATCCAAGATAGAAGCAGCTATTGAAGAAGCTCGCGTGCACGATAAGAGAATTATTGTGGAATCAAGTATTGAAAATGCTCGTGAAATTGAATGTGCAGTAATAACTGGTGAAGATAAAAAAGCACCTAGATCATCTCTGCCCGCTGAAATCGTTGTTAAAAAAGGCCATGAATTTTATGATTTTGAAGCAAAATACATGGATGATTCAGCAGATTTAATTGTGCCTGCCAAACTTGATAAAAAGATCCAAGGTGATTTGCAACAACTTGCAGCACGAGTATTTGATTATTTCAATTGTGAAGGATTAGCTCGAGTTGACTTCTTCTTAACAAAAGACGATGAAATCTTTGTTAATGAAATAAACACCATGCCTGGCTTTACTTCGATTTCTATGTTTCCTCGAATGTGGGAAGCAAGTGGTGTGAAATATGACGAATTAGTTGATTACTTGATTCAAGAGGCTTTGAACAGACCAATTGGTCTGCACTAATTACAAGTTAACTATTGGGCAAGTAAGAGTTCTAGTAATTCCCTTAACAGTTTGAACTTTCGCTAAAACTACTTTGGCTAGATCATCAATGGATTTAGCTTCTGCTCTAACAATGACGTCGTAGGGTCCAGTGACGTGTTCTGAGTTCATCACTCCATCAATTGCATTAATTGCTTGGGCAACCTCGTCAGACTTGCCGACTTCGGTTTGTACCAAGATGTAGGCCTGAACACTCATTATTTTTCAACTTTCTTTATCTAATAGTGAGCATAAACTTACATTTAAGTTGGATAATTGAAAAGGGGGAGATCAAGATGAGTGAGCAAACAATCGCCGACTTGGGTGAATTTGGCTTTGTCGAATTATTGAAATCTCGCCTTGCTCCTGCTTCTCAAGTAATCCTTGGTTTAGGTGATGACGCTGCCATCGTGCAATTAGATTCAGCTCGCGTTGTGGCATCAACTGACATGTTGGTTGAAGGTCAACACTTTAAAAGAGATTGGTCAAGTGCCAGAGATATTGGACACCGTGCAGCAGCTGCAAATTTAGCTGACATTGTGGCAACTGGTGCCACACCAACTGCATTACTTATTGGTTTAGCAATTCCTGCATCAACTAAAGTTGATTGGTTAATTGAACTTGTTGATGGAATTTGTGAAGAAGCAGCATTAGTAAATGCTGCCGTAGTTGGCGGAGATACCACTAAATCTGAAAGTTTAACTATTTCAATTACTGCTTTAGGAAATATAAGTGACACTGGTTTATCGCAAGCTCCATTAAAAAGAAGTGGTGCTGAACCTGGAAACTTAGTAATAATGGCAGGCAGATTAGGTTGGGCTGAAGCTGGTTTAAGTGCCTTGCGCAGAGGTTTTAAATCACCAAAAATAGTTTGCGATGCACATCGAAGACCAAAAGTTCCTTACTTTGCAGGAAGCATTGCCAAAGACTTTGTTTCTTCCATGATTGATGTTTCAGATGGCTTGTTACAAGATTTAGGCCACATTGCCAAAGCCTCAGAAGTTCACATTGATATTAAAACCGCAGCATTAATTCCCGAACAAGAAATATTAGATGTAGCAGCTGCTTTAAATGTTGATCCCATGATTTGGGTTATGACTGGGGGAGATGATCATGCTTTTGTAGCAACACTTCCAAGATCTAGACAAATTCCTGATGGGTTCAAAGTAATTGGTGAAGTATTTGAAGGAAGTGCTCAAGTAACAATTGATGGAAAACATTTTTTAGGCCCCAAAGGCCACGATCACTTTAAGATTTAGTTAGCGAGTTACTTTGCCTGCGCGAAGGCAGGAAGTGCAAACATTAACGTGCTTTGGTGTTCCTTTAATGATTGCTTTAACTCTTTGAATATTTGGATTGAAACGTCTTTTAGTTTTAACGTTGGAATGTGAAACTTGGTGACCAAATCCTGGTCCTTTGCCACAAACATCGCACTTGGCGGCCATCTGAAATTTCACTCCCGATTTATTTAATTGCACTTTTTAGCAACTTGTAAGAGCCTACCCAAGGCATTGAATGCGCCTTGAAAGCACCCACTAAGCCTAGGCTGGAACCAACGATGGTTCACCTAAATTCCTCGCTGATTGATGTCTTAGGCGGTCGGTCAGCAAAACTTTTATCCACTGCTTTTGGTTATGAAACAGTGGAAGATTTGGTGCGCCACTATCCAAGACGTTATGCCAAACGTGGTGAATTAACTGATCTTAAATCTTTAAGAATTGGTGAGCACGCAACCGTTTTAGCTGAAGTTGCTTCCGCCAAAGAAGCACCTATGAAAGGCAGACGTACCACTCGTCTAGAAGTAGTAGTAACAGATGGAAAGAAAACAATTGATTTAGCTTTCTTTGCCATGGCAAGTATGCACAAGAAAAGATTGATTCCAGGAATCCAAGGTTTATTTGCCGGCAAAGTTCAGGAATACAGAGGTAGAAAACAATTAATTCATCCTGAATATATTTTGACTGCTCAACAAGGCGAAGAAACAGATCCAGATGTAATCGAAATGTTTGCTAAAGCGTTAATTCCGGTATATCCAGCAACAGGATCAGTTCCTAGTTGGAGAACTGCCAAAGCCATCAAATTTGTGATGAGTCAATTAGAAATCCAAGAAGACGATGATGTGGTTCCAAAAGCTATGCAGGAAGAATTAGGACTTATTTCTTTTAAACAAGCCATCACCTGGATTCATGAACCAGAAACCTTTGAACAAGTAGCAATGGCTTTGAATCGATTGAAATTTGATGAAGCATTTGTTTTGCAAACCGTTTTACTGCAAAGAAGAGCAAAAGAGTCTCAACTTCCTGCAACTGCTCGAAAGCAAGTAACAGATGGTTTAGTAACTGAGTTTGATAGAAACTTACCTTTTGAATTAACTAATGGACAAAAAGAAATAGGCGAAGCCCTATTTGCAGAAATTGGTCAAACTCACCCCATGCATCGATTACTTCAAGGAGATGTGGGAAGTGGAAAAACCATCGTGGCACTTCGCGCAATGCTCGCAGCAGTTGATGCAGGAGGTCAAGCAGCATTGCTTGCACCAACTGAAGTTTTAGCTGGACAACATTTAAGAACCATAAAGAAATTAATGGGTGCTCTTGCCACCAAGGGAGAACTTGGTGGAAGTGAGATCGGCACAAAAGTTGAATTGTTAACTGGATCAGTAACTGGTGCTAACAGATCAAATGTGTTAGCAAATATTGCAAATGGTGATGCAGGAATAGTTGTGGGAACTCACGCCATTATTCAAGAAGGTGTGAAGTTTAAAGATTTAGCTTTAGTAGTAGTTGATGAACAACATCGATTTGGTGTTGAACAACGTGCAGCACTAGCTGCTAAATCTCCTGGAGATAAAAGACCACACGTTCTAGTAATGACTGCAACTCCTATTCCAAGAACTGTGGCAATGACAGTCTTTGGTGATTTAGATATTTGTTCACTAAAAGAATTACCGCAAGGAAGAAGTCCAATAACAACTCATGTTGTTTTATCCGTAGAAAAACCAGGACACTTAGAAAGAGGATGGCAAAGAGCTGTTGAAGAAGTAAAAAATGGTCACCAGGTTTATATCGTTGCACCTCGCATTGGCGGAGCAGCTGCAGAAGATGACGCAGATTTAGAAACAGAAGATGAGAAACGTCCACCACTTGCTGTATTAGAAGTTGCACCAATGCTTTCTGGTGGTCCATTAAAAGATGTCAGAGTTGGCGTTTTACATGGACGAATGTCGAGTGAAGAAAAAGATGACATCATGCGCCGATTTAATGCGGGGCCTAGTGCTAAAGATGGCATTGATGTTTTAGTTTCAACAACTGTTATTGAAGTAGGCGTTGACGTACCAAATGCCACGATGATGATCATTCTTGATGCTGATCGATTTGGCGTTAGCCAATTGCATCAGTTACGTGGTCGAATTGGTCGAGGCAAAGATCCTGGAATTTGTTTATTTGTTACTGAATCTCCTGAAGATTCTCCAGCAAGGGAAAGACTTGCAGCTGTGGCATCAACTACTGATGGTTTTGAATTGGCACAACTTGATTTGGAAATTCGAAGAGAAGGAAACGTTCTAGGTTCAAGACAATCCGGTAGAAAATCTTCTTTGAAACTATTACAGGTTGTCAAAGATGTGGAATTAGTAGAATTAGCTAGAGATGCCTGTAAGAAACTAGTTGAACAAGATTTCACACTTGCGCAAGTGCCAGCGTTACAAAAAGCAGTATTAGAAATAGAAAAAGAAGCAGAAACAGAATTCTTGGAGAAAAACTAAATGACCAGAATTATTGCTGGAGAACTTAGAGGAAGAGCTCTAAAAGTTCCAGATGCAGGAACTAGACCAACTGCGGAAAGAGTTCGTGAAGCTGTTTTTTCAAGTCTTACTTCTCTTGATGCAATAGCTGAAGTAAGTGTGCTTGATCTTTTTGCAGGAAGTGGTGCTCTTGGAATTGAATCAATTTCTCGAGGGGCAAATCATTGTGTATTTGTAGAAGACAATAAAAATGCAGTTGCTGTGATAAACAAAAACATTGAAGAATTAAAAGTAAATGCTCACGTGGTTGATGCAAAAGTTGAAACACTCTTTTCGGCAAAACCTGCAGAAAAACTGAAAATGCCTGCGCAATTGATTTTTCTAGATCCGCCTTATGAAATGCCTTTGGCGCAAATCTCAAAAGTCATAATTTCGGGTCTTGCTAATTCTTGGTTTTCTGATGACGCCATCCTGGTTGTGGAAACTTCTAAGAGATCTGGTGACTTTGTTTGGCCCGATGGCTTCGAAAGCATTAGAGATAAGAGTTATGGCGATACGTGTGTTTGGTACGGTCAAGTATGCAAAAAGTAGTTTGTCCCGGTTCCTTCGATCCTGTAACCAATGGCCATATAGATGTATTCAAAAGAGCCTCAGATATTTCAAATGAAGTCGTGGTGGCAGTTTTGGTTAATCACACCAAAGCTGGACTATTTACTATTGAAGAACGCGTTGAATTAATTAGAGAATCTTGTAAACATTTACCTAAAGTAAGTGTGGAAACCTTTGATGGATTATTAGTTGATTTCTGTCGAGATAGAGGCGTAACTGCAATCGTTAAGGGTTTAAGAGCAGTCAGTGATTTTGACTATGAATTACAGATGTCTCAGATGAACTATCAATTAGGACCTGTAGAGACTTTGTTTGTGGCCACAAATCCGCTGTACTCATTTCTTTCCTCAAGTTTAGTTAGAGAAGTGGCACGACATGGGGGAGATATTTCAACCTCAGTACCAAAACCAGTAGCCCAAGCATTGAAAGCGAAATATCAGAAATAACACTATGGAATCCTTACAAATAATCGAACAGATTTTAAATGAAATTGCAGAAGCACGCTCAGTACCGCTATCTCGCGATGGTGCTTTAGTTAACCGTCAAGAAATGATTAATTTATTGAATGAATTAAAGAAGAAGCTTCCAGAAGATATCTTGCAGGCAAATCACTTACTAGACAACAAAGAAGCAGTGATCGAAGAAGGTCGAATGGCTGGCCAAGCAGTAATTGAACAAGCAAAAGCAGAAGCTAACCGACTTATTTCGCAAACTGAAATTGTTCAATCCGCCACTCAAAGAGCTCAAGAAATTTTGCAACAAGTAGACCAAGAACTAAATTCAATGCGCAATGAAACAGATGATTACATCGATGCTCGTCTAGCAAACTTTGAAATCACCCTGAATAGAACCTTGTTAGCAGTAAGGCGTGGCAGAGAAAAAATAAGTGGTAATTCTTCCTTTAACGATTTAGGTTAATTCCATGAAGAAATTAGACGCACGAGATCCTTTAGTGCTTGATGTACATGAATTGCCTCGAAGAGCTGGTGAATCAAAGAAAATTGATATCACTATTAAATTACCTAATTCATTAACTAATGGCCCAGTAATAGTTCCTGCAGAAACCGAGATTGATTTAGATCTTTTACTTGAAGCTGTCGTTGATGGAGTGCTAGTTACTGGGGAAGTTTATTTCGAAGCAGAAACAGAATGTTCTCGCTGTTTAGATCCTGTTAAGTATGAAATAGATGCGCAGGTTACAGATTTATATATCTATGAAGATAAAGAAATTACCGATGACGACGAAGCAGATGAGATTAGAAGGATGCAAGGAGATTTGATAGATCTTGAGCCCGCCCTCATAGATGCGGTGGTGCTTGAACTACCAACCAGACCTCTTTGCAATGATGATTGTCTTGGACTTTGTGCCCAGTGCGGAATTCGTCTCGATGAGGATCCTGAACATAAGCACGAAATAATAGATCCGCGATGGTCGAAGCTATCGCAATTAAAGGAAGAGAAGTAGAGAAAAGTGCCAGTACCAAAACGAAAAATGTCGCGTTCTAATACACGCAATCGTCGCGCACAATGGAAAGCAACTGTTCCAACTTTAGTTACTTGTGATCGTTGTCGTTCAGAAAAACTTCCACACACTGCATGTCCAACATGTGGTACATACGCAAAACGTCAAGTTACAAATCCATAAATAAATTTGTAATATGCGCGAACTAGTAGCGCGCCTAGGCGTTGAACTATCGGAAGAAATATTAAAACAAGCGATTACGCATCGATCATTTTCTTATGAAAATGGTGGCATCCCCACAAATGAAAGACTTGAATTTTTAGGTGATTCCGTTTTAGGAATTGTTGTCACTGATGAACTTTATAGAAAAAATCCTGACGCTCAAGAAGGTCAATTAGCAAAGCTTCGTGCTGCTGTTGTTAACGCCAAAGCATTAGCTGATGTGGCAAGAACTTTAGGTTTGGGTGAATTTCTTTTACTTGGTAAAGGTGAAGAAGCAACCGGTGGTCGAGATAAATCAAGTATTTTGGCTGATGCAGTTGAAGCTTTACTTGGTGCAATTTATGTAGAGCATGGAATTGAAAAATCAAGTGAAGTAATTTTGCAACTTTTTGCACCAATTTTGGCTGCAAGTGCAGAATTAGGAGCAGGCCTTGATTGGAAAACCAGTTTGGCTGAACTTGTAAATTCTAAATCTTTAGGTGCAATTGAATATGCAATTGAACAATCAGGTCCAGATCATGACAAAAGATTCACCGCTAAGGTAAAAATTGGTGAAGATTT
>Ga0114980_10003770_pt1 | contig 10303 bp, 4 predicted proteins | sample S_140806_EF_Meta_FD_87018 | JGI IMG/M metagenome (GOLD analysis project Ga0114980, IMG submission 87018) | Freshwater microbial communities from Lake Simoncouche, Canada to study carbon cycling - S_140806_EF_MetaG | ecosystem: Environmental > Aquatic > Freshwater > Lake | place: Lake... | reverse complement strand
GTTCTGCCCCCCGGCCCGCCCCTCTGCAGGTGCGGATCGGCTCCCTCGGGGTCTGGACTCTGCCGGCCGAACCGGTTGGCATCCGCCTGATCAGCATCCCTCCTGTCGCCACGGAACTGCTCTGGGAGAGCTCTCCGGTCTGCACGTCGGCACAGGATCCGATCGGGGCGCCTCCCGCACGCTCCTGGCTGCTGCCCCGCCGTACCGCGCTGGCCGACCAGGAGGCCAACCAACTGGTGCGTCAGCAGCTCCAGGAGCTCTCTCGGCGCTGTGGCTCCACGGTGGAGGCCGCACCCCTGCTCCGGGCCTTCGCTCTGGAGCACCTCGCGTCGGTGTTGCCGGCTCAGCTCTCCGTTCGCTGCGACCCGCTCGCTCCGCTGTCCTCCCGGGCGCCCTCGGCGGATTCGTCCTCCAGCAGCTCCCAAATCTCCAGCGTCTTGGAGCGGCCGCTCAGCGGCAGCGTTCCCCAGAGTTTCCACGGTGCCCGAATCGTTTCCCGCACCAAGGCGAGGGTGGTATCCGAGAGCAGTACCCGGCAGATCGGCGATGGCCCGTCGTTGCGCTGCAGACCTTCGATGCGGGCCGCGCAATTCACGGTGTCTCCCACCACGCTGAACTCCCAGCGCTCCGGGGTGCCCACCGATCCCGCCAGAACTGGGCCGGTATGCACGCCGACGCGCACCCGCATCTCCGGCAGCCCCTCTGCCTTGAGCAAGGCATTCAGGACCACCAGGGCCCGGCGAATGCCCGCCGCCGCCTGCACCGCCGCCAGGGCCTCCAGCTGGGTGCCCCGGTCGAGGGGAGCCCCGAAGACCGCCAGCAGGCCGTCGCCGGTGAACTTGTTCACCAGCCCCCCCTGTCCTTGCACGGGTCCCACCATCGCTGCCATGCCCCGGTTCAGCCAGGCCAGCAGCGCTTCGGGATCGAGTTGTTCGGCCACCCGGGTGAAGTGCTCGATGTCGGTGAACAGCACGGTGAGTTCGAGCCTGCGGCCGGGGAAACGGCCGCCTTCGAGCAGCAGTTCCCGTTGCCGCCACAGCTCACCTGCCACCGAGGTGGAGGTTGTCTGCTGCAGCAGACCCTGCAGTTCCTGGCGCTGCTGCTGCTGCTCCTGGGCCCGCCGGGTCCAGGCCGCGGCTGCCACGGCCGCCAGGGCCGCCAGCGGGGAGGCCGCGTCAAACCACCAGCCGCTTGCCAGGCTCACTGCCGTGGCCACCACCATGCCGATGGCCACGGCCAGCATGGTGATCTGGCTGCGGCGCAGAGCCCCGATTCCTTCCCCAAGGGCGACCCCCGCCAGCACGGCCGCCACCAGCAGAGCGGTGTTCAGCCAGGGCGGCGCCGCCCTCAGGCCCAGGGGCCGGCCCTCCTGGAGGGCAATCAGGGCCGCCAGGCGGTGGGCATGGACTTCTACCCCCGCAAGCCGCAGGGATCGGCCAGGGTGGGGGCCCGTGAAGGGCACCCGGAAGCCGTCCCGCAGGGACGGCGCCGTGCTGCCGATCAGCACCAGGGATCCCCGCAGGCTTCCCTCTGGCACCTGTCCCGCCAGCAGCTCCCGCAAGGACCAGGTGGGGAAGCTGCCGAGGCGATGGAAGGCCAGCATCCGCTGCACACCGCCATGGTCGAGGCCGTGGTAGCCGCCGCTGTTCGCTTGCAGCGGCTGGATCCAGGCCGGATCCCGCTCCAGGGCCTCCCGGAGGGGCCGGCCCCCGTGGCCCACCTCCAGCATCCGCAGCGGCAGCGGCACCAGCGCCGATCCCATGCCCCGCACGAACAGCAGATCCCGACGCACCACGTCGTCGGGATCCACCACTAGGTCGTTGTAGGCCTGGCGGCTGGCCGGGGTGCCGCGGATCGCTCTGATCCCATCCACATGGCTGAACACCGAGACCAGCCGCGGGTTGCTTTTGCTCAGTTGCCTCAGGGCGCCATGGGCATCGCCCACCCCGATGTCCCGGTAGAGGTCGAGGCCGATCACGGCGGCTCCGGCTTGATCAAGCCGCTCGATGGCCCGGATCAACAGGGCATCCTCGAGGGGCCAGCCCAGCTGCTGCAGATCCTGTTCATCGATGCCGATCAGCCGTACCGGGGTGGCGGCGCCGTTCGGCGCAGGGCGGAGACGAACGGTGAGGTCGTAGAGGATCAGGTTGGCGGTCTGCATCAGCCTGCTGCTCTGCAGCACCAAGAGCACCAGGGCGGCAGCCGCATAGGGCCCCAGCTGGATGGCGACCCGTCGCCAGAGCCGTGCTCCCCCTGCCCTGACCATCCCCGTCGGTTGGCTCTGTGGCAGGCGCGGTGAGATCACTCAGAAGCGGTAGCTGATCCGGCTGTAGAGGCCGTTGTTGAGTAGCCAACCCTGGAGAAGGTTGGCGGTGGAGCCGCCGAACTGACTCACCCAGCCCATTTCCAGCAGCCAGTGCTGGCCCTGCAGCCAGCGCACCAGCACCCCCCCAGCCCCGATATCCCCGGAGATCGTTCCCGCCTGGAGGCTGGTGCTGATGCGGCCCGCTCCGAGGAAGGGCACTAGCTGGATCTCGGCCACCCCCCGTTGCCAGGCGCTCCAGCTGAGTTCGGTTTCGCCGAACAGGCCACTGTCGCCGCTGATCACCTGGCCGGGTAGACCCCGCAGGCCGTTGTCGCTGCCGAGGCTGATCCCCATCGCGCCGGTGAGCGGGGTTAGGGCCCGCTGGGCGCCCCCCTGCAGGATCAGCTGCCAACGCCGCGCCGGGCGCCAGCTGCCGCTGAACTGCAGGCCCAGCGCCCGGGACCTGCCGGGATCAATGCCATAGAAACCCAGGATCTGCCGTTGTTCGGCGGTGCTCAGGCCCGCCACACCCTGGAGGCCGTAGGCACTCCCACTCCAGCTGATCCGTTCACCGCGTCCCTCGGCCGCCAGGCCGAAGCGCAGGAAGCCCGTGCGCAGCCAGCCGTCGCTGCCGGCTCCGAGCAGCATGGGGAAGGCGCGGGCCCCGAGGTAGCCGTCCGTGCGATTCAGGCTCAGTCCCGCGAAGCCGAACCAGCGGCTGCTGAGGGTTTCGCCGAGGCTGTATTGGGCCTGGGTCAGCACCTGCAGTTGGCGGAAGGAGAGGTCCGGCCCGGGGCTGTTGAATTCGATCAGGTTGCGTCGGCTGGCGCCGAAGGCTCCGCTGATCTGCAGCCGGTCCCCCAGGGGCAGGGTGTAGCTGATCGAGGCCAGGCTGTAGCCCAGGTCTGGCTGGCTGTCGGTGTTCGCCTCGCCGTAGAGGAGCAGGGTGTCGCCGCTCGTCACCAGATCGCCCTGCAGCAGGGTGGCCAGCCCCCGAAACTGGCCGCTGCCCGGGCTGCCGTCGTTCCGCAGCGAGAGGTCACCTTGAAGGGTCCGCCGCCCGGAGTCCACCGTGATCACCAGCACGGCCCGTGTGGGGTCACTGCCGAGTCGGTTCAGGCTTGACTGGAGTCCCGCCACCCCGCTCAGGCGCTCCATCCGGGCCACCCGGGCCTCTAGCTCCGGCAGGCGCAGCACCGTGCCCTGCAGGGGGAGCAGCAGGTTCCGCAGGCGCCGGTTCAGGCGCCTATCGGGGCCTTCCACCCGCACCTCCGCGATCCGGCCTTCCACCACCTCCAGCAGGCCGGCCGGTGGGTCCGGCCGCGTGTAGACCCGCGTGTTGGTGTAGCCATCGGCGTAGAGCCGGCTGCTGAGGGCCGCGGCGCAGGCCTGCAGCCGGGCGGCGGCCTCCTGGATGTCCGCGCAGGGGGCGAGGATGGCGCGCAGGGTGGCGGCGTTGTAAAGGGTGAGGCCCTGGACCTGCGGGAGGGCTGGCTTTGCTGGCGCCTGCCCTGGTGTGGGGGGTGGCGGACCGGCGGGAGGCTGCGCGGGTGACACCTCCTCTCGGTTCGGCGCTGTGCGGGGGGCCTCCCCGGGCACGATCAGGTCACGGGGTCGACCAGCAGGAATGGATCCCCCGGGCCGAGCCTCGGGGGATCCTTGCCGCTGGCTGGGGGCCGGCAACCGGACCGGCCCAGGCTGCAGCGGTGGCGCGACGAGCTGGGCGAGCAGGAGCGGCAGCACTCAGAGGTCGGTCTTGATGGGGCGGCCCGTGGTGGTTGGCCTGACCGACGTCAAGCCCTCGGACAGGTTCAGATTTTTCAGGAGCACGTAGTCGATGGCTTGGGCCGGCAGGACAGTGGCGTCGCCAAGGACAAGCTGGGCAATCACGCTGCCTCTGTTACGTTCGGAGCCGTAAGGATAGCGGTCATTGGGGTAGGAGGCGAGAATGCCGATCGGTTCGTGGTAAACGAAGACAAGGCCCCGGTTCAACGGGATCGGTTCATCGCCGATCTGCTTGTAGACCGTGCTGTTGCTGCGGCTGGTCTGCAGGATCTGCTGGTTGAAGCGAAGGTTGCCGGTGTTCAACACAATCGTGCTGCCACGCTCACCCCGAGTGAGAAGAAAGTTGCCTCTGGGGTCCTTCTGGATCACCCGGGTCACCCCTTTGTAGGTGGGAATCTGAAGGGGCCCCTGAGAATGTTGCTTCTGGGGTGTGGTGGAAGGTTGGGCCGCCCGGGCGTTGGGTCCCTGGATCAGGGCAACCATCGCCTGCTGCAGCCACTGCAGCCCCTGGCTCCAAGGGGCTGTGGCCGACCACCAGCGCTCCCAGGGGGTCAGCAGGGCATCCCGACCGCGCAGGGCCGTGGCCTGGAGGGCATTGATGGCGATTGAGGCGACGGGACAGGTCCCGGTTGCGTCGGTGATCGCTGCAAAGTTGGCGTCCGCCGGATTGGCCTTGGTGGCGGTCGCGATCTTCTCCCCCCCTTTGCCCGGCTGGCCGGCTGCATTGGGAGCGGTCATCTGCAGGCAACGATCGATATAGATGATGTCGCTGTTGAGTGTCGACAGGATGACATTGTCATTCTCGCCGCCCTGGATGCCAGATACTCTGCAATTGACGCCGGAAGCCTGGCAATTCACTGAGGCGGGTGGATTGCCGACCACAAAGGTATCGGCACCAACGTCAGGATTATTGCCTCCTTGTAGAATATTGGTACCCAGGCTGCCAATCAGGACTTCGGTCTGGTCAGGGTTTCCGTTTGCATTGATGGTTCTATTGCTGGAACCTCTGAGCGTGAGTTTGGTCACCTTGTTGGTAAACGGAGCACTCTTCAGGTCGATGGGGACCGCCCCTGGTGCAAGCACCGGAGACCAGAAATAGGTATCGCTATTGCGATTGAATCCTGCCACGGCATTCAGTTTGCAGAAGGCCGGCTTGTTGATCGAGCAGTATTGATCATCTGCCTGCGCCGGTGCGCTCAGCAGGCAGGTGAGTGCACCGGCGCAGGCCATCAACACCCCTTGAGGGCGGCGGCTAAGGCTGGAAAGAAGCAGGCGGGAGGTTGATAAGGCGGTCATGGTGGATCTCGAATCGGGTGGAATGAATCAGCCGGAACGAATCAAGAGTTTTGGGGTGATCGGGTCGCCCTGAGGCGCCGATCTGGCTTCACCAGGGGCTGCCGGAGAGGGTCATGCCAGCCCAGAAGTACGGATGGCTCAGGCCTTCGGCAAGGCGCAGCCAGTCGCCGGGGGAGAGGCCGGCCAGCAGGGTTCTGGCCTGGGCGTCCACGATCCGGTCGTCCTGCAGCCGGATGGCTCCCTGGCGGAAGGCCAGCCGGGTGACCCGCAGGGCCTCGTCCTTCGGCAGGCCCCGGGCCAGTTGGCGGTAGAACTCCACGAAGAAGGCGGCGCTCACCGCGTCGTCCACGAACCAGAGGGTGCCCAGGGCGCTGCGGCTGCCGGTGCGGAGGGCCAGGCCCACCAGCCCAAGTTCGCTCTGCTCATCGCCCAGAGCGGTGCGGCAGGCGCTCAGGCTCAGGAGATCAAGCCCTCCCCGGCTCGGGCCCTCCCGCAGGCTGCGGGCCAGGTCGGAGAGGTTGAGATCGCCGGAGGACGTGTAGAGGCGTGCCACGGTTGGCTGCCCCCCCAGGAACAGGGCGTGGGTGGCCAGATGCACGCGGCGGTAGTTGGTGCTGCCGGCGGCGCGCAACAGGCTCCGGTCACTGAAGCCGGTGTCGAGCAGGAGATCGGAGCTGTTCTCCGCCGCCAGGGTCTGGAGCTCTTGGCGCACCAGGGGCAGCTCCGCCAGGCCGTTGGGGAAACGGCTGCTGCCGCCGAGCAGCATGCGGCCCGGGCCCGGGATGCCGGCGGTGGCGGTCAGGTTGGTGAGGCCCAGCGACGGGGTGAGGGTGAGGGCGTAGGCGTCCCCCAGCAGCACGCCGGGGGCCACCGGCAGGGCGGCGTAGGGGATCGCCTGCAGGCCCCGGTCCACGCTCAGCAGCAGCGCATTGATGCCGTCCTTGCGGAGCGAGGGCAGCAGGGGTTGCAGCAGCAGTTGCGAGAGCTGGGCCGAGGCGGTGCCGGGGGACTCCAGGTCCGGTTGCTCCATGCGGCTGAGCTGCTGCTGGAGCCTGGCGATCAGGCTGCGCAGCCGGACCTCGGGCACGTCCACCCTCCAGCCCTGCACGTCCCCCTGGGGGGGTAGATAGAGGAGATCGAGGGTCCCGTCTCCCCGGCTGCCGGGGGTGAGGCTCAGCCGCACGATGGCAGGGCGATAGGGCCTGCCCGGGCGGAGCTCTTGGCGTGTGCCCATGGCCCTCAGCTGCTCCTGCAGCCAGGCCGTGGTGGGGATCTGGCCGGCACCTGGGGCGGAAGCCAGCCCCAGGCCCTCCAGGGTGGTCCGTTGGCCCCGCTGCTCCGATTGGCTGAAGCCCAGGGCGGCGGTCGCCGCATCCAGGCTGGACTGACGGCTGGTGCCGCTCGCGCTCGCCACCGCAGTGACCCTGCTTCCGCTGGGCTGGGGATCGACCTTGCTGCTGGCGTTTTCGATCGGGCTGGAGGCAGCCACAAGGCTCACGGCGTTGCTGGGCACCGGGTCCGGCGGAAGCGTGCGGGGGGTCAGGGAGGAGGAAGGAGTGGGGGGAGGGGAGAGGAGCGCCACGATCGGAGCCGCCCCTTCCTTGCCCAGGACCTTCTCCAGCTCTTCCGGGGTGGGATTGGTGATCGGAGGCGGTGGTGGCTTGGGATCCAGGGGGTTGACCCGTTGAATCGTGATCACCGGAGGATCGGTGGGCACCGGGGCGGGCGTGATCACCACCTGGACCGCGGACTTCACCCCCAACGTGCGGCTTCGATCGATCAGCTTGCCCAGCACCGGATCCTGTCCACTGATCGGTCTATCCGTAGTTCCGGTGATCGGTGGATTCAGCAGGGCCGTCTGGCCACTGCGCAGGTTGATGCCCTCCAGCGGCGCTTCAGCGCCTCGCACCAGCGAGCTGCCCTGAAGGTCGGCCGGCGAGAGCGAGGCCAGCGTGACCGTGCTGTCCTGGCCGCCATCCACCTGGCTTCCCCGGATCGCCAGGCCCCCGGCGCTCCATAGCTCCAGCTGCCCCGGCCGCCCCACCAGCAGCGGTTGGGAGTCGTCGTAGGGATTGCTGAACCTGTAGGCGGCGCTCGAATCGCTGCGGTTCAGCAGAGTGGAATCCAGCACCTCCAGGGAGGAGTTGGCTGAGCGGTTGAGCAGGGTGATCCGACCACCGAAGGCCTCCAGGTTGGCCGGGGCAGCTGGAGGATGACTGCCAGCGTCGAACTGCGATCCGTTGCTGATCCGGATGCCCCCATCGCTAACCAGCACGAGGCGTCCCTGGGGAAACACACCAATCGGATTGTTGCTGTTGTCCTCGGTCAAGGCCATGGCGTCCCCAACGTCATGGATATCGTCGATCGGGATTTCGGCCCCGGTCGTCGCATCGAACAGGAAGGGCTGCAGCACGCCCTCCCGGGTGTGGGTGAGCGCTTCGAGAAGGCTGCTCTCCACGTTGATCGGCCGGGTCGCGGAGGTGTTGAGCAGCGTGATCTCCCCGCCGCTGAAGGGCAACCAGGTGTCCCAGTCGGCAGTGATGCCGTCGGAGCTGGGGGCCCGGCCGCTTTCGGTGAGCAGCTGGCTCGCCCGGATCCCGATCCCTCCAGCACTGCTGAGCCGGATGTCGCCTGAGCCGGCGCCGCCCCGGGCCGACAGGGTGCTGGCGTCGATCTGGATTCCCTCAGCGGCGCCCCGCGCCGCGATGCCGATGTTGCCGGCCAGGTTGACGCTCGCATCAGCGCTGAGCGTGCTGGCAGAGATTCGTACGGCCCGCTCGCTTTCGAGAACCACATTGCCGCTGGTCGAGACCAGGGAGATGGCTGCCGAATCCAGGGGGAGCTTGCCCTGGCTGGCCAGGTCTTGCCGCAGCTTGTCGTTATGGAGATCCTGGCTGGCATTGAGCTGGCTGCCATCGCGGATGACCAGATCACCGCTGGCTTGCAGATGGATCAGGGGGGTGTTCGCGTAGGTCGCCGCTCCCAGGGTTCTCAACGCTGGGGCGCTGAGCTCGGCGAGGCTGTGTGCCTCCAGATCAAGGCGGCTGTTGCTGAGCTGGATGCCTCCCTCCGGAGCGGTGCTCTGCAGCTGGATCAGGCCCTTGGGCGCCTCGATCACGCTGTTGGTGAGATCCACCGAACCGCCGATCACCTGCACGTTGAAGCCCTGGAGGGTGCTGTTCGTGAGGGTGATTCCACCTTCCCGTTCACCGATTGGGGTGAGGGTGCGCAGGGTCACCAGGCCCCGCTGGCCCGGGCTGCCCGCGCTGATCTGCAGGTCGCTGAGATCGAGGTGTTGGGCCTGGAGGGTCAGCTTCTCACCAGCCTCGAGGGAACTGCCTGCGCCCGCCACCGTTTGCAGGCCGGATAGAGGCGCCTGAATCAGCAGGGAACGGTCCACCTGGAGCCGCCCCCCGGCCAGCACCACCGGGCCCGGCGCTGCCAGCCCAAGGTCGTTCAGGGTGGCCTTCGACACCGTGGCCGGCTGGCTGGGATCGGGAACACCGCTCAGGCCAGCGGCTTCCGCAGCCGTGGTGCGCAGCACATCGAAACCCGAGCCCTGGCCCAGATTCAGGCTGGTGGCCGTGCTCAGCAGCAGCGTGTTCACGGGCGAGAAGCTGGCGCCACGGCCGAGCCAGATCCCCCCGGGCGACAGCCAGTAGAGGTTCGCCGCTTCGCTCAGGGCCAGGGGCTTGTTGAGGAAGGTGCCCTGGGGATGGGTCACGCCCACCACCACGTTGGTGCGGCCGCGGTTGTCGATGGTCACGCCGTCCGCCCCCTGGCGGGTGTCGAACTGGCGGAAGCGATAGAAGCCGTTGGGGCCGGCGCCGATGCCCCCGTCCACCCGGCAGGTGCCCGCCTGGCAGCTGCCTCCATCGCTGCCGTTGACCCGCGTGTTCAGGCCTCCGCCCACCACTTGGGCAGAGGCGGGAGCGGCGAGACCGCTGAGCAGCAGGGCCAACAGCCGCCGACCAAGCTGCGGAGGGGGAATGGCTTCGGGTCGGGCGGAGGGAGCCATGGGTCCAGCACGTAGCCAGGGTCCGTTATTTGGCCAGGGATCGAGGAGACAACAGCGCGGGAAGAACCCGGCTGGATGGCCTCGGATTGATCAGAAAGATCGGCCTTTATTCATTAGAGGTGCTCTGGGGCATCTCGGGTGTGATGAAAGTCACAACCGGTCGTGGACCGTTGCATCACGCTGGGGTCATGGCATCGGATCCTGCTCCATCCGGCGGTGGCTCCAGGCTCGATCTGGCCAGCTATGCCCTGTTCGCCGATCTGAGGGAGGAGCAACGCTCTCAGTTGCTCGACCAGCACCGGGTCCTGCGCTTCATGGCCGGTCGGCCGCTGCTGCACGAGCAGGATGACGGGCAGGGCCTGTTCCTGTTCCGTCGAGGCATCGCCAAGGTTCGGAGCATCGATGTTGAGGGCCAGGAGGTGGTGTTGTCCCTCCTGGGACCAGGGGATCTCTGCGGTGAGATGGCCATTTTGCAAGGGGCCCCCCGCAGCGCCGACGTGATCTGTCTGACCGACTGTGAGCTCGTGCTGCTGCGGGCGGCTCCCTTCCAGGCCATGCTCCACCGGGAGCCCCGTTTGGCCCTGGCCCTGGCCCGGCTGGAGGCCAGGCGGCTGCAGAACCTCAACCGTCGCTTCGTGCGGCGGGAATCGAGTGCGGCGGCCCGGCTCCTGCAGGTGCTGGAGGATCTGGCCATCCGCACCGCGCCGGAAGCGCCACCCACGGCGCCGATCCCGCCCCTGCCCCAGCGGGAACTGGCAGCCCTGTCGGGCCTCGCCCGCGAAACCGCCTCCCGCACCCTGGTGCGACTGCGGCGCCAGGGACTGGTCGAGCAGTTGCCGGGGGGGCGGTTGCGGCTGGTGACCCGTGAGCAGCGAGGGAGGCTCGGGCCCAACCCAGTC
>Ga0114980_10003768_pt1 | contig 10307 bp, 11 predicted proteins | sample S_140806_EF_Meta_FD_87018 | JGI IMG/M metagenome (GOLD analysis project Ga0114980, IMG submission 87018) | Freshwater microbial communities from Lake Simoncouche, Canada to study carbon cycling - S_140806_EF_MetaG | ecosystem: Environmental > Aquatic > Freshwater > Lake | place: Lake... | reverse complement strand
GCCGGCAGGCGAGATGTGGTCGGTCGTGATCGAATCACCGAACAGCGCCATGATGCTGGCATTGCTGACATCGGTGATGGGCACCGGCGTCATCGTCATGCCTTCGAAGTAGGGCGGGTTCTGCACGTAGGTCGAGGCCATCGGCCAGCCATAGGTGGCGCCGCCTTCAACCTTGATCTTCTGCCACTGCTCGTCGCCCTTGAAGACGTCGGAATAGCGCGCCGCGAACATTTCCGCGGTGACGACCCGGCGCACGGTCTCGGCGATCTCTTTCGTCGTCGGCCAGATGTCGGCAAGATAGACCGGCTCGTTCTTGTCGTCGTAGCCGATCGGATCCTTCGTGATGTTGATCTTCATCGATCCTGCAAGCGCGTAGGCGACGACCAGCGGCGGGGAGGCGAGATAGTTCGCCCGCACATCGGGGTTGACGCGGCCTTCGAAGTTGCGGTTGCCCGACAGCACCGAGCAGGCAACGAGATCGCCCTGCGCGACGGCGGCGGAGACTTCCACGGGCAGCGGGCCCGAGTTGCCGATGCAGGTTGTGCAGCCATAGCCGACGAGGTTGAAGCCGAGTGCATCGAGATGTTCGGTGAGGCCCGCCTTGGCGAGATAGTCGGTGACAACCTGCGAGCCCGGCGCAAGCGACGTTTTCACCCACGGCTTCGAAGTGAGGCCACGCGCACGGGCGTTTCGGGCGAGCAGGCCAGCCGCAATCAGGACGCTGGGGTTGGAGGTGTTGGTGCAGCTCGTGATCGCCGCGATCACCACGTCACCATGGCCGATCGCGTAGTCCGTTCCGGCAACGGCGGCGCGCACGTCGGCCTTGTCGAGACGGCCGAATTCCTTGTCGAGGCAGAGCGCGAAATTGTCGGCAGCGTCGCGCAGGACAATGCGGTCCTGCGGGCGCTTCGGACCGGCGATCGAGGGCTCGATGCTGGAGAGTTCGAGCGACAGCGTGTCGGTGAATGTCGGGTCCTTCATGTCGGCGCGCCAGAAGCCCTGCGCCTTGGCGTAAGCTTCGACAAGGGCGACGCGCTCGGCGAGGCGGCCTGTCGAGGACAGGAAGTTGATCGTCTCCTGGCTGATCGGGAAGAAGCCGCACGTGGCGCCGTATTCCGGGGCCATGTTGGCGATCGTGGCCTGGTCTTCGAGGCTGAGATTGTCGATGCCGGGGCCGTAGAATTCCACGAACTTGCCGACCACGCCTTTCTTGCGCAGCATCTGAGTGACGGTCAGCACGAGGTCGGTGGCGGTGGCGCCTTCCGGCAGCTTGCCGGTCAGCTTGAAGCCGATGACTTCCGGGATGAGCATGGAGACGGGCTGGCCCAGCATGGCCGCCTCGGCCTCGATGCCGCCCACGCCCCAGCCGAGAACGCTGAGGCCGTTGATCATGGTGGTGTGCGAATCTGTTCCGACGCAGGTGTCGGGGAAGGCGACCACCTCGCCATCTTCCTCTTTGGTCCAGACAGTCTGGGCGAGGTATTCGAGGTTCACCTGGTGGCAGATGCCGGTGCCGGGCGGAACGACGCGGAAATTGTCAAACGCGCCCTGGCCCCATTTCAGGAACTCGTAGCGCTCCATGTTGCGCTCGTATTCGCGCTTCACGTTCTGTTTGAACGAATCCGCACGGCCGAAATTGTCGACCATGACCGAGTGGTCGATCACGAGGTCGACTGGCACCAGCGGGTTGATGGCCTTGGGGTCGGCGCCGAGCTTGGTGGCGGCGTCGCGCATCGCGGCGAGGTCGACCACGGCGGGGACGCCCGTGAAGTCTTGCATCAAGACGCGGGCAGGGCGGTAGGCGATCTCGACCTCGGCCGAACCCTTGTCCTTGAGCCAGCCCGCGAAGGCCTTGATGTCGTCCTGTGTAACCGTCTTGCCGTCCTCGAAGCGCAACAGGTTTTCCAACAGGACCTTCAGCGAGACCGGCAGGCGCGAAATGTCGCCCAGGCCATTTTGCGCTGCAGCCTCAAGGCTGTAATAGGCGTACGTCTTCGCGCCGACCGTGAGGGTTTTGCGGGATTTGAAACTGTCGAGGGACGGCATGCTGGGCGCCTTTCGGGGCATCGAATAATCGACGTGCGGGAGCCGGCGGCCCCCCGCGCTGGCGGCGTTCCTACAGGACGCCGTTATGGGAAGCAATTGAACCCGAAGGGGTAAAGGAATTGGCTGGCGAAGGCGCCTCATCACTGGTCCTTGAGGTTGAAAATCTCGCGGCGGCGCGCGGTTTGCGCGTCCTGTTCGAGGGGCTGTCCCTGAAGTTGTCCGCCGGCGAGGCGCTCGAACTGCGCGGCGCCAACGGCTCGGGTAAATCGACACTGCTTCGCATTCTCGCTGGTTTGACCCGCCCGCACGCCGGGATCGTACGCTTTTCGGGCGGGGGCGAGGACGCTCCGCGGCACTATCTTGGCCACCTCGATGCGGTGAAACCCTCTGAAAGCGCTGCGGAACAGGCCGAATTCTGGGCCCGCTATTTTGGCAGGGACACTCAGGCGGCCGCGGCGGCGATGAAGCGGGTTGGGCTGGCAAACCGCAGTTCCGTGCCCGGACGGGGGCTTTCGGCCGGGCAAAAGCGGCGTCTGGCGCTGACCCGCCTGCTGATTGATCCGCGTCCGGTCTGGCTGCTCGATGAACCGACGGCCGCGCTTGATACCGAGGGACGCGCCCTGGTGAGTCAGCTTGTCGCAGATCACAGGGCAAGCGGCGGCATGGTGATCGCGGCCGTCCATGGCGACGGCTTTGCCGGCTCGCGCAGTCTGGACCTCGCCAGCCTGAAAACCGGCGCGCCCAAGTCCGGAGCAAACGCGTGAGTGGTTCGTTCTCGGTCTTTGCGCGTGAATTGAAGCTGGCCTGGTCCGGCGGGGGCGGGGCAGCGCTGCCGGTGGGCTTCTTTGCCGCATCCGCCAGCATGACGCCGTTTGCGGTCGGATCGGAGACCGTCGCCCTGCAGACGGCCGGGCCGGGGGTGATGTGGATCGCGCTCGCCCTCTCGAGTCTCCTGCCGATGGAGCGTCTGTTCCAGGCCGACCTCGAGGACGGCACGCTGGACGCCTATGCAGGGTCGGGCATTGGAATGGAGGGTATCGCCCTCGCCAAGACGCTGGCGCATTGGATTGCGACCGGAATTCCCCTCGCCGTCGTGGCCCCGGTGCTCTGGATCATGCTGCAGGGTCCGGTCGAGGCGACCGGTCTGGTGGTCCTGGCCTCCCTGATCGGGACGCTGGCCTTCTTTTTCTTCGGCTCGATCGGCGCCGCGCTGGCCGCCGGAATGCGCAGGGGAGGGTTGCTGATCGCGCTGGTCACGCTGCCGCTTTATGTGCCGACCATGATTTTCGGGGCCGCTGCGCTGGCTGCAGCAGCGGATGGCGCAGACTGGGTCGGGCCGCTGCTGTTGACGGTCTCGGCGGCGCTGTTCGGGGTGGCGACATCGCCTTTCGGAGCAGCGATGGCATTGAGAACGGCCATCGATTAAAGACGTGGGATCAGAGATTTCGTTGCAGGTCAGTTCCGGAAGTTGTGACCGCCGGACGGCTGGCTGCCTGACTAGACTGTATGTTCAGACTGCCTGCTCTGACGGGTAGGTTTCGGGAGCCTTAGGCCCATGGCCGTGATGTCTTTCTTCCACAACCCGCATCGCTTCATGGCGGGCTCGAAGTGGCCAGCCTGGGGGTTCACGATCCTCGGCATCGTCCTCATCGTGACGGGGTTCGGCATCGGTTTCTTCCGCACGCCGGAGGATTTCCAGCAGGATGAGCGGGCGCGCTTGATGTTCGTCCATGTGCCCGCCATGTGGCTCTGCATGTTCGCCTATGCCTTCATGGTCGGGGCGAGCTTCATCTCGTTCGTCTGGCGTCACGCCCTGGCTGACGTCGCCGCGAAATCGGCTGCGCCGATCGGTGCTGTGTTCACGGCGATCGGACTGATCACCGGTTCGATCTGGGGCTACACCACATGGGGCACATGGTGGGAGTGGGGCGATGCGCGCCTCGTCTCCGTGCTCCTGCTGTTCTTCATTTTCCTCGGCTACATCGCTGTCTGGGAAGCGATGGACACGCCGCAGAAGGCCGCGCGCGCCGCGGCGATCCTCTGCCTTGTCGGCGCCGTCAACATTCCGATCATCCACTTCTCGGTCGAGTGGTTTGCCTCGCTGCACCAGAAGTCGACCTTCATGACGACCGACGCCAAGACGACGGCCGAGTTCAAGATTCCGATGTATATCGCAGCGCTCGGCTACCTCTCGTTGTTCGGCGGGCTGACGCTGCTCAATATGCGCGCCGAGATCATGAAGACACGCGCCGATATCCTGCTCCAGCGCAAACAGGCGGCCGAGTAATGCCCATACCCGTCGACACTGACTACACTGCCTACGTCGTCACCGGCTACGCCATTGGCGGCGTGGCTCTGATCGGCATGTTTGTCTGGACCGTGCTTCGTCTTGTCGCTGCGCAGCACAAGCTGGAGCAGGCGGAGAAGGACGACGCACCATGAAGCGCTGGTGGGCCATCCTGCCGCTTGCAGCTTTTGCGCTGCTGGTCGTGATCGGCTTCCAGCGCCTGTCGGGCAATGATCCTGCGCCGTCGTCATTCGCATCGCCCCTGCGCCCGTCGCCGGAGTTCGATGTGCCGGGGCTCGACAATCCGCAGGTGAAGCTGTCCGACTTCAAGGGCCGGCCGATCCTGGTGAATTTCTGGGCGACGTGGTGCGGTCCCTGCAAGCTGGAGCATCCGCTGCTCGTCGAGATGCAGAAGCAGGGCGTCGAGATTGTCGGCATTCTCTACAAGGATCCGACCGGACAGGACGCAGCGCGCGAACTCCTGGTACGCGAGGGAAACCCATTCGCGGTGATCGGACAGGATCCGACAGGAGACCTTGGTATCGACATGGGAATCTCGGGGGTGCCGGAGACCTTCCTGATCGACGCCAACGGCCAGATCATCAAGACCAAGCGCAACTACTTCGTTGAACAGGACGTTATCGACTTCGTCGCGGCCTACCGCGCCGAACAGGCGAAGTCAGGCAAGACCGTCAGCGGCAACTAGCGGCGCTTCGTCGGGCGCTTCACCGCCGGCTTCATCGGCATCTTCCTTTTTGCGACGCGCGCGCCGGCCTTTCCCGCCTTCTTCATGGCTTGCTTCGCGGGCGCGAGCGCATCGGGCAGCGTCGCGATTTCGCGATCAGCCGATTCAGCCAGTTCCGACAGGATCGACTGGAAGGCGGCGCGCTGTGCGGCGGGCAGGGCGGCCAGTAGCGCGCGATCGACAGCCCGCATGCCTGGCAGGGTCGCCGCCAGTCGGCGCCGGCCCTCGCCAGTGAGGCGCACAGACTTGGCGCGGCCATCGCCTGCAGCAGCGGCGCGCGCAATCAGGCCGCGCTTTTCCATCCGTGCCATCATCTCGGCCAGTGTCGAGCGATCGACGCCCGTGGTGCGGACGAGGTCCGACTGGCTGGCGCCTTCCGCCTCGGCGATGGCCGCCATCAGCACGGTCTGGCGCAGGGTGACACCGTCATTGAGATCAGAGCGCGCGAAAAGATCGGCTGCGAACTGCTCTGCGCGGCGCAACAGGTGCGATGGCGACTGGCTTAGACGAAACACCTCGCGCGCGGGTCGTGCGTGCGCGGACGACTTGCCGCCCGTTCCCCCACGCGAAGTGCTGGCGTTGGGTCGCTTTGCGCTGACAGGTCTCTTCATGCCCAGCCCCGTTTCTGATGCAGCTCAAGCATAGGGAGTCATCCTTCGATTCTTCCCCACATTTGCCGAATCTAGCGCGCCATGCTCCCCTGTGCACAGTCAAAGGTCATGTTTCTGCTGTGAGCGACACCGGTTTTCCCATTTCCTTTTCGATTAAGATGCCGCCCGGCGAGGACCGGGAGCGGCGTGTGTGCGATGGTTGTGGCTTCATCGACTATGTGAACCCGCGGATCGTTGCGGGCGTGGTGGCGCATCGCGAGGGAAAAATTTTGCTCTGTAGACGTGCAATCGAGCCACGAATGGGCTTCTGGACGCTGCCGGCTGGCTTCATGGAGCTGGGCGAAAGCGTCGAAGAGGGTGCCGCCCGCGAGGCGCGCGAGGAAGCCTGCGCAGAGTTGGAACTTGAAACGCTTCTAGGCCTTTATTCGATTCCCCGAATTGGGCAGGTACAGATTTTCTTCCGTGCACGGCTTATCAACGATCCTGCTCCGGGCCCTGAAAGTCTCGAAGTCGGTCTGTTTGGCTGGGATGAGATTCCGTGGCCGGAGCTTGCCTTCCCAACGGTGAAATGGGCGCTCGATCATTATCGGGAGACGGAAGGGCGAGACGGGTTCCCGCCCTTTGGAAACCCGCCCGGAACAGAAAAGCTGACGCGCGCGTCATGATCGACGGCGCGGTCATCACGCGAACACTGGAAATGGTGGCCGAGCGCCGTGGGGATCCGACGGCGGACGTCTATGTGCGGCTGTTTGAAAGATATCCGGAACTCGAACGCTTGTTCCTGATGGATCGCGATGGCGGCGTGCGCGCCTCTATGATGCAGCAGGCCCTGGAGTGCATTCTTGACTACATCGGCGACAGGCTCGTTGCGCCGCAGATCATTGCGTCGTCGCGCATCCATCACGACGGATACAGTGTCCCCGCCCAGCGCTTCGACAGTTTCTTCGTCGCAATTCGCGACGTGTTCCGCGATATCCTGGGGGCCGACTGGACACCGGAGATGGAGCGCGAATGGGCAGGTCTGCTGGACGCGTTCGGCTCGATCAAGTGATCAGGCTGGATCGCCGGCTTTTTTCTCTGCAGCCGGATCTGCGTCCTCGATGTTGTGTTTCATCAGGAAGGGCAGGTTGATCACCATGAAAACGATGGCCAGCGGAATCGACAGGAACAGCTTGGAGTTGACCCAAAACTCCTTCGAAAAGTTCCGCCAGATCACTTCGTTGAGGATCGCGAGCACGACATAGAACGCCGCCCAGCGCAGGGCGAAGATCTTCCAGGCGTGATCGGGCATCTTGAAGGCGTGTTCGAACGCGGTTTTCCAGATATTGCGGCCGATCGCGAGGCTGCCGAGGATCGTCAGGGCAAAGAGTACATTGATGATGGTCGGCTTGATGAAGGCGAAGGTCTCATCCCGAAGGTAAAGCGTCAGTCCGCCGAAAACCATGACGACGACGCCGGTGATGATCAGCATCGGCGGGAGGCGGCGGCCTTGCATCAGGGTCCAGCCGATGGCTGCGGCGACAGAGCCCATGAACAGGCCCGTGGCCCAGAAGATCGCATTGTCCTTGGCGAACAGGCCGGGGCCTTCCGGCCCGTTCTGCAGGACGTTGAAGACGATCACGAAGACGAGCACCGGGCCGATATCGGTCCAGATGTTTCCAGTCCCCTTCGGCAGGGACTTTTTGGGCTCATTTGGGGAAGTGTCTGTCATCGGGCTCACTTAGCGGTCAGGGGCCATGGCGGTCAAACGCGACGCACATGGCGAGCGCCGAATTGTTGCAGGGCGGAGCGCGCGCCGGCGGCATTGAAGATCAGGGCTGCCGCGACATAGGCCGCAGCGCCAACACTCGCCTTCAGCACGAGTTCAGCCAAACCGCCCAGCGCTGGGAGCAGCCGGACCACAATCGCCATCGCGGCGCAGGCCCCCCCGACTCTGAGGACATCCACCCACGGCCAGGCCAGCGGTGCGAGCTTGCGTCCAACGCCGGCCAGCAGGACCAGCGCCAGCGCATAGCAGGCGACGGTGGCATAGACTGCGCCCATCAGCCCGATCCACGGCAACAGGATTGCATTCAACGCCACATTGGCGAGCGCCGGCGCCAGCGTCAGCCACGCCCGGAGGGACGTGCGATGCGACAGCTGGAACGCTTCTGACACATAGTGAAGCACGAATCCGTTGATCAGACCGGACAGCGCGATCCACGGGATGATGGCCGCCGCCTGAGCCCGCATCGTCTCGCCGATCATCACCTCCGATAGAGGTTGCGCGACCAGCGCGAGCCCTGTCGCTGCCGGCGCTGCTACGAGCATCAGCGTACGCGCGGCATGGGCTGAGACCTCCCGCATCGCCTGCGGTCCGCCGCGCTCCCACGCCTGCATCATCAGCGGCGACCCGGCGGCAGCGGCCCAGATGCAGATCAGGCCGACGGATTTGTCCGCGACGCCGTATCCCGCAGCATAGATGCCGACAGCTTCCGGTCCGAGAAACAGCGCAATCAGGAACCGGTCGCCAGCATCAAGCGCGATGTTGAGCGCCAGCGCGAAAGCCACTGGCACGCCGTAAGCCAGATATGGCTTCACGCGTGCCGCCTGAAAATGTCCGCCGCGCGACTCGCGCCATAACCGCGTGCCCTCGATCGACGCGAGCACGGCAAGCACGCTGGCCAGACCCACGAAAGGCGCAGCAGGACCGAGACCTGTGCGCCACGCAAGCAATGTCCCCAGCCCGAACGCGCCCACATCCTGGCACACACGCAAGGTCGAATAGCGCGCCACACGCTGATGCGCGCGGTTCATCTCCTGTGCCGCGTTGACCAGCGGCGTCACGATCATCGTCGTCATCGCCGCCGCCAATGCGAGGCGCAGCGTCGGGTCGTTCGCAATCAGGATCGCGCCCGACATCAGTGCGATCCCGAGCGCTGACGACGCAGCAAGCAGCGCCATCACGGTGCGGACATGATCGTGCGTCTGCCCACGGGCTTCGGCCACGCCGGCGAAACGATACGCCGCCGCCTCTGCCCAGGTGATCGATAGCGTGTAGATGACGCCCATCGTCGTTAGCGCGAGCGCGTAGAAGCCATATTCCGCGGGGCTCAGCAGGCGCGTGAGCGCGAACACCGCGCCGAAGCTGGCGAGGCCGCCGGCCAGACTCGCCGGGAAGTAGCCAAGAAGACGTCGCCAGATCATTGTGGTTCAGGGACCGTTTGTTCATCCCCACCAGAGCAGAATGCCGTTCATGAAGCGTTTCCGGATGGGAAATTCAGGCGGGAACTGGACGCGGCGGGGCGCAATCGCCGCCGGAATGAGCCTTTCGGCGTGCAGCAATCCGCCGAATGCTCCGTCTCTTCCGGACCATCACCCGCTCTGGCCGCGCAGTGGGACGCCTGTTCTGCGGGGCGCCGTGATCGCCCAACGGCGCAGGCGGATCGAGGTCGATGGCGCAACTTTCGGCGGCGGTGGGCCAGCTCTGCCTGCCTATACACGAGCAGATTTCGAGGCGCTGGCGGCTGCCGGCGCCAATCTTGTCGTCATGTCATTTCCCGAATTGTGGACCGTGGGATCGCCCTGGCGGCGCGATCAGCAGATGTCTGATCTGCTCGGGCGACAGCTGGATGATGCGCGCGCAGCGGGGCTCTATGTCGTGGTCGCGCTGCGATCGGGGCCGGGGCGTTCGGACTTCATCTTCCATCGCGACGCAGCTGGCGCCTGGTTTCCTGAAAGTCTGATCGTCGATGAGATCTGGCGCGAGCGCGAGGCGCAGGCGGCGTGGGGCGATATGTGCGTCGACGTTGCACGACTGCTGAAGTCGCGGCCGGAAATTGCTGGGCTCAACATCCTGGTTGAGCCGGAACCGAACGTTGGCGGACTGAACACGCAGGCCGGGCGGTTGGGCGCGTGGCAGCCGGATGAGTATCGCGCGCAGGTCAGCGACGTGTCCGATTGGCGGCGCATCGCGGGCGATGTTGCGCGCAAGGTGAGGTCGACAGCGGCTGATTTACCGATCCTGATCTCGCCGCCCGCCTTCGCGCGCACGGATTTCCTGGCGGTCATGGGCGCGTCGCCAGTCAACGGCATTGTCTGGTGCGTGCACGATTACGAGCCGCGCGAATTCACCCATCACCCGCGTGAGCCTGCCGGTATCAGTGTCTTCGGTGAGGGCGGTGAGGATACCTTCGTCCATCGCCTCGACAGCTTGAAAGCGGATGCGCCAATCTTTCTTGGCGAGTTCGGAGCTTCGCGCTGGGCCAAAGGTGTCAACGCCTACTATGGTGCCCGCATCTCGGCATGCGAAGCGCGCGGCATATCATGGGCCGCCTTTCGATGGCCAACGCGCGACACCGCCTATGAGGCGGCTGACGATATGTTCAACCTGACTCTGGGCGGACATTCCGGCGACCCTGCAGCCATCGACGTGCTGCGGCCAGGATGGGGATTGAATGCCCGCCGGCCAGTTCGAGCGCGGCTGCGCGGCCGCAGCTAGCCGAACTGCAGCAGGCTGAGACCGCCTGCCAGGATGATGGCGGCGATGGTGCGCCGTAGCCCAAAACCCTCGCGCAGGAACCACCAGCCCATCAAGGCTGCAAACACCACCGCTGTCTCGCGCATGGCGGACATGTAG